>JABAOH010226098.1_pt1 | contig 171063 bp, 151 predicted proteins | sample 7062181 | NCBI WGS metagenome assembly JABAOH01 (sample SAMN14538630, study PRJNA623070) | marine sediment metagenome | biome: marine biome [ENVO:00000428]; feature: marine pelagic biome [ENVO:01000023]; material: deep marine sediment [ENVO:00002113]; isolation source: pool of 5 deep marine...
GGCCCTCGGCTACAAGCCTCCGGCCTCCCGGCTCTCCGGGAACAACCTATTGCAACTCAACATCTGGTCCAGGTGGCTCACGGCGGTGTTCACCTGGCCGATGCCGTCGCTCTGCTCGCCGGCGGCGGCCGAGATCTCGCCCATGATGTCGGTCACCCGCTGCACCGAGCCCACGATCTGCGTCATGGTTTCGCCGGCGTTGGCCACCAGTTGGCTACCCGCTTCGACCCGGTCCACGCTGGCGCTGATGAGGCCCTTGATTTCTTTGGCCGCCTCGGCGCTGCGCTGCGCCAGGTTGCGCACCTCGCCGGCCACCACGGCGAAGCCGCGGCCCTGTTCGCCCGCGCGCGCGGCTTCCACAGCGGCGTTGAGCGCCAGGATGTTGGTCTGGAAGGCGATGCCGTCGATGACGCCGATGATGTCGTTGATCTTGCGCGAGCTCGAATTGATCTCGTCCATGGTGGTGACCACCTGCGAGACCACCGAGCCGCCGCGCGCGGCCACCTCGGCGGCGCTGGCCGCCAGCTGATTCGCCTGGCGCGCGGCGTCGGCGCTCTGGCGCACGGTGCTGGTGAGCTGTTCCATGCTGGCCGCCGTTTCCTGCAGGTTGCTGGCGGTCTGCTCGGTGCGGCCCGACAGGTCCTGGTTGCCGGTGGCGATCTCGGCCGAGGCCGTGTTGATGCTGTCGGTGGCGGAACGTACCTGGCCCACGGTCTTCACCAGCGATTCGCGCATGCGGGCCAGGCCGCCGAGCAGGCGGCCCAGTTCGTCCTGGCGGTCGACGTGCACCTCGCGGGTCAGGTCGCCTTCGGCCACGGCGTCGGTGGCGCTCAGGGCTTCTTTCAGCGGCTCGGTGACAGAGCGCGTGATGGCCCAGGCCACGAAGGCGGCGATGGCGACGGCGATGGCGGCCAGCGCCATCAGCAGGGTGATCTGGCGCCTGACGGCGGTGCGAGAGTCGGCGGCGGTCTGCTCCATCAGGGCGCGCTGGCCGCCAATCATCTTCTGCTGTTCGGCGCTGTAGGCCTCGGCGGCGGGGGCGAGTTCCTTGTTCAGGATGTCCTGTGCGCCGCCGTAGTCTTCCATCTGCAGCGCGTCGAAGAAGCGCTTGCGCACGGCGAGGTAGGCGTCGCGCTTCTGGCCGATGCTGGCGAGCAGCGTCTTGCCCTGTTCGCTGACGATGCGGGTCTCCAGCTCCTTCTGCAGGGCGGCCACGTCCTTGGCGGACTGGGCCATCAGCGGCGTGAAGTGGTCGACCACGCGCGGGTCGTTGCGCGACATGGCCTGCGCCATGACGCGGTTCACGTTCAGCGTGGTCTGCGCGGCCCACTCCTGGGACATGTTGAGGCGCTGTTGCACCGAGACGATGCTCTCGGTGGCGCGCAGCGCGGCGTTGAGCCCCATCCAGGCCAGGGCGGTGGTGCCGACCAGCAGGGCCAGCACGATGGCGAAGCCGATCGTGAGGCGGGGACCGATGTTGACGTTCTTGAACATTCGAGAGACTCCGGGTTGGAACAGGTGTATATCGGTTGCGACGTCAACCAATTGAGCCCACCACCACCACGCTGCGGCTGTCGGGCATTTCGTTGTAAGAAAGAACGTTCAGGCCGGGCGCGAACAGGCGCGCGTAGCGGGCCATCACGGGCCGCAGCTGCGGCAGCACCATCAGCACGGGGGCCGCGGCCATCTGCTTCATCTGCTCACGCGCCATGGGCAAATGCGATTGCAGTTGGGTAAGAAGATTCGGTTCGATGGGGAAGTTGTCCAACGCGGCCTTGCCGGTCTGCGTGGCCTGGCTCAGGGCGCGCATCAGCAGGTCCTCGAGCTGGTTGCCCAGGCTGAAGGCCTTGACCTCGCCGACCTGGCCGCAGGCCTGCGCCACGATCTGGCGGCGCAGGGTGAGGCGCGCCTCGGCGGCCAGCAGGATCGGGTCCTTGGTGGTCTCGGCGTTCTCCAGCAGGGTGGTGGCCAAAGGCACCACGTCCTTGAGGGACACGCCTTCCTGCAGCAGGGTGCGCAGCACCTTGAGCAGCAGGCTGGGGCTGAAGGCCTTCTCCAGCGCGGCGGCCAGCTTGGGGGCCTGCGCGGCGCAGCGCTCCAGCAGGGCGGGCACGTCCTCGTGCTGGAACAGCTCGGGCAGGTTCTCGCGGATGAGCCTGGTCACGTGCGTGGCGATGACGGTGGGCACGTCCACCACCTGGTAGCCCATGCCCAGGGCGTGCGCCTTGTGCGCGGGCTCGATCCACACCACGGGCATCTGGAAGGACGGGTCGGCGCCGGGGATGCCGTCGATTTCGCCATACACCTGGGGCGAAGGAATGGCCATGAGCCGCTCGGGAAAGATCTCGGCCGAGGCGACCACGCTGCCGTGCAGCAGCACCTGGTAGTGCGTGGGTTTGAGGCCCAGCTCGTCGCGTGTGCGGATCGGCGGCAGCACGATGCCCAGCGATTCGCTGAGCGTCTGGCGCACGCCCTTGAGGCGCTTGGTCAGCACCGCGCCCTGCGCCGGGTCCACCAGGCCCACGAGCTTGTAGCCCACGGCCACGGCCAGCGGGTCCACCACGGGCAGGCTCTTCCAGTCGATGTCGGGCGCGGCCTCGGTCACCAGCGCGGCCTGCAGCGCATCGGGCGCGGCCGGTGGCGCCACCGCCTGGCGCTGGCCCAGGCGCCAGGCCACGTAGCCCAGCACGCCCGCGAAGGCCAGGAACATCAGCGTGGGCATGCCGGGCACCAGGCCCAGGACGATGAGCAGGCCGGCCACGCCGTACAGCACGTTGGGCGAGGCCAGCAGCTGCTGGCCCACCTGCTTCTCGATGTCGCCCGCGTCGCTCACGCGCGTGACGATGATGGCCGCCGCGGCCGACAGCAGCAGCGCCGGAATCTGCGCGGCCAGGCCGTCGCCGATGGTGAGCAGCGCGTAGAGCTTGAAGGACTCGCCGAGGCTCAGGTCGTGCATGAGCGCGCCGATGAGCACGCCGCCGACCATGTTGAGGATGAGGATCAGGATGCCGGCGATGGCGTCGCCCTTGACGAACTTGGAGGCACCGTCCATGGCGCCGTAGAAGTCGGCCTCGCCGGCCACTTCCTTGCGGCGGGCCTGCGCGCCTTCCTGGTTGATCAGGCCGGCGTTGAGGTCGGCGTCGATCGCCATCTGCTTGCCGGGCATGGCGTCCAGCGTGAAGCGGGCCGCGACCTCGGAGATGCGCTCCGCGCCCTTGGTGACCACCACGAAGTTGATGATCACCAGGATGACGAAGACCACGATGCCGACCACGAAGTTGCCGCCGATGACGAAGTGGCCGAAGGCCTCGATCACCGAGCCGGCGGCGTCGGTGCCTTCGTGACCGCGCAGCATCACCACGCGCGTGGAGGCCACGTTGAGCATCAGGCGCAGCAGCGTGGCGCCCAGGATGACGGTGGGGAAGAGCGAGAAGTCCAGCGGGCGGCGCACGTTCACGGCCACCAGCAGCACGATCATCGCCAGCACGATGTTGAAGGTGAACAGCACGTCCAGCAGCAGCGGCGGCAGCGGCAGGATGATCATGGCCAGCAGGGCCATGAGCAGCAGCGGCGCGGCGACGCGCAGCTTCTTCAGGTCGTTCAACAGCGAGTTCATGGGGTTCATGTCGGTCCGGCGCCGCTCAGGTGGACGGGCACGTCGAGGTCATGGGGCAGGTGAGGTTCGCTGCGGCGCTGGCCCTGGCGGAAGGCCTTGAGCGCGAGCACGTGGCGCAGCACCACGGCCACGGCCTGGTACAGCGTGGCGGGAATCTGCTGGCGCACCTGGCTGGTGTTGTAGATGGCGCGCGCCAGCGGCGGCACGCGCAGCACCTCCACGCCAGCGTCTTCGGCGATGCGGCGGATGTACAGCGCCATCTCGTCCAGGCCCTTGGCGATGACGTAGGGCGCGTCGGCCTTGTGCGCGTCGTACTTGATGGCCACGGCGTAGTGCTCGGGGTTGACGATGACCACGTCGGCGGTGGGCACGGTCTTGCGCACGCCGCGCCGCGCGATCTGCTGCTGGATCTGGCGGATGCGAGCCTTCACCTCGGGCCGGCCTTCGGTGGTCTTGTGCTCTTCCTTGATGTCACGCTTGCTCATGCGCTGCTCGCGCAGGTAGACCAGGCGCTGGATGGGCACGTCGATGAGGGCGTAGAGCACGAACACCGCCACCAGCGAGAACACGGCGGCCTGAGCCAGCGACAGGGCCTGCGGCAGCGCCTCGCCCAGGGGCAGGGCGGTCACACGCAGGAAGCCCTTGATGCTGCCGTTCATGACGACGTACAGAACGCCGAAGAGCGTGAAGGCCTTGAGCGCGGTGGTGGCGAACTCGGCCAGGTGCTTGGCCTTGGTGATGCGCTGGAAGTAGTTCATCGGGTTGAGCCGCTCCAGCTTGGGGATGAGGTTCTCGGTGCTCAGGATCCAGCCGCCGGGGAACAGCGAGGCGGCCAGCACGCACAGCGGCACGATGAACAGCGGCAGCAGCATCTTGCCCAGCAGCAGCATCACGGGCACGAAGGCGTGCGAGAACAGCTTGTCGAGCGCGCCGTCGCCCTCGGCCACCACGAAGCCCAGGGTGAAGAGGCGGCGGAAGTCGGCCAGGTAACCGGGCGCCAGCAGGACGATGGCCTGCAGGCAGACCACCAGGCCCACGGCGGTGGCCAGGTCCTTCGAGCGCGCCACCTGCCCCTGCTCGCGCGCCTTGCGCAGCTTCTGCGGGGTGGCGGCTTCGGTCTTGTCGCCGGTCTGGTCCTGGCTCATGTCAGTTCCGCATCAACTGTTCCAGCATCTCGAGCACCCGGGTGGTGAGGTTCACGTACTGCTGCGGAATGAGCTGCAGCATGCCGCCGAGCATGAACAGGCCGAAGACGATGATGAGCGAGAAGCCCAGCGAGAACAGGTTGAAGGTGGGCGCCACCCGGTTGAGGAAACCGAAGCCGATCTGCACCACCAGGGCCGAGAAGATCACCGGCAGCGAGAGCAGCAGCGCGGCCGAGAAGACCCAGCCCACCTGCAGGGGCAGCACGGTGAGCGCCTGCTCGGGGATGCCCGCGCCCACCGGCCAGGCGCGAAAGCTCGAACCCATGACGCCGCTGAACACCAGGTGGCCGTCCACGGCGAAGAAGATGAGGATGGTGAGGATGTAGATGAGCGCGCTCACCACGTCGGACGAGGCGCCGCTCACGGGGTCGTTCATCTGCGCCATGGCCAGGCCCATCTGGCTGGAGGCCATGTAGCCCAGCAGCGCGAAGACCGCCATGATCATCTGGAAACCGATGCCGAGGATGAGCCCGATGGCCACCTGCTCGATGGTGGTGACGATGCCCAGCAGCGAGAACGGGGAGATGGGCTGCGCGGGCGCCGCGATGGGCAGCAGCACCACCGCCAGCGTCAGCGCCAGCAGCACGCGCACGGTGACGGGCACCATGTTCTCGCCGATGACGGGCATGAACGTGAGGATGGCCAGCACCCGAACGAAGGGCCACCACAGCGCCATGAGCGTGGCGAGCATCTGGCCGAAGACGGGTTCCATGGCGCGGGGCTCACAGGGCCAGTTGCGCCGCGCGCTCGAAGATGGCGCGCGCGTAGTCCATGAGCTTGCCGGTGAGCCAGGTGCCCATGACGATGATGGCCGCCAGCGTGACCAGCAGGCGCGGCAGGAAGCTCAGGGTCTGCTCGTTGATCTGCGTGGCGGCCTGGAACAGGCTGACCAGCACGCCCACGATGAGGCTGGGCGTGATCAGCACGACGACGATCAGCACCACCAGCTTGAGGCACTCGGCCACCAGTTCGACGGCGATCTCGGGGGTCATCGCATCGCCTTTCTAGATGGCGCGCACGCTGGTCACCAGCGTGTTCACGGTGAGGGTCCAGCCGTCCACCAGCACGAACAGCAGGAGCTTGAACGGCAGCGAGATCACCACCGGCGGCAGCATCATCATGCCCATGGACATCAGCACCGAGGACACCACCAGGTCGATGACCAGGAAGGGGATGAACAGCATGCAGCCGATCATGAAGGCCGTCTTGAGCTCGCTGAGCACGAAGGCGGCGAGCTTGACGGTGAAGGGGTGCTGGGCCGGATCGCTCACGGCGGGCGCGCCCGACAGCGTGGCGATCTGCGTGATCGAGGCCTGGCTGGTCTGCGCGAGCATGAAGCGCGACAGCGGCACCTCGGCGCGGTTCAGTGCCTCCTGCAAACCGATGCTGCCCTGGTCGTAGGGCAGCAGGGCCTCCGTCCAGATGCGATCCCCCACGGGGCGCATGACCAGCATGGTGAGGATGAGCGCGATGCCGGTGAGCACGCGCGCCGGCAGGCCCTGCTGCAGGCCCAGGGCCTGGCGCAGCAGCGAGAGCACGATGATGAAGCGGGTGAAGCTGGTCATCATCAGGACCATGGCGGGCAGCAGGCCCAGCAGGGTCATGATGATCAGGATCTGCGTCCTGACGGTGTAGTCGGTGGTGTTGCCGGTGGTGGTGCTGCTGAAGATCTGCAAGCCGCCGCCCGCGGCCGCGCCGGCGCTGTTGGCCGCCTGCGCGAACGCGCCCTCGGGCCAGGCGAGGGTGGCGAGGGCGAGGCCGGCGCCGGCCGCGGCGGCCAGCCGCGCCGCGCCGCGCGGGCGCAGGGCGAGGGTCATGACGTGAAGCTGTCCAGGTCCAGGTCGCTGACCTCGATGACCTTGAGGCCGTAGTTCTCGCCGCTGACCACGACCTCGGCCTTGCCGATGGCCACGCCGTTGATCTTCATGGTGAGCGGCTCGCCGGCCAGCACGTCGAGTTCCACCACGCTGTCGGGGCGCAGGTGGGCCACGTCTTCCAGCGAGACCTTGGCGGAGCCGAGTTCGAGCGTGAGCGTGACGGGGATGCGGCGCATGAGGCGGCCCAGGCCGAGCGAGGGCGCGGCGGGCGCGGGCGCCGGGGCGGCGGCCTCGGTGGCACTGGCCATCTCCTGCATCACGGCGGCGAAGGCGTCGTCGGTGCCGGGCGCGGTGGCGAGGGGGTCGAAGGTGGAGCTGTCGGTGGACATGGTCAGACTTCCTGCAGGTTGGTCAGGCACAGGCGGCCCTTGTTCTCGACCACCATGGCCTTGAGCACGGGCTTGTCCTGCACGCGCACGGTGGCGGTGTCGAGCGAGATGGCGAGCACGTCGCCCGGCTTGAGGCCGAGCAACTCGCCCAGCGGCAAGGTTTTCTGGGCCAGGCGCACGTCCAGGCGCAAGGGCAGCGCGCGGCGCAGGCTGGCGCCGTCGGCGGCGCGCGCGGCGGACTGTCGGCGCGCCGGGGCGAGCTGGCGCAGCGCGGTGGCCAGGGTGTCGCTGTCGAGCGCGAACACCACCAGGCCCAGCGGCGCCGAACCGGCGAGCACCTGCGCCCACAGGAACATGGTCGGCCCGCTGAGGGGACAGCGTGCGGTGGGCAGGTCCTGTTCGAGCTGCAGCGCCCATTCGCCGTCGGCCGTGGGCTCACGGGCGCCGATGCGGCGCATCAGCGCCTGGCTGAGCAACTGGCCGAGCTGCGCGGCCAGGCGCTGCTCGGTGGCGGTTTCCAGCGGCGGCACGCAGCGCGCGCCCAGCTCCCAGTCGGTGGAGCCATAGCGGCGCGCCAGCAGCGCGGTGAGGGCCGAGCGCTCGATGGCGAAGGCGCTGCGGCCCACGCCGCTGCGGTAGGTGGCCCAGCGCAGGGTGGTTTCGATGGGGTTGGTGCGGCCATGCGACACGCCGCCCAGGCGCACCGGCGCGCCCACGCGGCCGGGGAAGGCGGTGGCCAGGGCGTGGTCGAGGTCCTGCTGGGTGAGCTGGAACAACGAGTCCAGCGCGTGGATGGGCCGGCCGAGTTCGCAGGGGTCGAGCGCGGTGAGGCGCGCGCCGGCGGCGGGCGGAAGGATATGGGGCGTGTGGGCCATCGGTGCCTCAGATCGGCAGCTTCATGAGCTCGTCGAAGGCGCCGACGACCTTGTTGCGCACCTGCATCATCATGTTGAAGTTGAGGCTGGCTTCCTGGCTCTTGAGCATGGCGCCGACCAGGTCGTCGCTGCGGCCGCTCTCCACGGCGCTGACGGCAGCCTGGGCGGCGTGGCCCTTGTCGTCGGCGGCGCGCAGCAGGCCACCGACGTGTTGCGTGAAGGAAGGCCCCTGCGCCGCGCCCGAGGGCAGCACGTCGGCGAGCTGGGCCTGCGCCGTCTGCATCTGCTGCAGGCTGGCGTGGATGGAGGAAAGCATCGACGGGTTCAAGGGCGCTCCCTGGACGGGCTATTTGTGATTTGTGGAAATGTATAGTCGCGAATCGTAATATGGACAGGTGACCCGTCAAGCGACGCGCCGGACGCAATCGGCGTTGGCGGGATGAGCGGTTGGGACGGCCGGCCTGACGGTGTCGGGGGTGCGGCTTGGGGTGGACGTTTCTGGGTGCGCCGCCTTTCGCGCCTCTGCTTCGCGAGGGCCGCTGGTGCGTGTGCCCGTTCTCCGGCCCACGCTCGCGCAGAGGCGCCCAAGCGCTCGGACAGGGCTGGCGTCACCACCGCGGCTGGCGCGCCCCCTCTGTGGCAAGCGCGAATGGGGCCTACGCCCGGACACCCGCACCATCGACCCCAGTAGCGGGCTGGCCGGCCATAGAAGACCGGACTTCCCTTCGCTCAGCGATTAAATGGAATCTGACCCCAATAAGGGGAGCCCGGATTCCTCGTGGCGCGCTCGGGCGTCACTCTCGACGGATGGTGGGGTTCGCGGGCGCAGGCCCCATTCGCGCTTGCCACAGAGGGGGCGCGCCAATCACGGTGTTGACGCAGGCCCGGTGGAGCGCCCGGGGACATCTGCGCGAGCGTGGGCCGGAGAACGCGGACCACGCCAGCCGTCAGCGCGAGGTCTCAACGAGAAACCAGCGCGAGGAAGCCGCGCAAAACACCAACGCCCCCCTCAGAGCTGGATCTGGATGTGCGGCAGAAAGCGCACGCTGGCGTCCTCGAAGCGCTTCTTGTCGTAGCGCAGGGTGGCCGCCCAGAGCACGATGGATGGGTCGATGGCCGGGTTCACCGGGTGCACGATGCAGCGCACCGCCTTCTCGTGCTGGAAGGTCTTGGCCACGCAGTCGGGGTACTTCAGGGCCAGGTCCACCAGCGACTCGTCGGCCACCGAGGCCCGCCGCGCGCCCGTGTCGCGCACGATCCACTCCACCCACTGGTCGCGCAGCTCGTCGCGCAGCGCCGCGCCGATGCGGTCGAAGTGAATCCAGCCGGTTTCCGCCACCGTGTCCCGACGCGCCTGCTCGCGCGTGAGGTGGAAGTTGTCCACGCGGTAGTTCAGGTCGACCATGAGCACGCGGTTGAGCCCCGCCGCGCGCTGATGCTCCTGCGTCCACCTGGACGCGGCCACCAGCGCGGCCTGCTTGGCGCTGCCGCCGTACACGCCGGTGATGAGCCCCATGGACAGCTCGGCGTTGTGGCCCGCGAAGGCCAGGCTGCAGTCGCGCAGGCGGATGCGCTCCGGCACGTCGCGCGTGTGCGCCAGGAAGGACAGCTGGATCATGTCGCGTTGCTTGGCCACCATGGCGGTCTCCTGTTGCCGTGCCGCGTTCAGGCCTTGCGGGCCACCGCCTTGCGCACGGGCGCGGCGGCCTTCTTCGATTTCACGCCAGGCTTGCGCCCGGTCTTCTCGCGCGTGGGCGGGAAGTCGGGCGTGGGCACACGGTACGCCACGTCGAGGTCGACGCCGCGCATCGCCCACACCTTCTTCGCCACGCGTTCGAGCACCTCGCGCGGGTCGTCCACCTGCTTGAGCTTGCTCAGGATGCACTCGATCACCGCGTAGGCGGGCAGGTCGGTGTCGTTGCGGCGGCGGTCGTCGGACAGCCACTGGTACTGCCGCGCCGAGGAGCGGCCGAAGATCTTGGCAAAGCGCGTGCCGAGGTCCACCCGCGCCCAGGTCTCCAGCTCGGTGCCCACGAAGGGCTCCAGCGCGGGGTCGTACATCAGGTGGAACAGTTCCTTGATGGAGTAGCGCGCCCAGCCGCGCTCGCGCGGCACCTCTTCGTACAGGCGGATGAGCAGCTCCAGCGCCTCGGGCAGCAGGGGCAGGGCGCACATCCTGTTGTAGTGGTTGGAGTTGCGAAACCCCAGCGCGTACTGCGCGTCGTACTTGGAGAGGTTGTGCTCGCCGCGCCATTCCTCGATGTCCAGTCCCATCATGGGCCGCTGCGAGCGCGGTTTGGACAGATCGACCAGGGGTCGCTTGAGGGTGCTTGCGTTCATGTCTCGTGGGGCCGGGGCGCGGCCCTCGACCAGGGTGTCATTGGTATTTCACACTTTGCGGAGTTTAGCTTCAACAAAGTGAGTTAGTGAGCGCCGACCTTCGTTGGCCGCCGCTGTCGGATGGGCGGCGCGCCGCTCAGGCGCGCAGCGGTTCGAGCAGACCGAAGGCGCTGTTGGCGCGCATTTCGAGGAAGCCGCCGGCGCACATGCGCGCGGTGTAGAACTGCTCGAAGCTGGCCACCGGGCCGAGACCCTCGACGAAGGAGCGGTAGGCGGCCCACAACTGCTCGAACAGATCGGGCGGGCAGGGGTAGCGGCGGAACACGTCCTGCAGGCGGCTGCGTTCGTAGCGCCAGTGCACTTCCTGCGGGTCGCCATCGGCGGCGGCCTGTTCGATGCGCGCGCCCAGTTCCTCGAAGGCCAGCAGGCGCTGCAGTTCGAGCTGGATGGTCGGGCCGCCGGGCTCCAGCGGACGCGCCGGGCCGTCGGCCGCAGGGGCGGCGGGCGCCACGGTGCCGCAAAGCTGACCGTGGTGCGCAATGGCGCGGCGCGCCACCACCCAGGCGGCGTTGCCCAGGGCGGCGGTGCCACGCGCGTCCAGGTCGGGCAGGGAGAGCTGCACCCGGCCAGGCAGGCGGCGCGAGGGCTCCGCGCGCAGTTCGACCACCAGGAAGAGCACCGACTCGGCGTACAGGCGCAGCACCGACTGGCGCGCCTCGCGCGGCGCAGCGGCATCGGGCATGCCCCGGCCCTGCACCACCTCGCCACTGGCGTCGTGCGGGCGCGTGCTCAGGTGCAGCGAGATGCGTTCGATCGGCATGCGCGGCGGGCGCAGCACCTCCACGGCCCAGGCCAGCGCGCGCGCGGGATCTTTCAGTTCGTCGTGCACGGCCGCCTCCCCGGGCGATGACCGGGGGAGCCGGGGCGATCGCTCAGTTTTGCAATTTGCGGAAATGCACACATGCGAACCATTATTCACCAAAATGGCGAACCGTGCACGTGTTCAGCGGCGGAAGTGTTGTTCGAGTTCGGTGAGCACGCCGTCGATGCCCTGCAAGGTGCCGGCCAGGTCGCGGCACAGCAGCAGCCACTCCTGGCGCTGGGCCGAGTGTTCGGAGGCGGTGTCGGCGGCGATGAGCTGCACGGTGGACTCGAGGTCGGTGCCGGCGCGCTGGCGCAGGCCCATGGCGTGGATGAACAGGCCGCGCGCGGTTTCCTGGGTGTCGCCCATGGCGGCGCGGGTGTCGTCGCTGCTGGTCATCACGTCGGCCATCAGCAGGTTGCGGATGGTCTCCAGCGTGCCGGTGAGGTGGCGCATGCGCTCGCAGACGGCGACGAGCTTGTCGAAGGCGTTTTCCATGGAGCCGCTGACCTTAGCGCAGTGGGCGGACGGTGTCCCGTGAAGGGGATCACGGGGTGCGTCCGGCGGATCGGCGGAGGGCCGGCGCCCGGATTCAATCCTCGCGCGCTTCCGCCTCGCGCGGCACGAAGTCCACCTCGCGGCCGTCGCTGAGCAGCTGCCGGATGCGCACCGGCGCGCCGCGTTCGTCGAAGTGCACCAGGCCGATGCCGGCGCCATTGAGCAGGCGCCGGCCGTGCGGCGTGCCCTCCGGTTTGCGCGGCGTCACCTTCATGTGGCGGCGGCGCGTGAAGCGGTTGAGCGGTGAACGCGGCGAGAACAGCCAGCGGTTGAGGTGGTCGAGTTTCTCCAGCAGGCCCTCCGGGAAGGTGTTGCGCAGGCCGCTGCTGCAGATCTGCCAGATGTGCGGGCTGGGCGCGGGATCCGCCAGAGGAGACTGGCGCCGCCCGCGTGGGCGCAAGGCCACGTCGTAGACGAAGGAGTAGTGCACGTCGCCCGAGAGCACCACGAAGGTCTGTGGCGTCTTCGGGTGCCGGAAGATGTTGAGCATGGCGCTGGCGGCACCGGGGTGCGACATCCAGTTCTCGGCGTCCACCAGCAGCGGGTGGCCGAAGAAGCTGAAGATGCGCTGCACGGTCTCGATGAGCTTGACGCCGAAGATGGGCGCCGAGGCCACCAGCAGCACCGCGGGGTGGCCGCGCAGGGCCTGCTGCAGGTCGGTGAGGGCCTCCCAATCCATCAGGCCGGAAGGGCGGCGCGGCGAGCGGTCGGAGCGCCAGCGGTGCGTGCGGCTGTCCAGCACCATCAGCGGCGGCGTGGTGGGCCACACGTAATGCCAGTCGCGCCAGTGCAGCAGGCGTTCGATGAGGGCGTCGTGCGCTGTGCCGCCGGGCTCGTCGAGCGCGGCCTGCACGGCATCGAGCAGGGCGGCGCCGCCAAAGGCCTCGGGCCGGTTGCCCCAGCCCTGGTTGAGCAGGTAGGCGATGAGCGCATTGCCGATGACGCGGCGCGAGAAGGGGTGGCCGTAGGCCACGTCTTCCCATTCGCGGCTGAGGTTCCAGTCGTCGGTGACGTCGTGGTCGTCGAAGACCATGGCCACGGGCAGGTGGGCGAGCACGCGCCGCGCGGCACCCAGGCCCTGGCGGAAGTCGTGAATGGCCCGCGCCTCGCGGGCGTAGCGCTCGGCGTTCTCGTCGCTCAGGCCGGGCGGGGGCGACAGGTCCAGGCCGCGCCAGGGCAGGGGCGACCACACCAGCAGGTACATCGCGAGCACCTCGCCCAGGGTGATGAGGTGGTTGTGCGCGTTGTCGGTGGTGAAGATGGGCTTCTTGACGCCCTCGAACACCAGATCGATGAGGCGTTCGCTGCGGGGCGTGCGGGGCAGCAGTTGCTCGCGCCGGTAGTAGGTGTCGGGGTGGGCGAGCAGGTCGCTGGTGCCGCGCACCTCGCTGCCGTCGGCGCCGGCGATGGCTTCCTCGCGCAGGCCCAGGCGCTGCATGAGGCCGTGGATGGCGCGCAGCATCGGTCCGGCCACGTCGTCGCAATAGACCTGGTCGCCGCTGAGCACGAGGGCGGAAGGCCATTGGGTGATGTCGTTGGCGGCGTCGCGCAGCAGATGGTCGAGGTGCGTGTCGGCACGGGCCAGGCCGTCACCACCGCCGGCGTGGTGCGGCTTGCGGCAGGAACCGTGCAGCAGCGCGCGCACCCCGGGGGCGAAGCGCAGGCCGGGCGTGTCGCGGCCGGGGTAGCAGAGCGCGGGGTCGTCGAGCGGCGTCCAGCCGCCAGCGGCGTCGGCGAACTCGAAGCGGTAGCCGGTCCAGAGGCCGGCGGTGAGATCGGTGTCGAGTTCGAGCTCGATCAGCAGGAGGGCCAGGTGCTCGCCCGCGCGCAGGGTGTGCACGGTGGGTGAGTGGGTGGAAGGTGCGCCGCCATCGGGCAGCAGGCTCACGCGCACCTGGGCGGGCGCGTGGCTGCAGGCGATCCACCAGGCGATGCGGCGGGCCTGCACGCGGCGAAGGACGGGGCCCGCGAGCACGGGTGGCAGCTTGTCAGGAGAGGCTTCGGTCATCCGGCGTCATTGTGGCGGGCCTGTGTGAAGGCCCTGTTCACGCCGCCTGACGCAAGGTCTGCACCAGCACGCGGTGCAGTGCGTCCACCGCGGGCGCGCCGCGCGAGGCGCGGCTGCGGTAGGCCGCCACGGCCATCGGCGCCAGCGGGCCGAGCCCATGCTCGGCCCCCAGCACCTGCAGGTGCGCGGGTGCGCTGCACTGCGTGAGCACGGCCACCGCCAGGCCGCTTTCCACCGCCGCGATCTGCCCCGGCAGGCTGGAGCTGTGGTACACGACCCGGTGCCGCCGGCCCTGCAGCGACAGCGTCGTCAGCGCGTGCTTGCGCGCCAGGCTCGCGTCCTCGTACACGGCGATGGGCAAGGGGTCGCGGCGCCAGACGTCGAACTGCGGCGAGCCCACCCACACCAGCGGCTCGTGGAAGAGCAGCGTGCCGCGCTGCGCGTGGTCGCGCGAGACCAGGGCCAGGTCGAGCTCGCCGCGAGCCACGCGCGGGATCAGCCGGGTCGATTGTTCGCAATCGAGTTCGATCTCCACCGCCGCGTGGCGCGACGCGAAGCGCTTGAGCACCGGCGTGAGGTAGCGCGCGGCGTAGTCGTCGGGCACGCCCAGGTGCACGCGGCCGAGCAGGGTGTCGGGCCGCATGGCCGCTTGCGCCTCGGCGTGCAGGTCGAGCAGGCGGCGCGCGTAGCCCAGCAGGGACTGGCCGTCGGGCGTGAGCTCCAGCCGGCGCGGGCCGCGCAGCAGCAGCGGTTTGCCCACCGCGCGCTCGAGCTTCTGCAATTGCATGCTCACCGCCGACTGCGAGCGGTTCACCTCGGGCGCCGCCGCCGACAGCGAGCCCGCGTCGACCACGGCGACGAAACACTTGAGCCAGTCGATCTGCAGGTCGTCGGCGCGCATGAATCCGGTTATCGAATGGAGTTCATGCGAATTATCCGCTTCTCGAAAGTTGATGGGGCGACCACAGTGCGGGCATGGACCAAGACGCACGCAACGAACGCCTGGCCGCCTGGCGCATGGCCCTGGGCGGACTCATCCTGGGCACGCTGGGCGTGTTCCTGCTGGAGTCGGGCAGCGACCCCGCCTCGGCCGCGTGGTTCCGCTGCGCCTTCGGGCTGCTGGCGCTCACGCTGTGGGCCTGGGCCGCGCGGCGCGCGCCCTTGTGGCGGCTGCCGGCCGGCACCTTGTGGCGCGTCGTGCTGGCCGCGGCGCTGGTGGTGTTGAGCTGGGTCGTCTTCTTCGCGGCGATCCAGCGCCTGTCGGTGGGCTTGGCCACCGTGGTCTTTCATGTGCAACCGCTGTGCCTGATGCTGGCCGGCGCCTGGTGGCTGGGCGAGCCGCTGCCGCGCGCGCGCCTGGCGGCGGCGGGGCTGGCCCTGTTCGGCTTGTCGCTGGCCACGGGCTTGCTGGGCGCTGCCGGGGCGGTGGTGTCGGCGGTGGGCGTGGCGCTGTGCCTGGTGGCCGTGGTGGGGCAGACGGTGGTGGGCCTGTTGCTGCGCGCCCGCACGCCGGTGCCGCCGCTGGCCCTGGCCTGGTGGCAATGCGCCGTGGGCGCGCTGGCGCTGTGGCCCTGGGTGCTGTCGGCCGGCTGGCCCGCCTGGGGGCCGGCCTGGGGCTGGCTGGCCGCGCTGGGCGTGGTGCACACGGGGCTGGCCTACGTGCTCATCTACGGCGGCATGGCGCGGCTGGCCACCTCGCGCACCGCCCTGCTGCAGTTCGTTTACCCGGGGGCGACGCTGGTGTGCGACGCGCTGGTCTACGACCGCTGGCTCGCGCCAGCACAGATGGCGGGCGTGGCCTTGATGGGCCTGGCCCTGTGGTGGGGCGCCCATGAGCCCCCACGCTCCGCCGCCGCGCGGGTCGCAGGCTGATCCGCCTCGGGGCGGCCCGGCGGCGGATCGTCCGGCTTACTCCTCCAGCAGCGAGCGCAGCATCCACGCCGTCTGCTCGTGCACGGTGAGGCGCTGCACCAGCACGTCGGCGGTGGGTTCGTCGCTGGCCTTGTCGACCAGATCGAACATGGCGCGCGCGGTGCGCGCCGCGCCCTCGTGGCCCTTGGCCAGGATGGCGACCATCTCCAGCGCCTTGGGCGGCGTGGCGGGCGCGTCGGGCAGTGAGCTGAGCTTGGCGAACTCGGCGTAGCTGCCGGGCGCCACGTGGCCCAGCGAGCGGATGCGCTCGGCGATGGGGTCGACCGCGTTCCACAGCTCGGTGTATTGCTGCATGAACATGTCGTGCAGGCTGTTGAACATGGGGCCCGTCACGTTCCAGTGGAAGTTGTGCGTGGTGAGGTACAGCGTGTAGGTGTCGGCCAGCAGGTGGCTCAGGCCTTTGGCGATGGCGGCGCGGTCTTTTTCGCTGATGCCGATGTTCACGGCCATGACGGGTTTGGCGGTCTTCTTGCTCATGGGGGCTCCTTGATGAGAACGGGTGACAGAGCGAAAGCTTAGCGCTCTTGCGTGTGCACGGTGGTGGGCAGGGGCGAGAAGCCGTGGTTCAGCGGCCCGTGGCCGCGGCCCAGGCGCCACTGGGCCGATGCGTAAAGGGCGGCGCGCACGTAGTCGCGCGCCCGGGCCACGGCGTCGGCCAGGGGAAGGCCGCGTGCCAGCCCGCAGGCGATCGCGCTGGACAGGGTGCAGCCTGTGCCGTGGGTGTTGGGGGTGTCGATGCGCTCTGCGGCCCAGCGCGTCACCCCATCGGCATCGAGCAACAGATCGGTGAGCACCGGGCCGCTGAGGTGGCCACCCTTGAGCAACACGCCGCGCGCGCCCAGGGCGCGCAGCTCGCGCGCGGCGCCCTCCAGCGCGTCGGCCGTGGGGATGGCGTGGCCCACGAACCAGCCCGCTTCGTCGAGGTTGGGCGTGATCACGGTGACGCGCGGGAACAGTTCGGCCACCAGCACGGCCATGGTGTCCGGGGCGATCAGCCGGTCACCGCTGGTGGCCACCATCACGGGGTCGAGCACCACGCGCTGCAGTTGGTGGCGGTCGATGGCGCGCGCCACCGCGCGCACCACCTCGGGCTCGTGCAGCATGCCGATCTTGACCGCGTCCACGCCGATGTCCTCAACGACGGCGTCGATCTGCTGTTCGAGCAGGGGCGCAGGCAGGGCCTGGATGGCGCGCACGCCTTGCGTGTTCTGAGCGGTGATGGCGGTGATGGCGGACATGCCGAAGCAGCCGAGCGCGCTCATGGTCTTGAGGTCGGCCTGGATGCCGGCCCCACCGCCGGAGTCGCTGCCGGCAATGCTGAGGACGCGGGGGGGATGGAGGCTCATGTTGCAAGTTCCTGCCCATGGTCCGATGGGACCATTCGGAGAGGCCTCGATTGTTTCATCTGTTCATGTTCGGTTTCCAGAATCGCTCGGGGACCTTTCCCGGACACAACAGAGAGACCAGACCATGCCCTCCCCTTCGTTCAAGCGCGTGGCCGCGGCCATGGCGCTCCTGGGTGTTTTCCTCGCCCCCGTGGCCGCGCAAGCCCAGGCCCTGGACCTGTCGCGCTACACGCTCACCTCGAGCTTCGCCCTGCCGGGCACCGCCTCGGAGTCCTCGGCCATCACCTGGAACTGGGACACCAACACCCTGTTCGTGGTGGGTGACGAGGGCGACTTCATCACCGAGGTGGCGCGCGACGGCACGGTGATCGGAAGCATGAGCCTCAGCGGCTTCGACGACACCGAGGCGCTGACCTACATCGGCAATGGCGAGTTCGTCATCGGCGAGGAGCGCATCCAGGACGTCTACAAGCTGAGCTACCAGGCGGGCGGCAACGCCTCGCGCGGTTCGCTGCAGTCCGTCTCCCTGGGGGCCACCGTGGGGAACGAGGGCATCGAGGGCCTCTCTTACGACCGGGCCAGTGGCCAGTTCGTGGCGGTGAAGGAAAAGAACCCGCAGGCCGTGCAGGTCGGCAGCATCGACTTCGCCAACGGCACGCACACCATGAGCCCTCTGTTCACGCCCAAGCTCGGCGTGGCCGACCTGTCGGACGTGCAGGTGCTCAGCGGCTTCACCGGCGCCAGCTTCGCCGACCACCTGCTGATCTACAGCCAGGAATCGCAGCGCCTGCTGGAGGTGACGCGCACCGGTCAGGTGCTCAGCGCCTTCGCCTTCACCACCATCAGCGGCATTGCCGAGGGCGTGACCATCGCCGCCGACGGCACGATCTTCATCACCGACGAATCGCCCTTCGTCTACATCCTCACCGCCCCGGTGCCCGAGCCCGAGACCTACGCGATGTGGCTGGCCGGCCTGTTCGCCGTTGCCGGCGCCGCGCGCCGCCGCAAGGCCTGATCCCCGTTCTTCGTCACTTCCATCAACAGGAGCCTGAGCATGAAAAAGCAACTCGCCGCCCTCGCCGTGGCCGCGTTCACCGCCTGCGGTTCGTTCGCCGCCACCAGCGGTGTGGTGATCACGGAATGGATGTACCAGGGCGCTGGCAGCACCGACCGTGAGTTCATCGAATTCACCAACCTGGGCCCCACCGCCGTGGACTTCACCGGCTGGAGCTACGACGACGATTCGCGCCTCTCGGGCGCCTTTCCGCTCTCCGCCTTCGGCATCGTGGCGCCGGGCGAGTCGGTGATCATCACCGAGATGAACGCGAGCGCCTTCCGCAGCGCCTGGGGCCTGGACGCCAGCGTGAAGGTCTGGGGCCCGTATACCAACAACCTGGGCAACGGCGACGAGATCAACCTCTTCGACGGCGCCGGCAACCTGGTGGACCGCCTCACCTACGGCAGCGACCCGCGCACGCGCGGCATCAGCGGGCGCGCCACCGGCGCCGACGCGCTGGGCGCGAACGACGTGTCGCAGTGGGTGTTCTCGTCCGTGGGTGACATCGAAGGCTCCTGGGCCAGCAGCCTGGGCGACATCGGCAGCCCTGGCCGCACCTCGTTCGCGAGCCCGGTGCCCGAGCCCGAGGGCTACGCCATGCTGCTGGCCGGCCTGGGCGCCGTCGCCGGCCTGGTGCGCCGCCGCCGCCAGAGCGAACGGTCCGCTACGCCCGCCGCCTGATCGCAGCGCCCAGCGCGATCGCCGCCGCCGCCAGCGGCGCGAACGCCTGGGCCTGCTCCATTGTCGCCAGCGTGGTGGCGCTGACCAGGCAGGCCAAGGTGCCCAGCCCCAGCAGCGCCCACCACAGCCAGCGCCCCGCGCGCGAGGCCGGGCGCGTGTGCAGCAGCAGGCCCAGGCCTGCCACCGCCGTGGGGTCGGGCGCCAGGCCGATGAACTCGGCCTGCACGACGGGCCGGCCGTCCGCCGGTGCGAGCAATGGCCATGACAGGGCCGCCATGAGCAGCAACACGCTGCCCGCGCGCGAGCGCCGCACCCGCCCGCCTGTGCCATTCAGCAGCAGCCAGCCCAGCGCCGCGAGCGCGTACAACCCCGCCAGCGCTTGCGCGCCCCAGTTGATGGGCACGTACAGCCGCCACACGAAGCCCCAGGCCACCAGCGCGCTCAGCGCGGCCATCAGCGCCATGCCCCGCCGCGCGGCGTGTTCGTGTCCTTGCCACAAGGCGAGCGCCAGGGCCAGCACCAGCACGTTGGCCAGCAGCCCCAGCGGCCACCAGGCGGCGTTGTGCAACTCGAACAGGCGCCAGTAGGTGTCGGGCGCGAACATCAGGAAGTCCGAAGGGCGGTAGGTCCACCATTCGTTCATTGGCGGGCCCTCACAGCGCGCCGATCGCGCGGGCGATGCGTTCGCGCTGCGCCGCGTCGGGCAGCGGCCCGCGCGCGGCGGCCAGGTTTTCGCGCACGTGCGCCACCTGCCGCGTGGCGGGGATGGCGCAGGTGACGGCCGGGTGGGCGAGCACGAACTTCAGGATGAGCTGGGCCCAGCTGGTGGCGCCCAGCTCGCCGGCCCAGCCGGGCAGGGGGTGGCGCGCCAGCGCCCGCGTGAGCTGGCCTTCGCGGAAGCTGCGGTTGACGATCACCGCCACGCCGCGCTGCTGCGCCAGCGGCAGCAGTCGCTGCTCGGCCTCGCGGTCCAGGGGGTTGTAGGTGAGCTGCACGAAGTCGAGCGTTTGCGTGCGCAGGATGCGCTCCAGCTCGTCGTGGCGGCGGCCCTCGGAGGTGGTGATGCCGACGTAACGCAACCGGCCGCTGGCCTTCATGCGCTGCAGCATCGGCAGGTGGTCCTCCCAGCCCAGCAGGTTGTGCACCTGCAGCAGGTCGAAGCGCGGCACGCCCCAGTGGTCGCGCGACGCCTCGATCTGCGCCGGACCGCGCGCGGCGCTGCCCGTCCAGACCTTCTCGGCCGAGAACACCGGTGCCTGCCCGCCCAGCGAGGCCAGCGCCTGCCCGATGACCGGCTGCGACGAACCGTACATGGGCGAGCTGTCGATCAGTCGCCCGCCGTCGGCGAAGAAGGCGCGCACCACCTCGGCACACCGCGCGCGGCCTTGCGGGTCGTTGCCCACGTTGAAGGTGATCCAGCTGCCCAGGCCGATGGCGGGGATGGCCTCGCCCGTGGCAGGAATCGGGCGGCGCAGCGGCGCGTCGGCGGCCTGGACCTGAGCCGGTGCGGGCCTCACCGGCGCCGCGCAGGCCGTGAGGCCCAGGCCCAGCACGGCGCGTCGCCGAAGGCCTGCGGGTGGGCGGGGGCCGTGTTCCATTTCGTGACGCATAACGTTGGGTGGGGTTGGTTATTGCATGGATCCCTGCAGCGTGGGAAATATCCCTCCCACAATGGCCCGGCAGTCGCGCGCACGGCGCCTGCCGACAGAACCCGAGGAGACCCATGAGACTTGCCGCCCACCTGCCGCTCATCGGCGCGCTTGCCGCCACCGCCGTCCATGCCCAGACCGCCTCCCCCGAGGGCGGCGCGCTGGCGCCCGTGGTCATCCGCGGCAGCGCCGACGCCGCCCAACGCTGGCTGGGCAGCGCCAGCGTCGACGTGGTCGATGGCCGGGAGCTGCGCGAAGGCCAGCTGCAGATCAACCTGTCCGAAGGCCTGGGCCGCGTGCCGGGCCTGGTGATCCGCCAACGCGAGAACTACGCGCAGGACCTGCAGGTGTCCATTCGCGGCTACGGCTCGCGCGCCACCTTCGGCGTGCGCGGCGTGCGCCTCTTCGTGGACGGCATCCCGGCCAGCGCACCCGACGGATCGGGCCAGGCCGCGAATTTCCCGCTCGGCAGTGCCGACCGCATCGAGGTCGTGCGCGGGCCGTTCGCCGCGCTCTATGGCGCCTCCAGCGGTGGCGCCATCCTGCTCTATACGCAGGACGGCACGCGCCCGGGTGAATGGCGCACCGGCCTGGCCGCCGGGCCCGACGGCCTGTGGCGCCTGTCGACCCAGGTCCTCGGGCAGACCGGCACCGTGGAATCGCCGGGCTGGTCGTATGCGCTGGACGTGGGCCGCTTCGAGACCGACGGCCAGCGCCCGCAGTCGGCCGCGCACCGCAGCACGGCCAATGCCAAGCTGTCGCGCGCGCACGAGGGGGGCCGCACCACGCTCGTCTTCAACCGCCAGAGCGGCTTCTCGCTCGACCCGCTGGGGCTGACGCGCGCGCAGTTCGACGCCGACCCCACCCAGACCGACGCGGCGGCGATCAACTTCAACACGCGCAAGTCGGTGTCGCAGACGCAGGCCGGCCTGGCCTGGGACCAGTCGCTCGGTGGCGGCCACCGGGTCGAGCTGATGGGCTACGCAGGCCAGCGCCGCGTGGTGCAGTTCCAGTCGATCCCCACCGGTGCGCAGGCCGCGCCGGGCAGCTCGGGCGGCGTGATCGACCTGGACCGCGACTACTGGGGCTTCAACGCGCGGTGGCGGCTGCAGCGCGAATGGCAGGGCGGCGAGCTCGACCTGAGCGCGGGCCTGGCGATGGACCGCCAGAGTGACGCGCGCCGCGGCTACAACAACTTCGTCGGCACCACGCTGGGCGTTCAGGGCCCGCTGCGGCGCGACGAGACCAACCGCGCCGACTCGCTGGACCCTTACCTGCGCGCCGCCTGGACGCGCGAGGACTGGACGCTCGAAGGCGGCGTGCGCCACGTGCGCACGCGCTTCGAATCGAACGACCGGTTCCTGGCCAACGGCGATGACAGCGGCAGCGCGCGCTACAGCGGCACGCTGCCCGTGGTGGGCGCGCGCTGGCGCCTTGCGCCAGGCCTGCAGGCGTTCGGCAGCGTGGGGCGCGGGCTGGAGACGCCCACGCTCAACGAGGCCGCCTACCGCAGCAGCGGCGGCGCGGGGCTCAACACCGAGCTCAACGCGGCGCGCAGCACCAGCGCCGAGATCGGTCTGCGCGGCCGCCACGCCGCGGGCCTGTGGTCCGCCACGCTGTTCGACATCCGCACGCGCGACGAGATCGTGGTGCAGAACAACACGGGCGGACGCTCCACCTTCCAGAACGCGGGCCGAACCGAACGCCAGGGCCTGGAACTCGCGGGCGAATGGGGCGTCGGCGAGTTCACGCTGACCAGCGCCTACACGGCGATGAGCGCGCGCTACCGCGACGGTTTCCTGACGTGCACTGCGACGCTGTGTCCCACCGTCAACCCGCCCACGCCCATTCCCGCCGGCAACCGCTTGCCCGGCCTGCCGGCGCAGCAGTTTTTCGCGCAAGTGGCCTGGACACCGCGCTGGGCCGCCACCGTGGGGGGCGTGTTCACGCTGGAGGCGCGGCGCAGCGGGCGCGTCCAGGTGAACGACCTCAACACCGATGCGGCCGAGGCCTACACCCTGTTCGCGCTGGGCGCACGCTTCGAACAGAGCACCGGCCCCTGGACCTGGCGGCAGTTCCTGCGTCTGGACAACCTGACCGATCGCCGTCACGCGGGATCGGTCATCGTCAACGAGGGCAATGGCCGCTTCTTCGAGCCCGGCGCGGGACGCTCGCTGTCGGCGGGCATCGAGCTCACGCGGCGGTTCTAGGCACGGTTCGCGCGACCTCGCGATCAACGGTGGCCCTGGGCGGGCAAGCGTGGTCGCGCCGGCGCGAACGATCGGTAGCATGCGCAACGTCTGGATACCGTCACCCGGTATCCGCTTGTCCTGCTTGCAGCCCGATCCCAGGAGGTCCAGCCCGATGCGCCCTACGCCCCCCCACGCCCTTGCCACGGGCCTGACCCGCCGTGCCTTCGCGGCCACCGCCATCGGTGGGGCCGCCAGCCTGGCCGCACCGGCGCTGCTGGCGCAGAACAACCGCATCGTGCTCGGTCAGTCGGCCGCGTTCAGCGGACCGGCCGCGCAATTGGGCATCCAGTTCAACGCGGGCGCACAGCTCTATTTCGATCAGCTCAACCAGCAGGGCGGCGTGGGTGGCCAGCGCATCGAGATCGTCAAGCTCGACGACGGCTACGAGCCCGACCGCTGCGCCGAGAACACCCGCCAGTTGCTCTCGCGCGGCTGCACCGCGCTGTTCGGCTACATCGGCACGCCCACCAGCCTGGCGGCGCTGCCTCTGGCCATCAAGGACGGCACGCCTTTCATCGCACCCTTCACGGGCGCCATGGGCTTGCGCCAGCCATTCAATCGCCTGGTGTTCCACCTGCGCGCCTCCTACAACGACGAGACTGCGCTGATCGTGCGCCAGCTCACCAGCCTGGGCCTCAACGACATCGCGGTGTTCCACCAGAACGATTCATACGGCAAGGCTGGCCTGGACGGTGTGACGCTTGCACTCGAGCAGCGCAAGCTCAAGCCCAAGGCCACCGCCACGGTGGAGCGCAACTCGGTGGACGTCGCCAAGGCCGTGTCCGCCATCGTCGCGGCCAAGCCGCAGGCCGTCGTGCAGATCAGCGCCTACGCCTCCTGCGCGGCCTTCGTGCGCGAGGCGCGCAAGGCCGGCTTCGGTGGCACCTTCTTCAACGTGTCCTTCGTCGGCACGCAGGCGCTGGCCGACGCACTCGGCAAGGACGGCGCGGGCGTGGCCATCTCGCAGGTGGTGCCCAATCCGTTCTCCACCACGCGACCCGTCACGCGCGAGTTCCTCGACGCGATCGCGCGCGGTGGCAACAAGGTGCAGCCCAACTACTCCAGCCTCGAAGGCTTCCTGGCCGCGCGGCTGTTCGCCGAGGGGACGCGCCGCGCGTCCGGGCGCCTCAACGCCGACTCGCTGGTGAATGGCCTCGAGGCCATCGGCGACACCACTTTTGGTGGCTTCAGCATTTCGCTCGGCGCCGACAACCACGTGGCCTCGCGTTTTGCCGAGCTGTCGATGCTCACTGGCGACGGCCGCGTGCGCACCTGACAGTCTTGACAGGGTGAGGCGGCGCCCCGGCTGGCGCCGCGTGAGCGAACGCTGCATCATGCAACGAACACGCGCCAGGGCGTGTTGCGCTGAACGATTGCCTGCCGTGTCGAACCGACCCCTGCTCTCCGTGTTGCCGGTGGCCGAGTGGCCATTGCCGCCCGGAGATCGCCTGCCGTGCGCGCTGCTGTTGATCACCGCGGATGGCATGGTGCACAGCGCCAACACCACGGCGCACGCCTGGTTCGACGGCCAGGCTCACGGCATGACCCCGCTGGCGCACTTCCTGGGTGTCCCCGACCACGACGAGCGCGCGGGCGAACTCGATGCGTTCATGGAAGGCATGCGCCGGACCGGCCAGATGCGTGAGCTGCGGCTGGCGCTGCACCGCCACGGCGGCGAGCACTTCTCGGCATTGCTCATGGGCATGCCCCTCGTCGATCCCAGCGGTTTGTACCTGGGCTTCGACACCATGGTGCTCGACCTGTCGCGCTGGCAGGACCGCGAGGCGCTCGTGCCTTACACGCACGCCGAGGACCTGCGTGTGCGTCTCGAAAGCAGCATGCACGCGCACGCCGTGGCCATGCGCGACATCGATGCCTTCACGCAGATCCTGTCGCACGACATGCGCGGGCCGCTGCGCCAGGCCCGGGGCTACCTGCGACTGATGGGCGAGCACAGCGGGAGGGCCGACGATTCCCCGCCGGGGGAGTACACCCGATCGGCCCTGGGCGCCATCGACAGGCTGAGCGGCATGATCAACGCGCTGCTCGAATTCGCGCGCCTGTCCCGCGTGCCGCTGGACCTGCGGTTCGTGCCCCTGGGACCTCTGGTGCAGGGGGTGCTCGCCCAGCTGGGCCGCGATGCCCATGCGGCCACGGTCGACTGGCGCATCGACGACAGACTGCCCGGCGTGCGTGGCGACCCCGTGCTGCTCGCTCAGGTCTTTTCCCACCTGCTGGACAACGCCCTGAAGTTCACGCGCGGCGTGGAGCGCCCGGTGATCGAGCTGGGCTGGCACGAAGGCGAGAACGGTGCGCGCGTGTTCCACGTGCACGACAACGGGGTGGGGTTCGACCGGCGCGCCTCGGACAAGCTGTTCATGCTGTTCCAGCGCCAGCACCACGGGATTGAATTCGACGGACTGGGCACGGGACTGGCGTTCGCGCGCCGCATCATCGAGCGCCACGGCGGTGGCATGCGCTGCGAGTCGTCGCCGGGCCAGGGCTGCCGCGTGAGCTTCACGCTGCCGCACGACAGGGCGGATGGCGCCTGAGCCCGGGGGCGCCGCTCAGGCGCCCCGAGGCGGCGCGTCGGGCAGCACCGCCGTCACCTCGATCTCCACCTTCGCGCGCGCCTCCACCAGCCGGCGCACTTCCACGCAGGTCATGGCGGGGAAGTGCTTGCCCATCACCGCGCGGTAGGCCTCGCCGAGTTCGCGCAGGCGCGCGTTGTACTCGTCGCGGTCGAGGATGTACCAGGTCATGCGCACCATGTGCTCGGGGCCGGCGCCCGCGCAGGCCAGCACCTCGTGCACGTTCTGCAAGGCCTGGCGCGTCTGGGCGATGAAGTCGTCGCTCTCGAATTGCTGCTGGCCGTTCCAGCCGATCTGGCCGCCGACGAAGATCTGCGTGCCGCGCGCGGCGATGCCGTTGGCGTAGCCCTTGGCGGGCAGCCAGCCCTCGGGGTGGAGTTGTTGCAGCATGGTCTCAGGCCTTGTCTCGGGATACTTGTTGTCTTAGAGCGAAGCGTTGCAGCTTGCCGGTTTCGGTGCGGGGGAGTCGCTCGACGAAGAGCACCTCGCGCGGGTACTTGTAGGGCGCCATGCTGTTCTTGGCGTGGTCCTGCAGGGCTTTCACCAGGGCGGCGTCGCCGGTGTGGCCCGGTTTGAGCACCACATAGGCCACGATCACCTGGCCGCGGTCGTCGTCGGGGCGGCCCACCACGCCGCACTCGGCCACGGCGGGGTGCGCCAGCAGCGCAGATTCGACCTCCGGGCCCGCCACGTTGTAGCCGGCGGTGATGATCATGTCGTCGGTGCGCGCCTGGTAGAAGTAGTAGCCATCGGCGTCGCGCTTGAAGGCGTCGCCGGGGTAGTTCCAGCCGCCCTGCACGTACTGCGTCTGGCGCGGCTCGTCCAGGTAGCGGCAGCCCGTGGGGCCGATCACCGCGAGGCGGCCGATCTCGCCGTCCGGCACGGCCTGGCCTTGCTCGTTCACGATGCGCGCGGTGTAGCCCGGCACCACGGTGCCGATGGCACCACGCCGCACGGCCTCGGGCGCGGCCGAGACGAAGATGTGGAACATCTCGGTGGCGCCGATGCCGTCGAGCATCTCGATGCCGCTGGCCTGCTTCCACAACTGGCGCGTGGCGTCGGGCAGGCCCTCTCCCGCGCTCACGCAGATGCGCAGCTTGCCGATGCCGTGCTGCTGCGCGAAGGGTGCCATCTGCCGGTAGAAGGTGGGCGCGGTGTAGCAGATCGTGGCGCCCTTCTCGGCAATGAGCTTGACCATGGCCTCGGGCGTGTAGGCGATGGAGGGGAAATAGACCGAGGAGCCGGCCCACATCGGGAAGATGAGCAGGCCGCCCAGTCCGAAGGTGAAGGCCAGCGGCGGCGAGCCGACCACGGTGTCGTCCGGCGTGGCGCGCAGCACGTGGCGCGGCCAGCACTCGCAGGCGGCCAGCACGTCGCGGTGCGTGTGCACAGCGGCCTTGGGCACGCCCGTGGTGCCGGAGGTGAAGGCCAGCAGGGCGATGTCGTCGCCCGCGGTGGGGCAGGGCGTGGCCTGTGCGGCCTGCCGGGCCGCCAGCGCTTCCAGGCTGTCGGCGTCGTCGGTGTTGAAGCGCAGCAGCGGCAGCGCACTGCCGCAGGCCTCCAGCTCGGCGGTGAGCCTGGCGTCGCACAGCAGCAGCGCGGGCTGCGACTTGTCGATGATGCCCTTGAGTTCCTTGGCGCGCAGCAGCGGCATGGTCGCGACCACCACCAGGCCCGCCTGCACCACGGCCAGCCAGGCCAGGGCCATGGCCACCGAGTTGCCGCCGCGCAGCAGCACGCGGTTGCCTGGGACCAGGCCGTGCTCACGCACCAGCAGGTTGGCGATGCGGTTGACCTGCTCGCGCGCCTGCGCATAGCTCAGCGTTCGCGCGTCGCTGCGCAGAAAGGGGCGATCGGCATGGCCGTTGGACACGGCACGGTCGAACAGGGCCTGCACCAGGTTCACTTGCGGGGGAATGGCCTGCAGCTCCGGCGTGTCGAAGCGCAGCTCGGGCCACTGCTCGCGGGGCGGCAGGCGGTCGTGCACGAAGCGGTCGGTCTGGGCGGAGGTCATCGGTGTTCCGTGGTTCAGCGCAAGGCGTTCTTGCCGAGGATGAGGAGCTGCACCTCGCTGGCGCCTTCGTAGATGCGCAGCGAACGGATGTCGCGGTAGAGGTGTTCCACCACCTCGCCCACGCGCACCCCGCGCCCGCCGAACATCTGCACGGCCATGTCGATCACGCGCTGCGCGTTCTCGGTGGCGGTGAGCTTGGCGGCGGCGGCCGCGGCCGTGTAGGCGGGCGTGCCGGCGCCTTGCGTGGGACTTTCGTCGCGCATCCACGCGGCGCGGTAGGTCAGCAGGGCGGCGGCGTCGATCAGCGCGCTCATTTCACCCAGACGCGCCTGCGTGAGCTGGAAGTCGGCCAGGTGCTGGCCGAACATCTCGCGCCGCCTGGCGTGGGCCACGGCCTCGGCGAAGGCGCGGCGCGCCATGCCCAGCGCGGCGGCGGCCACCGAGGCGCGAAAGATGTCCAGGGTCTGCATGGCCAGCTTGAAGCCACCGTCGACCGCGCCCACCAGCGCATCGGCACCGACGCGGCAGTTCGTGAACGTCAGCGTGGCCAGCGGGTGCGGGGCCATCACGTCGATGTGCTGGGAGGTGTCCAGGCCCGGCGCGTCGGCCGGTACCACGAACGCGCTGATGCCGCGCGCGCCCGCGTCGGGCGAGGTCTTGGCGAACACCACGTAGAAATCGGCCAGGCCGCCGTTGCTGATCCAGGTCTTGCTGCCGTCGAGCACCCAGCCGCCGTCCGCGGGACGCGCGCGGGTTTTCATGCCCGCGACGTCGGAGCCAGCGTCGGGCTCGCTGAGTGCGAAGGCGGCGATCTGCCGGCCCTGCGAGACGGCGCGCAGGCGCTGCTCGCGCTGGGCCTCGCTGCCGCCCAGCGTGATGCTGCCGCTGCCCAGGCCCTGCATGGCGAACGCGAAATCCGCCAGCGGCGAGTGGAAGGCCAGGGTCTCGCGCAGGATCACGAGCGCGCGCGAGTCGAGCTTGTCCAGCGCGCCGCCGTGCGCGGCGGGCACGCAGTAGCGCAACCAGCCGGCCTCGCCGAGCTTGTGGACCCACTCGCGGCAGGCGCGGCGGTCGTCGGATTCATCGACCTGCTGCGCGCCGGCCCAGTCGGCCAGGCCGAGCGCCAGCGCGCGGTGGTGCTCGGTGAAGAAGGGAAGCTCCCACTGCGCCTGCGGTGGGGTCATGCCGTGGGGACGGTCAAACGCCACCACCTCAATCTCCCTGGAAGACGGGGCGCTGCTTGGCGGCGAAGGCCTCGTAGGCGCGGCGGAAATCCTGCGTCTGCATGCAGATGGCCTGGGCCTGCGCCTCGGCCTCGATGGCCTGGTCCAGCGTCATGGCCCATTCCTGGTGCAGCATGGTCTTGGTCATGCCGTGCGCGAAGGTCGGTCCTTCGGCGAGCGAGGCGGCGAGCTTGAGCGCCGCCTCGGGCAGGGCATCCGGCTCGTGCAGCGCGTTGAAGAAGCCCCAGGCCAGGCCTTCCTCGGCCTTCATGGATCGGCCGGTGAACAGCAGCTCGCTGGCCCGGCCCTGGCCGATGACGCGCGGCAGCAGCGCGCAGGCGCCCATGTCGGCACCGGCCAGGCCCACGCGGGTGAACAGGAAGGCGGTGCTGGTGCGCGGCGTGCCCAGGCGCAGGTCGGATGCCAGGGCCATCATGGCGCCAGCGCCCGCGCACACGCCGTCGATGGCGGCCACGATCGGCTGCGGACAGGTGCGCATGGCGGCCACCAGCGCGCCCGTCATGCGCGTGAAGGCCAGCAGCTCGGGCATGGTCATGGTGGTGAGCGGGCCGATGATCTCGTGCACGTCGCCGCCCGAGCAGAAGTTGCCACCCGCGCCGGTAAGCACCACGGCCTTGACGTCGGTGGCGCGCTGCAGGCCGTTGAACCAGTCGCGCAACTCGGCGTAGGAGTCGAAGGTCAGCGGGTTCTTGCGCTCGGGCCGGTTGAGCGTGACGGTGGCCACGCCGTTGGCGATGGACAGGGCGAAGTGCCTCGGCGATGCGGGGGCGGGCGCGTACTGGCCGCGCATGGGGTTGTGGTCAGGGATGGGGTGTTTCATTCGATGCCGTCCGTCAGGCGCTGGTTGAGGTCGAGCTGGTGCTGCTTCACCTTGCCGAGCAGCTTGTAGAGCTGCTCCAGGTCGCGCGGCGACAGGCCCTCGAAGGCCTCCACGATCCAGTGCTCGTGCTGCTCGGCCATCTGCGTGAAGGCGCGGCGGCCCCGGTCGGTCAGGCGCACGCGGAAGGCGCGCCGGTCGCCCTCGACGCCGGTGCGCTCGACCAGTCCTTCGGCCACCAGCTGGTCGGTGATGCCGGTGACGTTGCCGCCCGTGACCATGAGCCGGTGCGAGAGCTCCTTCATCTTCAGGCCCTCGGGGTGGCGCTCCAGCTGCGCCATGAGGTCGAAGCGGGGCAGCGTGGTGTCGAAGTGCTCACGCAGGCCGGCGCGCACGCGCTTCTCGATGAGCTGCGAGCAGGTGAGCAGCCGCAACCACAGCCGCAGCTCGTGCGCGTGCTCGCTGTGCGCGCGCGCCTCCAGGTCGAGTGTTTCGACGTCGTTCATTTGCTGGCCTCCTCTTCCTCTTTGGCCGTCATCGCCTGCTGGCGGGCGATCTCGCGGTAGAGCTGGTCGCGCCCGCTGAGGTAGGGCGCTGGCCAGTCGATGGCGCGCGTCTGCAGCTTGGCGGCTTCGTGCAGGGTCCAGGCCGGGTTGGCCAAGTGCGGCCGGGCGACGGCGCACAGGTCGGCGCGGCCGGCGGCGATGATGCTGTTGGCGTGGTCGGCCTCGCTGATGGCGCCCACCGCCATGGTGAGGATGTCCACCTCGTTGCGCACGCGGTCGGCGAAAGGCGTCTGGTACATGCGGCCATACACCGGCTTCGCCTGCCGCGTGGTCTGGCCGGACGACACATCGATCACGTCGCAGCCCGCGGCCTTGAACAGGCGCGCGATGGCGACCGCGTCGTCGGGCGTGGTGCCGCCGGGCGCCCAATCGTGCGCGGAGATGCGCACGCTCATGGGCTTGTCGACGGGCCAGGCGGCGCGCATGGCCGTGAAGACTTCCAGGGGGTAGCGGCAGCGGTTCTCCAGCGAACCGCCGTACGCGTCGCTGCGCTGATTGGTGAGCGGACTGATGAAGGCCGAGAGCAGGTAGCCGTGCGCGCAGTGCAGTTCGAGCCAGTCGAAGCCGGCGGCGGCGGCGCGTTTCGTCGACGCGACGAAGGCGTCGGTCATGGCGTCCATGTCGGCGCGAGTCATGGCGCGCGGCACCTGGTTCTGCTCGCCGTAGGCCACGGCGCTGGCCGACAGCAGGGGCCAGTTGCCGGCGGGCAGGGGCTCGTCGATCTGATCCCAGCCCAGCTGGGTGGAGCCTTTCGCGCCGCTGTGGCCGAGCTGCAGGCCGATCTTCGCGCCGTTGCCCTGCTCATGCGCGAAGCGCACGATGCGTTCGAAGGCGCGTTGCTGCTCGTCGTTCCACAGCCCGGGGCAGCCGGGGGTGATGCGGCCTTCGGGCGTGGGGCTGGTCATTTCCACCATCACCAGCGCCGCGCCGCCCGCGGCGCGCGCGCCCAGGTGCACGAAATGCCAGTCGCCCACCACGCCGTCGACCGCCTTGTACTGCGCCATCGGCGAAACGACGATGCGGTTCTTGAGTTCGACGCCGCGCACCTTCAGCGGCAGCAGCATGGGGGGGGTGGGACGTCGTGCGGCGCGATCCGGCGCCGGGCCGCCCCAAGCCGGATCAGCCCCCTCGGGGGGCCGCGACCCGCGCAGCGGCGGAGCGTGGGGGTTGTGACGCTCCAGCCAGTTTTCGTAACCCTCCAGCCACTTCGCATCGCGCAGGCGCAGGTTCTCGTGGCTGATGCGCTGGCTGCGCGTGAGCAGCGAGTACGCGAACTGCTCGATCTCCATGGCCGTGTAGCGGTCCACGTGCTCGAACCACTCGGTGGAGTTGCGCGCGGCGTTCTGGATCTTGAGCACCTCCACGCTGCGGCGCGCTTCGTAGGCCTGCAGCACGGTGGCCACGTCGGCCTCGGGGTGGCGCTCGAACTCGGTGGCCAGGTCGATGGCGTCCTCCAGCGCGAGCTTGGTGCCGGAGCCGATGGAGAAGTGCGCGGTGTGGGCGGCGTCGCCCATGAGCACGATGGGGACGCGGCGGCCGGCGATGTCTTGTTCATGCACCCAGGTCTTGCAGATCACGCGGGGAAAGCGGATCCAGATGGCCGAGCCGCGCAGGTGCGAGGCGTTGCTGATGAGGCGCTGGCCGTCGAGGTAGGGGGCGAAGAGCTTCTCGCAGAAAGCGATGGCGTCTTCCTGGCTCATCTGGTCGATGCCGTGCGCCTGCCACACGGCTTCGGGCGTCTCCACGATGAAGGTGGAGGTGTCGGCGTCGAACTGGTAGGCGTGTGCCTGAAACCAGCCGTGTTCGGTCTGCACGAAGGCGAAGGTGAAGGCGTCGAAGGTCTTCTTGGTGCCCAGCCACACGAAGCGGCACTGGCGCGTGTCGATGTCGGGCTCGAAGGTGGCGGCGTAGCGTGTGCGGATGCGGCTGTTGAGTCCGTCGCTGGCGATCACCAGGTCCGCGTTGTACTGGGCGGCCAGGGCCTGGTCGTCGGTGACCTCGGTTTCGAACACCAGGTTCACGCCGAGCTGCTGGCAGCGCGCCTGCAGCACGTTGAGCAGGCGCTTGCGCCCGATGCCGCAGAAGCCGTGGCCGCCGCTGCGCACGCTGCGGCCCTTGTAGAAGACCTCGATGTCGTCCCAGTGGTTGAAGGCGTCACCAATCTCCTGCGCCGTCTGCGGGTCGGCCGCGCGCAGGTTGCCCAGCGTCTGGTCGGACAGCACCACGCCCCAGCCGAAGGTGTCGAAGGGCCGGTTGCGCTCGACGACGGTGATCTCCAGCGCGGGCTGGCGCTGCTTCATCAGCAGTGCGAAGTACAGCCCGGCCGGGCCGCCGCCGATGCACAGGATGCGTTGCAGGGAGGTTTTCATGTCTAATTAGTTTAGACCTGAAACAAAGCCCTTCAACCGGGTAAACCCTCATCGGTGGCGCCATGTGTTACATGGGCGGGCTGGCGCGCGCCTCGGCAAGGGAGTAAGGTCGGCGTTACGTTGTGAGAGAACCTGTATGAGTGTGTACCGCTTCAAGTCCCGGGAAACCGGGGATCTGGTCATGCTGCCGGCCCACGGCAAGCGCCTGCTCGAGATCCTCGGCAAGGACCCTGACAGTCCCGGGGTGTTGTTGCCCGATGACATGCCGCGCGCGATCGATGCCATCCGCGCGGCGGTGCTGGCCGAAGAGGCCGAGCACAAGCGCCTTCAAGACGAAGCCGAGGCCAAGGGCGAAGGCAAGCCGCCAGTCGAGAGCGTGAGCCTGCGCATGCGCAGCACGCCCTTCATCGAAATGCTGCAGCGCGCCCACAAGGAGCGCGCCGAGGTCGTCTGGGGGGTGTGAACGCGGCCGGGTGGCTCAGTCCACCTTGGCGCCGGAGGCCTTCACGACGGCGCCCCACTTCTTGATTTCGGCGTCGATGAGCGCGGCGAATTCGGCCGGCGTGTTGCCGCTGGGGATCGCGCCCTGGGCCAGCAGGCGTTCCTTCACCGCTGGCGAATTCAACGCCTTCGCGGTCTCCTGCTGCACGCGGCTCACGATGTCGGGCGGCGTGCCGGCGGGCGCCAGCAGGCCGAACCAGGAGCTGGCCTCGAAGCCGGGCAGCTTGCCGGCCTCGGCCACGGTGGGCACGTCGGGCAGCGCGGCCGAGCGCACGGCGCTGGTGACGGCGAAGGCCTTGAGGTTGCCGGCCTGGATGTGGGGCATGGCCGAGGGCAGGTTGTCGAACATCACGTCCATGTTGCCCGCGAGCAGGTCCGTCATGGCCGGCCCCGAGCCGCGGTAGGGGATGTGCGTCATGAAGATGCCGGTGCGCGATTTGAACAGCTCGCCCGCCAGGTGGATGGAGGTGCCGTTGCCGCTGGAGGCCATGTTCAGGCGCCCCGGCTGCGACTTGGCCACGCGGATGAAGTCCGCCACGCTGTTGACGCCCAGCTCCTGGGCGCGCTTGCTGCTCATGACCATGACGTTGGGCACGCCGGCCACCAGGGTCACGGGCGCGAAGTCCTTTTGCGGGTCGTAGGGCAGCTTGCTGTAGAGCGATTTGTTGATGCCGTGCGTGCCCACGGTGCCCATCAGGAAGGTGTAGCCATCATTGGGCGACTTGGCCACCACCTCGGCGCCGATGTTGCCGCCCGCACCGCCCCGGTTCTCCACGACGAAGCTCTGGCCGAAGGCCTTGCTGAGTTCGGGCGCGATGGTGCGGGCGAGGATGTCGGTGGTGCCGCCGGGCGCGAAGGGCACGACGATGCGCACCGGCTTGGTGGGCCAGGCGCCTTGCGCGAGCGCGGTGGCGGGCAGGGCCAGCGCGGCGGCGAGGGCGACCAGGGTTCGGCGGGTGAGGGAAGAACGCATGCGGGTGTCTCCTGTTCGATGGATGCGGTGAGTGGCCGCCAGCCTATCGTGATCGAGCGAGGAGTCAACCGGAGGACCACCACCTGACGAGCGCAGGTGTCAGCCCAGAGACACCCGCGCCGCGCGCAGGTTCCCCCGTCCAGAGACACCGCGGAACCGGCTTCGCCGGGCCGCAGGTGTCGCCCCCCTTGAGGGGGGCTGAGGGCCGCGGCTCCAAGCCTGCCTGCGCAGGCTTGGACGGCCCGAAGAGGCTTCGGCTCCGACGAAGCCGCGGCCTGCAAGGCGCGGCGAAGCGCCGCGGGGGGTGCTTCTCTATCAGTCGGCGTACTGGCCGGCGGCGTCGATGACGACCTTCAGCTTGGCGATCTCGTTGGCCACGAATTTCTTGTGGCCTTCGGGTGTGACGCGGTTGTCGTTGACGACGATGGCGCCCAGTTCTTCCTGGCTCTTGATGAACTTGGGGTCCTTCAGCGCGACCTTGAGGGCGTCGTTGAGTTTCTTCAGCACGTCGGGCGGCGTGCCCTTGGGGGCGTACATGCCGTGCCAGATGGTCAGGTTGAAGTCCTTGAGGCCCATCTCCTGCAGCGAGGGGTAGTGCTTGAGGGTGGGGTGCGAGGACAGTGGCTTGGCCGTGGTCACGGCGAAGGCCTTCACGCGGCCGCCTTCGATCTGCGAGGTGGTGTTGGTGGTCTGGTCGCACATCACGTCCACCTGGCCGCCGATGAGGTCGTTCATGGCGGGACCGGTGCCGCGGTAGGCGATGGTGGTCATGGACTTGTCCAGCTTCATCGCGTGCTGCCACATCAGGCCGCAGATGTGCGAAGCCGAGCCCAGGCCGGCGTGTGCCATGTTGAGCTTGCCGCCGTTGGCACGGATATAGGCCTCGAAGTCGCGGTAGGTGTTGGCGTTGAGCTTGTTGGAGCCCAGCAGGGTCATGGGCACGTCGTTGATGGCGCCCAGGTACTCGAAGTCTTCCAGTGCGTTGAACTGCTTCTTCTTGTACAGGCTGTCCGTGGCGGCCATGCCGATGTGCCAGACCAGCAGGGTGTAGCCGTCCTTGGGGGCGCGTGCCACGCGCGTGGCGGCAATGGTGCCGCCGGCACCGGCGGTGTTCTCGACCACGATGTTGGCGTTGTCGCCCAGCGGCTTGCGCATCGCCTCGGCGAGCTGGCGCGCCACGAGGTCGGTGGGGCCGCCAGCGGCGAAGGGCACCACGAAGGTGACGGGCTTGCTGGGGAAGGCCTGCGCGAAGGCGCCGGCCGCCAGGGTGGCGCCCAGCGCCAGGGTGAAGAGCTGTTTCATGGTTGTCTCCTGAAGGAGGTTGCGGGGTTGACCCGCGGATGCTATGACCCGACCCGCTACCCCGAATCGCGGGAAATACGTAGTGAGTCACCCGGAGAAACCCCAGCCCGCGCCGGCCCGGGCGCGGGCCGATCGTCTCGGCTCACCGGTAGCTGCGGGCGTCCTCGATGACTTTGCCGTCGTTGGGCAGGCTGCCCGGCGTCACCAGCTCCACCTCGCTGCGCAGCTTGGTCACGTCGCGCACGGCGGCGGCGATGCTCTCGCGCAGGGCTTCGGCGGCTTCGCCGCGCGGCTCGGCCTCCACGCGCAGGCACATCTGGTCGCTGGCCATTTCGCCGCTGACCACCAGGCGGGCCTTGCGGATCTGCGGGAAGCGGCGCGCGATGTCGGCCACCTGCGAGGGATGAACGAACATGCCGCGCACCTTGGTGGTCTGGTCGGCCCGCCCCATCCAGCCCTTGATGCGCGGGGCGGTGCGGCCCGTGGGGCAGGGGCCGGGCAACACGGCCGAGAGGTCGCCGGTGCCGAAGCGGATCAGCGGGTAGGCGGGGTTGAGCGAGGTGACGACCAGCTCGCCGACCTCGCCTTCGGCCACCGGGTCGTCGGTGCCCGGGCGCACGATTTCGACGATCACCTGCTCCTCGACCACCAGCCCCTGGCGGGCCTCGGTTTCGTAGGCCACCAGGCCCAGGTCGGCGGTGGCGTAGGTCTGGTACACGGCCACGCCGTGTTCGGCGAACCAGGCGGTCAGGCTGGGCGGGCAGGCCTCGCCGCCCACCACGGCCTTTTTCAACGAGCGGATGTCGGCGCCCGTCTCGGCGGCCTTCTCGATCAGGATGCGCAGGAAGCTGGGCGTGCCGGTGTAGGCCTCGGGCCTCAGCTCGGCCATGGCCTGCAGTTGCTGTTCGGTCTGGCCGGTGCCGGCGGGAAACACCGTGCAGCCCACGGCGTGGGCGCCCGATTCGAGGATGAAGGCGCCGGGCGTCATGTGGTAGCTGAAGGCGTTGTGCACCAGCTCACCGGCGCGAAAGCCCGCCGCGTACAGGGCGCGACCTGTGCGCCAGTAGTCGCGCGTGGCGCCTTCGGGTTCGTAGATGGGACCGGGCGAGGCGTACAGGCGCGTCATGCGCGGCCCGCGCAACAGGGTGCTGAAGCCGCCGAAGGCGTCGCCCCCGGGCCGGGCGCGCTGGCGCTCCAGCAGGCTGCTCTTGCGCGTGACCGGCAGCGTCGCCAGGGCCGCGCGGCTGTTCACGGACGCCGCGTCCACGCCGCGCAGGATCTCGGCAAAGGCGGCGCTGTTCGCCTGTGCGTGCGCCACCTGTTTGGCCAGCGCGGCCATCTGCTCGGCCTCGCGCTGGTCGGGCGAACGCGCCTCCAGCGCGTCGAAAAAATCGTTCATCAGGCCAGCCACCGTTTCCTCCGCTTGTAGCTTTTCACGTCCTTGAAGCTTTTGCGCTCGCCCCCGCCCATGCCCAGGTAGAACTCCTTCACGTCCTCGTTGTTGCGCAGGTCGGCGGCGGGCCCGTCCATCACGATGCGCCCGCTTTCCATGATGTAGCCGTAGTCCGCGTAGCGCAGGGCCATGTTGGTGTTCTGCTCGGCCAGCAGGAAGGTCACGCCTTCCTTGTGGTTGAGGTCCTTCACGATCTCGAAGACTTCCTCCACGATCTGCGGCGCCAGGCCCATGCTGGGCTCATCGAGCAAGACCACGCTGGGGTTGGCCATCAGCGCGCGGCCGATGGCGCACATCTGCTGTTCGCCGCCGCTGGTGTAGGCGGCCTGGCTGGTGCGCCGCGTCTTCAGACGCGGGAAGTAGGTGTAGACCTTTTCCAGGTTGCGCGCCACCTCGGCCTTGTCGGTGCGCGTGTAGGAGCCGGTCATCAGGTTCTCTTCGATGGTGAGGTGCGCGAAGCAATGGCGCCCCTCCATCACCTGCACCACGCCGCGCTGCACCAGGTCGGCCGGCGACAGGTTCTCGATGCGTTCGCCGCGCAGCTCGATGCTGCCCTTGGTGACCTCGCCGCGCTCGCCCTTGAGCAGGTTGGAGACGGCGCGCAGGGTGGTGGTCTTGCCGGCGCCGTTGCCGCCGAGGAGGGCCGCGATCTGGCCCTGGCGCACCGTGAGCGACACGCCCTTGAGCACCAGGATCACGTGGTCGTAGATGACCTCGATGTTGTTGACGTTGAGGACGATGGGGGAGTCGGTGCTCATGAAGATTCCTTCGGGACCATGTGCAAGGGCAGCGCGCCGCCCTTGCAGATGACGCCGCGCACGAGGCGCGGCGGGGGTGGATCAGGAACCGCAGTCGGAAGCGGCGCGGCGGGTCAGCTTCTTCTCGGCCGCGTACTTGTCGGCCGCGGCCTTCACCATCGGCTTGATGATCTGCTCGTCGGCTTGCAGCCAGTCGCTGCTGAATTCCCACTTGCTGCCGTCCCAGGTGTGCACGCGGGCCCAGTTGGCGCCCATGTGGTCCTGGCAGCTCGTGGAGACCGGGCGCAGCACGCCCTTGAAGCCCAGGCCGTCGAGCTTGGCTTGCGTGAGGTTGAGGTTTTCATAGCCCCAGCGCGCCTGCTCGCCGCTCACGACCTTGCCCTTGCCGAAGCGCTCTTGCGCGGCGCGCACGCCCTCGACGCCGAACATGGCGCTGATGAGGCCGCGCATGTAGAGAACGTCGCCCACTTCTTCCTTGGGTCCGGTGCCCTGGCCTTTGGCGTGCAGCTTCTCCAGGACTTCCTTCACCACGGCGGCGTTCTTTTCCGTGCCGTGCTGCATGGTCACGGCGTTGTAGCCCTTGGCGCCCATGCCCACGTCCTTCACGTCGGGCTCGGCACCGGCCCACCACACGCCGTACATCTTCTCGCGCGGGTAGCCCGTGGCCTGCGCTTCCTTGAGCGCGGTGGAGTTCATCACGCCCCAGCCCCAGTTGAGCACGTAGTCGGGCCGGTCGCGGCGGATCTGCAGCCAGGTGGCCTTCTGCTCCACGCCCGGGTGGGTGACGGGCAGCAGGCTGAGCTTGAAGCCATGCATGGCCGCGCGTTCCTGCAGCAGCGGAATGGGTTCCTTGCCGAAGGGGCTGTCGTGGTAGATCAGCGCGATGTGCTTGCCCTTGAGCTTGTCCAGACCGCCTTCCTTCTTGGCGATGTGCTGGACCAGCACGTCGGCCGCGACCCAGTAGGTACCCGCGATCGGGAAGTTCCACTTGAACACGCCGCCATCGGCCGACTCGCTGCGGCCGTAGCCGGCGGTGATCAGCGGGATCTTGTCCGTGGGCGCCTTCTCGGTGAGTGCGAAGGTGATGCCGGTGGACAGCGGCTGGAACACCGTGGCGCCGCCGTTCTTGCCCTTCAGGCGCTCGTAGCACTCCACGCCGCGGTCGGTGGCGTAGCCAGTCTCGCATTCTTCCCAGCTCAGCATCACGCCGTTGATGCCGCCGCGCGCGTTCACGAGCTTGAGGTAGTCCACGTAGCCGTTGGCGAAGGGCACGCCGTTGGGCGCGTAGGGCCCGGTGCGGTACACCAGCGCGGGGAAGAACTGTTCCTTGGCCTGCGCCATCACGCTGGGGGCGACCAGCGCGGACGACAGACCGGTGGCGGCCACCGCCACGGCCAGAACGAGATTGCGCAGTTTCATCACTTGTCTCCTGGTTGAATGTCGAACACGTAACACCGGACGGTGGGCCCTTGTCTGCGCGGCGTTGCCGCCGCGCTCAGTGCGGGAAGGGCCAGAGCCGCAACTTCTGTTTGCCGATGCTCCACAGCCGGGCCAGGCCGTGCGGCTCCACGATGAGGAACCACACGATCAGGGCGCCGAAGATCATGAATTCGGTGTGCGAGACGGCGGCGGTGGAAATGGAGAGGCCGACCAGGCCGCCGGCCCAGGGCAGGAACTGGTTCAGGAAGATGGGCAGCACCACGATGAAGGCCGCGCCGAAGAAGCTGCCCATGATCGAGCCCATGCCGCCGATGATCACCATGAACAGCAGCTGGAAGCTGCGGTCGATCGAGAAGGCCGCGGGCTCCCAGGAGCCCAGGTGCACGAAGCCCCACAGGCCGCCGGCCACGCCGATGATGAAGCTGCTCACCGCGAAGGCGCTGAGCTTGGCGTACATCGGCCGGATGCCGATGACGGCGGCGGCCACGTCCATGTCGCGGATCGCCATCCACTCGCGGCCGATCGCCGATCGCACCAGGTTCTTGGCCAGCAGCGCGAACACCACCACGAAGCCCAGGCAGAAGAGGTACTTCTCCACCGGCGTGTTGATCTGCCAGCCCAGCACCTGCAGGTTGGAGACCGACACCGAGCCCGAGGCCGTGTGGTTGGTGAACCAGCCGATGCGCAGGAAGGCCCAGTCGCAGAAGAACTGCGCGGCCAGCGTGGCCACCGCCAGGTACAGGCCTTTCACGCGAAGGCTGGGAATGCCGAAGAAGATGCCCACCAGCGTGGCGAAGAAGCCGCCAATCAGCAGCGCGGCGATGAGGGGCATGCCCTCGACGCGGATGAGCGCGTTGTAGGCCATGTAGGCGCCGACGGCCATGAAGGCGCCGGAACCCAGGCTGATCTGGCCGCAGTAGCCCACCAGGATATTCACGCCGATGGCCGCCAGGGCGAGGATCAGGAAGGGGATGAAGATGGCGCGGAAGAGGTACTCGTCGGCCAGTAGCGGCACGCCGATGAAGGCGAAGGCGATGATGGTGAGAATGGCCCAGCGGTCCTGCGCGATCGGAAAGATCTGCTGGTCGCTGCGGTAGGAGGTCTTGAACTGACCGTTTTCCCTGTAGAACATGTGTCAGCCCCTCAGACTCGATCGATGATCTTCTCTCCGAACAGGCCTTGCGGCCGGAAGAGAAGGAAGACAAGCGCCAGCACGTAGGCGAACCAGATCTCGATGCCGCCGCCCACGAAGGGGCCGAGGTAGACCTCGGCGAGCTTCTCGCCCACGCCGATGATCAGGCCGCCGATGATGGCGCCGGGCACCGAGGTGAGCCCGCCCAGGATGATCACGGGCAGGGCGCGCAAAGCCACGGTGGTGAGCGAGAACTGCACGCCCAGCTTGGAGCCCCAGATGACGCCCGCCACCAGCGCGGTGACGCCGGCCACGAACCACACGATCACCCAGATGCGGTTGAGCGGAATGCCGATGGACTGCGCGGCCTGGTGGTCGTCGGCCACCGCGCGCAGCGCGCGGCCGGTGGCCGTCTTCTGGAAGAACAGCGACAGGCAGGCCACCAGCAGGGCGGCGATGCAGGCGGCGTAGACGTCCTCCAGGTTCACGAGGATGCCGCCCTGGAACACGCCGTCCAGCAGGAACACCGGGTCCTTGGGCATGCCGACGTCGATCTGGTAGATGTCCGAGCCGAACAGCGTCTGGCCCAGGCCGTCGAGGAAGTAGGTGATGCCCAGCGTGGCCATGAGCAGGGTCACGCCTTCCTGGTTGACGAGGTGGCGCAGCACGAGCCGCTCGATCGCCCAGGCCACCACGTACATCAGCGCCCCGGCAACCGCAAAGGCCAGCACGTTGCCCAGCAGCTTGCTTTCGATGCCGAGCCACTCGGGCAGCCAGGTGGAGAAGCGCGCCATCGCCAGCGCCGCGAACAGCACCATGGCGCCCTGCGCGAAGTTGAACACCCCCGAGGCCTTGAAGATCAGCACGAAGCCCAGCGCCACCAGGGAATAGAGCATGCCGGCCATCAGGCCGCCGAGCAGGGTTTCAAGAAAGAACGCCATGTTGCCGCCTCAATGACTGGTGCCGAGGTAGGCGCTGATGACCTCCTCGTTGCTGCGCACCTCGTCCGGGGTGCCGTCGCCGATCTTTCTGCCGTAGTCGAGCACCACCACGCGGTCGGAGATGTCCATCACCACGCCCATGTCGTGCTCGATCAGCACGATGGTGGTGCCGAACTCGTCGTTCACGTCGAGGATGAAGCGGCTCATGTCCTCCTTCTCCTCCAGGTTCATGCCCGCCATGGGCTCGTCGAGCAGCAGCAGCTGAGGCTCCATGGCCAGGGCGCGGCCCAGCTCCACGCGCTTCTGCAGGCCGTAGGGCAGGGTGCCCACGGGCGTCTTGCGGTAGGCCTGGATCTCCAGGAAGTCGATGATGTTCTCGACGAAGGCGCGGTGCTGCTCTTCTTCCTTCTGCGCGCCGCCGATGCCGAAGGGGTTGCGGAAGGCCTGCGCGAGCAGGCCGCTCTTGACGCGCAGGTTGCGCCCGCTCATGAGGTTGTCGATGACGCTCATGCCCTTGAACAGCGCCAGGTTCTGGAAGGTGCGCGCGATGCCCATCTCGGCCACCTGGCGGCTGTTCATGTGTTTGAAGGTCTGGCCGCGAAAGCTGATGGAGCCCTCCTGCGGCTGGTAGACCCCGTTGATGCAGTTGAGCATGGAGCTCTTGCCGGCGCCGTTGGGGCCGATGATGGCGCGCACCTCGTGCTCGCGCACGTCGAAGCTGATGTCGGTGAGCGCCTTGACACCGCCGAAGCGCAGGCTGATGTTCTTCACGTCGAGGATCACCTCGCCGATCTTCTTGCCGTGCATGGCAACTCCCGTTGGCCCTGAGCTTGCCGAAGGGCTCTGGCGTTGTTGGCTTGAAGGGGCTTCGACCAGCTCGGCCCGGACGGTGGCCACGGCGCTCATGCGGCGGCCCTCACGGGGGCGAAGGTCTTTGCGTCGCGGATCTGCAGCGTGGCGCTGACCGACCCGGTGCGCCCGTCCTCGAACTTGACCTGGGTCTCGATGAACTGCTCGCTGCGCCCGGCGTAGAGCGCATCGACCAGCGCCTGGTAACGCTCGCCGATGAAGCCGCGGCGAACCTTGTTCGTGCGCGTGAGCTCGCCATCGTCGGCGTCGAGTTCCTTGTGCAACACCAGGAAGCGGCTGATCTGGCTGCCGGCCAGGCGCTCGTCGCGGCTCAGGTCGGCGTTGACCTGCTCCACGCACTGCTGGATGAGCTCGTAGACCTCGGGCTTGCCGGCGAGGTCCGTGTAGCCGGCGTAGGGCAGGTTGCGCCGTTCGGCCCAGTTGCCCACGGCGTCGAAGTCGATGTTGACCATCACGCAGACGCGATCGCGACCGTCGCCGAAGGCCACGGCTTCCTTGACGTGCGCGAAGAACTTGAGTTTGTTCTCCACGTACTTGGGCGCGAACATGGCACCGTCGTGCGCGCCGCCGCGGATGCGGCCCACGTCCTTGACGCGGTCGATGATCTTGAGGTGGCCGTCGGCATCGATGAAGCCGGCGTCGCTCGTGTGGTACCAGCCGTCCGCGTCCAGCACCTCGGCCGTGGCCTGCGGGTTCTTGTAGTACTCCTTGAGCAGGCCGCGCGATCGCACGAGGATCTCGCCGCTGTCGCTGAGCTTGATCTCCACGCCGTCGCAGGGCACGCCCACGGTGTCGGCGCGGGCCTGGTTGTCGGGCTGCAGGCAGACGAACACCGCCGTTTCGGTGGAGCCGTAGAGCTGCTTCAGGTTGATGCCGATGCTGCGGTAGAAGCTGAACAGGTCGGGGCCGATGGCCTCGCCCGCCGTGTAGGCCACGCGCACGCGGCTCATGCCCAGGTTGTTGCGCAGCGGGCCGTAGACCAGCCAGTCGCCCAGGCGGTACTTCAGCCGGTCGAGCGCGCCGACGGGCTTGCCGTCCATGAGGTCGGGACCCACGCGGCGCGCCAGGGCCATGAAGGCGTGGAACATGCGGCGCTTGATGGCGCCCGCGTCCTCCATGCGGATCATCACGCTGGTGAGCAGGCTCTCGAAGACGCGCGGCGGTGCGAAGTAGTAGGTGGGGCCCACTTCCTTCATGTCGATGCTGACGGTGCCGCTGCTCTCGGGGCAGTTGACCACGTAGCCCGTGACCAGCCACTGGGCGTAGGAGAAGATGTTCTGGCCGACCCAGGCCGGCGGCAGGTAGGCCAGCACCTCGTCGTTCGGGCCCAGCCTGTCGAAGCGCGCGCCGGCGGCGGCGCGGTCGAGCAGGGTGCGGTGCAGGTGCACCACGCCCTTGGGGTTGCCGGTGGTGCCGCTGGTGAAGAACATGGCGGCCACGTCCTCGGGGCTGCCGGCGTCCACTTCGGCGTCGAAGAAGCCGGGGTGCGCGCGTTCGAAGTCGCGCCCCGCCTCGGCGAGCGCGTCCAGGCTCTGCAGGCCGGGTTGTTCGTAGTTGCGCAGGCCACGCGGGTCGTCGTACCAGATGCGCGCGAGCTGCGGGCACTGGGCGCGGATCTCCAGCATCTTGTCGACCTGCTCCTGGTCTTCCACCACGCACAGGCGCACCTCGGCGTTGTTGATGGGGAAGACGCACTCGCCGGCGACGGCGTCCTGGTACAGCGGCACGGCGATGGCACCCAGCGACTGCGCGGCCAGCATGGTGGCGTACAGGCGGGGGCGGTTGGCGCCGATCACCACCAGGTGCTCGCCGCGCTGCAGGCCCGCCTGGTGCAGGCCGCAGGCCAGGTCGCGCACCTGCGACAGCATCTGCGACCAGCTCGTGGTCTGCCAGATGCCATAGGCCTTCTCCCGCATCGCGGGGGCTTCGGGCCGCTGCTTCGCATGGTCCCGCAGCAAGCGCGGAAAGGTGGTCTGCATGCCGTGTCTCCTGTGGTCCCGACGTTCTCGTCTCCAGGGGGAAACGGGCCGGTTCATGGGGCGCATGGTAGGCCGCGGTTTGACGCCATGTTGTCTGTGTGACGACAATTGCGGGTCAACCCTGCTAGGACTTTCCCCATGTTCGTTGCCCGCCGCAGCGCCATCCGCGAACGCGCCCGACGCCCCACCGACGCCGAACTCGCCGGCATTCCCTGGTTGCCCGCGCTGGTGGGCGAGGCGCGCGAGCGCGCGCTGGACGCCCTGCAGGTGGGCGAGGCGGAGGTGGGCGACTACGTGTGCCGCTTCGGGCGGCCGGTGACGTACTGGTTCGGCCTGGTCGATGGCCTGCTGAAGATGACCAACGACGACTCCAGCGGCCCGGCCATCACCTTCACCGGCGTGGCGCCGGGCGGTTGGTTCGGCGAGGGCACCGTGCTCAAGCACGAGCAGTACCGCTACAACATCCAGGCGCTGCGCCAGAGCCTGATCGCGGGTTTGCCGGTGGAGACCTTCGACTGGCTGCTGGACCACTCGATCGGCTTCAACCGCTTCGTGATGCACCAGCTCAACGAGCGCCTGGGCCAGTTCATCGCCGCGCGCGAGGTGGACCGCCTCACCAGCCCCGACCTTCGCGTGGCGCGCAACCTGGCGGCGCTGTTCCACCCGCTGCTCTCGCCCAACGTGGGGGACATCCTGCGCATCACGCAGCAGGAACTGGCCTACCTGGTGGGGCTGTCGCGCCAGCGCGTGAACGAGGCGCTGCGCACCCTGCAGGCGAAGGGCTGGATCCGCATCGAGTACGGCGGGCTGCGGGTGCTGGACCTGCAGGCGCTGCGCTCGGGTGAATTGGGCTGACCGCGCGCCTGGGCGTCGTCCTACAGGGCGCGACGTTCGGCTCCTACGCGCGGCGCCGCCGCGCTGCGAAGAATGGAGGGCCTACCAACCTTCTGGAGGAACCGACATGAACACGACCCTCAAAGCCGCCACCGCGATCGCCCTGTGCGCCGCCTCCGCCTTCACCATGGCCCAGACCATGACCAAGGCCGAATACGACGCCGCCAAGGAGCGCATCGAGATGAACCACAAGAACGCCAAGAAGGCCTGCGATGCCATGAAGGACAACGCCAAGGACGTGTGCCAGGAAGAGGCCAAGGGCACGGAACGTGTCGAGAAGGCCGAGCTGGAGAACCGGTACAAGGCCACGGCGGACACCGCGCGCAAGGTGCAGGAGGTGAAGGCCGACACCGCCTACGACATCGCCAAGGAGAAGTGTGAGGACCAGGCGGGTGACGCCGAGAAGGTCTGCAAAGCCGACGCCAAGGCCGAGCACGACCGCGCCGTGAAGGCCGCCAAGGGCAAGGGCTGATCGGGGCGCTTCGCCGATGACTGAAACCGCCCCTCGGGGCGGTTTTTTGCGTGTGAAGTACGGGGGACAATCGCCCGCATGGCATCCGAACCCGACAAACGCACCCTCAAGCTCAAGCCCGCCGCCCCCAAGCCCCCTGTCGACCCGCGCGCGCCCCGCCGCCCGCCCGTGCGCCCCCGTGGCCCGGCCCGCGCCCGTCCCTTGAGCGACGCGCAACGCAACGAGCTGCCCCTGCAGCCGGCGGCCACCGCCAGGGGGCCCCGCGCCAGCGCTCCCGACAAGCCCCCCCTCCCCGGTCCGGCCCCGCGCCCCACGCCCGCCGCCCCTCGCGAGGGCACGCGCCTCAACAAGCGCCTGGCCGAGCTGGGCCTGTGCTCGCGCCGCGAGGCCGACGAATGGATCGCGCGGGGGTGGGTGCTGGTGGACGGCCGTGTGGCCGCCATGGGCCAGGCCGTCACGCCCGAGGCGCAGATCAAGGTGCTGCCCCAGGCCACGGCCGCGCAGGACGAACGCGCCACCTTTCTGCTGCACAAGCCGGTGGGTTTCGTGAGTGGCCAGCCCGAGGACGGCCACGAAGCCGCGGTGGTCTTGCTCAAGCCGGGCAATCGCTGGAAGGAAGACCGCGGCCCGCGCCGCTTCTCCCCCGCCCAGCTCAAGGGCCTGGCGCCGGCCGGCCGGCTCGACATCGATTCCACCGGCCTGCTGGTGCTCACGCAGGACGGGCGCGTGGCGCGCGCCCTGATCGGCGAGGACAGCGGCGTGGAGAAGGAGTACCTGGTGCGTGTGGTGTGGGCGCCCGAGGGGCCGAAGGGCCCGGGTGTGGTCGAGCGGGACGTGCAGGCGGCCTTCCCCGCCGAGCGCCTGCAGCGCCTGCGCCACGGACTCTCGCTCGATGGTCAGCCGCTCAAGCCGGCGCAGGTGGACTGGCTCAACCCCGAGCAACTGCGCTTCGTGCTCACCGAGGGCAGGAAGCGCCAGATCCGCCGCATGTGCGAGGCCGTGGGCCTGCACGTGGTGGGCCTCAAGCGCGTGCGCATCGGCCGCGTGCTGCTGGGCCAGCTGCCGCCGGGGCAGTGGCGCTACCTGGCCGAAGGCGAGCCGTTCTGAGCCCCCCTCTTGAAATCCCGCCGCCGGCCCCCAGATGCCGGCCGGCTGAATTCCTTGTGTCGTTTTCCCTGATCACTCCGCCATGAGCAAACAGACCCATTCCTTCCAGGCCGAGGTGGCCCAGCTGCTGCATCTGGTCACGCATTCGCTGTACTCCAACCCCGACATCTTCCTGCGCGAGCTGGTGTCCAACGCCTCGGACGCCTGCGACAAGCTGCGCTTCGAAGCGCTGAACAACGCGGCCCTGTACGAGGACGCGCCCGAGCTGGAGGTGCGCATCGCCTTCGACAAGGACGCGCGCACCCTCACCATCACCGACAACGGCATCGGCATGAGCGCGCAGGAGGCGATCGAGAACCTGGGCACCATCGCCAAGAGCGGCACGCGCGACTTCATGAGCCGGCTCACGGGCGACCAGAAATCCGACGCCCAGCTCATCGGCCAGTTCGGCGTGGGCTTCTACTCGGGCTTCATCGTCGCCGACCGCATCGTGGTGGAAAGCCGCCGCGCGGGCCTGCCGGCGAGCGAAGGCGTGCGCTGGACCAGCGGCGGCAGCGGCGACTTCGAGGTCGAGGCGATCGAGCGCCCCGCGCGCGGCACCAGCGTCATCCTGCACCTGCGCGAGGACAAGACCGAGTACCTCAACCACTGGAAGCTCAAGTCCATCGTCGGCAAGTACAGCGACCACATCAGCCTGCCCATCCGCATGCAGGAAGAGGAGTGGGACGCCGAGAAGAGCGAGTACCGGCTCAAGGACGAATGGACCACCATCAACTCGGCCAATGCGCTGTGGGCGCGGCCCAGGAAGGACATCACGGACGAGCAGTACGCCGAGTTCTACAAGAACCTGAGCTACGACACCGAGGCCCCGCTGAGCTGGAGCCACAACCGCGTGGAGGGCAGTACCGAGTACACGCAACTGCTGTACATCCCGGCCAAGGCTCCGCAAGACCTGTGGAACCGCGACCGCAAGGCCGGCATCAAGCTCTACGTGCGGCGCGTCTTCATCATGGACGAGGCCGAGGCGCTCATGCCCGCCTATCTGCGCTGGGTGAAAGGTGTGGTCGATTCGAGCGACCTGCCGCTCAACGTGAGCCGCGAGCTGCTGCAGGAAAGCCGCGACGTGAAGGCCATCCGCGAGGGCAATACGCGCCGCGTGCTGGCCATGCTGGATGAGCTGAGCAAGGACGTCGAGAAGTACGCCGCCTTCTACGCCCAGTTCGGCGCCGTGCTCAAGGAAGGCCTGGGCGAGGACTTCGCCAACCGCGAGAAGCTGGCCAAGCTGCTGCGCTTCGCCAGCAGCACGCAGGCCGAGCCCACTTCGCTGGCCGACTACAAGTCGCGCATGAAGGAAGGCCAGAAGGCCATCTACTACATCACCGCCGACACCCTGGCCGCCGCGCGCAACAGCCCGCAGCTGGAGGTGTTCCGTCAGAAGGGCATCGAGGTGCTGCTGATGGCCGACCGGGTGGACGAGTGGGCCCTGTCTTTCCTGCCCGAGTTCGACGGCACGCCGCTGCAGAGCGTGGCCAAGGGCGCGGTGGACCTGGGCGACCTGCAGGACGAGGCCGAGAAGAAGGCCGCCGAAGAAGCCGCCGAGGGCTTCAAGCCCGTGCTGGAGCGCTTGAAGGAAGCGCTCAAGGACCGGGCGAAGGACGTGCGCGTGACCTCGCGCCTGGTCGATTCGCCGGCCTGCCTGGTGGTGGAAGACGGCGACTACTCCATGCAATTGGCGCGCCTGCTCAAGCAGGCGGGCCAGCAGGCGCCCGAGGTCAAGCCCATCCTGGAGGTGAACGCGGGCCATCCGCTGGTGAAAAAGCTCGACGGCAGTGAACGCTTCGAAGACCTCGCCCACGTGCTGTTCGACCAGGCCCTGCTGGCAGAGGGTGGCCTGCCGGAGGATCCCGCCGCCTATGTGCGTCGGGTGAACGCGCTGCTGGTGTGACAAATGGTCACCTGGGTGGGGCACTTTCAAGGCCGCAATCGGCTCACAATCGAATGCCCCGTCCCGGAAAGACCTTCATGACCCACCGCCTGCCCCGTTCGCTCGCCGCCCTGTCTCTTGTCGCCGTTCTGGGGGGCTGTTCGAGCGTGGGTGTCGGCTTCGGCATTCCGGTGGGCCCGGTGTCCATCGGCGTGGGCGCCAGCAACCACGGCGTGAGCCTGGGCGTGGGCACGGGTGTCGGCCCGGTGGGCGTTGGGGTTGGCGTGGACCAGGGTGGCCGCGTGAACGCTGGCGTGGGCGTGGGCACCAGCACGGAGATCGGCAACAGCGGGGTGCGCGCGGGTGTTGGTGTGGGCACCGGCACCACGATCTACGACCCGAGCAAGCCCAATCGCTGAACGCCAAACCCGCCAGTCCAGAGACACCGCGGAACCGGCTTCGCCGGGCCGCAGGTGTCGCCCCCGGAAGGGGGTCGCGCAAAGCGCGGCGGGGGTGATCCTGTTTACGCCACGGTCAGCGTGACCGGGATGTTGCCGCGCGTGGCATTGGAGTACGGGCAGACCTGGTGTGCGGTGTGCACGAGGTCTTCGGCCACGGCGCGGTCCATGCCGGGCAGGTGGATCGTCATGCGCACGGCGATGCCGAAGCCCTGCGGGATCGGGCCGATGTCCACTTCCGCGTCGATGGCTGCGTCGGCCGGCACGGCGATCTTCTTCATGCCCGCCACGTGCTTCATGGCGCCCATGAAACAGGCGGAATAGCCCGAAGCGAAGAGCTGCTCGGGGTTGGTGCCGGTGCCGGCGCCGCCCATGGCCTTGGGCGGGGTGAGTTTGACTTCCAGCAGGCCGTCGTCGGTGCGCGAGCTGCCTTCGCGGCCGCCGGTGGTGTGGGCGCGGGCGGTGTAGACGACTTTGTCGAGGGCGGTGGGCATGGTGGTTTCTCCTGGGGTAGGTGCTGGTGACAGCGGTGGTGGGAACGGAAAACGGGTCAGGCGCTGAGGCGGTCGCGCAACTGGCGCACGTCGCGCGTGAGGGCGATGGCCTCCTGCACGGTGCATTGCGTGGCCTGCAGCACGCACGACGGGATTCGGGCCGCCCGGGTCTTGAGTCGGCGGCCGGCGGCCGTCAGGCGAACCAGCACGCGCCGCTCGTCCTGCACGTCGCGCAGGCGCGCCACGAAGCCGATGGCCTCCAGGCGCTTGAGCAGTGGCGTGAGCGTGCCGGAATCGAGGTGCAGGCGTTCGCCCAGGGCCGAGACGGTCAGGCCGTCTTCTTCCCACAGCGCGAGCATGGCAAGGTACTGCGGGTAGGTCAGGCCCAGCTCGTCGAGCCAGGGCTTGTACAGCTTGGTCATGGCCAGCGAAGCAGAGTACAGCGCGAAACACAGTTGGTTGTCGAGCTTGAGCAGGTCGCTGGAGGAAGGGGTGGGCGTCGATGCCATGGCGGGAAGTGTGAGGCGAAATTAAATTGTGTGCAATTGAATTGATCAAAAGACAACTGTCGGAGCAGGGCCTTTCGGTCGCCGTTGCGCGCGGCGCGGCGGAGCTTAGAGGGGTGCGCTGGCGCTAACCCCGGAGGGTTTGCGTTCAGGCGACCAGGGGAGGCTGCTGCATGGCCTCGATCTGTTCGCGCAGCAGATCGACCTGGCCGCGCCAGTGGTCGCGCCCGCCGAACCAGGGAAAGTTGATCGGAAAGGCCGGGTCGTCCCAGCGGCGCGCGATCCAGGCGTTGTAGTGCACCAGGCGCAGCGTGCGCAAAGGCTCGATGAGGGCGAGCTCGCGCCGGTCGAAGGGACGGAACTGCTCGTAGCCGTCGAGCAGGGCGGACAGTTGCAGGGTCTGCTGGCGGCGCTCGCCCGACAGCAGCATCCACAGGTCTTGTACGGCCGGGCCCATGCGGGCGTCGTCCAGGTCCACGAAGTGCGGGCCCGCCCCGGGCAGGCCCTCGGGCGTCCACAGGACGTTGCCGGGGTGGCAGTCGCCATGCAGGCGCAGGCGGGCGATGCCATCGGGGTCGCCGGGGCCACCGGCGCGCAGCACCGGGTGGGCCTCGATCAGCGCCAGGGCCTCGTCGAGCGTCTCGCACCATTCCCGCCGCACCTCGGGAGCGATCACCTCGTGTTCCAGCAGCCAGTCGCGCGGCTCGCGCGCGAAGCTGGCGGCATCGAGCGCAGGCCGGTGCACGAAGGGACGCGCCGCGCCCACGGTGTGCAGCCTTGCGAGGAAGCGGCCGATCCATTCGAGCACCTCGACGTCGTCGAGCTCGGGCCGGCGCCCGCCGCGCCGCGGCCAGGCGCCCCAGGCGAAGCCGGCGTGGTGGTGCAGGGTGGCGCCGGCCACGGCCAAAGGCGCCACCGCCGGCACCTCGGCCGCGGCCAGCTCGGCCGCGAAGGCGTGTTCCTCGGCGATCTGCGCGTCGCTCCAGCGACCGGGCCGGTAGAACTTGAGCACGATCAGCTCGTGGCCGTCCACCGGGCGCTCCAGGTGCGCCTGGTAGACGCGGTTCTCGAAGCTGTTGAGCGTGGTCAGGCGGCCGTCGCCGCGCAGGCCGATGGTGTCGAGCGCGTCGAGCACGGCGTCGGGGGTCAGGGCGTCGAAGGGGTGCGGGGTGGGCATGGTCATGCGCGATTGTCCGGTGCCCGCGCGCGACCCTCACCTATCATCGCCGCATGCCCTCCGCTTCCCGATCCGCCCCGGGGTCCAGGCCCGCCCAGGACCTTCACGCCCAACTGCCCGAGCTGCGCGCGGACCAGTCGATCGAACTGCTCAAGGAGTTGCACATCCTGACCCGCGAAGGGCGCCTGAACCAGGACACGCGGCGCAAGCTCAAGCAGGTCTATCACCTGGTGCAGTTCATCGAACCGCTGCTGGCTCAGGTGCTCGCCGATTCGGGCGACGTGGTGCTGGCCGACCACGGCGCGGGCAAGTCCTACCTGGGCTTCATCCTCTACGACCTGGTGCTCAAGCCGCGCGGGCAGGGCAGCGTGATCGGCGTGGAGGCGCGCGCCGAACTCGTGGACCGCTCGCAGGCGCTCGCTCGGCGCCTGGGTTTCGAGCGCATGCGCTTCCTGGCCGCCACGGTGCAGGAGGCCATGCAACACGCCGACCTGCCCGAGCGCATCGACGTGGTGACCGCGCTGCACGCCTGCGACACGGCCACCGACGATGCCATCGATTTCGCGCTGGCGCGCGGGGCGCGGCATGTGGTGCTGGTGCCCTGTTGCCAGGCCGAGGTGGCCGGTGTGATGCGCCGGCACAAGGCCTTCGCGCTCAAGCAGACGCCGCTGGCCGAGCTGTGGCGGCACCCCTTGCACACGCGCGAGTTCGGCAGCCAGATCACCAACGTGCTGCGCTGTCTGCGCCTGGAAGCGAGCGGCTACGACGTGACCGTTACCGAACTCGTCGGATGGGAGCATTCGATGAAAAACGAGCTCATCCTGGCCCGTAGAATGCCCGACGATCGCCACGGCCAGCGCGAACGCGCCCGCCAGCGACTGCTGCAGGTGCTTGATCAGTTCGGCCTGCAAGCGATGCAGACCCGCTTCGCGGCCTGAAGGCCGCGATCCGCGGCGGCCCCACAGGCCGCCACTCCGATGAACCGATGGCCCCCACCCGGGGTCACGACGCCCGACGACAGCCGGCCCCGCCGGCCACCGATCCGACGGCGTCAGCGAGGAGAGTCCTTTCGTGATTCCAACCGACATCGCCTTTCTGTTGCAGGCCATCGCCTGGCCGCTCGTGCTGCTGCTGGCCTGGTTCCTGGCCGAGGGCCTTCATGAGCGCTGGCATCTGCCGCGTGTGACGAGCTACGTGGCCGTGGGCCTGCTGGCCAGCCTGATCAATCTGCCCGGGCTCACGCCCGACATCGCCGGCCTGCCCTTCCTGGCCAACGTGGCGCTGGCGCTGGTTCTGTTCGAGCTGGGCTACCGCATCAACCTGCGCTGGTTCCGCCACAACTACTGGGTGCTGCTGCTGGGCGTGATCGAGTCCCTGGTGACCTTCGGCGTGGTGTACTGGGCCACCGGCTGGTTCACGCTGCCCACCGACCAGCGGCTGATGATCGCGGCGGTGTCCATGGCGGCCTCTCCCGCGGGCGTGCTGCGCGTGGCGCACGAACTGCGAAGCTCTGGCCAGGCCACCGAGCGCGTGCTGCACCTGAGCGCCATCAACTGCTTCATGGCGGTGCTCACGCTCAAGCTCGTGGTGGGTTACTGGACGCTGTCGACCTCGGGCGACTTCGCGCTCGCGGCCTTCGGCAGCATCCACGTGGTGGGCACGTCGATTGCCGTGGGGGCGATTCTGGGTGTCGCGGTGCCGTGGCTGCTGCGTCTGCGTGTATCGCATGAGGACGGCGTGACGGTGGTGTTCGCGCTGGCCGTCATCCTGCTGACGACCGCCGCCTATGGCCTGAAGCTGTCTCCCCTGCTGGCGGCGCTGACGTTCGGCATCGTCGCGCGCGAGAGGCGCGTGCACCTCACCAGCGCGCAACGCGATTTCGGCACAGCGGGCGACCTGCTGTCGGTGTTCCTGTTCGTGTACATCGCTTCGCTGCTCACCTGGACCGACGTGCCGACCACCTTCCTGATGGGCATCGTCCTCATCCTCATCCGCACCGCCAGCAAGGTGGTCTGCAATGTGGCGGCGGCGCGCCTGTCGGGCATCTCCGAGCGCAAGGGTCTGCTCACGGGTCTGGCGCTCACGCCCATGTCGGCCTTCGCCATCCTGCTCATCGAGGAAACCCGGCTCTACGGCTTCGAGCCCGCGGTGCAGGTGCTCGCCGCCATGGCCGGGATGATGCTGCTGCAGGAATTGCTGGGCCCCGTCGTCACGCAGCGCGCCCTGATGGCCGCGCACGAGACCCACGTGACCAAGGAATAAGGAGCTGGCGCATGCCATTGGAAACTTTCAAGGCCTCGGACTCGCTGACCATGGGCGTGGAGCTGGAGCTGCAGCTCGTGAACAGCTACGACCACGACCTCTCCAGCAGCGCCAACGACTTGCTCGAGCTGTTGGCGCGCAAGCCGTTCCCGGGCGTCGTCACGCCCGAGATGACGCAGAGCATGATCGAAATCGCCACCGGCATCCACACCGAACACGGCCCGTTGCTGCAGCAACTGCAGCAGATCCGTGACACCCTGGTGGCCGCGGGCGACCGGCTCAACATCGAACTCGCGGGGGGCGGTACCCACCCCTTCCAGCGCTGGTTCGAGCAGCGCATCTTCTCCAAGCCGCGCTTTCACCAGCTCTCGGGCCTGTACGGCTACCTGGCCAAGCAGTTCACCGTGTTCGGCCAGCACGTGCACATCGGCTGCGCCTCGCCCGATGAGGCGCTGTTCCTGCTGCACTCGCTCAACCGCTACGTGCCGCACTTCATCGCGCTGTCGGCCTCGTCTCCGTTTTCACAGGGTGTGGACACGCTGTTCGACTCGGCGCGTTTGAATTCCGTGTTTGCCTTCCCCTTGAGCGGGCGCGCGCCCTTCATGCTCAAGTGGGACGAGTTCGCCAACGTGTACTTCACCAAGATGGAGAGCACGGGTGTGGTCAAGTCCATGAAGGACTTCTACTGGGACATCCGTCCCAAGCCCGAGTACGGAACGATCGAACTGCGTGTGTGCGACACGCCGCTCACGGTGGAGCGCGCGGCCGCGCTGGCCTGCTACCTGCAGGCCCTGTGCCGCCACCTGCTGGAGCGCAGCGAGCCGCCGCCGGAGGAAGACGATTACCTCGTCTACACGTACAACCGCTTCCAGGCCTGCCGCTTCGGCCTGGACGGCATGATGGTCAACCCCAAGACGCGCGAGCAGATCAGCATCCGCGAGGACGTGCTGGCCACGCTGCGCGAGCTCACGCCGCACGCGCTGGCGCTCAACAGCCTGGGCGCGCTCGACGAGATCGAGCGCACGGCCGCCCACGTGGGCAACCACGCCAGCTTCCTGCGCAACCGCTACAAGGAAAGCGGCAGCGTGGAGGCGGTGGTGCGCGCCAGCGTGGAGGCGCTGCGGCACGGGCCGTGAGGATCAGCGGTTGGCGTCCATCAGCAGGGCCACGCTGGCGTCGCGGTCCATGCCGAAGGCGATGAGCTTGCGCAGCACGCCGTCGTACTGGGCAACGCCTTCGATGGTGACGCCGTCGGGCAGAAGGCATCCGGCACCCGTGAAGTCGAGCCGGGTCGCGAAGATGGCCGTGCTGCCTTGGGGCTGTAGTCGGCCGCTGCCCGTGCAGTGCTCGAAACCGGGCGTGACGCTGGCCAATGCAACGGTGCCATCCGAAGCGACGCTCACTTCGAAGCTGTCCTTGTAACCATCGGCGTAGAGATCGGCCTCGTAGGTCGTGGCCACGCCGGACAAAGGCACAACGACGTCATAGCTTGGGTCGTATTGCAGTTCACCGGTGTAGTTGTTCGGTGTCAGCGTAAGGTTCATGCTGGCCATGGGCGTGAAGCCGCCATTCAAGCCGATCGCGCGCTTCTGCGCTGGCACCGCGCCGACGGCACTGAGTTGGCTGCTGATCGCCTGCCCCTGGAAGGCCAGCATCGGACCCCGCGCCACCTCCAGCACGAGGGAGCCGGATGTGCTGTCGATCAGCAAGCCCCAGCTGTCACCTTGCGCCGGGACGACGAAGACGGCGCTGAACGTGTCGCTGTACTCCCAGCCCCAGATGCCTTCGTTTGTGAGGCGGGTTGCGGATGCCGCGGCGGGTGGTGGGTTCTCGGAAACCCCCACTTCGCTGCCCCCACCGCCACCGCCACCGCCACAGGCGCTCAATGCCACCGCCATCCACACACTGGTGGTGCGCGACCACTTCACCCATACGCTCATTTCCGCTCCTTGATTTGCATCCGCCCATTGCGGGCGGCGCGAATCATGGGTGCAGGGAAAGTGACATACGGGGCGGGGGTAGCTTGACCGGCCAGGGAGCGCTACCGACCGCTCGCGCAAATGGGCGTGACTTTCGTCACAAGCGCAAAGGTGGAGGATTCCCGACACCTGTCGGGGAATTTCCTACACACCGGATGGCAGGGCGCCGACTTAACGCCCCCGGAGGGCATCGATACAGTTTGTTTCCATCGACACACCCTCCGTCTCACCCGAATCCCGAAAGCCCGCCATGAACTCCTTCGCCAACCGCACCAACCCCTTCGTGATGATGCTGGACCCGGAAGCCGTCATCAACGCCATGGAGAGCAGCCAGCCGCTGCGCAGCCTGCGGGGCCGCGTCTGCCGCCCGCTGGACAAGCCGCTGATCCCCACGCTGTTCAACACCACCATCCGCGAGTTCGACGCCGCGATCGATGAAGAGGAATTCATGGACAGCGGCATCGAGGCCTACGCCGAGGCGCAGCCCGGCCTGAGCGCGGTGCACTGAGTTGGCGGCGGCCCCTCAGCGCGCGAAACGCTTGCGCGTCAGGGCCAGGGCCAGCCAGAAGGCGCCCACCGCATACACCACCAGCACCGCCAGGTGCAGCGCCGCGTCGCTGGGCCATTGGTCCAGGAACAGCGGTCGAACCAGTTGCACGGCGTGGGTCAGCGGCAGCAGATCGGAGAACAGCAGCACCGGCGCGGGCAGCTGTTCGCGGGGGAAGAAGACGCCCGATAGGAACATCATCGGCGTGATCACCAGAGTGAAGTAGTAGCTGAAGAAGTCGTAGCCCTTGGCCAGGGCGTTGAACACCAGCGCGACGCACGAGAAGGTGATGCCCACGAGCCCCAGCACCGGCCAGGCGACCAGCAGCTTGGGCGAGTGCGTGATGCCCAGACCGAGCATCACCAGCAGGATCACCGTCACCGTGAACAGCGACTTGAAGCCGGCCCACAGCATCTCGGCCAGCACCACGTCGTCCAGCCGCACGGGGGCGTTCATGATGCCGTCCCAGGTCTTCTGCACGTGCATGCGCGAGAAGGCCGAGTACAGCGCTTCGAAAGTGGCCGCGTTCATCGCGCTCATGCAGATGCTGCCGCTGGCCAGGAACAGGATGTAGGGCACCGCCACCGATCCGCCACCGGCCGTGCCCATGTTCACCGTGCCCACCAGCGCGCCCAGGCCGTAACCGAAGGCCACCAGCCAGATGAGGGGTTCGGCGATGTTGGCCACCACGCTGGGCAGGGCCAGCTTGCGCCACACCAGGAGGTTGCGCAGGAACACCGGCCACCAGCGCCAGGACAGGCGCGGCGGGGACCAGGGGTTGATCGTGAGTGTTGACATGGGTGCTTACCAATGGGTTTCNNTCGCCGCCGGGCCGCCCCAAGGCGAAACGCGCCCCCTCGGGGGGCAGCGACCCGCGCAGCGGTGGAGCGTGGGGGCACATGCTTAACCGTCTTCCCTGATTTGCCGGCCGGTGAGTTTCAGGAACAGATCTTCGAGGTTCGCGGGCCGGTGCAATGTGCGCAATTGGTGGTGTTCACCCAGTGCGGCCAGCAGGGGCTGCGCCTGGGCGGTGTAGAAGAACACGGTCTCGCCGCTCACTTCCACGCGCGCGGCCAGGGCGCGCAGCGGGGCGTGCTCGTCGCGCTGCGCGAGATCCAGCGCGCCCGGGCCGTACACCTCCACCACGTCGGGCTCCAGGTGCTCGGCGATCAGCGCGCGCGGGCGGCCTTCGGCGATCTTGCGGCCGTGGTCCAGCACCAGCAGGCGCGAGCACAGGCGCTCGGCCTCGTCCATGAAGTGCGTGGTGAGCAGGATGCTCTTGCCCTGCTGCAGCAGCACCTGCAGGCGCTCCCACATCAGGTGGCGGGCCTGCGGGTCCAGGCCGGTGGTGGGTTCGTCGAGCATGAGCAGGCGCGGGTCGTTCACCAGCGCGCGCGCCAGGCTCAGGCGGCGCTTCATGCCGCCGGACAGTTCGCCGGGCCGCGCCGTGGCCTTGTGCGTGAGCGCGGCGAACTCCAGCAGCCTGGGGATGCGCGGGCGGATGACCGCGTCCTTCAGGCCGAAGTAGCGGCCATAGACCAGCAGGTTCTCGGCGCAGTTGAAGTCCGGGTCCAGCGTGTCCATCTGGGCCACGACGCCCAGTTGCGCCTTGATGGCCATGGCGTCGCGCGGCATGTCCATGCCGAAGGCGTGGATGTGCCCCGCGTCGGGCGCGGTGAGCCCCAGACACATGCGGATGGTGGTGGTCTTGCCGGCGCCGTTGGGACCGATCACGCCGAGGCATTCGCCGGGGTGGATGGCGAAGTCCACGCCGTTGACCACCGTGTTCTCGCCGTAGCGTTTGATGAGCCCGGCGGCTTCGAACAGGGGGGAGTTCATGCGAGCCATTGTGCCCATCTGGAAAACCCCCACGGGTTCCACTTTTACAATCCGCCACCCATGTCGCTGGCCGTCCAATTCCAATACTTCCTGCCCAAGCTGACGCTCACGCGCCTGGCGGGGGCTTTCGCCCGCGCACGCGCCGGGGCCGTCACCCAGTGGGCCATCCGCCGTTTCATCGCGCGCTACCAGGTGAACATGGCCGAGGCCGCGAACCCCGATCCGCGGGCCTACGACACGTTCAATGACTTCTTCACGCGCGCCCTCAAGCCCGGCGTGCGCCCGCTGGCCGATGCGGCCTTCGTCTGCCCCGTGGACGGCGCGATCAGCCAGCTCGGCCGCATCGAGGGCGACCGCATCTTCCAGGCCAAGGGCCACGACTTCGACACGCGCACCCTGCTGGGCGGCGACGCCGCGCTCGCGCAGGCCTTCCAGGGCGGCAGCTTCGCCACCGTCTACCTCAGTCCGCGCGACTACCACCGCATCCACATGCCCGCGGCGGCCACGCTGCGCCGCATGCTGCACGTGCCGGGCGATCTGTTCTCGGTGAACCCGGCCACGGCCGCGGGCGTGCCGGGACTGTTCGCGCGCAACGAGCGCGTGGTGTGCGTGTTCGACATGCCGGTGGGCGATCGCACCGTGCCCTTCGCCCTGGTGCTGGTGGGCGCGACCATCGTGGGCAGCATGGCCACGGTGTGGCACGGCGTGGTGAACCCGCCGCGCCCCGGCACCGTGCGCGAGTGGCGCTACGACGACGCCCCCGTGCACCTGGACAAGGGCGCCGAGATGGGCCGCTTCCTGCTGGGCTCCACCGTCGTGCTGCTGTGGCCGCCGGACACCATCGCCTTCAACCCCGACTGGGCCGCCGCGCGCGCCGTGCGCCTGGGCGAGGCCATGGGCGCGGCGCGCTGAATCCCTTCCTTCATCAGGACATCACGACATGACCACGCTTGGCACACCGCTGTCGCCCTCGGCCACCAAAGTCATGCTGCTGGGCAGCGGCGAACTCGGCAAGGAGGTGCTGATCGCCTTGCAGCGCCTGGGTGTGGAGACCATCGCGGTGGACCGCTACGAGAACGCGCCGGGCCAGCAGGTGGCGCACCGCGCGCACACCATCGCCATGAGCGACCCGGCCCAGCTCAAGGCGCTGATCGAGCGCGAGCGCCCGCACCTGGTGGTGCCGGAGATCGAGGCCATCGCCACGCCCATGCTGCAGGAGCTCGAGGCCGCGGGCGTGGTGCGCGTGATCCCCACCGCGCGCGCCGCCCGGCTCACCATGGACCGCGAAGGCATCCGCCGCCTCGCCGCGGAAACCCTGAAGCTGCCAACCAGCCCCTACCAGTTCTGCGACTCGTTGCAGGAACTGCAGGCTGCCATCGACAGCGGCATCGGCTACCCCTGCATCGTCAAGCCGGTGATAAGCAGCAGCGGCAAGGGGCAGAGCAAGATCGACGGCCCCGACGACGTGAAGAAAGCCTGGGACTACGCGATGGCCGGTGGCCGCGTGAGCCACGGCCGCATCATCGTCGAGGGCTTCATCCGCTTCGACTACGAGATCACCCTGCTCACCGTGCGCGCGCTGGGCGCCAACGGCGAGGCCGAGACGCACTTCTGCGACCCCATCGGCCACGTGCAGGTGGCGGGCGACTACGTGGAGAGCTGGCAGCCGCACCCCATGAGCGCCGCCGCGCTGCAAAAGAGCCGCGAGATCGCCAAGGCCATCACCGACAACCTGGGCGGCCAGGGTCTGTTCGGCGTGGAGCTGTTCGTGGCCGGCGACCAGGTGTGGTTCAGCGAGGTGAGCCCGCGTCCACACGACACCGGCATGGTCACCATGGCCACGCAGTGGCAGAACGAGTTCGAGCTGCACGCGCGCGCCATCCTGGGCCTGCCGGTGGACACCACGCTCCGGAGCCCGGGCGCCAGCGCCGTGATCTACGGCGGCGTGCAGGCCCAGGGCATCGCCTTCGACGGCGTGGACGAAGCCCTGCGCGTTCCGGGCACCGAACTGCGCCTGTTCGGCAAGCCCGAGAGCTTCGAGAAGCGCCGCATGGGTGTGGCCCTGGCGCGCCACACGGACGTGGAGCGGGCGCGCGAGAACGCCAAGCTCGCGGCCTCGAAGGTCAGGCCGCGGCGGGCCTGACGCTCGCGACGCGCCCGCCGGGCGCATCCCCGCTCATTGGCAGCGGTAGCTGCTGGCGCTGTTGGTGTCGCCCGCGCCGCTGTACACGGCCTGTTTGGGGTAGCTGCACAGGGGCCGCGTGCGCTGCACCGCACCGCCCGACACGCGCGAGGCAACGAAGTCGTCGGGCGCCTGTCCCTGCTCGACCCAGCGGTCCATCGCGGCCAGCAGGTCGCGGCTGGGGTCCAGCGGAATCAGCGTGCCGTCCGCGCGCAGCGTGCCGGCGCCGGCACCACCCGAGCAGTGGCCCATGCCCGGCACCAGCATGAGGCGGTAGAACGTGTCGGTGGCGGCCTGCGAGCCTTGCAAGGTGCGCACGCGCTCGTAGTAGCCGATGCTGTCGTGGGCGCTGACGACGGGGTCGTTCCAGCCGTGGTAGACCAGCAGCTTGCCGCCCGCGGCCTTGAAGCGCGAGAGGTCGGCGTTGGTCTGGTCCACCAGCGGCGAGATCTTGGCGTTGGCGTAGGCCACGTCGCGGTCGAAGTCGAAGGTCCACCAGTTCCACTGTGGGTCGTCGAACACCCAGTAGCGCCAGAAGTCGGCGCGCGTGGGTTCGGTGCCACCCATGTAGCTGCCCCAGCCCGATTCGCTGCCCACCGGCCAGCCCGGGTAGAGCTGCGCGTTGGTGCGCGGGTTGCGCGGGCCCTGGTAGATCTTCTTCGCCGCGTTGAGCTGGTCGGCCGTGAGGCAGGTGGGTGCGTCGGCGCCCGCGCACAGCAGGCCATCGGGGTCGAACTGCGCCGTGGTGCACTGGCGCGGGTCGTCGATCACGCCGTCGCTCACGCCGTCGAGCGCGTCGCAGGCCGCCACGGCCTGGCTGGTGAGCAGCTGCAGCTTGGTGTTGTTGAGGTAGGTGACGTTGTTGACGCTGTCGGGCCGGTTGGAGCGGAAGCGCCACATGAACTCGATGTTGAGCGCCGTGCGGTTGTTGCCCGGGGCGCCGGCGATGATGCCGTCGAAGTCGTCCGGGTAGCGCTGCGCTTCGGCGAAGCCCTGGTGGCCGCCGGTGGAGCAGCCGAGGTAGTAGGCGCGCTGCGCGGGCTTCGCGCGCAAGCCGTCCAGCAGGGCCTTGCCGGCCACGGTGATGCTGTTGATCGAGCGGCTGCCCCAGTCCTCGATCTTCTCGGGGTTGTTCACGCCCCAGAGCATGTCTTCCGTCTGGTGCCCGGTGTCGCCGCCGATGGTGGCGTAGCCCTGGCGCAGGGCGTAGGCCATGTCGCCGTAGCTCAGCGAGGGGCTGTAGCCTCCGTTGCCCGTGGTGACGAGCTTGCCGTTCCAGGCCTCGCCCTCGGGCACCCAGAGTTCGAAGTTGATGTTCGATCGGCTGGTGGGGTGCGCGCTGGCCGTGATCAGGCAGAAGGCCGGCAGGTTGGCCTGGCCGCGGTGCGTGCCGGCCGCGATGGGCGCGACCGTCTTCAGCACGGCCCCGGGGACCTGCAGGTCGGCGAAGGCCTCGGGTGTGCAGGCGCGCGCCAGGCGCTCGGGTGGCGCTGGTGGTGGTGCGGCGGGGCCTTCGCCCGTGCCGCCGTCGCCGCCGCCGCCGCAGGCCGCGAGCAGGGTGAGCAGTGCAAGGCCGCCCCAGGCGGGCCGTCGCGAAATGGATGTGGTGGTCATGTCTGTCTCCTCTTGTCGTGGTGGGATGGGGCAGGGCGGCTTCTTCGGCGCCTCTGCGTGGGGGCCGTCCGGCTGGGTGGCCGGGCGCAGCGCCGTGCCGCATGGGCGGGGCACGGCCGCGCAGGCGCGACGACGCCTCCCCGGGGCGGTGTCACGCGCCCCGGCGTCGTGCCTGGTGCTGGGGAAGTGGGGAAGGGGCTGAGCCGGCGCGGGCCGGCTCAGGGGCTCACTCGGCCTGGATGCCCGCAGCCTTGATGATGTCGCCCCACTTGCGGGTCTCCGCGGCCTGGAAGCGCGCCAGCCCGTCGGGCGTGCTGGTGAAGGCCTCCGAGCCGCTGGCCTCGAAGAAGCCCTTGGCGGCCGGGCTGGCCGTGGCGCGGACCAGCAGCTCGTTCAGGCGCTGCACCACGGCGGCGGGCGTGCCCGCGGGTGCATAGGCCGCGAACCAGTAGCCCATCTCGTAGCCGGGCACGCCGGCCTCGGCGATGGTGGGCACGCCCGGCAGCATTGGCGAGGGCTTGCTGGCCGTCACGCCGAGCGCGCGCAGCTTGCCGCCCTGGATCTGCGGCACGCCCGTGGACATGTCGGCGAACATCATGTCGATCTGGCCGCCGAGCAGATCGGTGATGGCGTTGGGGTTGCTCTTGTAGGGCACGTGCAGGATCTGCACCTTGGCCATCTGCTGGAACAGCTCGCCAGCGATGCGGCTCGATGAACTGCCGCTGCCGAAGTTGAGCTTGCCCGGTGACTTTCGTGCCTCGGCGATCACGTCGCCCACGGTCTTGAATGGTGAGCCGGTGGTGACCACCATCACCTGCCCGCCCTTGCCCAGCGCGGTGATGGGCGCGAAGTCCTTCAGTGGGTCGTAGCTGAGCTTCTTGTAGAGGTGCTCGTTGGCCGCGTGCGTGGTGTTGGTGGTGATCAGCACCGTGTAGCCATCGGCGGGGGCCTTGGCAGCGGCCGATGCGGCGATCGCGCCGCTGGCGCCGGCCTTGTTCTCGATCACCACGGGCTGGCCGGTCTCGCTGCTGACCGATTGGCCCAGCGCGCGCGCGAGCTGGTCGGTGGCGCTGCCCGCCGCGAAGGGCACGACGAAGGTGATGGGGCGCGTGGGGTAGGCCGGCGCCTGGGCCCAGGCGGGGGCCGCGCCCAGCAGGGCCGTGAGGGCGCAAGCCAGCAGGCCGTGGCGGCGCGTGAAAGGGGTGTTCATGTGTCTGTCTCCTGGGTCGGTGGGTGAAAAACCCGGGGCGGCTCAGGGGCCGCCCGCGAGGTGGGTGCGCAAGGCGTCCGGCACGGCGACCGGCAGGTCCAGCATCAGGAAGGACAAGGCCTTGCCGTGGCTGTCGAGGTTGAGGGAGTCGTTCACGCCGCCGTCGAGCACGTCGTCGAGCACGAAGTTCATGGCGTGCAGTTGCGGCAGCAGGTAGCGGCGCACGGCGCTGGGCCGGCGCGCGGCGAAGTGGCGGGCCACGGCGTCTTCGGTGAGTTGCTCGACGAGCAGGTCCCACAAGGCCGGGTGCCAGGCGATCACGCTGATGTTGGAGCGGTTGCCCTTGTCGCCGGTGCGGCTGTGCGCGACGCGGTACAGCGGCACGGTCGTTTGGTTGGTCTTCATGGCTGGGCCTCCTGCCGCGACTCGTCGACCATGGCGTGGCCCACCGACACCGCCTCGCGCGGCACCAGGCAGGAGACCATGCCCAGGCGCGGGCGGATCGCGGTGCGCACGCCGCCGCCGCCGGCGGGGCCGCAGCAGTACAGGGCCGTGACCTCGCGCACCAGGCGCTCGGCCTGCGCGCGATCGCGCTGCTGCAGGGCCACGCGCAGGCGCACGTCGCGCACGCCCTCGTCCAGCGGGTCGTCCAGCCAGCGGCTGCTGTCGTCGCCCAGCACGCTGGTCACGCCGATCAGGTCCACGCGCAGGGGGCCGGCGTCGGCCAGGCGTTCCCGCAGCACCTGCGCGGCCAGGCGCGCGCGCGCCACCGCACGCGCGCCGGCGTAGGAGATCTCGCCCTCGGCGAACCAGCCCGTTTCGAAGCAGGCGTTGACCTTGAGGGTCGGCGGCCGAGGGTGGCCGCTCACGCCCTCGAGCCGCACGCGGTCGGGGCCGATCTGGCGCACGCGCGCGGTGGTGATGTCGGCGACCACGTCCGGCGTGAGGTAGGCCGCGGGGTCGTGCAGTTCGTACAGCAGTTGTTCCTTGACGGTGCGCTCGTCGATGCGGCCGCCGCTGCCTTCGGGCTTGCTGATCGTGCAGTCGCCGCTGTCCTCGATCTCGGCGATCGGGTAGCCCAGCGAGGCCAGGCCCGGCACGTCCTTGTAGCCGGGGTCGGCGAAGTAGCCGCCGGTGACCTGCGCGCCGCACTCCAGCAGGTGACCCGCCATCGTGGCGCGGGCCAGGCGGGTCCAGTCGTCCTGGCGCCAGCCGAAGTGCGCCAGCGCAGGGCCCAGCACCAGCGAGGGATCGGCCACGCGGCCACAGACCACGATGTCGGCCCCCGCCGTCAGCGCCTCGGCGATGGGCGCGGCGCCGATGTAGGCGTTGGCGCTCACCAGCGGCTCGCAGGGCATGGCCTGGCCGAGCGAGCGCTCCAGCAGGGCGCGGTGCTGCAGCCCGCTGACGTCGTCGCCGTGTACCACGGCGATGCGCGGGCGGCGCAGGCCCAGTTCCTTTGCCAGGGCGCGGATGCGGCGCGCCGCGCCGAGCGGGTTGGCGGCGCCGAAGTTGCTGACGATGCGGATGCGGTGCGCCAGGCACAGCGCCAGCACGGGGGCCAGCAGCTCGTCCAGCAAGGGCTCGTAACCCAGGTCGGGGTTGCCGCGGCGCGCCAGCTGCGCCAGGGCCAAGGTGCGCTCGGCCAGGGTCTCGAATATCAGCACGGACGCCTGTCCCCGTGCGATCAGCTCGCGCACCACCGGCAGGGCCGCGTCGGTGCGGTCCCCCGAAAAGCCGGCCGCGCAGCCGATCATCAGGCTCGAACGCTCAGTCATGTGGGTCTCCTGGCGCGAATCTAGGCCAGGCGGCACCTGCTGTGAATTCGATTGTTCGGATCAATTCATCTGCGTTCTGGATGAATGTCCGGGGCCGGACGCCCTGGCGGGCGAGCGGCGGTCAGCGCGGTGTTGCGGCGAGGGCGATGGCTTCCTCGATTCGCTGGTAGGTGCCGCAGCGGCACAGGTTGCCGCTCATGGCGGCGCGGATGGCGTCGGCATCGGGCCGTGGGTTGGCCTTGAGCAGCGCGCAGGCGCTCATGAGCTGGCCGCTCTGGCAGTAGCCGCACTGCACCACGTCCACCGTGGTCCAGGCCGCGCGCAGGGCGGCGATCTCGGGGCCCTCGATGCCTTCGATGGTGGTGATGTCCTGCCCCGCCACCGCTGCGATCGGCGTGACGCAGGAGCGGATGGCGCTGCCATTGGCGTGCACCGTGCAGGCGCCGCACAGCGCCATGCCGCAGCCGAATTTGGTGCCGGTGAGCTGCAGGTCGTCGCGCAGCACCCACAGCAGCGGCGTGTCCGGGTCGGCGTCGACGGTGACCTCGCGGCCGTTGACCTTGAGCGTGGTGGTCATGGTGAACTCCTCAGGCAAGTTTCAGCGGCAGGCTGCGCAGGCGCTGGCCCGTGAGCGCGAAGAGCGCGTTGGCCACGGCGGGCGCGATGGGAGGCACGCCGGGTTCGCCCACGCCCTCGGGGTGGCCGTTGCCGGGCAGGATCACGCACTCCACACGCGGCGATTCGTTGAGCCGCAGGATGGGCTGGTCGTGGAAGTTGCTCTGCTGCACCTGGCCATCGACGATGTCCACGCCGCCGTGCAGCGCGGACGACAGGCCGAACACCACGCCCCCTTCCAGTTGCTGGCGGATGCCCGCCGGGTTGACCGCGAAGCCGCAGTCGATGGCGCACCACACGCGGTGCACGCGGATGGCCTTGTCGGGACCGAGCGAGACCTCGGCCACTTGCGCCACGCTGGAGCCGAAGGAGTCGTGCAGCGCGATGCCGCGCGCGGTCCGGGCGCCGTCGGGCGCGGGCGGCGAGGGCGTGCCCCAGTTCGCGGCCTTCGCCGCGGCTTGCAGCACGGCCAACTGTTTCGGGTGCTGGCGCAGCAGCGATTCGCGAAAGGCCAAGGGGTCCACGCCCGCCGCGTGCGCGCACTCGTCGACGAAGCCTTCCTTGAAGAAGGCCTGGTGCGAGTGGCCCACCGAACGCCAGAAGCCCACCTGCAGCGGCAGCTCCACCGCCGCGTGCGCGATGCGCGCGGCCGGCCATTCGTAGGCCTGGTCGAAGGCGCCTTCACTTGTGGTCTTGTCGGGTCCGCCGCCGGGCAGTCCGAAGGCGCGCTTCAGTACCTGCGGCACGATGGCCTGGCCCGCGCTGGTGTTCTTCCAGGCCACGAGGCGCTGGTCGGCGTCGAAGCCGGCCTCGAAGCGCGCCACGCAGGCGGGGCGGTACAGGTCATGGCGCGTGTCCTGCTCGCGGCTCCACATCGTCTGCACGGCTTGGCCCGGCACCGCCTTGGCGATGGCCGCGGCCTGCGCGATGAAGTCCGTTTCCAGTCGCCGGCCGAAGCCGCCACCCAGCATCAGCACGTGCACCGTCACCGCCTCGTCTGGCAGGCCCAGGGCCTCGGCCGCCGCCGCGCGGGCCAGGCCGGGTACCTGGGTGGACGCCCACACCGTGGCCTTGTTGCCCTCGAACAGCACGGTGCAGTTGATCGGTTCCATCGCCGCGTGCGCGAGCCAGGGCGCGCGGTACTCGGCGTCGATGCGCTTGGCCGCGCCCGCCAGCGCGGCGTCCACCTCGCCGGTTTCGTAGAAGGCGTAGCCCCGCTCGCTGCGCGCGGCGTCGGCCAGGCGCTGCATCGCGGCGGCGCTGCTGAACTCGGCCAGCGCGCCGTGGTCCCAGGTCACGTCCAGCCGGTCGGCGGCCTGCCTTGCGCGCCAGGGGTGGTCGGCGATCACCGCCACACCGCCCGTGCCGCCACGCAGCGGTTCCACCGCCGTCACGGCCTTCACGCCGCGCAGCGCGCGCGCGGGCGCGTCGTCGTGGCGCTGCGCGCGCCCGCCCAGGGTGGGGCACAGGCGCACGCTGGCGTACAGCAGTCCCTGGGGCAGGGCGTCGACGCCGAAACGCGCGCTGCCGTCGATCTTGCCGGGCGTGTCCAGGCGGCGCGTGGGCTGGCCGATGCGCTTGAAGCGCCCGGGTTCCTTCAGCGCCGGGTCGCGCGGCAGCGGCTGCTGGGCTGCGGCGGCGGCCAGGGCGCCGTAGCCCAGGCGGCGCCCGTCGGGCGCGATCACTTCGCCGTTCTCGGTCTGGCAGTCGGCGGGTGCCAGGCCCCACTGCGCGGCGGCGGCGGCCACCAGCATCTCGCGCGCGGACGCGCCGGCCTGGCGCATGGGCATCCACAGGTCCTTCACGCTCGACGAACCGCCAGTCATCATCACGCCGATCTCGCGCATGGCCTTGGCGGTGAGCCACTTCAAGGTGTCGATGCCGGGGTGGTCGGTGTCTGGGTGCACCGGCAGGCCATCCACCACGCTGGCGATGTTGTTGTAGATCCTGTCGATGGGTGACTGCTGCCAGCGCACGCGCGACCAGTCGGCGTCAAGCTCCTCGGCCAGCAGCATGCACAGCGAGGTGACCACGCCCTGGCCCATCTCGCTCTTGGCCAGTGTCACCGTCACCGTGCCGTCGCGCGCGATGCGGACCCAGCCGTTGAAGGCAACCTCGCCTTCACTGGTGGGCAGTGGCCGCGAGGTGGTGAGCCGCTGGCGCGGCGGCATCAGGCTCCAGCCGATGACCAGGGCGCCGGTGACGCCCAGCGTGCCTAGGATGAACTTGCGTCGGGTGGTGGCCATGGCGAACTCAGGATCGGTTGATGGCGTCCTCTGCGTTCGCCAACCGCCCGATCAGGTCATCGAAGGGCGGCGGCTCGGACAGGAACATGGGGCGCATCCTTGCATAGTCCTGCGCCAGTGCGCGCTGGCGCTGGTCGGCTGGAACCAGCCGGAAGCTGCCGTGTCGCGCCAGGTCGTAGCGCGCCCAGCCGCGCGCGAAGACGCGGCTTTTCCAATCGACCACGCGCTCGCATTGCACTTTGTCGGCCAGGAAACGGATGGCATCCGGATGACCCAGGAGCTTGACCGTGTCGAAGTAGTGGCGGGCGTAGCGGTCTGGCGTGGGCGAGTCGGGTGGGCGATGGAATTCCGAATGCAGGATCGTCGCTTTCTCCCAGAAAGTGCGCTGCAGGGCCAGGGTGGTGACTTCGCAGGTCCAGTCGCCGAAGAGTGCAGGAAACGCGTCCGCCAGCAGGGGGCGAACCGGGCGATTTTCGGTCGGTTGCTGATCCGTCAGCGTGCCCAGTTCCAGCTTCACCTCCCGGGCCAGGTAGGCGAAGTCGGTTGCTTGCGCGCTCGGGTAGCGGAAGTACACGATGGGCGACTTCGCGTCCGTGTCCAGCTCGTAGCGCAGCCATGTGCCCTTGGGCGCCTGGCCCAGCGCCTGTGTGATACGCCGCTCCAGCAGCGGCATCAGCAGTTCCTGCGTCTTGTGGGCGCACAGGCGCTGCATCTCCAGCATGGCCGCGTCGCGCTTCACCCGGCTGCCCAGCGTGTCGAAGCCAGCCGCGTCGGCGCCCACGAACTCGGGCACCAGACACAGGTCGATGTCTTCGGAGAAGCGGTCGATGACGCCATACACCTTGGACAGCGAGGTGCCGCCCTTGAACACGAGGTGCGGCGCGAGCTCGGGCTGCGAGAACAGCAGGCCCAGCAGCCAGGAGACCCAGAAGTCTTTTTCGAGGATGACCGACTGGCCTGCCCGGCCAGCGGCCGCCTGTTCAAAGGCCAGGGCGCGGCGTTCCGCCGACAAGGACAGGAACTGTTCAGCGAAGGGCATGCGGTGTTTTCCCTGCAGAAAGTTGTGCAGGTGCTTCATCTGTGCGCGCGACTTCGCGCAACAGGGGTCTCATCCAGGCAGGGGCCAGTGCCAGGTCCTGCAGCACCTTTGCCCGCTCTTCGACCGGTAGTGTCTCGCGCAGGTGCCGAATGCGTGCAGGGCTGATGTGGGGAGCCCCCAGGCTCTTGAAGGCCTGGATCAACAGGCCACTCAAGCGGCCGGCCGCAGCCATCTGGCGTGGCGTGGTGCGCTTGAAACTGAGCTTCAGGGGGCCGGCTTGCACCCTTCGGCTGATGCCATCGGTGAGGAATTCCACTTGAGCAGGAACCTGTTCCGACAGACCGAGCAGATTGGCTGCATACGCCCCTGTGGGCTGGGTGCGGATGCGATCCTTGCCCGCCACCGCCTTCACGATGGCGTCGACGGAGGGCCACAGAACGCCCAGCAGTGCGTCGTGGCGCGGCTTGTCATAGAGGCCACGGGACAGGCGGCGCAGTTCGCCTCGTTGGACCATGCGCTGCAAGGCCTTGTCAATGGCCGCGCGACTGCCCATGGCGGCGAAGGCATCGGGCGTGAACACGGCGCCGGCCTGTGAGCGTTGCACACGGCGCGAAATCAGGGTGTCCAGACTGTGGGGCGAAGCGGCGCGGGGCATGGAGTGGAAAGCGCTTATTTGTCCGAAAAATAGCATGTATTTCGGACAAATAGAAGCCCGCTACTGAAACGCCACCTCCGCGAAGCTCCTCAGCTTGCGGCTGTGCAACTGGTCGACGCCGCCTTCGCGCAGCAGCTCCACCGCGCGGATGCCGATCCGCAGGTGCTGGTCCACGCGTTCGCGGTAGAAGTGGTTGGCCATGCCGGGCAGCTTGATCTCGCCGTGCAGGGGCTTGTCGCTCACGCACAGCAGGGTGCCGTAGGGCACGCGGAAGCGGAAACCGTTGGCCGCAATGGTGGCCGATTCCATGTCCAGCGCCACCGCACGCGACTGGGAGAATCGCAGTTGCGGCATGTTGTTCGGCAGCAGCTCCCAGTTGCGGTTGTCGGTGCTGGCCACGGTGCCGGTGCGCATGATGCGCTTGAGCTCGCCCGGGGCGACGCCAGTGACGTCGGCCACCGCCGCCTCCAGCGCGAGCTGGATTTCGGCCAATGCCGGGATGGGCACCCACAGCGGCAGCTCCTCGTCGAGCACGTGGTCCTCGCGCACGTAGGCGTGGGCCAGCACGTAGTCGCCCAGTTGCTGCGTGGTGCGCAGGCCGGCGCAGTGGCCCAGCATCAGCCAGGCGTGCGGGCGCAGCACGGCAATGTGGTCGGTGATGTTCTTGGCATTGGCCGGACCGACGCCGATGTTGACCATGGTGATGCCGCTGCGGTCTTCGCGCATGAGGTGGTAGCCGGGCATCTGTGGCAGGCGCGGCGGGGCGTGGCCGAGTTCGTCGCCCGCCACGTGTGGCAGGCCCGCGCGGCGCGTGACCACGTTGCCCGGCTCGATGAAGGCCACGTAGGGGCTGTCGGGGTTCTCCATCTCGGCGTGGCCGAGCTTGATGAACTCGTCGATGTAGAACTGGTAGTTGGTGAACAGAACGAAGTTCTGGAACCAGTCGGGCGAGGTGCCGGTGTAGTGGCGCATGCGCTGCAGCGAGTAGTCCACCCGCGGCGCGGTGAACAGCGACAGCGGGTGCGCCTCGCCCGGCCCTGGCTCGTGGGTGCCGTTGGCGATGCCGTCGTCCATGGCGGTGAGGTCGGGCAGGTCGAACACGTCGCGCATGAAGGCGCGGCGCGTCACGCTCATCTGGCCTTCGACGTGGTCGTGCTCGGCGAAGGAGAAGTGGATGGGCACGGGCTGGGTGCTGGTGCCCACCTCGATCTCGCCCCCGTGGTTGGCCAGCAGCAGGCGGAACTGCTCCCGGTAGTAGTCGCCGTACAGGTCGGGCCGGGTCAGCGTGGTTTCGTATCGGCCCGGGCCGGCGACGAAGCCATAGCTCAGGCGCTGGCGGCCGAGTTCGTCGGCGCCTTCGCCCAGGCGCAGGTTGCTGTGGCTAACCAGCCGCACGTAGGGGTAGCAGGCGCGCACGCGCACGTCGTGGAAGTCGGCACCGTCCACGTAGTCGTGCAGTGCCTGGCGAAGAAACTCCACGCTGTTCTGGTAGATGCGGCGCACCTGCGCGAGCGCGGCGTCCGGGTCGTCGAAGCGCTGGGGGGCGGTAAATTCGGGCGTCTTTTGCATGCGGCTATTGTGGAGTGAACGGCCTGAATTCTGCTGACCTGTCCCACGCGGCCGCCACGCTGGCCGTGGCGCTGGGCTGCGGCCTGCTGGTGGGCATCGAACGCGAGCGGCGCAAGGGTCAGGGGCCGGCGCGCGCGCTGGCCGGCCTGCGCAGCTTCGCGCTCACCTGCGTCACGGGCGCCGCGGCAATGCTCACGGGGCTCAATGGCGTGGTGGTGGCGGGCGCGGCCTTCATCGCCGGCCTGGGTGTGGTGGCCTATTTGAAGGACCGCTCCGATGACCCCGGCGTGACGACCGAGGTGGCGCTGCTGCTGACCTATCTGGTGGGCGTGCTGAGCGCGCACAGCGCCGCGCTGGCAGCGGGGCTGGCGGTGGCGCTCACGGTGGTGCTGGCGGTGCGCGAACGCGCCCACCGCTTCGCGACGCACTGGTTGCGACCCAGCGAGCTGCGCGATGGCCTCTTGCTGGCGGCCCTGGTGCTGCTGGCCCTGCCGCTGCTGCCCGATCGGCCGCTGTGGGGGGAGGCCCTCAATCCGCGTGCGATCGGCACCCTGCTGGCCTTGCTGCTGGCGCTGCAATCGGCGGCCCATTTGGCGCGCCGGCTGCTGGCCACGCGGCACGCGGTGGCGCTGTCGGCGCTGGCCTCGGGATTCGTGTCGAGCACGGCCACCATCGCGAGCCTGGGGCTGGCGGTTCGGCCGCACGCCGCGCGCGCACGGGCCATGGCGGGCGGTGGCCTGCTGTCCTGCGTGTCCACGCAGTTGCAGTTGCTGATGGTGGCCGCCGCCGTTCGGCCGGCCTGGTTGTCGGTGCTGTGGCTGCCGGCGTTGGCGGCGGGGGCCCTGGCGCTGGCCTGGGGTTGGTGGCTGGTGCACCGCGATGGCGCCGAGGTGGCCGTGACCGGCGCCACGCCGCGCACCGAGGCGCTGCCCGCGCCGCGCGAGGACCGCATGTTCAGCCTGGGCGGCGCATTGGCCGTGGCGGTGCTGCTGGCGGCCATCCAGGCGCTGGTGCACGGCTTGCAGGGCTGGCTGGGCGAGGCGGGCCTGCTCGCGGGCGCGGTGATTGGCGCCTTGGCCGACCTGCACGCTTCCGCCGCCGCCGTCTTCTCGGACGCCGCCCCCGGCGCGCCGGGGCGGCAGGCCCTGATGCTGGTGCTGCTGGTGCACGCGGGCAGCAAGTCGGTCACCGCTGGCGCGTCGGGCGGCTGGGCCTACCTGCGATGGCTGGCGCCCGGCTTGTGGCTTCACACGCTGCTCGGCGTGGGGCTGCTGGCGTGGATGGGTTGAGCCGCGCCGGCGGGTGCCGGTCAATAGAGAAAGACCGCCCCGGACAAGGCGAAAGCGGGGTCGTCGCCGTAGGCAATCGCCGGATCGCTGCTCACGCCCGAGCCGGGGCCGCCGTGCGAGCGGGCGCCCACGGCCACGGTGCGCCCGTCGCCGCTGATGGCCACCGCGCTGCCGAGGCGAACGTCCCGGTCGCCGGTGGTGCTGTGGTCGCTGGGCTGAAGGATGGTGGCGCTTTCCCAGCCACTGGCCTGGCGCCGAAAGACGTAGGCCGAGCCTGCATCGGTGGTCACGATCGGCGACTCGGCGGTTGACACGCCAAGACCGCTGTAGTCGTTGTACTGCGTGCCGATCACCACGGTCTGGCCGTCCGCGCTGAGCGCCAGGGCCCGGCCGAATTCGTCGGACCTGCGGGGCACGGGACTGCGCAAGGGCGCGCCGTGGGGCGCCCATGGCCCGCCCTCCGAGCGCACGAAGACGTGCACGCTGCCGCTGTTCGAGTGGGCCGGTCTGGACACCAGGCCGTTCGCGTCCAGGTCGGCCTCGCGGGCGGCCACGGCCAATGTCTTGCCCCGGGCGTCCAGTGCGACGGCGGAGCCGAACGCTCCGGTGCCGAGGTCCATCGGGGGTTTGATGAACGCGTCGAGGGACCAGGTGCCCAGCGTGCGTGTGTACAGGTAGACCGCGCCGGAGCCGGGCGCATTGACATCGTCGATGGGCAATGCATGCACGCCCAGGCCCGAGGCGTTGTTGTACGCGCTGCCCACCGCCAGCACGGTGCCGTCGGCGTTGAGCGTCAGCGAGGCGCCGAACCACTCTTCCTGCGCGCCGCTGCCGTCGCGCAGCAGCAGCGTTTCCGTCCAAAGGCCATTGCTTTCTGTGAAGACGTAGACGGCGCCGTCGTCCAGGCGGCTGTCGGCGGGCCCGTCGTCGGTGGGTGCACCGACCGCCAGTGTGCGGCCATCACCGCTCAGCGCCAGGCTGTGGCCGAATTGGTCGTTCGGGCCGAGCTCGCTGCCTTGCAGGTGGCGTTCGAACAGCCAGCGATCACCCTGGCGGCGGTAGACGTACGCCGCACCTGCGGCGTTGAGACCGATGGAGCCGAAGACCAGAACGCTGCCATCGGCCGACAGGACGAGAGCCCGGTCGAACAGTTGGCCAGGGGCGGGGCTCGGCGCCTCCACTGGCCCGCGCGACGTCCACGAGCCGGGGCCCGAGCGCTCGAACAGGTGCACCGCGCCGGTGATGTCGCCCGCCGCCATGACCGAGCCGTCTTGCGACAGAGCGACGGAGATGCCGAATTCCGCGTTCTGCAGCGGTGCGTCTGCCTTGAAGCGGCCCATGGTTTCCTCGAGGCTGCCCTGGAGGCGAAGAGTGCCGGACGACGTACACGCTTCGCCATCGCAAAGCGCGACCCGATAGCTTGCCTGGAGAGCGATGGGCAAGAAGATCTCGACGGTGGCATTGCCGGCGGCCGCGGGCACCTCGGCCAGTGGCGTGGCAGGCAGAGGACCATCGCCGTCCGGGTCTTCGAGGATGAGCGCGCGTTGCACCGACGCGAGTTCGGACCAGGACCAATTCAATGTGAGCCGCTTCACGGTGGCCAGTGAGGCGGTGAGCTCGATGGGTGAGGGCTCGGCACCGGGCGGCGGAGCATTCCTGTTCACGGCACCGGTGGTCGGCGGCGTGGCGAGGCCGCCCCCGCAGCCCGGCAGCAAGGTCAGTGTGAGCAGCAGGGCGCCCAGGGTACAGAGCGCCAGGCAAAGGAGCCGGAACAAATCGGAGTGGGTGGGCTTGGTGCGGGTGGACATGGGGCATCCTGGGAAGGAGCCGCATGCTCACCCTACCGAGTTCTCCATGCCATACCGCGAATGCACGATTCGCCTGCGGGGATGCCGCGCGGTCTGTTCAGCCGGCCGCGGCACGCTTCACCGGCTCGCGCATCGTCACGAATTCCTCGGCGGCCGTGGGGTGGATGCCGATGGTGCTGTCGAACACCGCCTTGGTGGCGCCGGCCTTGAGCGCCACGGCGAAGCCCTGGACGATCTCGCCCGCCTCGGCGCCCACCATGTGCAGGCCCACCACGCGGTCGGTCTTCGTGTCCACCACCAGCTTCATCAAGGTGCGCTCGTTGCGGCCGGAGAGCGTGTGCTTCAAGGCCTTGAACTCGCTGCGGAAGATGGTCACATCGCCGAAGCGCTCGCGCGCCTGGGCTTCGCTCAGGCCCACGGTGCCGATGCTGGGGTGCGTGAACACGGCCGTGGGCACGAAGTCGTAGCTCATGTCGCGCGGCGCCTTGCCTGGCGCCGGGCCGCAGATCTCGTCCACCACCACCATGGCCTCGCCCAGCGCCACGGGTGTGAGCTGCACGCGGTCGGTCACGTCGCCCACGGCGAAGACGTGAGGGACGTTGGTCCGGTAGCGTTCGTCGACGATCACCTCGCCCTTGGCGCCTTGGGCCACGCCCACGGCTTCGAGCCCGAGCCCCTCGGTGTTGGGCACGCGGCCGGTGGCGTAAAGCGCGGCGTCCACGGTGAGGGTGTTGCCGTCCTCGCAGCGCACGACGAGGCCGTCGTCGGTCTTGCGAATGTCGACCACGCCGGCGTTGAGGTGCAGGTCCACGCCGGCCTTGGCCATTTCGGCGGACGCGAAGTGGCGGATCTCGTCGTCGAAGCCGCGCAGCACCTGTTCGCCGCGGTAGAGCTGCGTGACCCGTGCGCCCAGGCCGTTGAAGATGCACGCGAACTCGCAGGCGATGTAGCCGCCGCCCACGATCAGCAGGCGCTTCGGGAAGGGCTCGAGGTCGAACACCTCGTTGCTGGTGATCACGTGCTCTCGCCCGCTGAAATGCGGCACATGGGGCGTGCCGCCCGTGGCGATGAGGATGTGGGCGGCGCTGAAGCGCTGGTGGCCGGGCGAGCCGTCGGCGTGCAGGGTCGCGAGCTCGATGTCGTGGTCGCCGACCAGCCGCGCGAAGCCGTCGAACCGCGTGACGCCCGAGCCGCTGAGCAGGTTGGCGTAGACGCCGTTGAGGCGGGCGATTTCCTTCGCACGGTTGGCCTTGAGCGTGGCCCAGTCGAAGCGCGTCTCGCCCAGTTGCCAGCCGAAGCCACGGGCTTCCTCGAACGCTTCGCTGTAGTGCGCGGCGTAGCTGTACAGCTTCTTGGGGATGCAGCCCAGGTTGACGCAGGTGCCGCCCAGGCCTTGCGTGCCCAGCACCTCGGCGAGGGCCACGCGCAGGCCGCGCTGCGCGGCCATGCGCGCGGCGCGCACGCCGCCGCTGCCGCCGCCGATGACGAAGAGATCGAAGTCGTAGTCGCTCATGGCCGTGATGGTAGGCCAGGCGCGTGGCGTGCCGCCGGTCCTTCCTCCAGTTCCCTGCGCGCTTCAAGGGCCTTGGTTGGTCGTCTGCTGACCACTCCCGGAGGGTATGCATGAACGCTGCGGCCTAAGCTGCCGCCGCGCCATGGACATCCCGCGCCATGGCCGTTTCAGGGAGAAAGCCGTGTGCACCCGTTATGCGTGGGCAGTGATGCCTTTTGTGTTCTTCGCGGCCAGCCTGACTGCCGCCGCCAAGCCCTATCAATTGTGTGGGGACGTTCGCATGAAGCGGCAGGTTATCGAGACCAACTTCCGCTACCCGCCCCGGCCGGATCAGCGAACGGTCGAAGGCACCCGGCGACTCACCTGTGATCTGCCATTTCTCGAGGCGCGCATGGGGCCTCCTGAGTGTGAACCGGGTTTCGTCGATTGCGGCGGTGACGGGCATATCAAGGGAGAGCCCTGTCCGGAGGACAGCAGTGGATGGGACGACTATGCGGTTGCGCGCCTGTCCTATCTGACGGACCAGACGCCGGAGCTGAGCAAAACGACGCGGCCTTGGGTGACGAACCCCGCAGTGGATGTGATTTCCGAGTTTCCCTTCTGGGTCCGCTACGACCTCTACAGGGTCTGGCCTCACGATGGCCGCCCGGGATTTCAGCATCGCGGCACCTTTGAAAGCATCGGATTCGGCAGCGACTTTCAGTATCCCTGCTACACGATGGCTTATCTGGTGGGGTTCTTCAATGGGGTTTGGAATACGCGAGAAGAAGCGGAGCGCTCGCTGGAGGTGATGAAGAAGCAGGACTTTCTTGGCCGCAACTGGCGCGACGCACCGATCCGCTACGAGCTGTTCTACAACCAGAGCTGCAAGCGCAGGGCCGACGACGTGTGCCTGCAGGACGTGGCCGAGGTGTTCCGCCAGCGCAGCGCCGAAATGGACGGCCTGCTCTCACGGCGATGGGAGTATTTCTGGGACCAAGTCACCGGTCAGAGCGACCAGGCCGGTTCGCTTACCCAACGACTGGTGGCCCGCGTGGTGCGCAGCGACAAGGCCTTGTCCAGCTGGTTCGATGGACTGGCCAACGCCACGCTGGCCAAGATCACCGCCCTGAGCACGGCCTTGGCCGATGACCCGCCCACCGCCCAGGACACGGCCGAGCACACCGCGCAATTGATCCGGGCGGGGCAGCGGGCCGAGCGCGCCGTGCTGGTGGCCCATTCCCAGGGCAACCTGTTCGTCAACGCGGCCTACGACGCCTATCTGGCGCACTCGCGGCGGGCCGGCCAGGTGGTGGGCGAGGACACCGGCTACGTCGCGGCGCAGGTGGTGCACATCGCGCCCGCTTCCCCCACGCTGCGCGGCCCCTATGTGCTCGCCGACAGCGACGTCGTCATCAACGGCCTGCGGCGGGTCGACGGCACCTATCTGCCGGTGTCCAACGTAAGCCTGCCGGTGAACAGCCAGGACCGTTCGGGCCACAAGCTGCTCGCCACCTACCTGGACGAGGCGGGCCCCGTGCGCGCCCAGATCCGTCAGTTCGTCACGAAGGCGCTCGATGCGCTCTGATCACCCACGACACAAGGAGGCACCCATGTTCACATCGACTGTCCGCTTCACTCGACCTCTCGTCCTCGCGATCCTCGCCTTGTTGGCGTCCGCTTGCGGTGGTGGCAAGTCTTCGTCACCGTCCGCCTCCGCACCTGTGTCCACCGAACCCGTGACGCGGCCAGCCGAACCCAGCATGAAGGACCAACTCGACGCACTGGAGAAGCAGGGCGTTCTGCCGGAACTTGACCGCTCCACTGACGTCGCTGGACCGGATGCCGATAACAACGGCATTCGCGATGACATCGATGTCTACATAGCCGCACTGCCGGTGAGCGATGCGGTCAAAAAAGCGGCAAGGCAGAGGGCTCGCGTGCAGCAGAGGATCGCAACCATCGACTTGAACGATCGTGCTGCGTTGATGGCGCTGGCCGATGCCAGTATGGCTGCGACCGCATGCATGTCAGAGTCTGCCGAGATGGGTTTGCCATTGGAGCAACAAAGCCAAGCAGGTAAGGTCGGGTTTTCGATCACACTCAAGCTCCAGGCCATCACCGCCAACACCCCCGAGCGCGCGGAGCGCTACCTGGCCTACATGGGTGCCCTGCACGGCACCACTACCACCTATCCCACTGGTAGGGTCTGCGAAGACGAGTAGCCGCGATGAGGCAGGCCGGGGCGCCCGGACATCCGCGGGCCCGGGCCTGACGCCTCAGTACGTGTACACCCCGCGCCCCGTCTTGCGCCCCAGCCAGCCCGCGGCCACCATCTCCTTGAGCAGCGGGGCGGGCCTGTACTTGCTGTCGTTGTATTCCTCGACGTAGACGTTCATCACCGCCAGGCACACGTCCAGGCCGATCATGTCGGCCAGCGCCAGCGGGCCGATGGGCTGGTTGGTGCCCAGTTTCATGCCGGCGTCGATGTCCTCGGCCGTGGCCAGGCCCTCGGCCAGCACGAAGAATGCCTCGTTGATCATGGGCACCAGGATGCGGTTGACCACGAAGCCCGGCGCGTTCTTCACGGTGATGGGCGTCTTGCCCAGTGCCTCGGCCAGGGCCCTCACGGTGGCGTGCGTGGCGTCGCTGGTCTGCAGGCCGCGGATGATTTCCACCAGCGCCATCATGGGCACGGGGTTGAAGAAGTGCATGCCGATGAAGCGGTCGGCGCGCTTCGTGGCGGCGGCCAGCTTGGTGATGCTGATCGAGCTGGTGTTGGTGGCGACGATCACCTCGGGCGCGAGCAGCGCGTCGAGCTGCTGCAGGATCCTGATCTTCAGGGGCTCGTTCTCGGTGGCGGCCTCGATCACGAGTTGTGCGCCCTTGAGGTCGTCGTAGTGGGTGCTGGCCTTGATGAGCGACAGCGCCTGCGCCTTGGCCTCGGCCGTCATCTTCTCCTTCTTGATCAGCCGGTCCAGGCTCCCCGCGACGGTGGCCAGGCCCTTGTCGAGCGCGGTCTGCGCGATGTCGACCATGACCACGCGGATGCCGCTGGTGGCGCAGGCCTGGGCGATGCCGTTGCCCATGGTGCCCGAGCCGATGATGCCGACCGTCTGGATGCTGTTGCTGCTCATGCGAAAACCTCGTCGAGAAGGGAGTGGGATGAGGGGAAACCCGCGTCGCGCGGGCGTCTCGGCTAGGCGCGCCTGCCTACACCACGAGGGGGGCGCCTGATACCTTGGCCTCCGATTGTCGTGTACCCGTCCGGGCGTCTGCGGCAATGCAGGAGACAGCATGTACGACGTGATCATCGTGGGCGGCGGATCGGCCGGCTGCGTTCTGGCCGGCCGCCTCAGCGAAGACCCGGCCCTGCGCGTGGCGCTCATCGAGGCCGGCCCGCCCGACCGCAGCGTGCTCATTCATTGCCCCGCCGGCTTGGCCGTGTTGGCGAAAAACGGCCAGGCCAACTGGTGCTACGAGACCGTGCCACAGCCCGGCCTGAACGGGCGGCGCGGCTACCAGCCGCGCGGCAAGGTGCTGGGCGGTTCCAGCTCGGTCAACGCCATGATCTACGCCCGTGGCCAGCCCGGCGACTACGACGCCTGGGCCGCCGAGGGCAACCCGGGCTGGGCCTGGGCCGACGTGCTGCCGCTGTTCAAGCGGGCGGAGCACAACGAGCGCGGCGCCGATGCGTTCCATGGCACCGGCGGGCCGCTCAACGTGCGCGACCTCACCAGTCCCAACCCTTTCGTGTCCCACTTCATTCAGGCGGCGCGCGAAGCGGGCTACCCGATCAACGCCGACTTCAACGGCGCCGGACAGGAGGGGATCGGCCACTATCAGGTCACGCACAAGAACGGCGAGCGCTTCAGCGCCGCCAAGGCCTACCTCACGCCGCACCTGGGCCGGCCCAACCTCACGGTCGTCACCGACGCGCTGGTGTGCCGCGTGGTGGTGGACGAGGAAGAAGGCCAGGCACCGCGTGCCGTGGCGGTGGAGTACCGCGCCAATGGCGGGCGCGGCCCGCTGCAACTGTTGCGCTGCAAGGAGGGGAGCGGCGAAGTCGTGCTCAGCGCGGGCGCTTTCGGTTCGCCGCAGTTGCTCATGCTCTCGGGCATCGGGCCGGGCGATCACCTGGGCGAGCACGGCATCCGCGTGCTGCACCACCTGCCCGGCGTGGGCGCCAACCTGCACGACCACGTGGACGTGGTGCAGGTGGTCAATGCGCCGCGCGCAACCGAGTTGTTCGGCCTGTCGTTCAAGGGTGTGTGGTCGGCGCTGCGCGGCATCGCCGAGTGGCGGCGGGCGCGCACCGGCCCGCTGACCACCAACTTCGCGGAGGCGGGTGGCTTCATCCGCAGCGCGCCCGACGAGTCCGTTCCCGACCTGCAGCTGCACTTCGTGATCGGCAAGCTGGTGGACCACGGGCGCAAGACGGTGTTTGGCCACGGCTACTCCTGCCACGTGTGCCTGCTGCGGCCCAAGAGCCGCGGCACGCTGCGCCTGGCCAGCCGCGACCCGCAGGTGATGCCGCTGATCGACCCCGCTTTCCTGCGGGACCCGGACGACACCGCGCGCCTGGTGCGCGGCTTTGAGCTCATGCGGCAATTGCTGGGCCAGCCCGCGCTCGCGCGCTTCGGCGGCGTCGAATCGCGCGCCTCGGCCGAGGCCCGAAGCGAGGCACAGATCGAGCAGTTCGTGCGCAACCACGCCGACACCATCTACCACCCCGTGGGCACCTGCCGAATGGGGCCGGCAGGGGGGCCGGGCGAAGGCGCGGTGGTGGACCACGAGCTGCGCGTGCACGGCGTGCGGGGTCTGCGCGTGGTCGATGCCTCGGTGATGCCGCGTGTGGTGAGCGGCAACACCAACGCGCCCGTGATCATGATCGCCGAGAAGGCGGTGGACATGATCCGGGCGTCGCGCCGCGCTACGCTTGGCGCATCAGCGTCGATTTCCCGAACAGGCTTTCCACCAGATCCACCGCCAGTTCAGCCGTCCGGTTGCGCACATCCAGTGCCGGGTTGAGCTCCATCACGTCCAGCGAGGCCAGCCGGCCCGTGTCCGCGATCATCTCCATGCACAGTTGCGCCTCGCGGTAGGTGGGGCCGCCGCGCACCGTGGTGCCGACACCGGGCGCGATCTCGGGGTCGAGGAAATCGACGTCGAAGCTCACGTGCAGGTGGGTGTCCGCGTCCACGCCGTCCAGGGCCTGCTCCATGGTGTGGCGCATGCCCATCTCGTCGATGTAGCGCATGTCGAACACTTCCAGCCCGTGCTCGTGCACCAGGCGCTTCTCGCCCGCGTCCACGCTGCGGATGCCGATCTGGCGGATCTGCGCCGGCTGCACGGCGGGCACATGGCCGCCGATGCCCGTGAGCTCGGGCGGCCCCAGGCCGCACAGCAGGGCCACGGGCATGCCGTGCAGGTTGCCGCTGGGCGTGAGCGCGGCGGTGTTGAAGTCGGCGTGAGCGTCCAGCCACAGCACCCGCAACTTTTTGTGTCTTTCGCGGCAATGGGTTGCCACGGCGCTGATGGAGCCCAGGCCCAGGCTGTGGTCACCACCCAGCACGATGGGCAGGTGCCCGGCGCGCAGTTCGGCGAGCACGGCGCCGTGCAGGGCGAGGTTCCAGGCCCGCACCTCGTCGATGTGGCGGTAGCCCTTGTCTGGCGGCTGCCAGGGGTTGGCTGGCCCCGCGAGGTTGCCGAGGTCGGTCACCGAGAGGCCCTGCGCCTCGAGCACGGCCGCGAGGCCGGCCACGCGCAGGGCCTCGGGACCCATGGAGGCACCGCGTGCGCCAGCGCCGATGTCGGTGGGCACGCCGATGAGGCGGATGGAGGTGTTCATGGGCGCATTCTCGGCGCGACTTTTACGAATCGCTACCGCCCGCGGGGCCGGCGGGTGGCGGGGAGCGTCGGATACTGAGTCCATCCCCTTGTCTTTTCCGGCCTTGCGTGCGTGCAGGCCTTGGTGCTGTTTCATGTCTCATCGTCTGCTCCTGCTCTCTTCCCTCGTTGTTGCCTTGGCCGCTTGCGGCGGTGGAGGCGGCGCAGACGGAGGGGCGGCCCCACCCAGCCAGAACCCGGGTCCGGCGCCCGTGCCACCGTCGGGCGTGACGCCCCTGCCGCCGGGCGCCGGCCCCGGTCTGGGGGCCGCCTGCGCCAATCCCGCCGGCCGGGTGCTTGAGGTCGGACCCGGCAAGGCGTATGCCTCGCCCAGTGCCGCCGCGGGTGCCGCCCGCGCCGGCGACACCATCCGCATCAGCGCGGGCGACTACCGGGGCTCGGCCGCCGTGGCGCAGTGGACGGCGAGCGACCTCACGATCTGCGGCGTGGGCGGCCATGCCCGCCTGTACGCCGATGGCCAGAACGCGCGCGGCAAGGGCATCTGGGTCATCGGTGGCGCCAACGTCACGGTCGATGGCGTGTCCTTCCACAACGCCACCGTGCCTGACCAGAACGGTGCCGGCATCCGCGCGGAGCACACCAGCGGCACGCTGCGCATCGTCAACAGCGGCTTCTACGACAACGAGAACGGCCTGCTGTCCACTGCGGGCAACGGCAGCATCGACATCAGCTACTCCGAGTTCGCCGGCAACGGCCGGGGCGACGGCTACACGCACAACCTCTACGTCGGCCAGATCGATCGGCTGGTGGTGCGCGCCAGCTTCTTCCGCCAGGCCCGCATCGGGCACAACCTCAAGAGCCGCGCGCGCGAGAGCCTGATCGAAAACAGCTACTTCATGGACGGCCCCAGCGGCACCGCCAGCTACCAGACCGATTTCCCCAACGGCGGCCAGGTCGTGCTGCGCGGCAACTTCCTGCAGAAGGGCCCGAACGCGGACAACGCCTACCTGGTCGCCTACGGTTTCGAGGGCTACTCCAACCCCGCGCGATCACTGCACCTGGTGCACAACACCCTGGTGAGCACACGCACGGGCGGCGGCTATCTGTACGTGGCCAATGGCGCCAGCAGCGTGAGCCTCACAGCGAACCTGTTCGCGGGCACCGCCAGCCCGGCGCTCATCACGGGCGGCTTCGCCAGCGGCAACGTGAGCCAGAGCCAGAACGTGTTCGACGTGGCGGCCAACATCCCCGGCGCCACCAACGTGAGCGCCCCGAACTTCTGGCCCAACGCCACCCTGCAGGCCCGCATCGGCCTGTCGGGCGTGCCCGACGCCACCTACGTGAACGACACGCCACGCCCCTTCGTGCTGCGCGCCATCGGCGGGGGCAGCCGCGTGGCCGGGGCGCTGCAGTCCGCGCCCTGACGGCTTCCGATCAGCCCTTGCGCACCACGCGCAAGGCCGACGGCCGCACCACCACCTGAACCGAGCGCGCCAGGCCCAGCCATTCGCCGTCGGCCGCCAGGGGCAGATCACCACGGGCCAGGATCAGCAGCGCCTCGAAGGCCTGCGTGCGGATGCGCGGGTGGCCCAGGTGGCTGCCGCGCAGCAGGCGCGGCAGCATCAGCAGCGCGCCGCCGCGCGTGAAGGGCCCCGCCAGCAACAGATTGAGCAGGCCGTCGTGCGTGCGTGCGCCCGGCGTGGCGGGCATGCCGCCGCCGAAAGTGGGTGTGTTCAGGCTGGCGGCGAACAGGGCGGGGCCACTGTGCAGGTGCTCGCCGTCCATGGTGATATCCAGCGCCCAGGTGCGCAAGGCCGCGAGTTCGCGCAGCGTGGCCCACAGGTAGCGCGGCAGGCCGCGCAGGCGGGCCGGGCCGTCGAGCGCGCGGCGCGCCACGGCGGCGTCGAAGCCCGCGCTCAGGCTGGAGATGAAATGGCTTTCGTGCGCGCGGCCCTGGTCGTCGTGCCAGAGGGCCAGGCCCAGGTCGATGAAGCCGGCGGGGGCATTGAGCGCATGCGACAGCCAGGCCAGCGGCGTGTCGTGGTCGAGGCCGAGCGCGCGCGCCACGTCGTTGCCGCTGCCCAGCGGCACCAGGCCGAGTTCGTGGTCGCGCTCGATGAGCGCGGGCAGCCAGCGGTGCAGGGTGCCGTCGCCACCCACGGCGACGACGCGGCTGCCGCGGGGCAGGGCCTGCAACAGCGCGAGCGCGGCCTCGGCGCTGTCGGGCACGTGCAGCGCCACGTCGGCCGGCAGGGCGCTGCGCAGGGCGGGCAGCAATGCAGCGGCCCGGCCGGCGCGGGCGCTGGGGTTGAACAGAACGGCGCGCACCAGGTCCTAAGCGGGCGGTGCCGTCACATGTTGCGCCGGTACTGGCCGCCCACCTCGAACAGCGCGTTGGTGATCTGGCCCAGCGAGCAGCAGCGCACCGCGTCCATCAGCACCTCGAAGACGTTGCCGTTGTCGATGACGGTGCGCTTGAGGCGCTCGAGCATGGCCGGCGACTCGGCGGCGTGGCGCGCGTGGAAGTCCTGCAGGCGCTTCAACTGGCCTTGCTTCTCCTCGTCGGTGGAGCGCGCGAGCTCCAGAGACTGGGGGATCGGGTCGCCGTGCGGGTTGCGGAAGGTGTTGACGCCGATGATGGGCAGCTCGCCGGTGTGCTTGAGCGTCTCGTAGTGCATCGACTCGTCCTGGATGCGGCCGCGCTGGTAGCCGGTCTCCATCGCGCCCAGCACGCCGCCGCGCTCGGCGATGCGCTCGAACTCGGCCAGCACGGCCTCCTCCACCAGCTCGGTCAGCTCCTCGATGATGAAGCTGCCCTGGCTGGGGTTCTCGTTCTTCGCCAGGCCCCACTCGCGGTTGATGATGAGCTGGATCGCCATGGCGCGGCGCACCGACTCCTCGGTCGGCGTGGTGATGGCCTCGTCGTAGGCGTTGGTGTGCAGGCTGTTGCAGTTGTCGTAGATCGCGATCAGCGCCTGCAGCGTGGTGCGGATGTCGTTGAACTGGATCTCCTGCGCGTGCAGGCTGCGCCCGCTGGTCTGCACGTGGTACTTCAGCTTCTGGCTGCGCTCGTTCGCGCCGTACTTCTCGCGCATGGCCACCGCCCAGATGCGGCGCGCCACGCGGCCGATCACGGTGTACTCCGGGTCCATGCCGTTGCTGAAGAAGAAGGACAGGTTGGGCGCGAAGTCGTCGATGTGCATGCCGCGCGCCAGGTAGGCCTCCACGAAGGTGAAGCCGTTGGCGAGCGTGAAGGCGAGCTGGCTGATCGGGTTGGCGCCGGCCTCGGCGATGTGATAGCCGCTGATGGAGACCGAGTAGAAGTTGCGAACGTCGTGGTGCACGAAGTAGCTCGCGATGTCGCCCATCACCTTCAGGCTGAACTCGGTGCTGAAGATGCAGGTGTTCTGGCCCTGGTCTTCTTTCAGGATGTCGGCCTGCACCGTGCCGCGCACGTTGGCCAGCACCCATTCGCGGATCTTGGCGGCCTCGGTGGCGGTGGGCTCGCGGCCGTTGTCGGCCTGGAATTTCTCCAGGTTCTGGTCGATGGCCGTGTTCATGAACATGGCCAGGATGGACGGCGCCGGGCCGTTGATGGTCATGGAGACGGACGTGGCCGGGTGGCACAGGTCGAAGCCGCCGTAGAGCACCTTCATGTCGTCCAGCGTGGCGATGGACACGCCCGAGTTGCCCACCTTGCCGTAGATGTCGGGGCGCTGGTCGGGGTCGTTGCCGTAGAGCGTGACCGAGTCGAAGGCGGTGGACAGGCGCTTGGCCGGCATGCCTTCGGAGAGCAGTTTGAAGCGCCGGTTGGTGCGGAAGGGGTCGCCTTCGCCGGCGAACATGCGCGTGGGGTCCTCGCCCTCGCGCTTGAAGGCGAAGATGCCGGCGGTGTAGGGGAAGCTGCCGGGCACGTTCTCCAGCATCAGCCACTTGAGCAACTCGCCGTGGTCCTCGTAGCGGGGCAGGGCGACCTTGCGGATCACGGTGCCGGACAGGCTCTTCGTGGTGAGCGCGGTGCGGATCTCCTTGTCGCGGATCTTCACCACGTACTCGTCGCCCGCGTAGGCCTTCTGCATGTCGGGCCATTGCGCCAGCAGCTTGCGCGCGCCCGGGTCCTGGTCGAGCTCACGCACCTGGGCGAGATCGATCACGGCCTCGGCGGCGCGCGAGCGCTCGGGCTTGTCGACGCGCAGCATCCCGGCGCTGGCGCGCAGTTGCTGGATCTCGCGCGCGAGCCTGGCCTGCTGGTGCACGCCGCGCTTGTACCCGCGCACCGTGTCGGCGATCTCGGCCAGGTAGCGCGTGCGTGCGGGCGGCACGATGGGCGTCTGGTTGGTGCTGTGGCGCACGCTCACCACGGGCAGCGAGCCTTCACCCAGCGCCAGGCCCAGCTCGCCCAGGCGGGGCTTGAGCGCCTGGTACAGCGCGGTCACGCCGTCGTCGTTGAAGCGCGCGGCCATGGTGCCGAACACGGGCATCTCGTCCGGCCGCTTGCCCCAGGCCTCCTTGTTGCGCTGCACCTGCTTGGCCACGTCGCGCAGGGCGTCGGCCGCGCCCTTGCGGTCGAACTTGTTGATGGCCACGAAGTCGGCGAAGTCGAGCATGTCGATCTTCTCGAGCTGGCTGGCCGCGCCGAACTCGGGCGTCATCACGTACAGCGGCACGTCCACGTGCGGCACGATGGCCGCGTCGCCCTGGCCGATGCCCGAGGTCTCGACGATGACCAGGTCGAAGCCGGCGGCCTTGCAGGCGGCGATCACGTCGGGCAGGGCGGCGCTGATCTCGCTGCCGAAGTCGCGCGTGGCCAGGCTGCGCATGAAGACGCGCGGGCCCTTCTGCCAGGGCGCGATGGCGTTCATGCGGATGCGGTCGCCCAGCAGCGCGCCGCCGCTCTTGCGCCGCGAGGGGTCGATGCTGATGACGGCCACGCGCGCCGCGTCGCCCTGGTCCAGGCGCAGGCGCCGGATGAGTTCGTCGGTGAGCGAGGACTTGCCCGCGCCGCCGGTGCCGGTGATGCCCAGCACGGGCACCTTCGTAGCGGCGGCCGCGTCGCGCACGGCCTGCACGAGCCTGGCGTCGGCCTGGCCGTTCTCGATCACCGTGATGAGCTGGGCCAGCGCGCGCCACTGGGCCTCGTCCCGGCCCTGGATGGCCTTCAAAGCCGTCGGTGCGTGCGGTGAGAGGTCCTGGTCGCAGCGCATGACCATCTCGCCGATCATGCCCTGCAGGCCCATGCGCTGCCCGTCCTCGGGGCTGTAGATGCGCGTCACGCCGTAGGCCTGCAGCTCCTGGATCTCGCTCGGCACGATCACGCCGCCACCGCCGCCGAACACCTGGATGTGCTCGCCGCCGCGCTGCTTGAGCAGGTCCACCATGTACTTGAAGTACTCGACGTGGCCGCCCTGGTAGCTGCTGACGGCGATGCCCTGCACGTCTTCCTGCAGGGCGGCCGTCACCACCTCGTCCACGCTTCGGTTGTGGCCCAGGTGGATCACCTCGGCGCCCATGCCCTGCAGGATGCGGCGCATGATGTTGATGGCCGCGTCGTGCCCGTCGAACAGGCTCGCGGCCGTGACGAAGCGCACCTTGTGCTTCGGGCGGTACTGGGTCAGGGCCTGGTAATCGGCGCTCAACTGGGTCATGGCTCGTCTCTCTCGGGTGGATTCATTCGACGCGCAGGTTCTTCAGCGCGGGGTCGTCGGGGGGAAAGCGCAGTTCCAGCCGCTTCAAGGTGTCGCGCACGATGGTCGCGATCATCAGGTTGCGGTGGGTCTTGCTGTTGGCGGGCACCACGGTCCAGGGCGCCCAGGGCGTGCTGGTGGCCTCCAGCAGCGCCTGGTAGGCCTTCTGGTAGGCGGGCCATTGCTTGCGCACCTCCAGGTCGCCCAGGCTGAACTTCCAGTGCTTGTCGGGGTCGTCGATGCGGTCCTGCAGGCGCTGGCGCTGCTCCTCGAAGCCGATGTGCAGCATGAACTTCAGGATCACGGTGCCCGTCTGCGCCAGCAGTCGCTCGAAGTCGTTGATGTGCGCGTAGCGCTGCTGCGTTTGCGCCTGGTCGATCCAGCCGTTGACCACGGGCACGAGCACGTCCTCGTAGTGGCTGCGGTTGAAGACCACGATCTCGCCATCGCCCGGCATGGCCTGGTGGATGCGCCAGAGGAAATCGTGCGCGCGTTCGGGTTCGGTGGGCGCCTTCCAGCCCACGGTGCGCACGCCCAGCGGGCTGGTGCGGCCGAACACGCCGCGCACGGTGCCGTCCTTGCCGGCGGTGTCGGTGCCTTGCAGCACCACCAGCAGCTTGTAGCGCCGATCGGGGTGGAACACGTTCTGCAGGGCGTCGATCTCGCCGGCGAGGCGTTCCACGGCCTCCTTGTCGGCTGCCTTGTCCCCGCCGGAGAACGGTTTGGCGCCAGGGTCCAGCGCGTCGAGCGACACCTTCGGTCTGGCCGCCTCGGGGTCGATCTGCCAGTCGCGCCAGGGGGCGCCCTTGGGCGCGCGCAGCACCGACGCGTCGAAGGGCAGGCGGGCGTCGCGGGAATTGGGCATGTCGGCGGGCTTGGTGGGGGAGCGGCAGATACCCTGACCGGGCACCATTGAATTGACGTTAACGTAAACGTCAATGGTAGCGGCAAACCATGAAAAAGGGGCGCCGAAGCGCCCCCGTGCGGGATGAGCGGTGATCAGTTGTAGAGCACCGAAGGCAGCCACAGGCCGATCTCGGGGAAGAGGTACAGCAGCACGATGGCGATGATCTGGATGCCCATGAAGGGAATCATGCCGGCGAAGATCTGGTTCAGCGTCACGTGTTTCGGCGCCACGCCCTTCAGGTAGAACGCGCTCATGGCCACCGGTGGGCTCAGGAAGGCGGTCTGCAGGTTCAGCGCCACCAGCAGGCCGAAGAACAGCGGGTCGACGCCGAAGTTGTCCAGCAGCGGGATGAAGATCGGCATGAAGATCACGATGATCTCGGTCCACTCCAGCGGCCAGCCCAGGATGAAGATGATGATCTGCGACAGGATCAGGAACTCCGTCTTGGACAGGTTCATGCCCAGCACCCACTGCTCCACCAGCTCCTGGCCGCCCAGCAGCGCAAACGCGGCCGAGAAGATGGCCGAGCCCACGAAGAGCCAGCACACCATGGCGCTGGTCTTGGCCGTGAGGAACACGCTCTCCTTGACCACGCTGAAGGTGAGCTGGCGGTAGGCGGCGGCCAACAGGAAGCCGCCGAAGGCGCCAACGGCTGCCGCTTCGGTGGGTGTTGCCAGGCCGAAAACGATCGAGCCGAGCACGGCCAGGATGAGCACCATCAGCGGGAAGAAGCTGGACAGCAGCATCTTGAAGATTTCGACCCGCGCGTAGCTGAACAGTGCGTAGAACACCGCGAGCGCCAGTGCGCCCACGGCCACGCCGATCCAGTAGCCCGCGCCCGCGCCGCCCACGGCCGTGTCGGCATCCGTCGGGCCCTCGTCCGGGCTGGCGGGCGAGCCCGACGGCTCCGCGAGGCCACCCGCGGGCTCGGGCTCGGGTTCGCCCAGGGCCTCGGGCTGGTCCCCGGACGGCGGTTCGGCCAGGCCCGCGCCGCCCTCGTCGCCGGGGGGCTCGCTCAGGCCGCCCTCGGGCTCGGCCAGGCCCTGCGCCTCGCCCCCGGGGGGTTCGGCCAGACCTGTGCCCGCGTCCTGCGAGGGGCTGCCCAGGCCCAGGGGCACCAGCCCGGCCGGCACGTCGGCCGCCACTGGCTTGGCACTGGGGTAGCTGAGCACGGCGACGGCCACGAACAGCGCCGCCGGCAGCAGCACCACGCCGAGCTGGCGCAGCAGGTAGCCGGTGGATACGCCCTGGTTGTTGCGCCCCTTGAGCGCGGACAGCAGGCCGAGCAGCGCCGACTTGCCGGCGGTGGCGCCGATCTTCAGCAGCGGTTCGGGCAGCGGCACCTGCCGTTGCTCGGCCGTCAGGGGCGGGGCCCAGGCCGGCTTGAGCTTGGCCAGGATGATCACGTACACGATGTACAGACCCGCCAGCATGAGGCCGGGGAAGAAGGCGCCCGCGTACAGCTTGACCACCGAGACGCCGGCCGTGGCGCCATAGACGATGAGCAGCACCGAGGGCGGGATCAGGATGCCCAGGCAGCCGCCGGCGGTGATGGAACCCGCGGCCAGGCGCGTGTCGTAGCCGCCCTTGAGCATCTGCGGCAGCGCCAGCAGCCCCATGAGCGTGACCACCGCACCGACGATGCCGGTGGCCGTGGCGAACACCGCGCAGGTGACCAGCGTGGCCACTGCCAGCGAACCCGGCACGCGCGCGAGCGACAGGTGCAGGCTGCGAAACAGCTTCTCGATCAGGTTCGCGCGCTCGACCAGGTAGCCCATGAACACGAACAGCGGAATGGCGATCAGCACGTCGCTGGCCATCACCGAGAACGCGCGCTGCACCATCAGGTCCAGCGTCTGGGTGATCGCGCCACCGGCTGTCTGCTTGCCGGAGTGGTAGGCGAAGAAGGTGAAGATCATGCCCATTCCCATGAGCGTGAACGCGGTAGGGAAGCCCAGCATGATGGCGACCACCACCAGCGACAGCATGAGCAGGCCGTAGTGGCCGTTGGTCATCGTGTCGACGCTGATCACCATGCCGACCACGCCGGCCAGAATGATCCCCATCAGGATGAAGCCGAACCAGAGTTCCTTGCGGATCGTCATCACTGGCCGCCTTTCTGTTTGGCCAGGCTCTGGTCCAGCGCCTCGATGTCGGCGTCTTTCACGTGCACCATCTCCTTGAGTTTGTCGACGTCGACTTCCTCGACGTCCTCTTCCTTGCTGGGCCAGGCGCCCGTGCGGATGCAGATCACGCAGCGGATGATTTCGGCGATGCCCTGCAGCAGCAGGAAGGCGCCGGCAATGGGCACGAAGAACTTGAAGGGGTAGACCGGTAGCGGGTCGGCGTTGAAGGTCTGCTCGCGGATGGCCAGCGATTCGTTGGCGAAGGTCCAGCCCGCCCAGGTGAGCGCCACGATGCCGGGCAGGAAGAACAGGATGTAGAGCGTCAGGTCGATCCAGGCCTGCGTGCGCGGCTGGAAGAACCCGTAGAGCACGTCGCCGCGCACGTGACCGTTCTTGGCCAGGGTGTAGGCGCCCGCGGTCATGAAGAGCACGCCGTACAGCATGATCTGGGCGTCGAGCACCCAGGCGTGCGGGTCGTTGAGCACGTAGCGGGAGAACACCTCCCAGCTGATCAGCAGGGTCAGGGCCACCACCGTCCAGGCGCAGGCCTTGCCGAACCAGGTTGATATCGCGTCGACCGTCAAGAGAAGCTTTTGCATGAGGATTTCCGGGAAACAGAAAGGGCGCCCACAGGGGCGCCCTCTCCTGGGCTGTCAGCGGTGATCAGCTCTTCTTCGCGCCGCGGCCGAAGTAGTGGTTGTAGGCCATCTTGAAGTCGACGGTGTAGTCGTTCTGCCATTGGCCGGCGCGCGCGGCAAACGCCTTTTGCGAGTCGAGCACCTTCTTGAACAGCGGGTTCTCGCCCGCCTTCTTGGCGATGGTCGTGTCCCAGGCGGCCAGTTGCGCGCGCAGCACCGGGTCGGGCGTCTTGTAGAACTTGACGCCGGCCTTCTTGAGCTCGATGTAGTCCTCGCTGTTGCGGTGGATGGCCTTCCAGCTCATGTCGGCGCTGGCGGCCTGGACGGCGTAGTCGATGATGGCCTTGAGCTCGGCGTTGAGGCCCTTGTACTTCGCGCCGTTGAACAGGATCTCGAACTGTTCGCCGCTCTGGTGGAAGCTCTGCAGCATGCAGTTCTTGGCCACATCGGCGAAGCCCAGCACGCGATCGGACGAGGCGTTGTTGAACTCGGCCGCGTCGATCAGGCCACGGTCCAGGGCGGGCACGATCTCGCCGCCGGGCAGCGGGTTGACCGCCGTCCCCATGGCGGTGAAGACGTCCACTGCCAGGCCCACGGTGCGGAACTTCAGGCCCTTCATGTCTTCGACCTTGGCCACCGGCTTCTTGAACCAGCCCAGCGGCTGGCAAGGCATCGGGCCGTACAGGAAGGACTGCACGTCCATGTTCAGCGACTTGTAGATCTCTTCGACGAGGTCCTTGCCACCGCCGTAGTAGTGCCACGCCAGCACCATGTTCGGGTCCATGCCGAAGGCCGGGCCAGAGCCCCACAGCGCCAGGGCCGAGTTCTTGCCGTAGTGGTAGGCGATCACACCGTGTCCGCCGTCGAGCGTGCCCTTGGACACCGCTTCCAGCAGCTGGAAAGCCGGCACCACCGCGCCCGCGGGCAGCACCTCGATCTTGAGGCGGCCACCGGCCATGTCGTTGACTTTCTTGGCGAAGTCGTTGGCGTACTCGTGGAAGATGTCCTTGGCGGGCCAGGTGGACTGGAAGCGAAGCGTGGTGGTTTGCGCGGTGGCGACCATGGGCACGGCCATGGCGCCGGTGGCGACCGCAGCACCCTTGAGCACGCCGCGGCGGGACGTGACGGTTTTCTTCTCGGACATCGGTTTGTCTCCAGTGAGGGTTCAGGTGGAGCGGGGATCATCCTTCCGCGTGCATGCTTACCAAGACAGGGTTTTCACCGAGCGGGAGGGGTGGTGTCAGCTTCTCGTCCGCCTTCTCCTGACGGGAAAGATGAGGGGGAAGAGGGGCATGAATTTTTTTGAAAGCGAAGCTGAAATTCTTCAGGCTTTCATCATGCGAAGTGGGCGGCCTGCCGCGACCAAACAGGGCTAGCGGGGGCAGTCGAAGCGATGCCCCGATCTGGTGCTGCTGCAACGCAGCAGGGCCGGCGCGGCGCCTGGGGGCAGTAACGGGACGGAAAACCAGCCACAAAATGTTGCTCAGACGCTGAGCTCATCCGACCACTGGTCGGTTTTGCAGCCTCAAATATGAGTCGAAAGCGTCATACCCCCTGTCAATCCTGACAGGGTTTGTGCGATCCGTCACACATTCCTTTTTTCAATGGAGCCCTCGGGCCTTTTAAAGGCTTTCTAAAGGAACTCCATGACTACGTTGGGAATGCTCGAACTCGCGGCGCCGAAGGACCCGCCGCTCAACCCCGCCCTGCGCGCCCGCATCCAGCGCGACTTCGTGCCGCGCTGGGAAGGCCATTGGGGGGGCAAGTTCGTGCTGCACGGCAGCCAACCCGGTCCGAACGCGGTGCGCCTCGACGGCAACGACTACCTGAGCGTCACCGGACACCCCGACATCGTGTCGGCCCAGGTCGCCGCCCTGACCCGCAACACCGAGTTCGTGGTGCAGTCCGGGGTATTTGTACTGGCTCAGCACCCCTCGCGCGCGCTCGAACTGGAAATGGCCGGCTGGGTCGGCAAGGAAGACGCGCTGATCTGCCAGTCGGGCTACTCGGCCAACGTGGGCCTGCTGCAGGCCATCGCCAACGCCGACACCCCGGTCTACATCGACACCATGGCCCACACCTCGCTGTGGGAAGGCGCGCACGCGGCGCGCGCGCCGGCGTCCCCGTTCCGCCACAACGATCCCGACCACCTGGACCGCGTGCTGGCCAAGAAGGGGCCGGGCGTGGTGGTGGTGGACTCGGTCTACAGCACCACGGGGGCCATCTGCCCGCTGCGCGAGATGGTCGAGGTGGTGGAAAAGCACGGCGCCATGATCCTGGTGGACGAGTCGCACTCGCTGGGCACGCACGGCCCGCGCGGCGCCGGCCTGTGCGCCGAACTGGGCCTCACCGACCGCGTGCACTTCATCACCGCCAGCCTGGCCAAGGCCATGGCCGGGCGGGCAGGCTTCTTCACCATGCCGGCCAGCATGCGCTACTACATGCTGAGCTCCAGCTTCCCCAACATCTTCAGCTCCTGCCTGTTGCCGCACGAGGTGGCCGGTCTGCGCGCCACCGTGGGCGTGCTGCAGCGCGCCGACGCCCAGCGCGAGCGGCTGATGGCCATCACGCGCCGGCTGCGCGCGAGCATCAGCGACATGGGCTACCCCATCCACCAGGGCACCGAGCAGATCATTGCCCTGGAGGCCGGCACCGAGCCCGAGACCATGCGCCTGCGCGACGAGCTGGAGGCGCGCGGCGTGTTCGGCGCGATCTTCTGCGCGCCGGCCACCAGCCGCAACCGCGCCATGGTGCGTCTGACGCTGAGCGCCGCGCTGACCGAGGCCGAGATCGAGCACATCGAGGCCGTGCTGCGGGAGGTGGCGCCGATCGTGCAGCCCTGGGAGTGGCCGATCGCACGCCGCGCCCGCGCGGGCGCGGCCGACTGAAGCGCGCGGCCAGCCCCGGTGGCGCTCCCGCCGGGGATCAGCCGTCCTGCACCGTCCGGTGGTTCTCGGCCTGCAGGAAGTTGCGGTACGGGTAGATCGGCTGTTGCAGCTCGGAAGACTCGAGCTGGAAGGGCGCTGCCATGAGCAGGCCGTCCTCGCCGATGGCAATCGCCGGTGCGGTGCGCACCTTGCCGGGCAGGGCCAACTGCTGGTGCAGCTCCACTGCCGCCAGCCGCTGGCCGGACCGGATGGACTGCACCACGTCCATGCCCAGCGCGGCCGAGGCGGCAAGGTCGGCCAGGTCAGGCAGGCTGGAGGTGGGCTCCAGTTGCAGCCAGTGCACCTGGCCGGCCATGTCCAGCCCGATCAGGCCGAAGGGCTCGCCGATGACCACGTACTCCACCCAGTGGTGGTGGGTGTAGTCGCGCAGCCACTGCGCCACCGACGGGATCTGCAGCAGCGAGAGCTGGTTGGGCCGCAGCACGCCGCGCCACAGCGTGTTCAGCCGCGGGTGCGGCGCCTGGGCCAGGCGCCGCAGCACGCCCAGCAGGTGGCGCGTGATGTCGGTGGCCTGCTTGGGCACGAACTGGTCGATCAGGCCATTGTTGAACGCCTGTATGGCGATCTGCTCGTCGGCCTGGCCGGTGAGCAGCACGCGCGCACCCGGCCAGTCGAGCAGGGTGTTGAGCACGGTGAGCCCGTCGGTGCCGGGCATGGCGTAGTCGACCACGCAGACCTGGGCCAGGTGGTAGCGCTCGGGGCGGCTGGCCCAGTAGCGCAGCACCTGGGGAATGAGGGCCTGGCCCTGGCGCCAGCGGTCGACCATCTGCAGTTGCAGCGCGGCATCGGCTTCCCAGTGCGCGGGCTCGGACTGCATGCGCGTCAGGAAGGCAGACGGCCGGGCGTACAACTCCACCTGGGTCTGGGCCGGCACCACCATGCCGAGCATGTCGAGGTAGTCCGGGTCGTCGTCGAGGAACAGGACGCCCCCCGGCCGCTGGAATAGGGAAAGTGTCAGAGCCATTGGGATTGCGCGGTGGCGGCGGGCCGCACGGGCGCCGTGGTGGTCAGTGGCAGGTCGATCATGAAGACGGCGCCCAGCCCCGGTTCGGAGTGCACGCTGAGGCGGCCGTGCGCGCCCTCCACCACGTTCTTGCAGAACGTGAGGCCCAGTCCGTTGCCGGCACCGGCTTGCGAGGAATAGAAGGGCTCGAAGATGCGGCTCTGCAGTTCATGCGAGATGCCGATGCCATCGTCGGACACGGCGATGCGGCCCTTGCCGTGGTGGATGCCCACGTCGACCCGCAGGTCGCCGGGCTGCGGCGCGTGGCTGGCCGCGGCCAGGGCGTGCAGGGCGTTCTTGAGCAGGTTGATGACGACCTGCGCGAACAGCGAGCGCGAACCCATGAAGCAGAAATCCTGCTGCACCTGCACGCGCACGCAGTCGCGTTCACGCGAGCTGCGGTAGGGGTAGTTGGCCACCACCTCCTGCACCAGTTCGGCCGCCTGGATGGCGCTGTGCTCGCGCGGCAGCCGCAGCAGTTGGGCGTTGGAGATCTGGGTATCGATCTGGCGGTTCATGCTGCGCACCAGATTCTGCAGCCGCGTGGCCAGTTCCTCGAACTTCTTGCGCTTGGCGTCGCTCACGTCGTGCTGCGAGAGGTTGCGCAACACGTCGCCCATCAGGTTCACCGTGGCCAGGGGCGTGCGCAATTCGTGCGCCATCACGCCCATGGTCGAGAGGGTGTTGAGCAGCCGCGCGCGGCGCAGGTTGGCGCTGGAGATGCCCAGCATGAGGCCCATGGTCCAGGCGAAGGCGATCACCACCACGTTGGCCATGGGCTGGTCGGGACCGACCGGCGAGGCGCCCATGAGGTGCGCGGAGTACAGGCCGGCCGCCCCGCCCGAGAGCAAGCCCAGCGTGGCCAGCCGCCAGTCGGTGGCGTGGTAGTAGATGAGCACCATGGCTGCCACGCTGCCCAGCCAGGCCTGGTTGCCGCCGTTCATGGCGTACATCCAGCTGAAGAACCAGGGCAGCTGGATCCAGGTGGCCAGGCTGAAGAGGCGCCCGCTCATGGCGGAAGTCGGGTCGCGGCGCAGGCCCGGCATCAGGTAGAAGAGCGCCAGCAGGGCCATGATGAGGCGGGCGCCCAGGTTCTCGTAGGGCTGGGGCACGGCGTGCGCCCAGATCCAGTAGATCAGCAGGTGCCCACTGAACGTGAAGAAGCCGATCCACACCAGCCGGCGGGGCGATGGGTGCAAAATGGGCTCCAGCGGCGTGTGCACGACTTCGTCGAGCAACCACTGCCGCCACCTTGCCCACCCGCTTTTCCACTGCAACCGGTTCAGCCGCAATATGGTCTCCTGTCCTGACTGGACGCTAACGGATGTCATCGTCGACGCCCGAGTTGCGCGCATTCTGCAACCTTGTGAGCCAAGGCGCCCATGACACTCCCTGTCAACTTTGACAGTGTCGGTGTCGACAGCATCCTGGCCGATTGGCTCATGGCCTTGCGCGAACAGGGCGTCGAGGTCGTTCTGGTGCTCGGGCCGGACCCGCTGGGACCCAGTGAGCGCCGCGAGCTGCTGGCTGTCCACCCGCCCCGCATGCTGGCCCCCGCCGAGGCGCTGGCCGCCAGCACGGACTTCGGTGCGAGCTGGAGGGAGAGCGACGCGCCCCTGGTCGCCTGGCAGGATATCTCCAAGTCGGCCGCCGAGCACTCCAGCCGCTGGCGTCGGTTGTTTCTGGCCCACGGTCAGCAAAGCCTGGTGCGCGTGGCCTTCCCGCTGCCGGCCGGCCGGGCTTTCGAATGCTTCATGTTCAGCCCCCGCGCCTACGACAGCCGACTGGAGGCCGCCACGCTGGCCTGGTCGGTCTTCAATGTGTGGCCCATGCTCAAGCGCGCCCTGGCCGAGCAGCGCGTGAGCCTGAGCCCGCGCGAGCTCGAAAGCCTGAACCTTGCCTTCGAGGGCCTGACGGCGCGCGAGACCGCGCTGCGCATGGATTGCTCGGAGCGCACGGTGAACTACCACCTGGCCAATGCCATGTCCAAGTTGCAGACGGACAACAAGCTGGGGGCTGTGCAGCGGGCCTGCTGGCTGGGCTTGATCTGATCCATCCCCGCCGCGGGTGGGTCAAGCCGTTGTCATAATCGCGCCCCATGGCCTTTCTCGCCCTGGATGTCGGCAACACGCGCCTGAAGTGGGCGCTGTACGAAGAACCGCGTGTCGGTGCCCGGCTCATCACGCACGGTGCCCAGTTCCTCGAGAACATCGAAACCCTGGAAGAGGGCGACTGGAGCCAGCTGCCCACGCCGCGCTGGGTGCTGGGCTGCATCGTGGCCGGCGACGCGGTCAAGCGCCGCGTCGAGGAACAGTTGGAGATGTGGGATGTGACGCCCCAGTGGGTGGTGTCGGGCAACGCCGAGGCCGGTGTGATCAATGGTTATGACCACCCCGCGCGGCTGGGTTCCGACCGCTGGGTGGCCATGATCGGCGCCCGCCAGCGCCTGCTGTCGCACGGGCGGCCGCGGCCCTGCGTGGTGGTGATGGTGGGCACGGCCGTCACGGTCGAAGCCATCGACACCGAGGGCAAGTTCCTGGGCGGCCTCATCCTGCCGGGGCACGGCATCATGCTGCGGGCGCTCGAATCGGGCACCGCGGGCCTGCACGTGCCCACCGGCGAGGTGCGCGACTTCCCCACCAACACCAGTGACGCGCTCACCAGCGGCGGCACCTTCGCCATCGCGGGTGCGGTGCAACGCATGGTGGAGAACCTGCGCCAGCACTGCGGCGAAACGCCCGAGGTCTACATGACCGGGGGGGCGGGCTGGAAGATGGCGCCGTCCATGTCCACCGAAGTGGAGTTGGTCGAAAGCCTGATCTTCGACGGCCTGCTGCACATCGCCAGCAAGCGCCTGGCGATGGCCTGAGCACTAACCGGGCTCGGGTCCCCAGGGCAGCATCAGCGTCAGGGCGAGCAACTGCTCGAAGGCTGGCGTGAAGCCGTCGATGATGGCCTGCGGGTCGGGGCACAGCGCGGTGTCGGCGATCACGCCGAACTGCACGCCGCCGCCATAGCTCAGCACCGACACGCCCAGGCCCACGCTGCCGGTCTGCGGCACCCAGAACATGGTCTGCTCCAGCGTGCTGCCGCAGAACTGCAGCTTCTTGCCGGGCCCGGGCACATTGGTCATCACCGCCGTGGTCTTGCGACCGAACAGGCTGAGCAGGGCCTCCTGCGCGGGTTTGATGAGCAGGCCCGCCACCGACAGCAGCGCGAAGGCCAGCAGGGGTTGCAGGCTGCCCTTGAGCCCGCGCATGCGCGCACGGACGGCGTAGAGCCGCTCCACCGGGTTCGCCAGGCCAACAGGCAGCAGCAGCGGCACGAGGCCGAAGCGGTTGCCGAGCTTCCAGGCGTCCTCCAGCGGGCGCAGGTTGATCGGCACCATGGCGCGAATTTCCTTGCCGGCGGTGTCATCGCCGTGGCCGCGCAGGTACTGGCCGATGGCGCCGGCCACGCAGGACAGCAGCACGTCGTTGACCGAGGCGTCGAAGGCGCGGCCGATGGCCTTGACCGCATCCAGCGGGACCGGCTCGCACCAGGCCACGCGCTTCACGGCCCCGGGCGTGCCCTTGAGCCGCGTGGGCGAGTCGTCAGGCATGAGGGCCAGCGCGGCAGCGTCGCTGGCGAGCTGGGCTCCGATGCGGGCCAGGTCCACCGCCTGATCCACCGTGCCCGCCAGGGTCTGCTGCGGAGCGGCCATGAGCGAGAGCGACTTCGCCGCGCCGCCGCCCGCCACCTCCAGCGCGCGCGCGGTGATGTCGCCCAGCGGGCGGATGAGCGTGTCGGCCAGCCAGTCCTCGGCACCGTTGGCCGAGGCCTTGGCGCGTCGGGCGCGTGGCGCCGGGGCTTCGCCGCCGTCCACCAGACTCATCATCACGCTGATGAGGGCGATGCCGTCGGCGATGCAGTGGTGGATGCGCGCGATCAGCGCCGAGCCGCCGCCGTAACGCTCGATCAGCTCGAACTGCCACAGCGGGTGGCGGTGGTCCAGCGGCTGCACGGCGAGCTCGCCCACCCGGGCCTGCAGCGCCTCGCGTTCGCTCTGCCCGCGGCGACGGCGCAGGCGGTGGGTGGTGATGTGGCGGGCCAGATCGAAGTCCGGGTCGTCGATCCACGCCGCGCCGGCCGCGTCCTCGCGCGCGATCTGCCGGAAGCGCCGGTAGGGCAGCAAGCGTTCGCTCACGCGTTGGGCCAGTGCCTCGCGCGCCACGCCCGGCTGCAGCACCCAGACGCCCACGATCATCATGAGGTTGGCCGGCGAGTCCATGCGCAGCCAGGCGGTGTCGACCTTGCTCATGCGCTCGCCCTGGAGGCCGAGCGTGCTGCTCAGTGCCTGCGTGACGGCCGCGACGCGGTGGTCCATGGTGTCTCCTCGGGTGGGTTCTCTATTGTGGGCAGGCCACGCTCCGTAAGATACCGGGACAAACCGCCATCCCCGCGGTGTCCATCCTCAGGAGACCCCATGTCCGACCTCAAAGCCCGTTTCGAGACCGCCGTCGCCAATTCCAAGAAGCTCAGCGAGCGGCCCGACAACGCCACGCTGCTGAAGATCTACGGCCTGTACAAGCAGGCCACCGCGGGTGACAACACGGAGAAGAAACCCGGCTTCAGCGACATGGTGGGCCGCGCCAAGTGGGACGCGTGGAACGGCTTCAAGGGTGCTTCATCCGATGACGCGATGCAGCAGTACATCGACCTCATCGAATCCCTCAGCTGATCTTCTTCCTGGTGGCTGTCTTCTTTGCAGCGGGCTTCTTGCCCGCCAGCAGCGTGTCCAGGTTGCTCACGATCTCGGCCTCGATGCGTTCCTTGAAGGCGCCGAGCAGGAAACCGAGCTTCGCGTCGAGCACGAAGCGGTTCGCCGTCACCTGAAGGCAACCGCTGACGCCGGAGCGCGTGAACTCCACGGCGTCCTCGCGCGCGCCTTCCTCGTAGGTGCAGCTCATGTCGAACTCTTCCTCGGCCTGCTCGGCCCATTTCCAGGCGAGCTTGCGCGCGGCGGGAAGGCCCAGGGTGTGCTCGCGTTCGATGTGGATGTCGGCCATGGGGCGGTTTCTCCGGATGGTCAGCGCGTGATCGCCAGTGCCTGAAGGCGCTGGTGCCGTTCTTCCTTGGGCAGGGCGGCGAGGGTGCGCACCGCATCATAAAAGCGCGTGAAGTCGCGGCCCTCGCGCTCGAACAGGGCCTCGAAGCCCGGCACGAGCTGGTCGTAGGCGCCTTGCGCGCCCAGCAGAGCGTTGTTGGCGCGCGCCACCCAGGGGTCGTAGGCCGCGAAGCCACCCCAGAAGGCCTTGAGCGCCTCGTACTCGCGGCGGAAGTCGGCCATCACCTGTGCCTTGCGCACCCGCTTGGCGGCATCGTCCAGCGTGGCGTCGCCGTACACCACCTGCAGCCGCTCCCGCACCGAGGCCGTGAGCGCGCGAAAGGCGCGGCGGCGCTGGTCGAAGGCCTCGTACTCCACGCGCGCCGCCGGCGTGGACGCCTGCGCGAACCAGCGCTGCACGCCGATGCGCTCGACCGCCGTGGCGAAGGACTCGTTGAAACCGGTGTCGTCCTTCGCGTAGAGCACCTGGTGAGCGAGTTCGTGGAACAGCAGGCGCGCGAGCTCGCCTTCGGGGTAGCGGATGAAGGTGTTGAGCAGCGGGTCGCCACCGGCCCAGTTCATCCAGCCCAGGGTGGAGTAGGCGGGCACGGGGTAGACGCCCACCTCCAGTTCGTCGCCCAGGCTGGCGGCGAAGGCCCGCGCGTCGGCCTCGCGGTAGTAGCCGCGGTAGCCCACGCAGCCGGCCACCGGGAAGCACCAGGTCTGCAGGGTGAGCGACAGCGGCGGCGCAGCGACCACGTTGTAGACCGCCGCGTTGCGCTCCAGGTCGGCGTAGCGGTGGTAGCTGGCGTTGTCGGGCAGGGCCAGCTCGCTCACGGCGAAGGCGCGCAGCCGGCGCGCCAGCTCGAGCCGCTGCCGCAGCGCCGCTGGCGTGCCCTCGTCGGCCAGCCAGTCGTCCACGGGGCGCGCCCGCCACATCAGGTCGACGTGACCCGTGACCGACTGCCAGTAGTAGCCCGCGCCCTGCGTGCGCGCGCAACCAGTGGCCAGCGCCGTCGCCGCGAGCAGCAGCGCCAGGCCGGTAGCGCGCATCAGTGGCGGGCCTCCAGCGGCGCCACCTGCACGTGGCAGTCGTAGAAGGTGGGCGCGCGGCCCAGGTCGGTCAGGCGCTGGCTGGTCACCTCGTTGACGTTGGTGCCAAAGGGCCCGAGCTTGCGCCACCAGATGCCCAGGCCGTTGACCACTCCCGGGCGCGCGCGAGAGGAAACCTCGGCCACGCAGCGGTACTCGCCGCGCTGGTTGAACACGCGCACCATCTGGCCGGTGGCGATGCCGCGCGGCGCGGCGTCGTCGGCGTGGATCTCCAGCCGCGGCTGGCCCTCGATGTCGCGCAGGCTGGTGACGTTGACGAAGCTGCTGTTGAGGAAGTTGCGCGCGGGCGGCGAGATCATGGCCAGCGGAAAGTCGGGGTGCGTGCCGCCGGGCTCGGCGTTGGGCAGGTGGTCGGGCAACGGGTCCAGGCCCATGGCGGCCAGGCGCGCGCTGTGGAATTCGCAGCGGCCGGAGGGCGTGGGGAAGCCGCCCTCGGCGAAGGGCGCCTCGGGCACCGGCACCGTGGCCCAGCCCACGTCGAGCAGTTGCTGGAAGTCGATGTCATCGCCGAAGGCCGTGCGGCAGAGCGTGAGGTCGTCCTCGGCAAAGCAGGGCTCGTCGAAGCCCAGGCGCGCGGCCAGGGCGCGGAAGATGTCGGTGTTGCTGCGCGCCTGGCCTTGTGGGGCGATGGCGGGCCGGTTGAGCAGCACGTCGGTGTGGCCGTAGGCGGTGTGGATGTCCCAGTGTTCGTGCTGGGTGGTGGCCGGCAGCACGTAGTCGGCGTAGTCGGCGGTGTCGGTCTGGAAGTGCTCCAGCACCACGGTGAACAGGTCCTCTCGCGCGAAGCCCTTCACCACCTGGCTGGAGTCGGGCGCGATCGCCACCGGGTTGCTGTTGTAGACGACCAGCGCCTCCACCTTGGGCCCGAAGTCGGGTGAGGCCTCGCGCAGCAGGTCGTCGCCGATCGTCGTCATGTTGATGGTGCGCGGCGCGCGGCCGGCCAGCAGGTCGGGGCGCTGCATCTCGGCCTTGCGCACCGGGAACTGGCCGGAACTGGAGAGCAGCAGACCGCCGGCCCGGTGGCGCCACGCGCCCACCAGCGCCGGCAGGCAGGCCACGGCGCGCGCCGCGTTGCCGCCCCCGCGCACGCGCTGCATGCCGTAGTTCAGGCGGATCGCGGCCGGCTTCGTGGTGCCGTAGGCGCGTGCCAGGTCGACGATCTGCTGCTCGGGAATGCCGCAAACCTCGGCCGCACGGGCGGGCGGCCATTGCAGGGCGCGCTCGCGCAGGCCTTCCCACCCCAGGGTGTGGCGTTCGATGTAGTCGTGGTCCAGCCAGTCGTGCGCGATCAGCTCGTGCATCAGCGCCAGCGCCAGCGCCGCGTCGGTGCCGGGGCGGATGGCCAGGTGCTCGTGGCACTTCTCGGCGGTTTCGCTGCGCCGCGGGTCGATGCAGACCAGGCGCGCGCCCTCGCGCTTGGCCTGCTGGGCCAGCTTCCAGAAGTGCAGGTTGCTGGCGATGCTGTTGCTGCCCCAGATCAGGATCAGCTTCGCCTCGGCGAAGTGCTCCACCTTCATGCCCACCTTGCCGCCCAAGGTCTGCGTCAGGCCTTCGCTGCCGGCCGAGGCGCAGATGGTGCGGTCCAGGAAGGACGCGCCCAGGCGGTGAAAGAAGCGCGCGGCCATGCCCTCGCCCTGCACCAGGCCCATGGTGCCGGCGTAGCTGTAAGGCAGGATGGCCTGCGGGTCGCGCGCGGCAATGGCCTTCAGGCGCGCGGCGATGTCGTCCAGCGCCTCGTCCCACGACACGGGCTCGAAGCGCCCGCTGCCCTTGGGGCCGGCGCGGCGCAGCGGCTGCAGCAGGCGGTCGGGGTGGTGGGTGCGCTCGGCGTAGCGCGAGACCTTGGTGCACAAGACGCCATCGGTGTGGCGGTGCGCGGGGTTGCCCTGCACCCGCACGGCGCGGCCGTTTTCCACGGTGGTGAGCAGGGCGCAGGTGTCGGGGCAGTCGTGGGGACAGGCGCCGCGAACAACGGGTGATGCTTCGGTCATGACGGGTACCGGTGTGGCGGGGGGATCATAGGCCGCCGCGCTGGCCCCGCTCCGGGCGCCGCTTGGCGGATGCGCCAGCCCACATATGAACAGCTGTTTATACCCTTGCGGGGTATCAGCGCCCGGTCCACCACGAGGAAACCGCCATGAGACGTCGCCACCTGCTGACCGCCACCGGATCCGCGGCCGTTCTGCCCGCCCTGAGCCTGCTGCCCCGGCGGGCCGACGCCCAGGCCGGCCTGACCGACAGCGCCATCGTGCTCGGCCAGTCGGCTCCCTTCAGCGGGGCGGCCGAGCAGCTGGGTTTGCAGTTCCACCTGGGCGCCCAGCTCTTCTTCGAGCAACTCAACGCCAAGGGCGGCGTGCACGGCCGGCGCATCGAACTCAAGCGACTGGACGATGGCTACGAGCCCGATCGTTGCGTGGCCAACACGAAGCAGTTCATCGGCGAGGGCGTGTTCGCCCTGTTCGGCTACATCGGCACGCCCACCAGCGTGGTCGCCCTGCCACTGGCCACCGAGGCAAAGGTCCCGTTTTTCGCGCCCTTCACCGGCGCCGAGGCCTTGCGCAACCCGTTCAACCGCTACGCCATCCACGTGCGCGCCTCGTACTTCGACGAGACGGCCGCCATCGTGCGCCAGCTCACCCAGGTCGGCATCAAGCGCATCTCGGTCTTCTACCAGAACGACGCCTATGGCAAGGCCGGCCTGGAGGGTGTCACGCGCGCGCTCAAGGCGCTCAACATGGAGCCGGCTTCCACCGGCACGGTGGAGCGCAACACCGTGGACGTGGCCGAGTCGATCAAGTCCATCATGGCCGGCCGGCCCGAGGCCATCGTGCAGATCAGCGCCTACAAGTCCTGTGCCGCCTTCATCCGTGAAGCGCGCAAGGCCGGTTTCGCCGGCAACCTCTACAACGTGTCCTTCGTGGGCACGCAGGCCCTGCTCGACGAACTCGGCAAGGACGCGCGCGGCGTGGCGGTGAGCCAGGTGATGCCCTTCCCCTACAGCCCGGCGACGGCGCTGTCGGGCGAGTACCTGGCCGCGGTGCGCGCCAAGCAGGGCCGCGCGCCCAACTACTCGGGCATCGAGGGCTACGTGGCCGCCAAGGTGTTCAGCGAAGCGCTCAACCGCGCCGGCCGCAGCGTCAACCGGGAAGGCTTCATCACCGCCATCCAGGGCATGAAGGGCCTGGACCTGGGCGGCTTTCCGGTGGACTTCGGGCCGAACAAGCACACCGGCTCCCGGTTCGTCGAGCTCACTCTGCTGACCGAAGACGGGCGCATCCGGCGCTGATCGGCCCGCGTCGGGGCCTTGCCCGACGTCCGCGCGGGGCTGTCGCGCCCGGCGCGCGCGGCCCGGTCTGATACCGATACCATGCCCGGTTTCGGAGACCGGTCATGAAACTCATCGATTCCATCGTCACCCAGGCCGCGGGCATCGCGGCCGTGCGGCGCGAGATCCACGCGCACCCCGAACTCTGCTTCGAGGAGGTGCGCACCGCCGACCTGGTGGCCGCCAAGCTCACCGAATGGGGCATTCCCGTGCGGCGCGGCATGGGCACCACCGGCGTGGTCGGCATCGTGCACGGGCGCGACGGCGGCGCCAGCGGACGCGCCATCGGCCTGCGCGCCGACATGGACGCCCTGCCCATGCAGGAGCACAACCACTTTGCGCACGCCAGCCAGCACGCCGGGAAGATGCACGCCTGCGGCCACGACGGCCACACCGCCATGCTGCTGGGCGCGGCCCAGCACCTCGCCGAGCACCGCAACTTCGACGGCACCGTCTACCTGATCTTCCAGCCGGCCGAAGAGGGCGGTGGCGGCGCGCGCGAGATGATCAAGGACGGCCTGTTCACCGAATTCCCCGTCGAGGCGGTGTTCGGCATGCACAACTGGCCCGGCCTGCCCGCCGGCAACTTCGCAGCCAGCGCCGGCCCGGTCATGGCCTCCAGCAACGACTTCACCATCACCATCCGCGGCAAGGGCGCGCACGCGGCCATGCCGCACAACGGCATCGACCCGGTGCCGGTGGCCTGCCAGATGGTCATGGGCTTCCAGACCATCATCTCGCGCAACAAGAAGCCGGTGGACGCGGGCGTCATCTCCGTCACCATGATCCACACCGGCGAGGCCAACAACGTGGTGCCCGACAGCGCAGAACTGCGCGGCACCGTGCGCACCTTCACCTACGAGGTGCTCGACCTGATCGAGCGTCGCATGAAGGAAATCGCCGATCACCTGTGCGCGGCCTACGGCACCACCTGCGAGTTCCAGTTCAACCGCAACTACCCGCCCACCGTGAACCACCCGGTGGAGACCGCCTTCGCGCGCGAGGTGCTGGCCGACATCGTGGGGCCCGAGCGCGTGCTCGCCCAGGAGCCCACGATGGGCGCGGAAGACTTCGCCTACATGCTGCAGGCCCGGCCCGGCTGCTACGTGTTCATCGCCAACGGTGACGGCACCCACCGCGAGATGGGCCACGGAGAAGGCCCCTGCATGCTGCACAACCCGAGTTACGACTTCAACGACGACCTCATTCCACTGGGCGCCACCTATTGGGTGCGCCTGGCCGAGAAATGGCTGGCCCGGCCGCGCGCCACCGGGGGTGCGGCGTGATCGACATCCGCGACGCTTTCTCCCCTTCCTACGCCCGGGCCCGCATCAAGTTCCTCGAAGCCGCCGCCGCGGCGGGCATGGCCATTCGCAGCCACGAGCACCCGCTCAAGGGCCGCGAAGGCGAAACCCTGGCCATGGACACGGCGCTCGACGGTTCGCCGGATGCGCAGAACCTGTTGATCGTGAGCAGCGCCTGCCACGGCGTCGAAGGCTTCTGCGGGTCGGGCGTGCAGGTGTATGCCGCGCACGACGCCGAGTGGCGCGCCAAGGCCCGGGACGCGGGCGTGGCGGTGCTCTACATCCACGCGCTCAACCCGCACGGCTTCTCGTGGCTGCGCCGGGTGACGCACGAGAACGTGGACCTCAACCGCAACTTCCAGGACTTCTCGAAACCCCTGCCGGTGAACGAGGCCTATGCGGAACTGCACCACCTGCTGCTGCCCGAGACGTGGCCGCCCACAGCCGGGAACGAGGCGGCGGTGCAGGCCTGGATCGCCGAGCATGGCATGACCGCCTTCCAGGCCGCCATCACCATCGGCCAGCACCGCTTCGCCGACGGCCTGTTTTTCGGCGGCACCGTGCCCACCTGGAACAACGCCACCGTGCGCCAGGTGCTGCGCGAGCAGGCCGGCCACGCGCGCCGCGTGGCGTGGATCGACCTGCACACCGGCCTGGGCCCCAGCGGCCTGGGCGAGCGCATCTTCGCCTGCCGCGACGACGCGGCCGCCTTCCAGCGGGCCAAGGCCTGGTGGGGCGGCGACGGCGCCACACCCATCACCTCCATCTACGACGGCTCGTCCACCTCCGCCAGGCTCACCGGCATGATGTGGGCCGCCGTGTACGCGGAGTGCCCGCAGGCCGAGTACACCGGCATCGCGCTGGAGTACGGCACCGTGCCGATCGCCGAGGTGATCGGCTCGCTGCGCGGCGACCACTGGCTGCACCAGCACCCTGACGCGCCCGCCGAATTGCAGGCCGCCATCAAGCAGCGCGTGAAGGACGCGTTCTATACCGACACCGACACCTGGCGCGGGCAGATCGTGAGCCAGGCGCGCCAGGCACTGTTCCAGGCCGTGGACGGCCTGGCGGGGTGAGCGTGCGCCCCGTTTGTGATCGATGCGTGATTCCGTTCGGGTCCTGAATCCGTTCCCGGCGCTCCCGGCGTTCAATGGCAGGCGGCGTACTTCGCTGGCCAACCACCTCAGGAGGAATCATGAACATCGAGTGGGATCCGTACTACGAGTTGCCTCTGCCCCGACGGGAATTGCCGCTGACCTGGGCATTCGACGATCTGGCGGAGGAACTCGACCGTTTGCGGGTCGGCGTCGATGTGAAGATGCTGGGCGTGCCCGATGCCTTTCCGCGGGGCGGCTGGTGCATCCACTACGAGGGGGATGTGTGGTTGGTGTATTACGCCGAGCGCGGGCGCCGGCTGCGCCCCTCGGTGTTCACCAGCCCGTTCGACGCGGCGAATTACTTTCTGTGGCTGCACATCGGCAGCATGAAGCCGGCCATCCGCAGCGCGGCGCGCTTCCTGGGGATGCCGTTCACCGCTGGTATGCCGATGACAGCGCCATGAGGTGCTGCCGTTGCGCCGGCTCCAGGTAGGGCGCCAGTTGGTGCAGCACGTGCTGCGCGCCACGCAGCAGCGCAGCCTGTGCGTGGTCCGGCTCCAGCGCGTGGCGCGGATCGCGCACGTATTCAAAGCTCAGCCAGTAGGTCAACAGCACCACCATGCTGTCCGCCGTGGGCTCCAGTTCGCGGCTGTCGATCTGGATCGCGCCCGAGCGGCCCAGGCCGCCCAGCAGGCCGCGCACGGCGCGTGACTTGGCCGCCAGCAAACCCTGAAAGCGCGTCTCCAGCAGGCGGTTCTTCGACAGCAGGTCGTTGAGGTCGCGGTAGAGAAAGCGGTACTCCCAGATGCGCTCGAACAGCGAGTGCAGGAAGAACCAGGCATCTTCCACGTGGCGCACACCCTCGGCTGCGCCCAACAGCTCGCCCAGTGACCGCTCATAACGCTCGAACAGCGAGTTGATGAGCTCGTCCTTGGCCGGGTAGTGGTAGTACAGGTTGCCCGGGCTGATGCCCAGCTCGGCCGAGATCAGCGTGGTGGAGACGTTGGGTTCGCCGAAGCGGTTGAACAGCGCCAGCGTGGTCTCGAGGATGCGCTCGGCCGTGCGGCGGGGGGCTTTCTTGGGCATGCGCGCGTTGTCCTCACCGAGACGGGGCAGCGGTCGGCAGACGGCGCTGCAGTTCGTCGAGCACGCGGTGCAGGCGCATGGCCGCGGCGCTGTCGGCGGGTTGCCAGCGCGTGTCGATCAGGCGCCGCGCCGGATCGGCCAGCAGGGCGTGGTTGATGCGGATGCCGTGGCGCGCCAGCTGCGGTTCCAGGCGCCCGGCGCGCAGCTTGAGCAAGGCGCGCGTGCGCTGGTAGGCGTGCTCGGCCATTTCGCGGCGCTGGCGGTAGCTGAAGGTGTTGGCGAAAAACAGCTCGGCGTCGCGCTGGTCGGGCTCGATCAGCACGATGTCGGTGTCCGGGTAGGTGCGCTCGTAGCGTTCGAAGGCCAGCACGAGGCGCGAGTGGATCATCGACCGGAACGTCTGGCTCATGACCACCGGCAGGCCGCCTTCCACCAGCGCGGGGATGCGGCCTTCGTGCGTCGCGTCCGGGGTGGCGTGATAGGGCACCAGGGGATTGATGCAGAGCACCAGGTCCACGCCTGCCTCCAGCGCCACCGAGGCGTGCATCGTCTTGAGCAGCGCGCCGTCGACGTAGTGGCGGCCATCGATCTCGACCGGCGGGAACAGGCCGGGCAGGGCGGCGCTGGCCTGGATGGCGAGCGAGATCGGCACGTGGTCCCAACCCGGCTGGCCGAAGGGGGCGGCCTCGCCGGAGTCCAGGTCGGTGGCGACCAGGGTGAGGCGCGACCGCAGGTCGCCAAAGCGGTTGCTGCGCCCTGGCAGGCTGAACAGGCGGGCGATTTCGCGGTGGATGGTTTCGTTGTCCAGCACGCCGGCCGGCAGCGCGGCCCCCAGCCGCTCGGCCGCCTGGCTCAAGGCCTTGCCTTGAACCAGCCACAACCAGGCGGCCTCGCCGGCCAGCCGCGGCAGCGTTCGCAGGCGCCGCGCGAACTCGCCCCAGGCGGGTTGCATCAGCCAGGCGGGGTCGAAGCCATCGAGCCGGGGGCGGTCCTCGATGAAGGTTTCGCACAACTCACGCGGGCTGATGCCGTTGGCCAGCGCGGCAGCGATGAAGCCGCCCGCCGACACGCCCACGTAGTGGTCGCAGGCATTGAGGTCCAGACCATCCAGCGCGTCATCGAGCGCGCACAGGGCGCCGATCTCGTGGATGGCGCCCAGCGGGCCACCACCGGCGAGGGCCAGCGCGATGCGCGGCGCGCGCTGGGTGGTGGCGGTGCGTGGGCGGGTGCGGCTCATTCGATCGAGTGTAGGGCGCGGCCCTGCTCAGCGCTGCTGCGGTGCAGCAGCGCGCGTCAGGCGGCCGGGGCCTTCTTCGCGGCGGCCTTGCGTGCCGGGGCGCGCCTGGCGGGCGCCTTGCGGGGAGCGGCCTTGGTTGCGGCGGACCGGGTGGCGGCCTTGCGCGCGGGCTTGCCGGCCGACACGCCCACGCCGCCAAGTTTGAGCACCTGCTGATTGAGTGCGTCGATGCGCTCCATCAGCGCCTCCACGTCGCGCGCCGAGGGCACGCCCAGTTTGCCCAGCGCCTTGGCCACGCGCTCCTCGAACAGGCTCTCCAGCTTGTCCCACTGGCCGGCGGCCTTGCTCTGGATCTCGTTGGCCATGCTGCTCACGCGGCTGGTGGCCTCGCTGATGCGTTCTTCGGCCGCCGTCTGGGTCTTGCGCTGGATGCTCATGCCTTCCTTCACCAGGGTCTCGAAGGCTTTGCCGCCTTCTTCCTGCGCCTTGGCGAAAGCGCCCAGACCGGCCAGCCAGATCTGCTGGGCCGAGTCCTTGATGGCGCCGGCCAGGGGCGAGCCGGCGGTGCCGTTCGAGGCGGATGCGCGGGCGCTGCCGCCCTTCTTCTGGATCTTCTTGACCATGATGCGGGGCTCCTGTGGTGGTTGCTGCGGATGCGCTGGTGGCGCGCGAGGCACCGCCATTGCCGCGCATGGTGGCCGCCCGTGCCGGCCCTGTGTAGGGGACGGCGACTAAAACCGGCCGCGGGTTTCTGCGGAATGGGCCCTCCGATGGCGTGCAACAGAATCGCGAGCAATGCCGCCTCGCGGCACCCGAACCACAACACGCAGGAGCCCCCCATGCAGTACTTCGTCACCGGAGCCACCGGCTTCATCGGCAAGCGCCTCGTCCGCAAGCTGCTGCAGCGCAAGGGGGCGGTGGTGCACTTCCTGATCCGCCGCGAGAGCGAAGCCAAGGTGGCGGCCCTGCGCGAGTACTGGGGCGTGGGGCCCACGCGCGCGCTGCCGGTGTTCGGTGACCTCACCGAGAAGAAGCTCGGCGTGTCGGCCGAGGACATCAAGGCCCTGAAAGGCCAGATCGACCACTTCTTCCACCTGGCCGCGGTGTACGACCTCGGCGCCGACGAGGACAGCCAGGTGGCCGTCAACATCGACGGCACGCGCCACACGCTGGAGCTGGCCAAGGCGATCGGCGCGGGCCACTTCCACCACGTCTCCTCCATCGCCGCCGCCGGCCTGTACGAAGGCGTGTTCCGCGAGGACATGTTCGAGGAGGCCGAGAACATCGACCACCCGTACTTCATGACCAAGCACGAGAGCGAGAAGCTCGTGCGCGCCGAGAACAAGCTGGCCTGGACCGTGTACCGCCCCGCCATGGTGGTGGGCGACAGCCAGAGCGGCGAGATGGACAAGATCGACGGGCCCTACTACTTCTTCAAGCTCATCCAGCGCATGCGCCAGATCCTGCCGCCGTGGATGCCGAGCATCGGCCTCGAAGGCGGGCGCATCAACATCGTGCCAGTGGACTTCGTGGTCAACGCGCTCGACCACATCGCCCATGGCGAGCGAAAGGGCGGCGAGTGCTTCCACCTGGTGGACCCGGTGGGCTACCGCGTGGGCGACGTGCTCGACATCTTCAGCAAGGCCGCGCACGCCCCCAAGATGAACCTGTTCGTCAACGCCGCGCTGCTGGGCTTCATTCCGAAGAGCGTGAAGAAGGGCCTGATGGCCCTGGCCCCGGTGCGACGCGTGCGCGACGCGGTGATGAAGGACCTGGGCCTGCCCGAGGACATGCTCACCTTCGTCAACTACCCCACGCGCTTTGATTGCCGCGCCACACTGGCCGCGCTCAAGGGCAGCGGCGTGGAGTGCCCGAACCTGAAAGACTACGCCTGGCGCCTGTGGGACTACTGGGAGCGCCACCTCGACCCCGACCTGCACCGCGACCGCAGCCTGCGGGGGACCGTCGCGGGAAAGGTGGTCCTGGTCACGGGCGGGAGCTCGGGCATCGGCCTGGCGGCGGCGCATGCCTTTGCCCAGGCCGGTGCCACCACCATCATTTGCGGCCGTGACCAGGACAAGCTCGACGAAGCCTGCAAGGAAGCCAAGGCCAAGGGCTACGCGTTCATCGCCTACCCGGCCGACATCGCCGACATGGCCGATTGCGACCGCTTCACGCAACTGCTGGTGCAGAACCACGGCGGCGTGGACTTCCTCATCAACAACGCGGGCCGCTCCATCCGCCGCGCCATCGAGGGCAGCTACGACCGCTTCCACGACTTCGAGCGCACCATGCAGCTCAACTACTTCGGCTGCCTGCGTGTGACCATGGGCCTGCTGCCGGGCATGGTGCAGCGGCGCCGGGGGCACGTGGTCAACATCAGCTCCATCGGCGTCCTGACCAACGCGCCGCGCTTCTCGGCCTATGTGGCCAGCAAGGCCGCGCTCGACGCCTGGACGCGCTGCGCCAGCAGCGAGTTCGCCGACCAGGGCATCACCTTCACCACCATCAACATGCCCCTGGTGCGCACGCCCATGATCGCGCCCACCAAGATCTACAACAACGTGCCCACGCTCAGCCCCGAGGAGGCCGCCGACATGATCGCGCAGGCCTGCATCGACAAGCCGGTGCGCATCGCCACGCGACTGGGCATCACCGGCCAGGTGATGCACGCGCTGGTGCCGCGCATCGCGCAGATCGTGATGAACACGAGTTTTCGCATGTTCCCGGACTCCGCGGCGGCCAAGGGCGAGAAGGGCGCGAAGCCGCAGCTGTCGCCCGAAGCCATCGCCATGCAGCAGATGATGCGAGGGATTCACTTCTGAGCGGTCGCGGCGCATCCCTAGAATCCGGGCTTTTGCTCCTCACGGAAGAAGCCGCGCATGACCACCGCCCCCGACATCACCACCATCGCCCCGCGCGACCGCGCGGAGATCCTGGCCCAGGCGCTGCCCTACATCCGGCAGTACCACGGCAAGACCATGGTCATCAAGTACGGCGGCAACGCCATGACCGATCCGGCCCTGCAGCAGGACTTCGCCGAAGACGTGGTGCTGCTCAAGCTGGTGGGCATCAACCCCGTGGTGGTGCACGGCGGCGGCCCGCAGATCGAGACCCTGCTCAAGCGCCTGGGCAAGAAGGGCGAGTTCATCCAGGGCATGCGCGTCACCGACGCCGAGACCATGGAAGTCGTCGAATGGGTGCTGGCCGGCGAGGTGCAGCAGGACATCGTGGGCCTGATCAACCAGGCCGGCGGCAAGGCCGTGGGCCTCACGGGCCGCGACGGCGCCATGATCCGCGCGCGCAAGCTGCGGCTGGCCGATCAGGCCGATCCGGCGCGTGAACACGACGTCGGCCAGGTCGGCGACATCGTGGGCATCGAGCCCGCGGTGGTGAAGGCCCTGCAGGACGACCAGTTCATCCCCGTCGTCAGCCCCATCGGCTATGGCGAGCAGAACGAGAGCTACAACATCAACGCCGACGTGGTGGCCGCCCGGCTGGCCACCGTCCTGCAGGCCGAGAAACTGCTGATGCTCACCAACATCCGCGGCGTGCTCGACAAGAACGGCGAGCTGCTCACCGAGCTCACGCCCCAGCGCATCGACGAGCTGGTGCGCGACGGCACCATCTCCGGCGGCATGATTCCCAAGATCGCTGGCGCGCTGGACGCCGCCAGGAGTGGCGTGAACGCGGTGCACATCATCGACGGCCGCGTGCCGCACGCCCTGTTGCTCGAGGTGCTGGGCAACGAGCCCTTCGGCACCATGATCAAGTCGTGACGGCCGCCACGCTACGCCGCTGCGCGGCGGCGAAACCACCGCGTTGACACCATGCGCTTGCTCCTCGTCGAAGACGACGTCATGGTCGCCAGCGGCATCAAGCTGGGCCTCACGGACGCGGGGTACACCGTCGACTGGGTGGGCAGCGCCGAGCGTGCCGAGCAGGTGCTCGAGCGCGAGGCCTTCGACGCCGCCATCCTCGACATCGGCCTGCCCGGCGGCGACGGCCTGGCGCTCACCCGGCACATCCGCGCGCGCGGCTTCGCGCTGCCGGTGCTGATCCTCACCGCGCGCGACGCCCTGCAGGACCGCGTGCAGGGCCTGGACCTCGGCGCCGACGACTACATGGTCAAGCCCTTCGAGCTGCCCGAGCTGCTGGCTCGCCTGCGCGCGCTGCTGCGCCGCTCGCAGGCGGCCACCTCCGCCGTGCTGAGCTTTGGCGCGCTGGAGATGGACACGGCGCACCGGCGCGTCACGCTCGCGGGCCAGCCGGTGGAGCTGGGTCCGCGCGAGTGGACCGTGCTCGAGTACATGCTCATGCAGACGCCCAAGCCCATCGCCAAGGACAAGCTGCTGGCCGCGCTCACCGGCTGGGACAAGGAGATCACGCCCAACGCGATCGAGGTCTACGTGTCGCGATTGCGGGCCAAGCTCGAGCCCGCGGGCATTGCCGTGCGCGCCATTCGCGGCTTCGGCTACCGCCTGGAATGCGCCGATGCCGCCGGCCGCGCCGACGCCGCCTGAGCCGGGCGCACCGCGCGACACGATCGGCGGCCTGCGGCGGCGCCTGCTGGTGATGCTGCTGGCCACCATCGCCGTGATCGGTGCGGTCACGGTGGCCTTTCACTACCAGGCCGCGGGCACCGCCGCCCTGCAGCAGGACCAGCGCCTGCTGCGCCTGGTGCCCATGCTGGCCGATTCGGTGCTGGTGCCACGCGACGCGCCCTCGGTGGCCGGCGACCTCGCCCGCGAAGCGCCCAGCCTCACGCTGCTCATGGCCCCACCGATCCAGGAGTTCCTGGCCGACCGCGAAGGCCACACCGCCGTGGGCGTGTTCGATGCGCAGGGTGAGCGCCTGTTCGGCGCCGATTGGCTGCCCGTCCTGCTGCCCACCACCGAAGCGCCAGAGTACGTGAGCGTGGTCGAGGGCGGCGTCACGCACCGCGTGGTGGTGCAGCGCGCAGCCACCGAGGCGGGCGAACTCATCCTCGTGCTGGCCGACGGCAGCGACGCGCGCCAGCACTGGCTGCGCAACGTCCTGCTGCGCGTGCTGCTGCCCAACCTCGCGCTCTTCGCGGTGGCGGCCGGCGTGCTGGGCTGGGGCGTCACGCGGGCGCTGCGGCCGCTCATGGAACTGAAGCAGGCGGTGGAGCGCCGCTCGCCGCGCGACCTGAGCCCGATCGACGGGCGCCAGACCCCGGCCGAGGTGCGCCCGCTGGTGGACGCGCTCAATCGCCTGTTCGCGCGCGTCAACGAACAGAGCGATACGCAGCGCCGCTTCGTGGCCGATGCCGCGCACCAGTTGCGCACCCCCCTGGCCGGCCTGCAGGCGCAGGTGGAGGCCTGGGCCCAGGCCGCGCGCAGCATGGGCGCGGGCGACCTGCTCAGCCTGCGCGCCGAGCAGGTGCTGCGCCTGCGAGACGCCACGCGCAACACCACCCAGCTCGCCAACCAGTTGCTGGCCCTGTCGCGCGCCGACGCGCTGCGCGACGACCATGCGGCTCTGGAGACGGTGGACCTGGCCGAACTCTGCGAAACCGTGCTCGCCCATTTCCTGGACGCGGCGAGCGCCCGCCGCATCGACCTCGGACTCGAAGCCAGCCCCGCTCAGGTGCGGGGCCACACCTGGCTGCTGCGCGAGCTGCTGATCAACCTGGTGGACAACGCCATCAAGTACACGCCGGCGCAGGGCAGCGTCACCCTGCGTTGCGGCCAGGGCGAGGGCGCGGCAGCGGCCTGGATCGAGGTGGAGGACGACGGCCCGGGCATCGCGCCGGGCGAGCGCGAGCGCGTGCTACAGCGCTTCTACCGCGTGCCCGGCACCGGGGGCAGCGGGCACGGCCTGGGCCTGGCCATCGCCGACGGCATCGCGCGTGTGCACCGCACGCAATTGCAGCTCGACGCGGGCGCCCTGGGGCGGGGCTTGCGGGTGCGGGTGGCCTTTGATGCGGTCGCCCACTAGCCGGGCGAGCCGCGCCGATGCTGGGTAACCAGATGTAGCCGGCTGTGCGAGAATGCCGCGGGGAATACCCCGGGCCCCATCGGGTGCCCCGAGTCCACCGGACTGACAGCCACCTCACGGACCATCGACCATGACCACTGCTGCCGCGCCCGACATGCCCATGCCCGACGACGACACGCTGGACACTGCGCCCGCGGCCGAGGCAGCCGAAACCCCTGGCCGCAAGCGCCCCAAGCCCGGCGAGCGGCGCGTGCAGATCCTTCAGGCCCTGGCCACCATGCTCGAGCAGCCCGGTGCGGAGCGCATCACCACCGCGGCCCTGGCGGCGCGGCTGGAGGTGAGCGAAGCGGCGCTGTACCGCCACTTCGCGAGCAAGGCCCAGATGTTCGAGGGCCTGATCGAATTCATCGAGCAGACCGTCTTCGGCCTGATCGGCCAGCTCGACGAGCGCGAGTCCGACGCGCTGGTGCGCTGCCGCAAGCTCGTGGCCCTGCTGCTGCAGTTCGGCGAAAAGAACCCCGGCATGACGCGCGTCATGGTCGGCGACGCCCTGGTCTTCGAGAACGAGCGCTTGCAGCAGCGCATGAACCTCTTCTTCGACAAGATCGAGGCCACCCTGCGCCAGAACCTGCGGGAAGCCGCCACGCTGGGCGGCGCCGCCACGCCCACCGTGGATGCGCAGGCCGATGCCTCGGTCATCACGGCCTTCTGCGTGGGCCGGCTGCAGCGCTTCGCGCGCAGCGGATTCAAGCGCTCGCCCAATGAAAGCCTGGAGCACAGCCTGGCGCTGCTGCTGCCGGGCGGGCGGGGCTGAGCCGGCGGGTCAGGCGTCCTGCGGCGTGGGCGCGTCGACCGCGCCGGGCGCCATGATTCGCTCGACCCAGGGGAAGGCGTCCACCCACGAGGGCAGGGCCGACAAGCCGGCCGGCAGGTGAAGCACCTTCGCACGCCGCTCGAACAGGCGACAGGCATCGGCGAAGGCTTCCATCAGTTCGTCGGCCGCACGGCCGAGCGCGTCACCGTGAGCGCTCAGGTCCAACACCTCGCCGCCGTGGCAGATGTGCTCTTCCAGCGTGTGCCAGAGCGCGAAGTCGGCCAGGGTGAAAGCTTCCGAGTCCAGGCCAATGAGCTGCAAGGCCAGGAAGCGGCTGCGCCACGTCTCTCGAGCCGTCGCTTCGGGAGTCTCTTGTCTGGCGGTCATGGGGCGGTGAGTGGGGCGGGCGCGTTCGATGGGACGGTGATCGGTGAACATGTCGGTCTCCTCGTCAGTGCCCGTGCCGCTCGGTAGCGCGGTGGTGTGGTCCATGGAAGCCAGCTTGAGCCCGGGTGATCGGGTCCACCAAACCCATGCGATTCATGCCGGTCCGGATCGGATGGCTGGAAGGCGGGGGCTTCCTTGGCAGTAGGCATTGAGTGTGGTGCCTACCGCCCTCGCGCGAGACTCAGATGAGCGCGGCCTTCGCGGCCTTCTTCGCTTGCTTGCGCTTGACCTTGTCGAGGGCGATGTCCTCGCGGACACTTTTCAGCTCCTCGCGCAGATCCTGGAAGGCGTCCTTCGTGAGGGCCCCGGACTTGTACAGCTTGCCGATGGTGTCGCCAAAGGCGGTTGCAAGCTTGTTGGAGTGAATGCCGCTCACCTGCGACAGGCCTGCGGGCGTCTTCGCGCGCATCAACTGGTACACGGACTTGGGCGAGAGCAGGCCTCTCTTGGCGAGGTCCAGCACCAGGGCACCGAAGGCTTTGACCGCCTCTGTGTGGTTGTTGCGAAACGCGATCTCCAGCGCGGTTTTGCCCAAAGGGGTCTGGGCGGTCAGTACGCCTACGGTGTCCTTTTCTGTCAGCAGCCCGCGCCGCACACCGACCAACAGGCACGCCTTCAGCACGGGCATGGCTTGCGCATGCCCAAGTTCACAGCCCAGGTAGAGAGACGAATAGCCGTGGGCATCGGCGCTGACCACGAACGCCTTGAACTCTTCCGCCGTCACGTCGGCGGTTTCCAGCCAAAGGGGCAGGCTGTCCAGCGACTCGACGAACCCGCCTTCCATCAGTTCCTTCACGATGGACGGGTGCCAGCGCTGCGGCAAACGCGCGAATGCGGTGGACAAGGAGCGTTCGCTGCGCTGGGACGCGATGCTGCCCTCGAGATCGAAGGGGTTTTCGATCATGGTGACCCGCAGATGGCCCGCCGCGCCCAGCGGTCGATCCTGGGTGCCGAGGTAGGCGGACCTGACGCGGGCCGACTGGTGAAACAAGGTGTCCATCTCGAACGGTGCCCCGCTGCGCACGAGTTCCGTGGTGAAGTTGGGGTCGAAGCACTGGATGAGCTCCTGGCCGGGCGTGCTGGCGTCGAACTTGATGGCCATGGCGTGGTTGTTGGTCGAGACCATGGCGTAGCCGCTGGTCTTGCCTTCGCGCCGCATGCGGTCGAACTGCCATTGCACGAACCGGTCCCATTCCTCCTCGGCCACCAAGTGAGCGTCTTTCGGACGGTCGATCAGTTGTTTGCAGATGGTTTCCGATTCGGGCGACACGTTCTGCTGGATCGCCGACGGCGAGCCCAGCCAGCTCAGCGGGCTGTCCAGGTCGTCGAAAACGGCCGGGCGCCACTCGAACTCCTTCCATGCGCGCAGCATCGTCAACGACAGGTGCCGGCAGAGAATGTCGACCGTGGTGCCCTTGAACCTGGCCACGCCATTGAAGTTCAGGCCGCGAGGGCGGAGTCGGAGCACGCGGTGATCGTCCGCCGCCTGGGCGACGAACTTCGCCGGATGGCCGTCGGCGTGAGTCGCGGCGACGACGCAATGGTTCGGGATCCGCAGCGTCATGCGCTTGATCGGCACACAGCCCAGGTCGAGGTGTTGCAGACGAGGCAAGGAGCGCAAGTCCAGTCGACGGCCGAAGAATCCCTCAACGCTCAGTCGTTGCAGCGCGGGAAGGGCGTCGACCCTGAAGGGCAACTTCTTCAGCGGGGGCAGCAGAAGTTCCCGCGGCGACGGTTCGATGTCACGGCAGATGTCGGCCAGCGCGTCCATCACCTCGGGTGGCACACGCTCCAATGCAAAACCGTGCGCACGGAGGTCCAGCACCACACCGCCGTGCAAGGCGAACTGCTCCAGCAGATGCCACAGGTCTCTGTCTTTGAGGGTGAACTCGTCATGCCTCTCGTGGAACGACCCCAGGCACTCTTCTTCCAGCGCCTTGAAGCGAACCTGAGCCACTTCCAGCCGCCTGCCAGGACTGGGCGACGGCTCTTGCAAGTCCGTGGACAGTCGTGGGGTCGATGAGGAGCGGGAGAGTGAACCGACGCGCATGGTGCCTCCTGGTCTGGTGGTGGCTCCCTGTGGCGCCCGCTTGTTGCGGTTTCGCCGTCGGCCGCAAGGCTGTTCGACTTCGAAAAAATCCTTTCCTGATAACTGACCAAGGCGGGCGAAATACCACCTGCTGGTATCGCACTACTGCGACGGCCTTAGAGCCTTGGCTCTAAACCGGAGGGTGTGAATTCGGCTTCCTGCTTGTGTGGATCAACGAAATCCGGGTAAAAATAGAACGACCGTTCGTTTCTTTCGGCCGATACCCCTGCCGATCCACCCAGGCCCCGCATGAGCGACACCACCGCCCGCCGCCCCCGCCGCGCCGCCACCACCGATGGCGGCATGGCCAAGCCCCAGCCCAAGGGCCAGCAGACCAAGGCCGCCATCGTCGACGCCGCTTTGGGCCTGGCCACGCAGATCGGACTCGAAGGCCTGTCCATCGGCGCGCTCGCCGAGGTCATGCAGATGAGCAAGTCCGGCGTGTTCGCGCACTTCGGCTCGCGCGAGGAGCTGCAGATCTCGGTGGTGCGCGAGTACCACACGCGCTTCGAGGACGAGGTCTTCTACCCCGCCATGGACGCCCCGCGCGGTCTGCCGCGCCTGCGTGCCCTGTTCGACAACTGGATGAAGCGCACCTCGGTCGAGATCGACTCGGGTTGCATCTACATCAGCGGCGCGGTCGAGTTCGACGACCGCCCCGGCCCCGTGCGCGACGCGCTGGCCAGCTCGGTGAGCACCTGGCAGGACGCGCTGCGCCGGTCGATCGAGCTCGCCATCGAGGAGGGCCACCTGTCGGCCGACACGGACGCGTCACAGGTCGCCTTCGAAATCCACGGATTGATTCTTGCCCTGCACTACGAGGCGCGCTTCCTGCGCAGCCCCGGCTGCATCGACCGCGCGTGGCGCGGCTTCGGCGCCATCCTCGAACGCAATGGCGCGCGCCTGCCCGCCGGCCGCAAGAGCTGACTTTTCTTTTCTTCACTTCGACGAAACCACAGGAGAACCCACCCATGCCCGTCTACACCCCGCCGCTGCGCGACATGCAGTTCGTGATGCACGAGGTCTTCAATGTCGTCGACGAACTCAAGGCCTGCCCCAATCACGCCGACATCGACGCCGACACCATCAACGCCGTGCTGGAAGAGGGCGGCAAGTTCGCGGCCGAGGTGACCTTTCCGCTCAACATCAGTGGCGACGAAGAAGGCTGCACGCTCGACAAGGCCACGCACGAGGTGAAAGCGCCGAAGGGTTTCAAGGAAGCCTACGCGCAGTACGTGCAAGGCGGCTGGCCCGCGCTCTCGTGCGACCCCGAGTTCGGTGGCCAGGGCCTGCCCCTGATCGTGAACCAGTGCCTCTACGAGATGCTCAACAGCGCCAACCAGGCCTGGACCATGTACCCCGGCCTGTCGCACGGCGCCTACGAATGCCTGCACGCGCACGGCTCGCCCGAGCAGAAGAAGCTCTACCTGCCCAAGCTCACCAGCGGCGAGTGGACCGGCACCATGTGCCTGACCGAACCCCACTGCGGCACCGACCTGGGCCTGCTGCGCACCAAGGCCGAACCCCAGGCCGACGGCACCTACAAGCTCACCGGCCAGAAGATCTTCATCAGCGCGGGTGAGCACGACCTGGCCGAGAACATCCTGCACCTGGTGCTCGCGCGCCTGCCCGACGCGCCCGTGGGCAGCAAGGGCATCAGCCTGTTCCTGGTGCCCAAGTACCAGGTGAAGGCCGATGGCAGCATCGGCGCGCGCAACGGCATCCACTGCGGCGGCCTCGAACACAAGATGGGCATCCACGGCAACGCCACCGCGCAGATGGTGCTCGACGGTGCCGTGGGCACCCTGGTGGGCGAGCCCAACAAGGGCCTGCCCGCCATGTTCGTGATGATGAACGCCGCCCGCCTGGGCGTGGGCAACCAGAGCCTGGGCCTGACGGAAGTGGCTTATCAGAACGCGCTCGTCTACGCCAAGGACCGCATCCAGATGCGCAGCCTGTCGGGCGTGAAGGCCAAGGACAAGCCGGCCGACCCCATCATCGTGCACCCCGACGTGCGCAAGATGCTGCTCACCGCCAAGGCCTACGCTGAAGGCGGCCGCGCGCTGCTGATGTTCTGCACGCTGCTGCTCGAGAAGGAACTGCACCACCCCGACGAGAAGGTGCGCAAGGACTGCGCCGACCTCGCTGCGCTGCTGACGCCCATTGCCAAGGCCTTCCTGACCGACAACGGCTTCGAGGCCACCAACCACTGCATGCAGGTGTTCGGCGGCCACGGCTACATCAAGGAATGGGGCATGGAGCAGTACGTGCGCGATGCCCGCATCAACATGATCTACGAGGGCACCAACACGGTCCAGAGCCTGGACCTGCTGGGCCGCAAGGTGCTGGGCAACAACGGCGCCACGCTCAAGAAGTTCGGCAAGCTCGTGGCCGCGCTGGTGGAAGAAGAGGGCGTGAACGAGAAGATGGCCGAGTTCATCAACCCCCTGGGCTACCTGGGCGAGCAGATGACCAAGTTCACCACCGAGATCGGCTTCAAGGGCCTGCAGAACCCCGACGAGGTGGGCGCGGCCGCCGTGCCTTACCTGCGCGTGGCCGGCCATCTGGTGTTTGCCTACTTCTTCGCGCGCATGGCCCAGGCCGCGCAGCGCGCCATCGACGGTGGCAGCACCGACCCGTTCTACACCGCCAAGCTGCAGACCGCGCGCTTCTACTTCGCCAAGCTGTTCCCCGAGACGGCCACGCTCATGCGTCTGGCGCGCTCGGGCAGCAAGGTGCTGATGGACACCGACGCAGCTTTGGCATGACCCCCTGCGCCGCTTCGCGTCTTCCCCCTGAAGGGGGACAACACCTGAGGCCCGGCAAAGCCGGTTCCTCGGTGTTCCGCGACAACTTCCCTTCACTCTAAGGAGACAGTCATGAAGATGCATGTGTTTGCTCTTGCCGTGTCCCTCGCCGGCCCGGCCCACGCCCAGATGACGCCCACGGGCCTGTGGAAGACCATCGACGACGACTCGAAGAAGGAGAAGTCGCTGGTGCGCATCACCGAGAGCAACGGCGTCTTCAGCGGCCGCATCGAGAAGCTGCTCGACCCCGCCACCGACCAGAAAGCGGTGTGCGACAAGTGCAGTGACGACCGCAAGGACAAGCCCATTCTTGGCCTGGAGATCCTGCGTGGCATCCGCCAGGGCGAGAACGACAAGGCCGTGTACGAGGGCGGCACCATCGTCGACCCGAACAACGGCAAGAGCTACCGCGCGCGCCTCAAGCCGGTGAACGGCGGGGCGCAACTCGAAATGCGTGGCTACCTCGGCCCCTTCTTCCGAACGCAAGTCTGGCACCGCGTCGAGTGACACCGCCAGCCATTCACGGAAACCACATGAACCGATTCAACGTCAGAAAAGTCGCCGTGCTCGGCGCGGGCGTGATGGGCGCGCAGATCGCGGCCCACCTCGTCAACGTCAAGGTGCCCGTTGTCCTCTTCGACCTGCCTGCCAAGGAAGGCCCGAAGAACGGCATCGTCACCAAGGCCATCGAGAACCTGAAGAAGCTCAAGCCCTCGCCGATCGGCGTGGCCGCCGACGCCGACCTCATCGTCGCCGCCAATTACGAAGAGCACATGGCCCTGCTGGGCGGGTGCGACCTCGTGATCGAGGCCATCGCCGAGCGCATGGACTGGAAGCTGGACCTGTACCAGAAGATCGCGCCCCACCTGGCCGCGCACGCCATCGTCGCATCCAACACCTCGGGCCTGTCGATCACGAAACTGAGCGAGGCCTTGCCCGAGGCCATCAAGCCGCGCTTCTGCGGCATCCACTTCTTCAACCCGCCGCGCTACATGACGCTGGTGGAGCTGATCGCCACGCCCACCACGCAGCCCGAGATCCTGGACCAGCTCGAGACCTTCGTCACCAGCGGCCTGGGCAAGGGTGTGGTGCGCGCCAAAGACACGCCGAACTTCATCGCCAACCGCATCGGCATCGCCGGCATGCTGGCCACCATGAAGGAGGTGGAGAACTTCGGCCTCACGTTCGACGTGGTGGACGACCTCACCGGCAAGCGCCTGGGCCGCGCCAGCAGCGGCACCTTCCGCACCGCCGACGTGGTGGGCCTGGACACCATGGCCCACGTCATCAAGACGCTGCAGGACAACCTGAGCGCCGAAACCGACCCGTTCTACGCCAGCTTCGGCACGCCGCCCGTGCTGAAGGCGCTGCTGGAGAAGGGCCACCTGGGCCAGAAGGCCAAGGCCGGCTTCTTCAAGAAGGTGGGCCGCGACATCCTGCGCTTCGACCTGGAGAGCGGCGAGTACGTGCCCTCCGGCGAGAAGGCGGACGAGGTCTATGGCCGCATGCTCAAGAAGCCCGCGGGCGAGCGCCTGAAGCTGCTGAGAAACAGCACCGGCCCGCAAGGCCAGTTCCTCTGGGCCATCCTGCGCAACAGCTTCCACTACGCAGCCGTGCACCTGGCCTCCATCGCCGACACCGCGCGCGACGTGGACCTGGCCATGCGCTGGGGCTTCGGCATGAAGCAGGGCCCCTTCGAGCTGTGGCAGGAAGCCGGCTGGCTCGAGGTGGCGAAGATGGTCCAGGAGGACATCGACGCGGGCAAGGCACTGTCCAAGGCGCCCTTGCCCGACTGGGTGTTCAAGGGCCCGGTGGCCGAGGCCGGCGGCGTGCACACCGCGCAGGGCTCGTGGAACCCGGGCAAGGGCGTGTTCGAGCCGCGCCGTGAACTGCCCGTGTACCAGCGCCAGCCTTTCCCCGAGCTGCTGCTCGGCGAAGCCGGCCCGCGCTTCGCCGACGCGGGCACCACCATCGAAGAGACCGACGCGGTCCGCCTCTGGACACTGGACAACGAGGTCCTGATCGCCAGCATCAAGACCAAGATGCACGCCATCAGCCCCGAGGTCTGCGAGGGCCTGATGCAGGCCGTGGAACTGGCCGAGGCGCAGTACCAGGGCCTGGTGGTCTGGTCGGGCGACGAGCCCTTCAGCGTGGGCGCCGACCTGCAGGCCATGCTGCCCGCCTTCCTGGCCGTGGGCGTGGCCGCCATCGAAGACGCCGAAGGCTTCATGCAGCAGACCATGCTGCGCCTGCGCTACGCCAACGTGCCGGTGGTCTCCGCCATCCGCGGCATGGCGCTGGGCGGCGGCTGCGAGCTGGCCGTCTACAGCGGCAAGCGCGTGGCGCACATGGAAAGCTACATCGGCCTGGTGGAAGTGGGCGTGGGCCTGATCCCCGGCGCCGGCGGCCTCACCTACATCGCGCGCCGCGCGGCCGAGAACGCCCAGGCGTCCACAGGCAAGGACCTGCTGCCCTTCCTCACCGAAGGCTTCACCGCCGCGGCGATGGCCAAGGTCGGCACCAGCGCGATCGAGTCGCGCAGCATCGGCTACCTGCTCGAGTCCGACCTCATCGTGCCGCACAAGGACGAGCTGCTGTTCGTCGCGCTCAACGAAGCGAAGGCCATGTTCCGCGCCGGCTATCGCGCGCCGCACAAGCGCCTGTTCCCCGTGGCCGGCCGCGACGGAAAGGCCACGATCATGGGCCAGCTCGTGAACATGCGCGACGGCGGCTTCATCAGCCAGCACGACTTCCACATCGCCAGCCTGATCGCCAACGTGGTCACCGGCGGCGACGTGGACCCCGGCACGCTGGTGAGCGAGGAATACCTCATGACGCTGGAGCGCCAGGCCTTCTGTGCGCTCATCACGAACCCCAAGACGCAGGAGCGCATCCTGGGCATGCTCAACACCGGCAAGCCCGTGCGCAACTGAGGAGCCACGACATGAGCAAACAAGTTCAAGACGCCTACATCGTCGCCGCCACGCGCACGCCCATCGGCCGTTCGCACAAGGGCTCGTTCAAGCACCTGCGGCCCGACGACATGCTCGCCATCGCGCTGCGCTCGGCGCTCGCGCAGGCGCCCGGGCTGGACCCGAAGGCCATCGAAGACATCATCTGCGGCTGCGCCATCCCCGAGGCCCAGCAGGGCCTGAACGTGGCGCGCATCGGCGCGATCCTCGCGGGCCTGCCCAACAGCGTGGGCGGCATCACGGTCAATCGCTTCTGCGCCTCGGGCCTGTCGGCCGTGGCCATGGCGGCCGACCGCATCCGCGTGGGCGAGGCCGATGTGATGATCGCCGCCGGCACCGAGAGCATGAGCATGGTGCCCATGATGGGCAACTCGCCCAGCCTGTCGCCCGCCATCTTCGCCAACACGCAGGACGTGGAGCAGTACGGCATCGCCTACGGCATGGGCCTCACGGCCGAGAAGGTGGCGCAGCAGTGGAAAGTCTCGCGCGAGGCGCAGGATCAATTCGCGCTGCAGTCGCACCAGCGCGCGCTGATCGCGATGAAGAACGGCGAGTTCGCCAATGAGATCACGCCGGTGGAAGTGACCGAGCGTGAGGTGAACCTGGAATCGGCCGAGGTGAGCAAGCGCACGCGCACCGTGAGCCTGGACGAAGGCGCGCGCCCCGACACCAGCCTGGAAGGCCTGGCCAGGCTGCGCACCGTGTTCGCCGCGCGCGGCTCGGTCACGGCGGGCAACAGCTCGCAGACCAGCGACGGCGCGGGCGCGCTGATCCTGGCGAGCGAGGCGGCGGTCAAGCGCTTCGGCCTCAAGCCGCTGGCGCGCTTCGTGAGCTACGCCAGCCGCGGCGTGCCGCCGCACATCATGGGCATCGGCCCGGTGGAGGCGATCCCCGCCGCGCTGCGCTACGCCGGCCTGAAGCAGGACGACATGGACTGGATCGAGCTCAACGAGGCCTTCGCGGCCCAATCGCTCGCGGTCATCAACACCCTGGGGCTGGACCCGGCCAAGGTCAATCCCATGGGCGGTGCCATTGCCTTGGGCCACCCCCTTGGCGCCACCGGCGCGATCCGCTCGGCCACCGTGGTGCACGCGCTGCAGCGGCACCAGAAGAAGTTCGGCATGGTGACCATGTGCGTGGGCATGGGCCAGGGCGCAGCGGGGATCTTCGAGCGCGTGTGATTCCAATGGCATCCAAAGAAGGCGCCCAAGGGGCGCCCTTTTTTTGGGAGCGTGCGATACCCCCAAGGTGCCCAGGATGGGCGAGCAGATAGGATGTCGACCCGGCAATCGGTGTATCCTATGAAATACATCCGCTGCTATGCTTGAGGTTCGCCAGACCAGCGTCTACGCCAAGTGGTTTGCCGGCCTTCGTGATCGACAAGCCAGAGCGCGCATCGATATCCGCATTCGGCGCTTGTCCCTGGGCAACGCGGGAGACGTGAAAGCCGTGGGCGATGGCATCTCTGACCTGCGGATCGACCACGGGCCCGGCTATCGCGTGTACTTTTTGCAGAGGGGAGCGACATTCGTCCTCCTCCTGGCGGGCGGCGACAAGTCCACCCAGGTCCGCGATGTTCGTGAAGCCAAGGCGCTGGCGCGCCAGCTATAGGAGTCAAGCATGAGCAAACCCATCACCAACCCCTGGGACCCTGCCGAGCACTTCAGCAGTGAGGAAGACATGGTCGCCTACCTGGAGGTCGCGTTGGCCGACGGCGACCCGGCGCTCATTGCCGCTGTGTTGGGCGACATCGCGCGCGCCAAGGGCATGACCCAGGTCGCCCGCGAAACGGGTCTGGGCAGGGAGAGCCTCTACAAGGCGCTGTCGCCAGAAGGCAATCCGGCGTTCGCCACCATCATGAAGGTGATTTCGGCGCTGGGTTTGCAGCTTCACGCATCGGCGGCCGGAGCAAAGGCCGCGGCCTGAGGCATCCGCAAGCTCAGAGCGGCTTCTTGATCAGGTTCGCGATCTCGCCCACCACCCCGCGGCGGAACGCCAGCACGCAGATCACGAAGATCACGCCCTGCACCACCGTGACCCAGGCGCCGAGTTGCGCCAGGTAGTTCTGCATCGACACGATGATGGCCGCGCCCACCACAGGCCCGAACAGGGTGCCCATGCCGCCCAGCAAGGTCATCAGCACGACCTCGCCCGACATGCTCCAGTGCACGTCGGTGAGCGAGGCGAGCTGGAACACGATGGCCTTGGTGGCGCCGGCCGCGCCGGCCAGGCCGGCCGAGAGCACGAAGGCCAGGTGCTTGTAGCGGTCGGTGTCGTAGCCGAGGGAGGTGGCGCGCGCCTCGTTCTCGCGGATGGCCTGCAGCACCTGGCCGAAGGGCGAGTGCACCACGCGCCAGATGAGCAGGAAGCCGGCGAAGAAGATCACGAACACCACCGCGTACATCGCCAGGGGCTGGCTCAGGTCGATCAGACCGAAGAGATGGCCGCGCGGCACCGCCTGGATGCCGTCCTCGCCGCCGGTGAACTTCGCCTGCAGGCTGAAGAAGAACACCATCTGCGCCAGGGCCAGGGTGATCATGGCGAAGTAGATGCCCTGGCGGCGGATGGCCAGGGCACCGACCACCACGCCCAGCAGCACCGCGCAGCAGGTGCCGAAGAGGATCGCCAGCTCGGGTGTGAAGCCCCAGACCTTGGCCGCGTGCGCCGACGCGTAGCCCGCGCCGCCGAGGAACATGGCGTGCCCGAAGGAGAGCAGGCCGCCGAAGCCGATGAGCAGGTTGAAGGCGCAGGCGAACAACGCGAAGCACATCACCTTCATCAGGAACACCGGGTACACCACGGTGGGCGCGATCAGGAAGAACGCGGCCATGATGGCGAAGGCGATGGCCAGGGACGAGTTGCCGGCGGGGGCCTTGTGGGCGCTGCCCGCGTGCGCGATGGTGGTGGTCGTGCTGCTCATCGCGGCTTCACTTCTCGGTTCCAAAAAGGCCCGCGGGCCGGATCAGCAGCACGATGGCCATGATCACGAAGATGACCGTGCTGGACGCTTCGGGGTAGAAGACCTTGGTGAGGCCTTCGATGATGCCCAGGCCGAAGCCGGTGAGGATGGCGCCCATGATGGAGCCCATGCCACCGATCACCACCACCGCGAACACCACGATGATGAGGTCCGAGCCCATTTGCGGGCTCACCTGGTAGATGGGGGCGGCCATCACGCCGGCCAGCGCGGCGAGGCCGACGCCGAAACCGTAGGTGAGGGTGATCATGCGCGGCACGTTCACACCGAAGCCTTGCACCAGCGTGGGGTTCTCGGTGGCCGCGCGCAGGTAGGCGCCGAGCTTGGTGCGTTCGATGACGAACCACGTGGACAGGCACACGATGAGCGAGGCCGCCACCACCCAGCCGCGGTAGTTGGGCAGGAACATGAAGCCCAGGTTCTGCGCGCCCATGAGCTGCGACGGAATGGCGTAGGGCTGGCCAGAGGAGCCGTACTCGTGCCGGAACAGGCCCTGGATGATCAGCGCAATGCCGAAGGTGAGCAGCAGGCCGTAGAGGTGGTCCAGCTTGTACAGCCGCTTGAGCATGAGGCGCTCGATCAGCACGCCGGTGATGCCGACCACGATGGGCGCGATCAGCAGCGCCCACCAGTAGCCGATGCCCAGCTTGTTGAGCAGCAGCCAGGCCACGAAGGCGCCCATCATGTACTGGGCGCCGTGCGTGAAGTTGATGATGTTGAGCAGACCGAAGATCACGGCCAGCCCCAGCGAGAGCAGGGCGTAGAACGAGCCGTTGATCAGCCCGATCAGCAACTGCCCGAACAGGGCCGCGGTGGGAATGCCGAAGATCTCGGTCATGCTCTGGACATCCTCTCGCTTACTTCACCAGGGGGCACTCGCCGTCCTTGAGGGGACGGAAGGCCTGGTCGGCGGGGATGGTGGCGCGCAGCTTGTAGTAGTCGTACGGCCCTTTCGATTCGGAGGGCTTCTTGACCTCGAACAGGTAGGCCGGGTGGATCTTGCGGCCGTCGGGGCGGATCGTGCCCTTGCCGAACAGCGGGTCGTCGGTGGGCAGCTCCTTCATCTTGGCGATGGTCTTGGTGCCGTCGTCGGTCTTGCCGGCTTCCACGGCCTTCAGGTAGTGCAGCACGGCGGCATAGACGCCCGCGTGGTCGGCGCTGGGGTACTTGCCGCCGTTGCGTTCGGCGAAGCGCTTGCTCCAGGCGCGGGTCTGGTCGTTCAGGTCCCAGTAAAAGGTCTCGGTGAAGATCAGGCCCTGCGCGGTGTTCAGGCCCAGGCCATGGATGTCGGGCAGGAAGACCAGCAGGCCAGCCAGGTTCTGACCACCCTTGGTGATGCCGAACTCGGCCGCCTGCTTGATGCTGTTGATGGTGTCGCCACCGGCGTTGGCCAGGCCGATGATCTTGGCCTTGGACGACTGCGCCTGCAGCAGGAAGGAGCTGAAGTCGCTGCCGGGGAAGGGCGTGCGCACCTTGCCCAGCACCTTGCCGCCGTTCTTCAGCACCACGGCCTCGGTGTCGCGCTCCAGCGCGTGGCCGAAGGCGTAGTCGGCGGTCAGGAAGAACCAGGTGTCGCCGCCGGTCTTCACGATCGCGCTGCCGGTGCCGTTGGCCAGCATCCAGGTGTCGTAGAGCCAGTGCACGGTGTTGGGGCTGCACTGCTTGCCGGTCAGGTCGGAGCTGGCCGCGCCGGTGTTGACGAATGCCTTGCCTTTTTCCTTGGTGACCTGGTTGATGGCCAGGGCCACCGAAGAGGTCGGCACGTCGAAGATGGCGTCAACCTTCTCCACGTCGTACCAGGTGCGCGCCACCGTGGAGCCCACGTCGGGCTTGTTCTGGTGGTCGGCCGAGACGACCTCGACCTTGAGGCCCTTGTTGGTGGCGGTGTAGTCCTCCACGGCCATGCGCGCGGCCAGCACGGAGCCCGGGCCGCCGATGTCGGCGTACAGCCCGGACATGTCGTTCATCACGCCGATCTTGACCACCCCGTCGGAGATCTGCGCCTGCGCAGCCCCCGCCGTCAGCAGCGCCGCGGCGGCGGTGGCCAGCAGCTTCGTCGTCATCCTCTTCATGTCGTCGTCTCCTTCAGTCAGTGTGAACGTGGAAAGACCCACCGGCGTTGTTCAGACACCGAGGTACTCGTGCAACATGCCCATCTTCGCGTCGAGCTCGGCAGCGGAGAAGCCCTCGACGATGCGGCCATGTTCCATGACGTAGAAGCGGTCGGCCAATGGCGCCGCGAAACGGAAGTTCTGTTCGACCATCACGATGGTGAAGCCACGCTCGCGCAGCGTGCGGATGGTGCGCGCCAGCGTCTGCACGATCACCGGCGCCAGGCCTTCGGAAATTTCGTCGAGCAGCAGCAGCTTGGCGCCGGTGCGCAGGATGCGCGCCACCGCGAGCATCTGCTGCTCGCCGCCCGACAGGCGCGTGCCCGGGCTGTTGCGGCGTTCCTTCAGGTTGGGGAACAGCTCGTACAGCTCATCGAGCGGCATGCCGCCATCGGCCACCACGGGCGGCAGCAGCAGGTTTTCCTCGCAGCTCAGGCTGGCGAAGATGCCGCGTTCCTCGGGGCAGTAGCCCAGGCCCAGGCGCGCCACCTGGTGCGTGGACATGTTCACCGTCTCCTGGCCGAACAGGCGGATGGAGCCGGTGCGCTTGCCCACCATGCCCATGAGGGCCTTGAGGGTGGTGGTGCGGCCCGCGCCGTTGCGCCCCAGCAGCGTCACCACCTCGCCGCGGTTCACGCGCAGGTCGACGCCATGCAGGATGTGCGACTCGCCGTACCAGGCGTTGACGCCGCTGAGGTTGAGCAGTTCTTCGCTCATTGGGTCTCCCGCCGGGCCGCCCCAAGGAAGGTCCGCACCCCCTGAGGGGGCAGCGAATACACGAAGTGATGAGCGTGGGGGGTCACGTCAATGGGCTCCTTGCAGTTCGGCTTCGGCGCTGCCCATGTAGGCCTCCAGCACCTGCGGGTTGGCCGACACCGTGGCGTAGTCGCCTTCGGCGATGACCTGGCCGCGCTGCAGCACGCTGATGGTGTCGGCGATGCTGGACACCACGTTCATGTTGTGTTCCACCATCAGCACCGTGCGGTTGGCCGACACCTTCTTGATGAGTTGCGTCACGCGCTCCACGTCCTCGTGGCCCATGCCCTGCGTGGGCTCGTCCAGCAGCATCAGCTCGGGCTCGGTGGCCAGGGTGGTGGCGATCTCAAGCGCGCGCTTGCGGCCGTAGGGCAGCTCCACCGTCACCCAGTCGGCGAACTCGGCCAGACCCACGGTCTCCAGCAGTTCCATGGCGCGCGCGTCCAGGCGGTCGAGCGCCTTCTTCGATTTCCAGAAATGGAAAGACTGTCCGGTGGCGCGCTGCAGGCCGATGCGCACGTTCTCGCGCACGCTCAGGTGCGGGAAGGTGGCGGAGATCTGGAACGAGCGCACCATGCCGCGCCGCGCCACCTGCGCGGGCTTCTGCGGGGTGATGTCCTCGCCGTTGTAGAGGATCTGCCCGCGCGTGGGGATGAGGAACTTGGTGAGCAGGTTGAAGACGGTCGTCTTGCCCGCGCCGTTGGGCCCGATGAGGGCGTGGATCTGGCCGCGCTGCACGCGCAGGTTCACGTCGTTCACGGCAACGAAGCCCTTGAACTCCTTGACCAGTCCGCGGGCTTCCAGAATGCAGTCGGTGGGGGTGTTCGTTGCCATGTAGGAGGGGCATTGTGGGCATGCCACCCATATGAAGAATGAGGGGAAACCCCACGGGGCATCGATGGCTTGCTATGGATTCAGGCTATTGCAAGCTTGGCCGCCAGCGCGCTTGCCACTCCAGGTGCCAGGCTGTCGCGCAAGCAACAGCGTGTGACTGTCAACTGGCCGACAGTCGCGTGCGCGTGCACGCGGCTGGTGCACACTGCCGGAGATGAATTCGCACCCACTCGATCAGGCCATCGCGCTCGACACCCTCGCTCCCGGCCGCTATGGGGGCCACACCGATCCGGCCTGGGCCAACATGGTCGGGCCGTTCGGCGGCATCACCGCGGCCACGGCGCTCAATGCCATCCTTCAGCACGCCGACCGCCTCGGCGAGCCGGTCGCGTTCACCGTCAACTTCTGCTCGGCGCTGGCCGATGGCGATTTCGAGGTGGAGGCGCAGGCGGTTCGCACCAACCGTTCCACGCAGCACTGGGCGGTGAGCATCGAGCAGGGGGGCGAGACCGTGCTCACCGCCACCGCGCTGACGGCCACGCGGCGCGAGACCTGGGGCGCGCAGGAACTGCGTCCGCCGCAGGTGCTGTCGCCCGCGGGCCTGGGCAAGCCGCAGATGGCGGCCCTGGTGGAATGGGTGAAGCGTTACGACCTGCGCTTCGCCGAAGGGCCGATCCCGCGCGTGTGGGACGGCGAGGGCGAGAACAGCCGGACCACCGTGTGGGTGCGCGACGAGCCGCCGCGGCCACTGGACTTCGCCAGCCTCACCGCGCTGTGCGACGTGTTCTACCCGCGCGTCTGGCGCCGCCGCGCCACGCGCGTGCCGGCGGGCACCGTGTCGATGACGGTCTACTTCCACGCCGGCAGCGCCGAACTGGCCGCGGTGGGAGACGGCTGGCTCATCGGGCAGGCGGAGGCCAGTGCGTTTCGCAACGGCTACTTCGACCAGCGCGCCCAGGTGTGGAGCCAGGCGGGGGCGCTGCTGGCCACCACGCACCAGGTCGTCTACTACAAGGAATAGGTGCTGCCGGTGGGGTGCGGCAACGCCGGGCGCATCGTCACCGCTTGGCCGGCACGCCGGCCAGCGGCAGGAACAAGGTGCACGGCGAGTCAGGCAATGCGATGAAACCGTGGTGACGGTAGAACGCGGCCGCCGTTTCGTCCTTCGCGTCCACCATCAACGCGTGGGCCGCGATCTCGGCGCGGGCCGCGCGGTCGAGTGCGTCCGCGAGCAGTGCACCGCCCAGACCTTCCCCCTTGAAGTTCGCGTCGACGGCCAGACGCCCCATGCGCACGGTTGGTACAGAGGGGTAGCGCGGAAGCTTCTTGCCGGTGCTGGCGGGCAGATCGGCCAGCAGAACGCTGGCCGATGCCAGGGTGTAGTAGCCCGCAATGCGGGACTCATCGGCCAGCGCCACGAAGCAGGTGGCCACGCGTCGGGGGATGTCCTGGGTGACCTGTTCTTTGAGGTAGCGGTCCAGCGCGGGTGAGCCACTGTCGAATGCGGCACGGTCATGCGCCCCGTCCAGCAAGGCCAGGCGAAACGGCGCGCGGCTCATTCCGCGCGCAAGAGCTTGCGGCGGTGGGCGATGGCCCGCTTCAAGGCCGGCGAGGGCTTCGGAGGTGACTGCAGCGCCTTGGCGAAGCACGCCTGGTCCGCCAACGACAAACGCATGACGTCGGCTTGCTCGATGGCGCGTTGCGCGGCGTCCTGAACGGCAGTCACCACGAAATCCGTCATCGTCCGTCCTTGAAGTTCGGCGGCCCGTTTGAGCATCAGATGCAGGTTCGTGCTGATCCGGGCCTCAAGGCGGGCGGTGGATGAGGTTGAGCGCATGGTTTGGCAGAGGAGGCGTACGGCAGATTGCCGGATTATCGCTCTGTTCGTAGGGTCGTCCAACCGCCCCGCCGCTCAGGGCCGGCCCAGGAACAGGTACAGCCCGGTGAAGCCCTTGGGCGCGCTCACCACGCTCAGGTACAGCGGGCCGATGCCCGTGTCCGCGCCCACGAACAGGCTGCCGCCGGCCAGCAGGTCGCTGAAGGACACCTCGCGGCGGTCCAGCCAGGCGTTGCCCGCCTCCAGGGAGCCGCCCACGAACAGCGCGCGCGCGATGCCCACATCCCAGGGCAGGCGGCGGTAGTACGTCAGGCGGCCGAAGGCCAGGTAGTTGCCTGCCACCTGCCCGGAGCGGAAGCCCGACAGGTTCTGAAAACCGCCCAGCGAGTACTCGTCGATCGCGCCGATCGGGATGTTGTTGGCGTGCGCGAAGCGCAGGCCCACGTTGAAGGTGTGCTGACCGAAGCTGCGCACACCGGTGAACGAGCCTTCGACGCGCGCGAAGCTGCTGCGCTCGCCGCCGCGCACCTCGCGCCGGCCCACCACCACCTCGCCGAAGGCGCGGTAGCCGCGCGAGGGAAAGTTGGCGTAATCGAGCTGATCGGCCATCACGGCGGCGCGCACCCCGGCCTCGCGCCAATGCACGTTCAGCACGCCGGGCAGGATGTCGAAGCCCGGTTGCACCAGTTCCAGCTCGGACTGCCGCGCGCTCGTCAGCACGCCCAGGCGCATCTCGCCGACCGAGCCCTGGCGGCCGATCGGCCAGCCGATGTCGGCGCCCAGCCGCAGCGATTCGCGCTGGATGCGCGCCAGCGGGCGGCTTTCGCTGTCGTACAGGTCGATCTTGCGCACGGTGATGTCGCCGTAGCCCGCCACGAAGGTCTCGCCGGAGAGGCCCAGCGGCTGGTAGATCTCGGAGTACAGGCCCAGCGTCTCGCCGAGCTGCACGCGGTTGCGCCATTCGGTGCCGCTGGGCGTGAGCCAGTGCCGGTTGTGGCTGATGCGCAGGTTGAAGGCGCCCTCGCCACGGAAGTCGGTGCGCAGGTCGATGCCCACGCGCAGGTAGTTGGGTCCCCAGTTGTTTTCGCGCAGGCCCACCACCAGGTCTTCCCCGCCGCTGTCGGGGTCGCGCACCAGTCGGTAGTCCACGCGCTCGTAGTCGCCGCTGGCGGCCAGGGCCTCCATGTCGTGTTCGATCACGTCCACGTCGGCGCGCTGGCCCTTGAGGTGCTCCAGCCCCACACCCAGGCGCTGCGCGCGAGCCTCGTCCACCCCCTCGAAGCGGATGCCCGCGATGGTGCCCACGCGGGTGGCGTTGAGCTCGCTCTGGCTGTGCCGGGCTTGCGTCCAGTCGGCGTACTGGCGCTCATCCACCGCGAAGCGTTCGAGCGCGGCCCCCACGGTCTGCGCGTACGCGTTGCCCAGGCGCACCAGCTCCGCGGCCTGGTCGAAGTCCGCCGAGGTGAGCTTGCCCAGTGGCGGGGTCAGCAGCAGGTCGCGCGGCGTGAGCATGGCGATGCTGGCCTTGACGTTCTGCTCGGTGAGGATGTGCACCATCTGCGTGGTGATCCCCACCAGCGAGTACAGCGTCTCGCGCCCGGCCAGCGGCGTGCCGATGTTCACCGCGATGATCACCTCGGCGCCCAGTTCGCGCGCCACGCTCACCGGCAGGTTGTTCACCAGGCCGCCGTCGCCCAGAATGCGCCCGTCCAGCCCCAGCGGCGAGAACACGCCCGGCACCGACATGCTGCCGCGCAGCGCCGCGGCCAGGTCGCCGCGGTCCATCACCACCTCCTGGCCGGTCTCCATGTCGGTGGCCACCGCGCGAAAGCGCGTGGGCAGCGCGTCGAAGCTGCTGAGGTGGCGCGTGGGCAGGGTGTAACGACGCAGCAGCATCTCCAATGAGCGCGAAGACACCGCGCCCGTGGGCAGGCGGAACTCGCCATCGCGAAACCCGAGCAGGAGCACCGGCGAGAGCTCGAAGTCCTCCTCCTTGCGACGCTGCGAAAGCATCTGGCGCGGCTGGCGCGTATTGAACAGGCCGTTCCACTCCACCGACAGGATCTCGCGCTCGAGCTGCTCGCCCGTCATGCCGCTGGCGTACAGGCCGCCGATGATGGCGCCCATGGAGGTGCCGACGATCAGGTCCACCGGCACCCGCGCGGCCTCCAGCGCCTTGATGACGCCCACGTGCGCGAAGCCGCGCGCGCCGCCGCCCGAGAGCACCAGCGCCACGCGCGGGCGCGGCTGCGGGGGCAGGGGCGCCTGGGCTGCGGTGGCCTCCCGGGCTTGAGGCAGCTTGTCCTGGGCGTGCGCCGGGGCGACCGCGAGGCCCAGGCCCGGCAACAGGAAACACAGCAGCAGGAGGAACGGCAAGCGCGACGGACGGGGCAGACGAAGGCGCATGAGCGTCGTGTGAGAGACAGGTCGAGGGAGGCAAGTCTAGGGCGCCCCGGGGGCCTTCGTGGTAACTTGCCCGGCTGCTGTGTTCAACCCTTCCAGCGAACGACCATGAGCGACATCCTCGTCCACACCGAAGCCGGCATCCGCACCGTCACCCTCAACCGGGTCGACAAGAAGAACTCCATCACCTCGGCCATGTACGGCGCCATGGCCGACGCCCTGGCCAGCGCGGTGGACGACCCCGCTGTGCGCGTGGTGCTGCTGCAGGGCCACGAGACCGTGTTCTCCGCCGGCAACGACATCGGCGATTTCCTGAACAACCCACCCGCCGGCCTGGACTCGCCGGTGTTTCGCTTCCTCAAGGGCATCGCCACCTTCCCCAAGCCACTGCTGGCGGCGGTGTGCGGCCCCGCGGTGGGCGTGGGCACCACCCTGCTGTTCCACTGCGACCTGGTCTACGCAGGCGACAACGCCGCCTTCTCCATGCCCTTCGTGAACCTGGGCCTGTGCCCCGAGGCCGCCAGCAGCCTGCTGGTGCCGCAGATGCTGGGGTACCACCGTGCCGCCGAGGCCCTGCTGCTGGGCGAGCCCTTCATGGCCGAAGCCGCGCTGGAGGTGGGCCTGGTCAACCGCGTGCTGCCGCCCACCGAAGCCAACGACTACGCGCAGTCGGTGGCGAAGAAGCTCGCGGCCAAGCCGCTGAGCTCGCTGGTGGAGACCAAGCGGCTCATGAAGAAGGGGCAGGAAGAGCGCGTGCTGCGCACCATCGCCGAAGAGGGCGAGAGCTTCGGGCGCATGCTGCGTGAACCGGCGGCGAAGGAGGCCTTTGGCGCCTTCATGGAGCGGCGCAAGCCGGATTTTTCGAAGGTTTGAGCGAGGACGGGCGGGGCCGGCAGACGCCGCCGGCCCGCCCGATCACTTCGGCTGCTTCAACTTGCTGTAGGCGAGTTCGCCGATGTTCTCCGCGACCTGGCCGATGCCCTGCCAGGCGTTGCGGTAGTAGTCCTCGACCTCATGGGACTTGCCCTGGTGCTCAATGGTCGCCTTGATCTCGTCCTTACCCGCCAGGGCCCCGGCCGTGAGGCGGGCGAAACCCGATCGCGCGGTGTAGGACTTGATGGTCAGGGTGGCCACGTCGGTGCTGGACATCTGCGCCCCCTCCTCAGCGGCCATCCGGGCATAGGCGTCGGTGATGTACCCCCGCACGGTCTCGCTCACCTCGCAGCTGCCGCAGTCCGTTTTTACCCGCAGCATCGGCACGCGCCACTGGCCGGCGGCCGGTTTCGGGGCGCTGGCCTGGGTGGCGGCGGGGGCGGTTTGGCTGGCGGGCGCGGGGTCCGGGCGGGTGCTGGCGCAGCCGGTCAACCAAGCCGCCAGCGAGAGGACGCAAAGGGAACAAGACCGATGGAAGTTCAAAACAAGGCTCCTGAAGTCTGGCTGGACAGGCTGTCCCGAGATGGCGGGTCGTAGGATAGCCGGCTGGACATGGGGCTGCGTTGGCGCGATGCCGCGAGCGGGCCCAGACACCCATGCCCGCGTTCACGACCTGGCCCCGATGCCCATCCGCCGCCTCACGCCCGACGACGCCGCCGCGTACCGCGAACTGCGCTTGCGCGCGCTGCGTGAGCACCCCGAGGCTTTTACGTCCGACTGGCAGACCGAGCGCTCACGACCACCGGAGGAGTCTCGGCAACGCCTGGCGTCGGTGTCGGTGCCTTTCTGGGGCGCTTTCGACGACAGCGGTGCATTGACCGGCATGGTCGGGCTCGACTGCCCTTCGCGCGCCAAGCAGCGGCACAAGGGAACGGTGGTGGCGATGTACACCTGGCCCTGTGAGGGCCGGCGGTGGCCGCGCGCGGCTTCATCTTGACCGTGGCAAGCCGAGGCCTTCGGCGATCGCGCGCGCGGCGCCTTCGGGGTCGAGGACCGCCGTGTCGATGACCAGCTGCGCGCGCGGCATCGCACGTTCCGAGGCCTCGAACTGGGGGCGCAGTTCCCGCAGCAGCTCCAGTGACCGCAGCTTCCCGAACTCCGCCCGGCTGGGGGCCGTCAGGCGCTGTTCCTGCACGCTGGCCGGAACGGTCAGTTGGACGAAGTTCGTGCGGCCCCCGGCGGCCTTCACCGCCTCGGCGACGCGCTGCGCAAAGCCGTCGGCGACGGTGGGCTCGGGCGCGAACGTGAAGATGGTCGAGCGCCGCGCCTCGGCCGCCTCGCGCAGCAGGTCGAGCCACAACCGCTCGCGCAGCCTGACGAAGCGCTCGCTGCCGAACGGGAAGACCGCCGCCACCGCATCGACGATCAGGTGGTTGTGGAAAACGGCGTAGCCGGTTGTGCGGCCCAAGGCCCTGGCGATGGTCAGCTTGCCGCAGGCGACAGGGCCATGGATGAATACGAGCTCCATGCGGGCTATTGTGGCCGTCGCCGGCGGGCCGCCCAGCGCCTGTGCGCGAGGACGCCCCCACGATGGACCGTTCGCCCGCCCACCGCCGGTGCGGGATAACCCGCATCGGGACGACCCGAAGGAATGTGGGTTTTGAGTAGACGCCTGTGCCTTCGGCCCATGGTTCACGCGGCCCCGCCTTCCTAGGATTCGCCCCACTCGAACACCGGTTCGGGGCTGACCATCCAAGAGGAGACACATGGGCAAGAAACTGTTGCATTGGGCGGCCGCCAGCGTGGTGGCCGCGGGCGTGGGTAGCGCGCAGGCCCAGTCGGGTACGCTGTCCAACGACGTGGTGCGCATCGGCGTGCTCACCGACATCTCGGGCGTGTACGCCGACATCTCGGGCAAGGGCGCGGTCGAGGCCGTCAAGATGGCCGTGGAGGACTTCGGCGGCAAGGTGTTCGGCAAGAACATCGAGGTGGTTTTCGCCGACCACCAGAACAAGGCCGATGTGGGTGCCGCGAAGGCCCGCGAGTGGTTCGACACCGGCGGCGTGGACATGATCAACGACCTGGCCAACTCCGGCGTGGCCCTGGCCGTGGCCGGCGTGGCCAAGGAGAAGAAGCGCCACGTCATCGTCAACAACGCCTCCAACGTGGGCGTCACCAACGCGCAGTGCTCACCCTACGCCGTGCACTACGCCTACGACGCCTATTCGCTCGCGCACGGCACCGGCAAGGCCATCGCCGAAGGCGGCGGCGACACCTGGTTCTTCCTGACCGTGGACTTCGCCTTCGGCATCGGCCTGGAGCAGCAGGTGAGCGAGGTGGTGCGCGCCAACAAGGGCCGCGTGGTCGGCGCCGCGCGCCACCCGCTGGGCACCACCGATTTCTCTTCCTACGTGCTGCAGGCGCAAGCGTCCAAGGCCAAGATCGTCGGCCTGGCCTCCACCGGCAACGACACCATCAACGCCATCAAGGCCGCGCAGGAATTCGGTGTCACCAAGAACCAGAAGCTGGCCGCGCTGCTGCTGTGGATCCAGGACGTGCACTCGCTCGGCCTGCAGACCGCGCAGGGCCTGCAACTCACCAATGCCTGGTACTGGGACATGAACGACGAGTCGCGCGCCTTCGCTCGCCGCTTCCAGCAGCGCGTGGGCCACATGCCCAACATGGCGCACGCGGGCGACTACTCGTCCACGATGCACTACCTGAAATCCGTTCAGGCCGCGGGCAGCGACGACCCGGACGCCGTGTCGGCCAAGATGCGCGAACTGCCCATCAGCGACATGTTCACCAGGAACGGCAAGATCCGCGCCGACGGCCGCATGGTGCACGACATGTACCTGTGGGAAGTGAAGAGCCCGGCCGAATCCAAGGGCCCGTGGGACTACCTCAAGCCGGTCAAAACGATACCGGCGGAGCAGGCCTTCATGCCGCTGTCGCAAAGCACCTGCTACCTCGTCAAGAAGTGAGGGCCGTTCTCGACACGCAGGGGCTCAGCCGCAGCTTCAACGGGTTTCACGCCGTGCGCGACGTGAACCTGTCGGTGGCCGAGGGCAGCATCCACGCGCTCATCGGTCCCAACGGCGCGGGCAAGACCACCTGCTTCAACCTGCTCACGCGCTTCATCGATCCGACGGCGGGCCGCATCCGCTACCAGGGCGAAGACATCACGCGCCGCAAGGCCGACGCGGTGGCGCGCGACGGGCTGGTGCGATCGTTCCAGATCTCGGCGGTGTTCGGGCAGCTCAGCGTGTTCGAGAACGTGCGCCTGGCCGTGCAGCGCGAGCGCGGCCATTCGCTGGACTGGTGGCGCAGCGAGCGGGTGCTCTCACGCTTCGACGAGCGCACGCACGAGCTGCTGGCCGAGGTCGGCCTGAGCGAGTGGGCCGCCACGCCCGCCGCCGAGCTGCCCTACGGCCGCAAGCGCGCGCTGGAGCTGGCCACCACGCTGGCCCTGAACCCGCGCGTGCTGCTGCTCGACGAGCCCATGGCCGGCATGGGCGCCGAGGACATCGCGCAGGCCGCGCAGCTCATCCGCCGCGCCGCGCGGGGGCGCACGGTGCTGATGGTTGAGCACAACTTGTCGGTGGTGGCCGATTTGTGCGACCGCATCACCGTGCTGGCGCGCGGGGAGGTGTTGGCCGAGGGCGACTACGCCGAGGTCTCGCGCAACCCACGCGTGGTGGAGGCCTACCTGGGCCAGGGCACGCACACGCAGACGCACGCCGCGGTCTCCACGGAGGCCGGCCATGGCTGAGCCGCTGCTGGACATCCGCGAGCTGCGCGCCTGGTATGGCCCCAGCCAGGCCCTGCACGGCGCCAGCCTTTACGTGAACGAGGGCGAGGTGGTGGCCCTGCTGGGCCGCAACGGCGCGGGCAAGACCACGCTGCTGCGCAGCGTGATGGGCCTGGTCGGGCGGCGCGAGGGTGCGATTCGCTTGCGCGGCCAGGAACTCATCGGCCTGGCGCCGCACCGCATCGCGCGCCAGGGCATCGCCCATTGCCCGGACGACCGCGGCATCTACGCCACCCTGAGCGTGCGCGAGAACCTGCGCCTGCCGCCCGTGGTGGCCGAGGGCGGCATGGGCGAGGCCGAACTGCTCGCGCTGTTCCCCAACCTGGCCGAGCGCGCCGCGTCGGCCGGCACACACCTCTCGGGTGGCGAGCAGCAGATGCTGGCCATCGCACGCATCCTGCGCACCGGTGCGCGCGTGCTGCTGCTCGACGAGCCCACCGAAGGCCTGGCGCCGGTGATCGTGGAGCGCATCGGTGAGCTCATCGCCACACTGCGTGGCCGTGGTTACACCATCGTGCTGGTCGAGCAGAACGTGCGCTTCGCGGCCAACCTGGCCGACCGGCACTACCTCATGGCCTCGGGCCGCGTGGTCGATGGTTTCGACGCCGCGACGATGCGGCGCGATTTCGACGCGATCGCGTCGCGTATTGGTGTTTGACGCGATGAAGCACTCACGTCGCCTGCGGCCGCCGCCTGTACTCCGAGGGGCGAAACCCCGTCATCCGCTTGAAGGTGTTGGAGAACGCGAAGGGGTTCGCGTAACCCACGCTGCGCGCCACCACCTCGACCTTGTCCTCGCTGGTGGCCAGCAGGTGCGCCGCGTGCGCGATGCGCAGCGCGGCCAATTGCTTGCCCGGGCTGCGACCCAGGCTCTTCTGGCACAAGCGGCGCAGGTTCTCCTCGCTGGTTCTGGCCAGCGCGGCCATCTCGGCCAGGTTCCAGTCGCGCGCCAGGTCGGCCTTCACCGCGTTCCACAGCGGCACCAGGCGTGGTTCGCGCTGCAGCGGCGCCAGGATGCGCGCGGCGTAGCGCTCGATCACATCGACCCACACGCCGCAGGTGCCGGGGTCGGCCGCACCCTCCATCTCGCTGGCCAGGCCCAGGATGGCGTGCTCCAGCACCCGCCCGTCGAAGGGCGAGATGGTGGGCGAGAGCGCGCCGTCGACGGAGTAGGGCGACTCGGGCATGAAGCGCACCCAGGCCAGGCGCCAGCGCTGGCCCGGTACGCAGTGGAAGGCATGCAGCACGTGCGCGGGAGAAAAGCTCACGCTGCCGGGCTTGTGCGTGTACCAGCGGCCGTCCAGGAAGGTGCGGCCTTCGCCTTCCAGGCACACCTGCATGAAGGCGCCGCTCAGGTGGGTGCGCACGATGGTGTAGGGCACGGCCGCATCCACCACCGCCACGTGCGCGATGCGGCGCGCCGCGAGCGCTTCGCACTGTTCGGCGCGCACCACGGTCTGCACCGAGTGTTCGCCCATCACATGGGTCTCAACGGAGATGTCGGGATGAGGGTTGCGCATGGCGCTCGCATGATAGGCAAGCGGGGTTCGCATGATTGAAATCTTCGGCCTGCCGCTGCCGGTGATCGCCGGCCAGGTGATGCTGGGCCTGGTCAACGGTTGCTTCTACGCCGTGCTCAGCCTGGGCCTGGCGGTCATCTTCGGCCTGCTGCGCATCGTCAATTTCGCGCACGGTGCCTTCTTCACGCTGGGCGCCTTCGGGGCCTGGATGTTGCACCTCTACCTGGGCCTGGGCTACTGGATGGCCCTGCTCGTGGTCCCGCTGGTGGTGGGCGCGTTGGGGGGCACGTTTGAGCGCTTGCTGCTGCGCCGGCTGTATGGCCTGGACCCCATCTACGGCCTGCTGCTCACCTTCGGCCTGGTGCTGTTCATCGAGGGCGGACTGCGCGTGGCCTATGGCACATCGGGCCAGCCCTATCCGGTGCCCGAAGCCTTGCGCGGCGTGTTCAACCTCGGCTTCATGGTGCTGCCGATTTACCGCGCCTGGGTGATCGTGGCCGCGCTGCTGGCCTGCGGGGCCACCTGGTGGCTGATCGAGCGCACAGCGCTCGGCGCGCGGCTGCGCGCCGCCACCGAGAAGTCGGCGCTCACGCAGTCCTTCGGCGTCAACGTGCCGTTGCTGCTCACGATCACTTACGGCGCGGGCATCGCGCTGGCGGCCTTCACCGGCGTGCTGGCCGCGCCCATCCTGCACGTGAACTCAGGCATGGGCTCCAACCTGGTGATCATCGTCTTTGCCATCGTGGTCATCGGCGGCATGGGCTCGGTGTTCGGCTCCATCGTCACGGCGCTGGGCATCGGCGTCATCGAAGGCCTCACCAAGGTCTTCTACTCGGAGGCGTCGACGACCATCATCTTCGTGGTGATGGCGCTGGTGCTCTTGCTCCGGCCACGGGGCCTGTTCGGCCGGGAGGGCTCGCAATGAACACCGTGCCCCCACGCTCCGCCGCTGCGCGGGTCGCTGCCCCCCAAGGGGGTGCGATTCGCCTTGGGGCGGCCCGGCGGCGAATCACGCCCATTGCCCTCATCGTTTTGATCGCCGCCTTGCTCGTCGTGCCCTGGGTGCCGCAGCTGCTGTACCCGGTCTTCGTGATGAAGCTCTTGTGCATGGCGCTGTTCGCCTGTGCCTACGGCCTGCTGCTGGGCTTCGGCGGGATGATGTCCTTCGGTCACGCGGCCTTCTTCGGCAGTGCGGCCTACCTCACCGGCCTGGCCGCCAAGACCTGGGGCCTGCCGCCCGAGCTGGCGCTGCTCGTGGGCACCGCGTTCGCCGCCGGCCTGGGCGCGGTGTTCGGTGCGCTTGCCATCCACCGCCAAGGCATCTACCTGGCCATGATCACGCTCGCGCTGGCGCAGATGGTGTATTTCATATTCCTGCAGTTGCCCTTCACCGGCGCCGAGGACGGGCTGCAGCAGATCCCGCGCGGCGCGCTGCTGGGTTTCATCGACCTGCGCAGCGACTTCGCGATGTACCACTTGGTATTGGCCCTCACGCTGGCGGGCCTGTGGCTCATCCACCGCGTGGTGCATTCGCCCTTCGGCCACGTCGTCGTCGCCATCCGCGAGCACGAGCCACGCGCCCGCTCGCTCGGTTACCCGGTGGAGCGCTACAAGCTCATGCTGTTCGTGCTCTCGGCGGGCCTGTCCGGCCTGGCGGGCTCGATGAAGGCCATCGTGTTCCAGGTGGCCGCGCTCACCGATGTGCACTGGCACCTCTCCGGCGACGTGGTGCTCATGGCCCTGCTCGGTGGCCTGCACACGGTGTTCGGCCCGGCCATCGGCGCCGCGCTGGTGGTGGCGCTGCAGTACTACCTCGATGCCTTCGGTGGCTGGGTGACGCTGGTCACCGGCCTGATCTTCATGGTGTGCGTGCTCTGTTTCCGCTCCGGCATCGCCGGCGCGTTCAATGCCTTCGTGGCGCGCCGCCGTTCCTGAACCTTCCCCTTCGTCACACACAGGAGTTCCCCATGCCGCGTTTCGAACGCCAGGCCCTCATGGACAAGTTCCAGTCCATGGTGCGCGCGCGCCAGCCCATCCTCGGCGGCGGCGCCGGCACCGGCATCTCCGCCAAGTGCGAGGAGGCCGGCGGCATCGACCTCATCGTCATCTACAACTCGGGCCGCTACCGCATGGCCGGGCGCGGGTCATCGGCCGGTCTGCTGGCCTACGGCAACGCCAACCAGATCGTTCTCGAGATGGCGGGCGAGGTGCTGCCGGTGGCGAAGAAGACGCCGGTGATCGCCGGCGTCAACGGCACCGACCCCTTCATCGTCATGCCGGTGTTCCTGAAGCAGCTCAAGGAACTGGGTTTCTCCGGTGTGCAGAACTTCCCCACCGTGGGCATCATCGACGGCACCTTCCGCCAGAGCCTGGAAGAGACCGGCATCAACTACGCCACCGAGGTCGAGATGATCGGCCAGGCCCACGCGCTGGACCTGCTCACCACGCCCTACGTGTTCTCGGCCGCCGAGGCCGTGGCCATGACCGAGGCCGGTGCCGACTTCATCGTGCCGCACATGGGCGTCACCACCGGTGGCACCATCGGCGCCACCACCGCGAAGTCGCTGGACGCCTGTGTCCAGCTCATCGACGAGTGGGGTGAGGCAGCGCGCCGGGTGCGCAAGGACGTGATCGTGATCGCCCACGGCGGCCCCATCAGCAGCCCGGAGGACGTGGCGTACGTGCTGAAGCACAGCTCGCACTGCAACGGCTTCTATGGCGCCAGCAGCATGGAGCGACTGCCGACCGAGATTGCGATCAAGGCCCACGTGGAGCGCTTTCGGCAGGTGGCCGCCGGCTGAAGGCAAACGCGACACACAAGACACGAGACAGGAGACAAACACATGGCAAGGGTTTACGTGAGCGCGGTGATGAACGCCACGCTGGAGCAGGCCTGGGGCTACCTGCGTGACTTCGGTCGCCTCGGGGAATACCACCCGTACTTCGAGAAGTCCTATATCGAGGACGGCAAACCCGCCGATCAGGTGGGCTGCGTGCGCCACTTCACCGTGCGCGACGGCGGCGGCACCCTGCGCGAGCAACTGCTGGCGCTGTCCGACGACACGCACCGCTGCCGCTACAAGATCCTGCACATCGACGCCGACTGGACGAACTATGTGGCCGAGATGCACCTGCTGCCCATCACCGAAGGCGACAAGTGCTTCGGCGAATGGTGGGCCGAGTGGGACGTGCCCGCCGACCAGGAGGCCGAGGCCGTGGAGCGCGTGAAGGGCACCTTCCGCACCTTCTTCGAGTGCGTGGACGCGCACTTCGGCCCGAAGCGATGAACGTGGCAACGGCGCCGGCCTGGGTGGTCGGCACCTTCGACACCAAGGCGCCGGAGCTCGACTACGTCGCCGGCCTGCTGCGTGCGGCCGGGGTGCGTGTCTTCACCGTGGACATCGGCACGCGTGGCGCCGAGGGCGTGGCCGACCTGGGCGCGCGCGACGTGGCCGCGCACCACCCACGCGGGTCCGGTGCCGTGTTCGGCACCAGCGACCGTGGCGAGGCGGTCACCGCCATGGGCGAGGCCCTGGGCCTGTGTGTGCTCGCCGGGCTGGCCGACGGTCGCATCGCCGGCATGCTGGGCCTGGGCGGCTCGGGCGGCACCTCCATGATTGCGCCCGCCATGCGGCGCCTGCCGATCGGCATGCCCAAGCTGCTGGTGTCCACCATGGCCTCGGGCAACGTGGCGCCCTACGTGGACGTGATGGACCTGATGCTGATGTACCCGGTGACCGACATCGCGGGGCTCAACCGGCTCTCGCGCACCATCCTGGCGAACGCGGCGCACGCCATGGCCGGCATGCTCACGCACCACGCGCCCGCGCTCGACGCCGCGCAGGACCAGCCCGCCATCGGCCTCAGCATGTTCGGCGTCACCACGCCGTGCGTGCAGGCCGTGCGCTCCATCCTGCAGGCCGACTTTGACGCCCAGGTCTTCCACGCCAATGGCTCGGGTGGCCGCACGCTGGAAGCGCTGGCCGCCGCCGGCCTGCTCAACGCCGTGGTGGACCTGACCACCACCGAGGTCGGCCAGCACCTGCACGGCGGCGTGTGCGACGCGGGCCCGAACCGCCTGGACGCCGCCGCCCGCCACGGCCTGCCCTGGGTCGGCTCGCTCGGTGCGCTCGACATGATCAACTTCGGCGCGCGCCACACCATTCCCGAGCGCCACCGCGACCGCCTGTTCCACGTGCACAACCCCGACGTGACGCTGATGCGCAGCAACGCCGACGAGTTGCGCGCGGCGGGCGAGCGCATCGCCGAACAGCTCAACCGGGCGCGCGGGCCGGTGCGTTTGCTGCTGCCGCTGCGCGGCCTGTCGATGCTGGATGCGCCGGGTCAGGCCTTCCACGCGCCCGAGGCGAACGCCGCGCTGTTCGACACCTTGCGCCGGTGCTTCGCCGCGAGCGAGGCGCACCGACTGATCGAACTCGACCTGCACATCAACGACCCGGCGTTCGCCGACACGGTGGCGCGGCAGGTGCGCGAGGTGATGGCCCTCGCCTGAGGCTGCGTCGGGCAGAAGGTGGCCGATTCACCGGCGCCATCGCCTACGATGCGCGGCTGTTCCATCGCAGGCCCGCCCATGTCCGACGACACCACCGAACGCGCCAAGGCGCACTTCTTCTCCGGCAACGCGCACTTCGAGGCCGGCCGCCTGGCCGCGGCGCGCGCCGACTACGAAGCAGCGCTCGCGCTCGTTCCGGGCCGTCCGTCGGTGCTGGCCAACCTGGGCGTCACCCTGTGCCGCCTGGGCGAGTGGGACGCCGCCATCACACAACTCGACGCCGCGCTGCTGGCCGACCCCACGCACCGCGACGCCTGGGCCGCACTGGGACTGAGCCGCGAGGCCAAAGGCCAGTGGGCCGGCGCCGCGCACGCGCTGCGCCAGGCCATCGCACTGGGCGCGCAGGTGCCTGGTCTGTTCCTGTCCATCGCCCAGTGCGAGCTCCGGCAGGACCGCCCGCGCGAGGCCCTGCAGGCGCTCGACGACGCGCTCGCCATCGACCCGCGCGAGCCCGAGGCCTGGAGCCAGCGCGGCCACCTGATGCGCGAAACCGGCCAATTGAAAGAAGCCGCGCGCTGCTACGAAGAAGCCGTGAAGCACGGCGGCGAGCCCGCACTGCACCGCCACTTCCTCGCCGCGGTGCAGGACCTGCGCGATCCGCCACCACCGCCGCCGGTGTACGCCGGGGCGCTGTTCGACCAATACGCCGACGAGTTCCAGGACCACCTGCTCGCGCAGCTCAAGTACACCGCGCCCGAGACCTTGCTCAAGCCGCTGCTGAGCGATGGCCGCCGCCTGGGTCTGGCGCTGGACCTGGGCTGCGGCACGGGCCTGTGTGGACGGCTCATCGCGCCGCACGCGGATGCCGTCGAAGGCGTGGACGCCTCGCGGGCCATGGTCGAGCGCGCCCGCGCCAGCGGCGCCTACCGCGACGTGGCGCACGGCGACCTGCTGGGCTTCCTGCGCGCCGGCGACGCACCGGCCGAACTCATCGTCGCGGCCGACGTCTTCATCTACGTGGGCCCGCTCGACGAGGTCTTCGCCGCCGCCGCTGCGCGCCTCGCGCCGGGCGGCAGCTTCGCCTTCAGCGTGGAGCAAGCCGACGCCGGCCGCGAGCTGCAACTGCGCCCCAGCCTGCGCTATGCGCACTCCCGCCAACTCATCGAACGCCTGGCCACCGCGCACGGTCTGGCGGTGCAGGCCATCGAGGCCGGCGCGATCCGCGAGGAGCAGGGGCGGGTGGTGATGGGCTGGTACGCCTGGTTGCGCAAGGCGCCTTGAGGAAAGCGCCTGGAGGCAGCACCGCCGACGGCCTCACACCCGCAAGACCGATCCGTCGTCGACGCCGCTGGTTAGCAGATTCTGTTCCTGGCGGGCCGCCTTGGCCGCGTGGAATGTGGCTTTGCTGACCAGGACCAGGGCATGGCGTGTGGGCGTTTCGCTGAAGTCCCAGGCAATCTGGGCGGCGAGGCCATCGATCTCGTGGCCGCGGGTGAGCACAACCGACAGCGCTTGACCGGTCCGGAACGTGATCCAGAATTCACGCTCATGGCGCTTGGCCAGCGGGCCTTCCAGCAGCGTCGTCACCCGCTGCAGACGCAGCGTATTGCCGAAATCGTGGGCGCCATCGTCAAGCCCTTCGCGGGACTGGATGCACAGGGTTTGCAGCGAACCCTGATGTGCACTGTCCACGATGTCTTGCACGCTCGCCAGTTGCATCCAACTCACCTCGGACACGATCAGCTCGTCAAGGTGATTGGTGGACAACAACAACTTTAGCGTTTCGCGCATCTCATCGCGTGCCGAGCCGTCAAGGAACACGTCGGTTGGGTGAAGCAGGAAGTCATTGGGTGAGAGGTCCAGCCCGTGCAGCTCGACGCTGTTCACCCAATCCGGCAATGGCTGACTGGCGTTGAACGCCTTGATCAAGCGGGCAAATGCCAGGAATGCCCGCGAATAGTCGCTTCTGAAAATGATTCTTCCGTTTCTCAGCTTCAGAACGCGTATCAACTCCTCTTGGTGGGACTGGGTGTCGGATGCCACCAGGTCAAGGAGCGCAACTGGTCGATGGATCAAGCGCAGCACGTCGAGGGTGCCGCGCACGCAGAGCGGGGTTTTGCAGTGGTCGATGGCGTAGCGAAGCACCTTGTCCACGTCCTCGTAGTGCACGTGGGGCGGTCGTGACGGGAACCGGAGTTCGGTGACGCGGGCTTTCGACCGCTCGTCTGTCATGGCCTGCGCAAGAATCAAGGCGACTCCGCACGCCAGTGTCTCGTCCAACTGCACGGCGAAGCGCAGTTCGCATCGCTGGGCATCCATCAGCAGCTGCGCGTTGTCTTGTGCCAGCTGGGCCCACGTGTCGAGAGAGTGATCGGCACCCGTGCGTGTCAGGTCCAGCACGGGAACGAAGCTGCTCTCCATGGCTTGCATGGCTCGCAGCAGATCGATGTCTTGTGGCCGGTCCTGCCTCAGCCAGTCCGACAGCTCTGCGCAGTCGTCGCGGGATAGGGGTTCGTTGTCGATGAACCGGTAAAGCCCCGTCGTTCCCCCCGTGTGTCGGTCCGGCACGACGAGACCGTGCTGCTCCAGCAGCTGGATACGGGCTTGCGATGCGGACGAGGGGCTTTCCTCATGGTTCACGGGGGTGGCAGGCACCCGGATCCTTGGCGCGAGGTGGGTTCGGGGCGGGAGCGTGGCGGATGACGGCGCGGACTTTTTCGGCATGGTGACTCGGAGTGCAACAAATCGCCTGAGTCCCGGCCGGCGCGGCGGCGGTTCCGTCGCCTCCCCTGATCGCCCCGCCCCGGCCGCACCGTGATCACCAGCCCCGCCATCACGATGCCCAGGCCCAGCCATTCGCTGGCCTGGGGCACGTGGCCCAACACCGGCCAGGCCATGAGCGCCGCAATACCCGGCGCCAGCGCCGGAAACACCGCCGCGCGAGAAGGCCCCAGCAGCGCCACCATGCGCGAATAGGTGTACAGCGTGCCGGCACCGGCGATCACGCCCTGCACCAGCACCTCCACCGCTAGCACGGACGGCGCGGCCGACAGCAGCCGCTCGGTCCCGGCCCAGGCGAAGTACGCCGGCACGTAGGTCAGCAGCGCCACCACCGAGATGACCGCCGTGGCCAACAGCGGATCCAAGCGCTCGCGGCGCATGACGATGCCGAAGCCGGCCCACAGCGTGCCGGCGAGCAGGAACATCGCATCGCCCAGCATGGCGCGCGGAGTGAGGCTGCCCAGCGACACGCCCGAGAGCACCAGCAGGCCGCCGACCACCACGCCAATGCCCAGCGCCTTGCGCGCCGTGAAGCGCTCGCCCAGCACCCAGATGGCCAGCAGCGTGCCCATCACGCTCATGGCGGTGAAGGGGAACACCGCCGCGTGGCTGGGCGGCGCCCACTGCAGCGCGCCGAACATCAGAAGGCCGAAGGGCGGGCCGGCCAGCAGGCTCACCCCCAGCCAGGCGCGCCAACGGCGCCGCAGGCCCGCGGCGTCGCGCCGCAGCGCGGTCCACAGCACCGGCAGCGTGAGCAGACCGGCGACGCCGAAGCGCAACACGGTCATGTCCTGCGCGGCCAGTCCTTGCGCCACACCCCAGCGAGCGAACACGGTATAGAGCGCGCCGATGCTCGCGGCCACCAGGCCGACGGCGATGCCGCGCCGCAGAGTGGACGTGTCGCCCGGCGCCGCACCGCCCGGCAGGGACGGCGCGGTCGCTGCGGTGACGGGCGCCGCGAGGGGGCTCGCGGCGGTCGCGTTCGTGCAGGCCATGTGCCTCAGGCCTTCAAGGCCGGCGCGGCCGGGAAGTCCACGGGAACCTGGGTCACGCCGTGCAGGTAGTTGGTGATCACCTTGTCGCCGATGGTCACGATCGCATCGACCACGTTTTCGCGGGTCCAGCCCGCGTCGAGCGCGGCCTGCAGGTCCTCGGCACTGGCGTGGCCACGGGCCTCCACGACCCGGCGCGTGAAGCGCGCCAGCGCATCGAGCTTCGGGTCGAAGCTGGCGCGGCCCGAGCGGATCTCCAGCAACTGCGCGTCGCTGAAGCCATGCATCTTGCCGATGACCGTGTGCGCGGCCAGGCAGTACTCGCACCCGTTGTACTGGCTCACCACGAGGTTGATCACCTCGCGCGCCTTGCCGGTGACGGACGACTTCGCGTTCTGCAGCGCCAGGTAGCTGGAGAGCGCCTGGTTCGAGTGCGCCAGGGTGGCGTACAGGTTGGGCACCTTGCCCAGGCCCTTCTGCAGGTTGTCGAAGAGGGCCTGGTTGACGGGGCTGACCTCGTCGCGCGAGGGCACGTGGAAGAGGGCGGTGGTGGCGGTGTTCATCTCGATCTCCTGAAACGGTGTCGGGTGGAAGGGCGTCGCGCGGCGTGGATCGAACTGTGATTGATGCTTGAATCCGCCGGTAGACTGTTCTTTCGCCTAAATCAAATTCCAGTCTGGAATGAAAGGAAGCAAGCATGGACCGCCTGACCGGCATGCAGGTTTTCGTGCGCGTGGTGGAGCGCGGCAGCTTCTCGGCGGTGGCGCGCGAACTGGGCAGCACCCAGGGCGCGGTGAGCAAGCAGGTGGCCGCGCTGGAGCGCACGCTGGGCGCGCGCTTGCTGAGCCGCACCACGCGCTCGCTGGCGCTCACCGACGAGGGCGAGCGCTACTTCGAGCGGGCGCGGCGCCTGGTGGCCGAAGTGGAGGAGGCCGAGGCCGAGTTGCGCGACGGCACGCTGCACCTGAAGGGGTGGTTGCGCGTGGCCGCCTCGGTGGCCTTCGGGCGTCTGTGCATCATGCCGCTGCTGCCCGAGTTCCTGCGCCTGCACCCCGAGGTGCGCGTGGACCTGCGCCTGGACGACGGCTTCGTCGATCTGGTGGAGGAAGGCGTGGACGTGGCGGTGCGCATCGGCGAGTTGCCCGACAGCAGCCTGGTGGCGCGCCGTGTGGGCACTACCGTGCGGCGTGTGTACGCCGCGCCCGAGTACCTGTCGCGCGTGGGCGCGGCGGGCTCGCCGCGCGAGCCTCTGGACCTGCTGGCGCACGAGTGCATCGTCTACACCGGCCTGGCCACGCGGCACCATTGGTCTTTCACTGCGGGCCAGGGCGCGAGCCAGCCCCCGGGCACGCAGCAGACAGTGGGCGTGACCGGGCGGCTGCAATGCAACAACTCCGAGGTGGTGCGCGAGGCCGTGCTCGCCGGGCTGGGCGTGGCGCACACGCCCTGCTGGTTGTTCGGCGCCGAAGCGCTCAATCACCAGGTGATCGAGTTGCTGCCCGGTTGGTATTCGCCCGACCTGCCCATCCACCTGGTGAGCCCCGCGCAGCGGCGCCAGTCGGCCAAGGTGCGCGCCTTCGGCGATCACGTCGCGGCGCGGCTTGACCTGCCACGTCAAGGCGCGCGCGCTTTCCCCGCATACGATGCCGGTTGATCCATTCACAGGGGAAATTCGTGTCCTACATGCTGCTCATCATCGAACCCACCGGCCAGCGCGCCGAACGCACCGAGGCCCAGGGCCACGAGGTCTACGCCCGCATGCAGGCCTTCGGCGATTCGCTGCGCGCGCAGGGCAAGCTCAAGGCGGTGGAATCGCTCGAGGGCATGAACAGCGCCGTGCGCGTGAGCCAGGCGCCCGGCGCCGCGCGCCGGCTCGACGGCCCCTTCGCCGAGGCCAAGGAAATGGTGGGCGGCTTCTTCCTGCTCGACGGCGTCACGCGCGAGGAGGCCATCGAACTCGCTCGCCAGTGCCCGGCGGCCGAATGGGCCACGGTGGAGGTGCGCGGGCTGGCGCCGTGCTTCGACGAGAGCCGCGCCTGAGACCCGCGTAGCCAGTCGTTTGGCCGCGCCGCGCGGGGCCAGGGAACTCCAGGGGGCGAGGCCGCACGCAAGCAGCCTTGTGTTCATTGGAGACCGGGAATGCGTGGCGTGTCGGGAAGCGGTGGCGTTTCAAAAAAAATGGGGGAGGGGCCGAAACCACCGCCCTCGGTGCAGGAGATTGGCCAGCGGGTATGGAGGCTGTTGCAGTCCGATGGCGGGCAGCGGGAAGTCGAAAGCCTGCTCAAGACCTTGCCCGCGGGCGTGCTGGATCTGTCGCAGCAAGACGCCCTGAGCGAGCAGGCGACCGATCGGCTGTTCTGGGCGCTGCAGGGCTTGTGGAATCACCAACCGCCTTGCGTCCCGATCCTGAAGCTGGGCAAGGTCGATGATGTCCGGGCCTTGTGCGGGCACCCGTGGTCGCGATACGTGCAGACCCTGGACCTGTCGCGGCTGCGAGTACGGGTCGGGGAGCGCTATGTTGTGCCTTCCATCCAACAGGTGAAGCGCTTGCAGGCGGCGTTCCGCGAATCCCACACCCGCGGGCACCCACTCCAGAAAGTGGTCATTGCCTCTCAAACGTGCCCGAGCGCGCAGGAGAAGGGCTGGCAGGACCTGTCGAGCGAACTCGGCGTGCAGCTCGAGTTCGCACCGTCGGACCTCAGCGCGCAGGAGGTTCAGACCCTGGTCCGCGACGCGTGGGAGGAACTGCTGTGCGGCGGCTTCACGGCCGAGGAGGTGGATGCCCTTCTGGCCGATCCCCGCTTCAAGGACATGCGCGAACTGAACGTGGCCGACATGCTCCAGCAGGGGCGTCCCTGGCGGGGCTTGCCCTTGGTGCTGGCCAGCCAGGCCTGCCCCGTTCGAACCCTGGTGCTGCCGCCACCGTGCGAAACCATCCTCCACCTGTTCGGCCTGCATGTCAGTGAACGGAAGGCATACCTCGATCGGATCTTTGGCCCGGTGGACAAGGGCCCCCGTCGCTATCCCGCGCTGGACGTGGTCGAGCTGCGGGACTGGAGTCCCCGGCAGGTGGACAAGCAGGCATCGGCCCTGGCGCTGCGACCGGTGGGGCTGTACCTGGTCGTACCCGAGATGGGGGATTCCGACGACGTCGATACGCTCGTGGCGTGTGGCGCCCAGTTGCCGAATCTGCGCGTGAAGGACCTGGCGAGATTCAACGAGGCAGGGGCCTTCAAGTATCAGCAGCAGTGCTGGGATCGCTTGCTCAAGAGGAAGGTGGCTGGCAGCCCGGATCAGCTGTTCCAGTGGCCGGAATTTCGCACGACCTATCTGGAGTTGGGATTTGGTGCCGGCCACTGTGGCCGCGAGGTCTGGCGCGAACTGGCGAAGTTGCTCAGACACCCGGACTGTCCCCTCAGCGCGCTGAGATTCGCCAATGTCGAGGTGTTGGCCTCGTCGGGCGGACGGGCTGAGTTCCTAAGGACTTTCATCGACAGTGGTTTGCGCACATTGGATCTGCGCACCTGGACAGTGAAGGACGGGCGAATTCCGGGCGCCATTCGCCTCCAATGGGCCGGCTTCGGCGAGGGCGACGTCAGGACGCTCGATGGATTCGATGTGCCGGCCTGTGTTCCGGTGATCGTGTTGCACGTAGATCAGATCACGGCGCTGCAACCTCAATTAGAGGAGTTGTCGCGCAAGGGCTGGGTATTCGAGGATGAGGACGGGAACCGCGTGCCGAAGGCACCTGAGCCCATTGACAAGCGGCGCTTGTGGATGCAGTTGGATCTCGGCCACGACGACGAACTGCGACAGATGCTGTTCGATGCGAAACGATCGCCGAAGCGGTTTGCCGAGATCAGGGCATTCGCGCAGACATTGAGCCATCTGGACACCTCGAGTCAACGAGAGGGCATGCAGGAAAGCCAATTTGCCGTCGCTGCTCATTTCGTTGCGCAGGCCGTTGAACGTGACAGTGAACAGACGTTGCGTGGCGCACTGACGCGCAGCAGCGATTTTTCGCTCCAGCAGTGCCGCCAGCTGCTGGAGCAATGCAGCGCCCAGCGGGAGAACGCCTTCCAGGCCATCTCGCCGCCCCAGGCGTATGAGGAACGGGTGAAGGCGATCCGGGCCGCCTTGTCCGGCTCATGGGATCCGGATGCCATTCGCCAGGGCTTCACCGACGACCCGACGCTCTCGCCCTTGTACCGGGTGTGGATCAACGGCTGGGCGCGCCGAACGGTGGAACGGGGCCAACACCTGCTGAAGCTGCTGGAAGCCGTGGAGCACTCGGCGGCGCAGGAATGAGCCCGGGGCGCGATGCGGGTGCGTCATCCAGGGGCTAGGGTTTTCACCTAGATCGACCCCGTCGAAAACCGGTGTCCCGGACCGTCGTGGGCATGAAGCGGGCGAAATGGGTCGCCCGCACCGATCAGGAGATCCCCATGCGTTTCATGATCATCGTCCGTTCCATCCCCGAGTTCGAGGCCGAGACCACGCCCAGCCCCGATCCGGCCGTCTTCGACGCCATGCTGCGCTTCCACCAGGAGCTGGCCCGCGCCGGCGTGCTGCTCGACGCCTCGGGCCTGCACCCCAGCCGCAAGGGCTGGCAGGTGCGCCACGGCCAGGGCGCGCCGCGCATCGTGGACGGCCCCTTCGCCGAGGCCAAGGAACTCATCGCCGGCTACACCCTGATCCAGGTGCGCAGCCGCGACGAGGCCATCGAGTGGTCGCGCCGATTCCCCAACCCGGTGGGCGAAGGCAAGCCCGCCACCGTCGAGGTGCGCCAGCTCGTCGACCTGGACGAGATCCAGGCCGACGGCCCCAGCGTCGAAGCCTTCCGCCAGATGCTGCAAACATGATGGCATCGCCCTTCGCCTCCCTCATCATTCACACCCTCAAAAGGAACACACCATGCCCAGCCAGATCTTCGTCAACCTCCCCGTCGCCGACCTGCCGCGCGCCCGCGCCTTCTACACCGGCCTCGGCTTCACGCTCAACCCGCAGTTCAGCAACGACGAGGGCGCCTGCATCGTCATCAGCGAACACATCTACGTGATGCTGCTGGTGCGCCCGTACTTCCAGACCTTCACCCACCTGCCCGTGGCCGAGCCCGCCAAGGCCACGGCCATGCTCAACGCCCTGTCGTGCGAGAACCGCGCCGAGGTCGAGTCCTTCGTTGCCAAGGCCCTGGCCGCCGGCGGCAGCACGCCCAACCCGGCCAAGGACCACGGCTTCATGTACCAGCACGGCTTCGCCGACCCGGACGGCCACCAGTGGGAGGTCTTCTACATGGACGAGGCGGCGTTCGCGCAACAGGCCCAGCAGGACGGACAGGCCTGAGGCGCGTCGACCGATGCACAGTGCCATCCACCAGCGCATCGCCGCCACCTGGCGCCTCGAATCCGCCAAGGTCGTGGCCGCCGTCATGCGCCGCGTGCGCGACCTCGGCGTGGCCGAGGACATCGCGCAGGACGCCCTGGTGGCCGCGCTGGAGCACTGGCCCAAGGACGGCATTCCCGACAAGCCGGGGGCCTGGCTGATGCGCACCGCCCTCAACCGCGCGCTCGACCACCTGCGCCAGCGCGCCACGCGGGAGGGGCACGAGGCCGACATCGCCGCCGACCTGGTGGCCCTGCAGGCCGACCGCGCGCCCGACGTGGCCGATCAGGTCGACGCCGCGCGCCGCGACCCCATCGGCGACGACCTGCTGCGCCTGATCTTCACGGCCTGCCACCCCGTGCTCTCGGCCGACGCGCGCGTGGCGCTCACGCTCAAGCTGCTGGGCGGCCTCAGCACGCACGAGATCGCCCGCGCCGTGCTCCAGACCGAGCCCACGGTGGCGCAGCGCATCGTGCGCGCCCAGCGCACCCTGCGCGACGCCGGCGTGCCTTTCGAACTGCCGCACGGCCCCGCGCTGGCCGAGCGCCTGGGCTCGGTGCTGGAAGTCATCTACCTCATCTTCAACGAGGGCTACACCGCCACGCGCGGCAGCGACTGGATGCGCCCCGCGCTGTGCGACGAAGCCCTTCGTCTGGCGCGCGTGCTGGCCGACCTGATGCCGCGCGAGCCCGAGGTGCTGGGCCTGCAGGCGCTGCTGGAGATCCAGGCCTCGCGCAGCGCCGCGCGCACCGACGCCCAAGGCCGCCCCGTGCTGCTGGAGCAGCAGGACCGCGCCCGCTGGGACCGCCTGCTCATCCGCCGCGGCTTGGACACGCTCTCGCGCGCCGACCTGATCGCCGAATCGCCCGGGCCCTACCAGCTGCAGGCCGCCATCGCCGCCTGCCACGCGCGCGCCGCCTCGGTCAACGAGACCGACTGGGCGCGCATGGCCGCGCTCTACGCCGAACTCGCGCGGATCACGCCATCGCCCGTGGTGGAACTCAACCGCGCCGTGGCCGTGTCGCGTCACGCCGGCCCGGCCGCCGGCCTGGCCGTGCTCGCGCCGCTGCTCGACGAACCCGCGCTCGCGCGCTACCCCTGGCTCAGCGCGGTGCGGGGCGACCTGCTGCAGCAACTGGGCCGCGCCGACGAGGCGCGCGAGGCCTTCGAGCGCGCGGCCGGCCTCACCGAGAACGAGGCCGACCGCGCCCTGATGCGCGAGCGCGCCGACGCGCTGCGCGACGCTCCGTCGGACCAGCCGCGCGCCGGTCGCGCATAGAACGTGTTCACTGTCCCGACCCGCGCCGGGACGGTGAACACGTTCTTAATGTTCACGTCATCTGCGCGCCGCACAGTGCGCGCATGCCCGATCCGACGCTGACCCTTTCCCACGCCAGCCCCTGGCTGCGCTTCGACGTGTGGTTGTTCCGCCGCATCGGCGCGGGACGCGGGCCGGCCATCGGCCTCGCGCTGGCGCGTCTGGTGGCGAACTGGAGCTGGCTGCCGCTGCTGGTGCTCGTGGTGCTGGTCTCGCTGCCGCACCGGCTGGGCCCGTGGCTGGCGCTGATGTGCCTTACCTGGGCCGGGCTGGTGCAGCTGGCGGGCAAGCGCCTGGCGCGGCGCTGGCAGGCGCAGCGGCCCTTCGCCATGGGTCTGTGCGCCAACCACCTGGGGCACGGTGGCCGCGCGGGCTTTCCCAGCAGCCACGCGCTGGTGATGGGCGCCGTGCTGGGCGTGCTGCTGCCGCACACCGGCAGCGGCGCGCTGATGGCCGCCATGGCGGCCGTGGCCCTGGGCACCGGCTGGGCGCGCGTGCACACCGGCGCGCACTTCCCGCTCGACGTGGCCGCCGGCCTGGCACTGGGCGTGGCCAGCGGCCTGGCCTTCGGGCTCGTGCTCCCGGCATGATGGCCTGATTGCGGGGCAGTTGCGCCACGGGGGAACACCGATGGCGCGCCAGCGGGGCGCCCCGTCACACTGCGGGCACCATGACCGAGCCCGCCGCCGCCCCGCCCGATCACCACCCCGTGCTCATCGTCGGTGCCGGCCCCGCGGGCCTCGCGGTTGCCGGCAGCCTTCGCCTGCTGGGGCGGTCGTCCACCGTGGTCGACGAAGCCGCCTTGCCCGGGTCGTCCTGGCGCGAGCACTACGAGCGCCTGCACCTGCACACCGTCAAATCGCACTCGGCCCTGCCGGGCCTGCCGTTTCCCGACGCGGCGCCGCGCTACGTGCCCCGCCAGGGCGTGGTGGACTACCTCGAGGCCTACGCGCGGCACCACGGCATCGAGCCGCTGGGTGGCCAGACGGTGGTGCGCATCACCGCCGGGCCGACCGCCGAGCACGTGGCGCGCTGGCGCGTGCACACCGCCAGCGGCCGTGTGTGGACCGCCACCCACCTGGTGCTGGCCACCGGCGCCAACCGCGAACCGCGCACGCCCGTGCTGCCGGGGCAGGACGCCTTCACTGGCCGCGTGCTGCACAGCCACGCCTACCGCAACGCCGCGCCCTTCAAGGGCCAGAGCGTGCTGGTGGTGGGCATGGGCAACACGGGGGCCGAGATCGCGCTCGACCTGGCCGAGCAGGGCGTGGGCGTGGCGCTGTCGGTGCGCTCGCCGGTCAACATCGTGCTGCGCGACGTGCTGGGCCGGCCCACGCAACTCTCCAGCATCGCGCTGGCCAAGCTGCCCGAGCCCATCGGCGACGCCTGTGCCACGCTGCTGCGCCATCTCACCGTGGGCGATCTCTCGCGCTGGGGCTTGCGCACACCGGCCGTGTCGCCGCTGCGCCAGTTGCGCCATGAGGGCAAGACGCCCGTGATCGACGTCGGCACGCTCGCGCGCATCAAGCGCGGCGAGATTCCGGTGTACCCCGGCATCGCCACGCTCATGCGCGGCGGCGTGCGCTTCACCGACGGACGCGGCCAGGCCTTCGACACCATCCTGCTCGCCACCGGCTACCAGCCCCTGCTGCAGGGCCTGTTTCCCGACCACCCCCTGCCGCTCGATGAGCGCGGCCTGCCCACGGTGCTGCACGGCGAGGGACCGCTCGACGGCCTGCACTTCGTCGGCTTCGACATCCGCCAGCCGGGTGGGCTGCTGCGCACGATCGCGATGCAGGCCGAGCGGGTGGCGCGGCGTCTCGCCATGAGCGATAAAAGTATGTGAGTGAAGCGTAGTCGAGCGAGAAATAGTGTTCTTTAGATCAAGCGTTTCTGCTTCAACACTACTTCATTCGTAGCATCAAATAGCCGGATTCAGCTGCCTCCAGCTTCACAGTGACAAGTTCGTGATCACCCTGAGTGAACAACGATTGACATGTGGTGTAGCGCTCTCTTACATTCCTTCACGTTTAAAAACCTGAATGCGACCATGTCGCGCGCCTGACGAGCCACGGCCACAAGCGTGAGGCGTTGAATCAGCGGAGGGATCCCCATGTCAGTTTTCTTGCCAAGCAAGGCAGGCGCAGCCATGCGCGAACGGGTGCGCCGGCTTGTTGGTGTATCGGCCTTCATGTGGGCGAGCTTGGTTTCGGCGCAGCCGAATACACCGGGAAAACTTGGTGCTGAGTTCAGTGTGTCGCCCACGGGCGCGGCGATCTTCCGGGTGCCCATACAGGTCCCGCCTGGTGTGGCGGGGGTTAAGCCTCAGTTGGCGCTGGTCTACAACAGCCACGCGGGGAATGGTCTCATGGGGGCGGGTTGGAGTCTGGAAGGACTGTCTGCCGTGACGCGCTGCGCAAAGACCATGCCGACTGATGGCATGCGAGGACGAATCCAATACAACGTTGAAGACCGCTTTTGCCTCGACGGCCAGCGTTTGATAAATGTCGCTGGTGCGTACGGCAGTGCTGGAAGCGAATACCGCACAGAAGTGGATAGCTTCAAGAAGGTGCTGGCTGTCGGAAGCGCTGGCGGGAACGCCGTCAACGGGCCCGAACGCTTTGACGTCTTCTCCAAGGAAGGGATGGTCTTTGAGCTGGGCGGGACTGTGGACGCACGCATGGAAGCCCAGGGCAAGTCTGCCGTGCATGCCTGGTCGGTGAGTCGCATGCGCGATGTGAAGGGCAACGCGATCGATTTTTCCTATTTCAAGGACGCTATCAAAGGCATCCATCGCCTTGAACGCGTGAGCTATGCGAACCGTTCTGTGCGGTTCGAGTATGAGAGCCGGCCAGACATCTCCATTGTCTACATTGCCGGCGCGAAACAGACGCTGGACGCGAGGTTAATGCGGATTCGTGCCTTCGTCGATGAATCCCCGGTCATGGAGTGGCGGGTTGTCTACTCGGAGCACTCGAGTGTCTATGGTTCGCTGCCGGCCTCCTTGCAGCAGTGCACACCGTCGAATCAATGCACCGATCCGGTGGTGTTGAGCTACCGAGGAGCGGCCTCAGGGGTCACTCAGGCCGCCTTGTCGATGACGACCTCGAGTCCTGCCCTCAATGTGGTGCACACAGCGCCTGGACGAAAAGAGCCCAACCAGCGAGTGCACGGGGGTGACTTCAATGGCGATGGCTTGGAAGATCTGGTGCTCTTCCTGACCCCAAACTCCGAGTACGCCATCCCATGCGACGAAGGTGGTTGCATCACATATGAGACGCTGATTCAGTACCGCGTGATGCTCTCCAATGGAATCGGAGGGTTCGTGCCCATGAATGTCAGCGCTGGCTTCGATACGAGGCAGCTCGATTTTCGATACGCGGCCATGACGACGGGGGACATCAACGGCGATGGTATTTCGGACCTGATTGCGTACGACGCGTCGTCAAGCGTAGGGCTTCGGACGATGGTGGCCACCGGAACTTCGTCGGGAGCCTTTACGCACCACGCCCATCAACTGCACACAGGCGCGTCTTATTGGGCATTGGGGGCGCCGCTTTCTCTGGATCTGAACGGCGATGGTCGCTCTGATCTGTTGATGTACTACCTGGGCCCCAATGGTCTTATCACCAAGGCCTTGTTGTCCAACGGTGTGGGTGGGTTCTCCATGCAGTCAGAGGTGACCCACATCGCCTCCAGTATGACGGGGTGGGAACTCGTTCCCACAGAGTTGAACGGCGACGGAATCACCGATCTGTTGGTCTACAAGGCAGATGCCAGCGGGCTTCGCGTGCGTGAGCTGCATGGTTTCCCAGGTGGAGGGTTCTCGGTTCAAGCGGAGCAGCTTGTCGATAGCGGGAGTTTCGCTGAATGGCTCGCTGTTGCGGCCGATGTGAACGGCGACGGGCAAGTCGACTTTTTCACCACCAATTTGAGAAACGACAGCATCTTTAATGCTGGTCCGGTGCAAGACGCGCTCACCATGAAGGTCTATATTCGTAAAGGAGAAGGCAGCTACGAAGCCAAGGCAGCGCAGTGGTTTGCGTTGGGTCAACCGGTGGGCAGTGCCTGGAATTGGCTGTTGGGCGACTTCAATCACGATGGCCGGCTGGACGTCATGGTGTATGGAACCCGTCAGAGCCAAGGTCAATTGCACATGTTGCCCTTCTTCTTTGATGAGCAAGGCCTGTTCGTGGTGCGCAACTGGTCGGTGTTCGGTGAGCCGCAGTTGATGGCGAACGTTGACCCTCAGTCGCTTACCTTGCAGGCGATCGGGAATCGAGGCGATGGTTCAACGCAGATGGTGCTGCACGGCAAGAAGATGCAGTGGGTGTGCGGTGACCACGAGTGCAATCAGGTCGCCCAGTTCAGCACAAACCTTTATACCGTTCAGAACAACGGTTTGCCACGATTGATGACGCAAGCGGCGTCAAGCGCCTCGGTCATGCAGTGGACCTACGGTTCGCAAAGCTCGCCCTCGGTACATACGCGGGAACCCGCTGGAGCCTATCCCCTGTCAGTGCCAACCTATCCCATTCCACTGGTCGCCACCAGCTCCCGAAGCAATGGGCTGGGTGGCGTCAACGCGATGAGCTATTCCTATGGGGGTTTGAAAGCCGAGCACGCTTCGGCCGCCCACCCCGGCAGTGGGCGTGGCGTGTTGGGCTTTCGCTGGATGAAGTCCAAGGAGTTGGCCACGGGCATCGAGGCCTACACCGAGTACTCGCAGACCTGGCCAACGATCGGCGGCGTCGTCAAAAGCGAAACCCGCCTCGTCGGGGCGGGCAGCGGCGGTGTACTGAATCGAACAACCAATACGCACGGATGCATCTTGAGCCACTCTGTCGCCGGGGGCGCGCCGCCCGCCAGTGCAACGGCCCCCTGCGGCAGCTGGGCGGCTGGCAAGGTGTACGCGCCAGTACTCCAACTGGCGGTCGAGGAAGGCTGGGACCTCAATGGTGCGCAAATGCCGCAGGTCTCGACCTCTCACATCTATGGAGGCTATCCAGACGACGTCGGTTCGACTCGGCAGTTTGGTGATCCCACGCAGATCACGGTTGACATCCACCATGGGGGCGTTCTCAAACACCGCAAGCAGACGGTCAATGAGTATTACCCCGCCAAAGCGAGCGGCAACCAATGGCAGTTAGGACGCCTGAAGAAGGCCACTGTGAGCAGTAGCCAGTACTGAGACAGCGAGAACCGCCCATATATTCAGGGACCGGAGGGGTAGGATGCAGAAGATTCGTGAAGTGGCCAGCCGATTCGCGCTGCTGGCGGTGCTGTGTGCGACCAACTCCGCTTGGGCTCAATCCAGCACCTTGACCCGGGTCAGCAGCTTTGAGTACGACGAAGAAGGTGCATTGATCACGGAGACAGTCGAGCCCGATCGCCCCGACGATTGCCTGCGGACGACTTACGCGCTCGACACCTTCGGCAACCAGGTGTCCAGCAGCGTCAGTGCTTGCGCAGGCGCCAGTGGCCACTCGGTCTCCAGCGCTGGTACCGCTCGCACGAATACAGGCAGCTTTCAGGCGCATGCCGTCACGGTGGGCGGCGTGGCCCTGAGCAACGTCGCGGGCATGTTCCCCACGTCGGTGACCAATGCATTGGGGCACTCCGAGAGCAAGCAGTTCGACCCCCGGCACGGGGGCGTTACCCGACTCGTCGGCCCCAATGGCCTGGCGACGAACTGGACGTACGACGACTGGGGTCGCAAGACTCGAGAGACACGCTCTGACGGTACTTACTCAGTTTGGGACTACAAGCTGTGCCAAGTGGTCGGTCAAGCGCGCGATCCCTTGTGCCCCACCACGGTTGGACCCCATGCCCTGGTGTGGTACGTCAGCGAATCCGTGCACGGAGCCGACGGCGCGCAACTGGAACCACTCAAGCTTCAGTTCCACGATGCCCTCGACCGGCCGATCCGCACGCAGACCAAAGACTTCCACGGCCAGGATGTGGTCCAGGACACGCACTACAACGCACTGGGCCAGATCGAAAAGAAGTCCATCGTCTATCGCCTGAGCGGGGGTAACCCGCACTGGACGACCTTGACCTACGACGCCATCGGTCGACCACTCACGGAAACCAGTCCGGATGGCAGCGGGGGCAGCGCTGTGACACAGATGGCCTACAGCGGCCTTGTGAGCTCGGTGACCAATCCCTTGGGTCAGATCAAAACCACGCACAAGGACGCGAGTGGCAACGTAGCCAAGCTGGTGGACCACCTGGGTGGTGAAGTCCTCTATGTTCACGATGCCTTGGGGCAGCTGCTGCAAACCACGGCAGCTGGCTTGATTACCCGAATCACCTACACCCAGCGAGGCCAGAAGGCCAGCATGGAAGACCCCGCCATGGGGCGTTGGGACTATGCCTACAACGTACACGGCGAGCTTGTCTGGCAGCAAGACAGCCTGGGGCAGACGGCCACTATGGCGTACGACCGCCTGGGGCGCATGGTTCAACGCAATGAGCCCGACCTGGTCAGCCGTTGGTACTTTGACACAAAGGCAGATGCCACCGCTTGTGGCTTGAGTGTCGGCAAGTTGTGCGAAGCCACCGCCGACAACGGCTACCGACGGTTGCATCGCTACGATGCGCAAGGGCGCCCGGACAGGACAGAGACCGCGCTGGACAGTTCGACAAGCCTGGCCGCAGTCAGCCAGACCTACGAACCCAACACTGGCCGCGTGGCGAGCCAGACTTGGCCCACCGGCTACAGCGCGAGCTACACCTACACCAGCTCCGGCTTCCTGAGCAAAGTCGAAGGGGGCGGTGTCGCAGGTCACGCGCAGCTCGTAAGCCTCGAAGTGCTCGCGATGGACCCGCAAGGGCGCGTGACGCAATACAGGCAGGGCAACAACGTCACCACGGTGCGGGCCTATGACCAGCCCACCGGCAAACTCAACAGCGTGCGCGCCACGCTGCAGGGTCAGAGCGACGGCAACGTCCTGAGCCACAACTACGGCTTCGACAAGGTGGGCAATCTGCTCACGCGCTCCGACCTGAATACAGGGGTCAGCGAGAGCTTTCAATACGATGCACTCAATCGGCTCAGTCTCTACACCGCCCTGGGCGGAGGCCTGTCGAGCGTACAGTCCGTACAAACGCTCTACGACGCGAGGGGCAACCTCAAATACAAGAGCGACGTCGGCTACTACCACTACGACGTGCAACGGCCGAACCGACTCAACCATGTCACGCTGGCGCCCGAATCGAACTGGAGCGCGGTCGGCTCGGTCACGGTGGCCAATACCGGCACGCGTGCGTTGTCCTATGCCTACGACGAAAGCCGTGCAGGTGCACGAAGCATCCAGGCCAACGGCGCCAGTCTGTCGATGGGCAACGGCAACCTCTGGTACACGGTGAGCGAAGACGAGACGCACGGCCGCCACACCGTGCGCTGGGAGTCCTACACCAGTTTCAACATGCCCCGCGAATTGCAGTGGGCAAATCTGGGTCAAGACGGTGAGCCAGCGACCGTGTCAGGCTATTCCTGTCCGGGCGGCTATCAACTCGCAGGCACCAACTGCACCAAAACAGAGGCCACTACCTTCGCCGCCACACCGGTATACGGGTGCCCTGTCGGGTTCACGCTGTCCGGCATGACATGCACCAGAAGCACCAGCGCACCAGCCACAGCGACGGAACTCTGCCCGCAGCCGAGCTGCACCTACACCGCGTCGAACCTCACCGCCAAGGTGATTTGGCGCAACTATCGACAACAAGAAGGTTGGGTCATCGTGGAAGATGTCGGGCTGACTGTCCGTGTCGCGCCCCGCATCACCTACTCATGTCCTGCTGGCACGACGTTATCGGGCTCAAGCTGCATCAGCGTCGTGACGCAAGCCGAAGCGGTGACCAGCTACAGCTGTCCCGCGGGTGCTACGGTGTCCGGCAACACTTGCCAGGGAACGACCACTCATACCGTGGCGGCAATGCCGGTCTACAGTTGCCCTTCTGGCTCGATTCCCAATGGGTCTGTCTGCAGCCCCGGGACGCCCACCCCCGCGACTTTGACGGGGTACACGTGTCCGGCCGGCTTCACACTGAATGGCACCTCTTGTGAACGCACGGTGGTCACGCCGACCAGCACTCCTGCGACCGTGGTCTATAGCTGCCCAGCTGGCTACACGCTCAACGGATCCAACTGCACCACAGTTAGTACAACAGCGGGTACCGTCCACTGCGCGGTTCCCGGCGCCACCTACAACGCGACCTACAACCGCTGCGAACGAGGCGAGGTGACACCGAGCGCCTGTCCGATCTGGGCGGCCGACTTCGGCGCCACCCAAATCGGTTTTGAGCAAACGGGCATGTGGGAAGGCGAACAGATCGGCAAGTGCCTGTTCACGGTTGTTCGGATTTGCCCATCAGGCTACTTGCTCAGCGGAGCCACATGCGCGCAAACCTTGACGCAGGCCGCCGCAAGCTCCTACACCTGTCCTGCCGGTACCACTTTGAGTGGGGCATCGTGCCAAGGCTCCTCCACGCAAGTCCAAACGCAAGCGGCCACTCCGGTCTATAGCTGTCCGGCCGGTCTGGCCTTGAATGGCAACACCTGCAGCGACCCCACCAACGTGGTCGCCGACCGGAAGCTCACCTTCACCTACGGCCCCGAACACCAACGCGTTCGCCAGACGGTCGAACTGACCAGCACCGCGCCCAGCCACATGGAACCGGGCACAACCTGGTACCTCAACGGCACCGACAGCCAGGGCCTGACCTACGAGAAGACCGTTCAAGCCAACGGCCTGATCGAGCATAAGCACTACGTCTCAGTCGGCAGCATGACCTTCGCGCTCTACGTCAAGCGCGAGGGCAGCCTCAACGGCAAACCCGCCACCACGGTGAGCTACCTGCACCACGACCACCTGGGGTCGGTGGCGGTGATCACCAATGAAACCGGTGCCGTGAGTGAGCGCTTGGCCTACGACCCCTGGGGCAAACGAAGGAACGTCGACGGCCAGAGTGACGTGCTGGATGCGCTGTATGGCGTGCACACCGACCGCGGCTACACCATGCATGAGCACCTCGACGAGGTGGGCATCGTCCACATGAACGGGCGCCTGTACGACCCGCTGATCGGGCGCTTCATGAGCGCGGACCCGTTCATCCAGCATCCGGACGATCTGCAGAGCTTCAACCGCTATGCGTATGTGCTGAACAACCCGCTGGCCTATACCGATCCCAGTGGCTATTTCAGTCTGAAGAAGTTCATCAAGGCGCATCACAAGTTCTGGCGTGCGCCGACGGCCAAGAACCTGTTCAAGTTCATCTCCGCACACCCGGGGCAGGCGCAGATTGACAACTTCATCATGACGAACGAGTGGGCGTACTCGATCGGGCAGATAGCCGCGACTGCGTTCACTGCGGCATGTGGAGGGTGTGGGGGGGCGATCTGGGCGTCGTACTACACCTATCAACGCACGGGTTCCATGTCGGAGGCGGCAAAGGTGGGTGCCATCATCATGGCAACTTACCAAGCGTTTGGATGGGCAGGAAAGATCGGCGAGATATATGGGCAATACAGCTTTGCGCACTTCGGTGCCCATATGCTGGTCGGGTGCGCATCTTCAATTGCCGGCGGTGGGGCCTGTGATACCGGAGCGACGAGCGCCTTGTTTGGGAAACTCACCAGCTTCTATCTGGGTGAACCGGCGCCTAACGCTGGCTTAGAGGAGTTGATTCTTCAGGGTGCGGCGGTTTCCTTCGCAGGAGGAGTGGGGGCTGAACTCACAGGCGGGAATTTCTGGAAAGGCGTGGAAACTGCAGCCTATGGTTACCTCTTCAATCAGTTGGCTAGTCGATTTCAGAGAAATGCGGCGCTTTGTGGGCCTGAAATGTGTGCGGGTGGTGGAGCAGGCGGCGGTGGGCGTTCCGCAAGAGGGGGAAGTGATGCGCCGGATTTCATCGTGTCTCCAAGGGGTACCGCATATCCTGTCCCGAAGGGGGCTGAAGGTCCTACTCCGGTCGTAAATCCGGCCGGCAAAACGACAGGGACCGCTTTCACCGGAGGTAGTGGTGGGGCCAACGGACAGGTTGATACCATGCGCATCATGAATCCCACGCCCGCGCGTGGTAGTAGCCCTGGATATCCCAATGGATACATAAAATATGAAAATCGTGGGGGGCAAGGAGTGGATCCATACTCAGGGCGCACCTTGCCAAATAGTCAAAGTCATTTTTCCATTGATTAGGGGTTGAAGATGGACATTGTGCGGAAGTTGCTGTTGCGCCGACGCATTGTGAAATTTGAGCCAGTTCATGACTATGTTCAATTTTGTTTAAGTGATGGCTCAATTTTGAACATCTTTAATGGCTACCGTGTCGTTGGTGGCTCGGATGCAGATATTATCGGCGATGAAGTGGCGGAGTTAATTTCCACTGAGGGTGAAGTCTGTTTGATAATGTCGAGCGGGCGACACATTTGTGTCGCTATTGGGGATGCTGACTACCGAGGGGCTGAAGCCATGGAGTACATTGGGCCCGATGGTGCAAGGGTTGTTTGGTCATGAGTGGACGTAATGTTTAATGTCATGGAAAGACTGGGCCCAATATAGGGAGGTGAGTTTGTGATCTCTGGAAATATAAGCGCCGCCGCAATGCGAGTCGGGCGAGTTAAGACTGATCCAGTTTCGGGGTCTGGACGCCAGAATAGCTACGGCCGACCCGCGCTCATAAACGACAAATCCAAGGTCGGCTGCTAATGTTGGAGAAATCCTTATCACGGAAGATTCAAAGGCGAGCGCACTTGAAGGCATATTTGGAAGAGCTGGCCCCATTGGTGGGGGCGCCGGTGGCCGTGGCGGAATTGGGCCCGATTGAGCAGCCGGCTGCATTGCAGAAAGCAGCGAAGGTCATTGATCCGGAACCGCTGCAGTCTTTCGAGATGCCGTTCTCAGAGCGATGCTCAGCACAATTTTTGGATTTCATCAAAAGGCTGTGTTGTGCAAACCCTTCGGCTGTCTATATATGGACGCCTCGCACTGACGCGTGTGGTGTGTATCTTGCAGGTCCCATTTCAACAATAAAGTATAATTTTGGATTTGACATCAATTCAGAGGGGGTGCTCGTTTTTTTGACTGAGGATGTTCAAGACAGGTTGTTGCTGGACTTCTTTTCTTCGTCTGCCGGCGAGCATCGAATGAAAGTTGAGGTGCAGGGGAGGAACTGGAGCGAAGTGAAATATTGCTTTCAGCAGGACTCCTAGAAGGGCGCTTCCAATTTTTAAAACTATGCACGCGTACTAACCATCGCGGTGACGCAGAAATCTTGTAGTCGCATTCTCATTGATAGGCTTGGCGTATGGAGTGAGTGGGTTTTTTAAGCTGGCAAAGGATAGAAAATGAGCAACTGGACCGATTTGTTGCGGGATGCAGCGCCTATAAAAGCGATATATGGCTTGCACCTTCCCACACTTGAGGGCATAGATCTCCATGAAATATGCCTACATCGTGACGGACCACGAGCGCTGCTGCGGTTTGATTTAAAGGATTTTCCATCTTTCCCCCCAAAAAAATGGTCCTCTTCAGGATTCAATCGAGTGCAGATACGCTTGTGTGCTACAGACGTTCAAAGCGTGAAACTAGAGGGCTTGGGGAAAAATATGGTATTGGATCTAGCTGTGGTCAAGGATGGAGCCCGTGTACGCCTTCGCGCCGACAACGGTGTCGTGCGGTTTGATATGAGGGCGACGTCGGTATTTGTGGAGACGGTCAGTGCTTATAAGGAATGAGCAACTGGGGGTTGCGCCGTGGTACTTGGTCAATGACAGTCGTCGTCGTTTGCGGATTTTTGCCCGACCGAATTATTTCCAATTAAATGACTTCTCTCGCAATATCTCTCGCAGTCATTGGACTGATGCTTTTGGGCGGGACGGCTTTCAAACAGCGCCTCGAGCTGACTGAGCGAATTGATCACCTTCACGTCCAAAGCGACGAGGTACGCGTGCCGCAGGTGGCGGCGAATTCGTCAGGTCTTGCGTACCAAGCTTCGTGGAGCCGCACCTTCGATCAGCGCTTTAACGCACTATTTGAAAGCGCCACGGCCCAGCGCGTGACGCTTCGGTCATTGTCTGCAACACACGAGTCTCCCGACCCGCAACGTCTGCGTAGCGTGCGGATGGACTGGTCAGCTCAAGGAAGCTATGCCGCCCTGCGGCGTTGGCAGATCGACTTGCAGCAGGGCGACCCGTTCATTGCCATGTTGAACCTGCAGTTGCGCTCTCAGACACGAGATGGAGCCGGTGAGGCCGTGGAGGCTCGGATGTCCTGGGTAATGTATGAAACCCCCTGATTGGCACCTCATGAGCCGCTTTCAATCGCGGGGTCAAATGGCCTCGGTGTTGGGAGTAGCCGTGCTGGTTGCTGCCGGCGTGACAGGCGTTCGTCTCACTGGTGTTCAGTCCCAGTCCGTGCCGAAGGCTGTGGTGCCAGCGTCGCCACAGCTCGGGCTGTCCTCCGATTCGCAGCATCACTGGCCACCATCGCTGCCAATTCGTGCTCCGTTGGAGTTGGCGGATCGGGACCCCTTCGCATCGCCTGTCGTGGCGCCACCACCTGCGCCACCAGCACCTCCACCTGCTCCGGTTGTGTATGCCGCACCTGTGGCGGTCACGCCACCCACCCCGCAACTCACCTATCTCGGTCGAGTCCTGTCGCCAGACGGCAGCCTATCGGTGCTGGTGCAGTGGGAGGACGGCAGCTTGGCGACGCTGAAACAGGGACAAGAGGTGGGGCAGGGTTTCGTGGTCGAGCGGCTGGGCGACGCCAGCGTCGAATTGGTCCATCCGTCCACGCACGCGGTGATCCAGTTGCTTCTGCCGCCTGAGCCAAGCTTTGAGACACGCTGATGGAGCGGCAAATGGATAGCAGCATTGCTTGCCGGCTCTGGATGGGCGTGTTGGGCCTCGTGTTGCTAACTGGCTGCGCGCAACAGATGCTGCGCGACAAGGCCAGCGCCCAGATGCGCGAAGGCCAGTACGAGGCGGCCATCTCCACGCTCAGTGAAGGTGTCAACCGGTACGCCGAGAGCGCCCTGTTGCGTGCCGGCCTGGCCTCTACCCGCGCCGAGGCGATGGCCCGGCTGGTGGCCCAGGCCACACAGGAGCGCATGGACGGCCGTTTCGACGCGGCTCAGGCGTCGCTCGAAAGGGCGCAGTCGTTAGAACCCGGTAGCCCCCGCATCGCGGAACTGCTGGAGACCCTGAAGGCATCGCGTGCCGCGCAGTCGGCCCTTCAGGAAGCGCAGCGCCAACGCGCCGCCGCAGACCTGGTAGGTGCATTGCATACGCTGAACCGCGCCTTGGTCCTGGCGCCGCGTGAGCCCGATCTGCTGGCCTTGAAACGGGAGGTCGAGCGGGAAGAGCGCTTGCAAGGCGGCCACGCCATCAAGCTCTCCCTGGGCGAAACGCGTCCCATCAGCCTGGATTTCCGCAATGTGCCGCTCGGTGCGTTGCTGGAGGCGATTCGCGACGGCAGCGGAGTGAACTTCGTGATCGACCGCGACGTGAAGGTGGACCAACGCGCCAGCATCTTCATCCGATCGGCGCGTCTGGAAGACGCCATCGATCTGGTGCTCTCGGCCTTCAACCTGTCTCGCCGCATCGTGGACCCGAGCACGGTGCTTGTTTATCCGAACACGATGGAGAAGCACAAGGAGCACCGCGAGCAGGTGGTGCGGGTGTTCCACCTGTCGCACGCGCAGGCCAAGACCACCGCCACGCTGCTGCAAAGCATGTTGCGCGTTCAGCCCCCCTTCGTGGACGAACGCGCCAACCTCATCGCGATGCGGGATTCGCCGGAGGTCATCGCCCTGGCCGAGCGCTTGGTGGCGCTGCACGACATGGGCGAGGCGGAGGTCATGCTCGACGTCGAGGTGCTGGAGGTCAAGACCACACGCCTGACCGAACTGGGGCTGAATTTCCCGAATTCGGTAACGCTCACGCCGTTGCCGCTGCCAGGGCAAACGACGCTGACGGTTGACAGCTTGCGGTCTATCAACTCCAGCCGCGTTGGCGTGTCCGTGGCGGGTTTGCTCATCAATCTGCGCCGTGAGGTGGGCGACTTCAACACCCTCGCCAACCCCCGTATCCGCTCCCGCAGCCGCGAGAAGGCCACCATCCTGATCGGCGACAAGGTGCCGGTGATCACGACCACGGCAGCGTCCAGTGGCTTCGTCTCGGAGAACGTCAACTATCTCGACGTGGGGCTGAAACTGGAAGTGGAGCCGATCGTGTCTCCGGATGACGAGGTGACCATCAAGCTGGGTCTGGAAGTCAGCTCTCTGGCAGGTGAGGTGCGCAGCCCCGGCGGCACGCTGGCCTATCAGATCGGCACGCGCAACGCCAACACCATGCTGCGCCTGCGCGATGGTGAGACGCAGATCCTGGGCGGCTTGATCAGCAACGAGGACCGGCGCACGGCGAACCGCGTCCCTGGCCTGGGCGACCTGCCGATCGCCGGCCGCCTGTTCTCCAGCCAGAAGGACGACGCCAACCGCACGGAGCTCGTGCTGGCCATCACGCCGCGCATTTTGCGCAGCGCGGCTCGCGTGGACGTGGCTTCCGCCGAGATGTGGGTGGGGACGGAGAACTTCACACGCCCGCAGTTGCCGGCGGCGCTGCGGACCGCCGCAGATAGGGATGCCATGCGCCAGGCGGCAGCCCCCAGCGCCTCGCCGTCTGGCCAGGCACCGGCGGCGCGTGATCGTGACACCAGCGAGCCGCAGCAAGCCCCGCCATCGGGTGTGACCGTCGGCCTGCGCGGTCCCGAGCAAGTCAAGGTCGGCGATGTGTTCACCGTGGCCGTTCAAGTCGCCGCCGGGCAAGCCATCACCGGCTTGCCCATGGACCTGCGTTTTCCCGCCGATCGCCTGGAGATCCTCGGCGTGATCGAGGGAGGCTTCTTCAAACGTTCGTCCGCACCGAGCAGCTTCACGCACGCCGTCAATCCGACCGAGGGCCGGGTGAGTGTCGGTCTGCTGTCCAACGCGCCGCAGGGCGTGCGCGGCACTGGAGAGGCGGTGCTGCTGCGGGTGCGGGCCAAAGCCGCGGGCGAAGCGCAATGGCGAGTGCAAACGGCTGATGCGCAGGGCCCTAATGGCGTGGTGACCGACTTGCAGCGCTCCGGCCTCACGCAGAAGGTTGAACCGTGAAGGTGTCGACAGCGCTCCGGTCGCGCACGCGTGGATTCACGCTGATCGAGTTGCTCGTAGTGATGGGCATTCTGGGCGTGCTCGCCGCCGCCGTAATGCCTTTGGGCGAAGCCTTGGTCACCTCCCAGAAGGAGCGCGAATTGCGCCGAGCCCTGTGGGAGATCCGTGACGCGGTCGACGCCTACAAACGTCACGTCGACCAGGGACTGATCGACGCCAGGCTCACGGAGTCCGGATATCCCGCCAGTCTTCGGACGCTGGTTGAGGGCGTGCCAGACGCACGCGCCGCGAGTGGAGGCCAACGTTGGTACTTTCTGCGGCAGGTTCCCCGCGATCCATTCGCTGACGCGAACCTGTCCCCCGAACAGACATGGCGTTTGCGCAGCTACGCCTCTCCCCCGGACCGACCCGCGCCGGGCGCGGACGTGTATGACGTGCGTTCCTCGTCCACCGGTACCGCACTCGATGGGAGCGCGTATGCGAACTGGTGAGGCGCTGCTGGACCGATGTGCTCGCGTGGATCGCGGTTTCACGCTGATCGAGCTGTTAGCCCGGATATTTCACCGTAGTAGAGCCACAAACGAGTACGGCATTGCCCTTGTGTGCCCG
>JABAOH010000390.1_pt1 | contig 162396 bp, 139 predicted proteins | sample 7062181 | NCBI WGS metagenome assembly JABAOH01 (sample SAMN14538630, study PRJNA623070) | marine sediment metagenome | biome: marine biome [ENVO:00000428]; feature: marine pelagic biome [ENVO:01000023]; material: deep marine sediment [ENVO:00002113]; isolation source: pool of 5 deep marine...
AGCGGTACGTGAGCTGGGTTTAGAACGTCGCGAGACAGTTCGGTCCCTATCCGCGGTAGGCGCAGGAAATTTGAAGGGGGCTGTTCCTAGTACGAAAGGACCGGAACGGACGAACCTATGGTGTACCAGTTGTCCCGCCAGGGGCATAGCTGGGTAGCTACGTTCGGAAAAGATAACCGCTGAAGGCATATAAGCGGGAAGCTTGCCCTAAGATTAGATTTCCCTCCCTTCGGGGCTAAAGGTCCCTTGTAGACTACAAGGTTGATAGGCTGGATGTGTAAGTCCAGTGATGGATTTAGCTAACCAGTACTAATAGACCGTGAGGCTTGACCATAAAGTTTATCAAGGCAAAAAACCTATAGCCAAAAAAGGGACGGTTCCGTTTTTCAAGAATAGAACCGTCCCCTTTTTTAACTTTCTGTTAGGATTTTGTACATAATCCCGGCAACCATAACAAAGAGGTAACACCCGTTCCCATTCCGAACACGGAAGTTAAGCTCTTTAGTGCCGATGGTACTGCTCGGGCGACTGAGTGGGAGAGTAGGTCGTTGCCGGGTTTTTTTACCCACCTACTTTTTTCTTTACTTAAAATTTTTTGGATGCAAGTTTTGTAGATCTCTCTCTCATTTAAAACTTAACGCTTTTCTTTCCTGATTTGTCCTGACCTTCATACTGTTATAAAATCTCTATGGCCTTTTCAATACCAATCCTGTGAATTTTGCTGTATCAATCTGAATTTGAGCATTTTTTGCTTGCCACACCGCCACGATAGTATTGGGAAGGCAAGAGAACTGTAATTTGTCCTTCAACTGAATTGTTGTATTCTTTTTTCTCATCTACTACTCCATAATAATCAACAATGGCTTCCATCCTTTTAGAACCCTTTGTCGGCCATCTCGGCTCGCGGTAAAAAACTATGTGTTGCCCTGGACCCAGGCGGGGAACATTGAAAAATTTGACGTCATTCTGCTTGATGAACCACCGCAGCCTGCATTTGGCTGAAGGAGCATCTCCAATATTTCTTACACTGGCCCAAACTTTCCTCTTAACATTAATACGAACAGATCCTCCATTCCGTATACAAACGATCAAGTCAGGTAGAGGGGCGGGATCAACGGTGTATAATTTTACTTTTTCATTGTTATTTTCGTATATCTCATCATTATCATCGTTGGTATCAAGGGTAATGGTGTTTTTGTACACTCCGTGGAGGGGTAAGGTGTAGATTGACGGGAGCAAGGACCATCGGTTAGGCTCAAGCTCGGGAATTCTCAGAGGTATGGTTCTGGGCTGAAAACCTTGGGGGCCGGTGATCAAGATCTTGCCATCGCAAGCATCGGCTTTCCGATTGCCTATATTCTGGACCTTGGTGCTAAAGGTTATGGTTTCATTAACGCGTCGCGGTTTGGGTTCGACAAAAGTGTCCACGACCTTAAGATCAGGCTTGTTTATAACCGGAGCTGAGATTCTAAAAGCGGCGCTAACGCCTGTTACTTCTCCATCTATAGTTCTAACCCTTATATGATAAAAGTCGGGACTAACAGTTTGAGGAATCTGCCATTGGTATGATCCATCATTGGGAGTTGAGCCTGTAAGTGTCAATACAAGAGTTTGTAGGCCCTTATAGAGCTGAATCCTTACAGTATTATGCATCTCTCCGGACTTTGTCCAGGTAATCAGGTAACTCTGCCCTATTTCCCAGTCTGAATTCTGATCTGGTTTGGTGACTGTTATGGTTTGTGAAAAACTAAAGCCTACTGTGAAAATAAAACCAATAAAAAAGACAATCCATTTCTTCATGACAATCTCCTCCTTGCATATATCTTAGAATCAAGATTAATTTTAAGCTTGAAGCAAATAGACATAAAATCCTCTTTCATATTAACCTTATCTCTTGATTTTTGAAAAGGACAAGCATATATCCGAGAAACCAGAACAATTCGCAGGCCTTTGCTTGAGTTTCACACCCGAAATTCCTTATTTCTTATAACACAGTAAAAAGTCACCGTCAAAGATGGAGATAAGGATCTTGAAGCTGCATTTGAAGCCAAGCCTTAGAAAAATGGCCTGTGTTCTACCATAGAAACCATCTATCCTTATGACTAATTTATCTGAATCGGGCAGGAAGTGAAGGTGAGGTTTTCCCGATTTTGACAATTGACACACCTACATATTTTTTTTAAATTATAGCCAACTAAATTTCTTCTGCTTAAGGCTGATTTTAAAAAATTGCGAAAGGAGTCAGCTATGGCTAAAAAAGTCTTTGTTTTGGGGACGATTCTGCTCTGGACTTCACTCGCCTTTTCCGCGGGTCCGGATCCCTTAATAACAATCACTGCCCCCCCGAATGGCACGACACTGAACATGTGCACGACCTATACCATTCAGTGGACTCACTCTGCCTACTTTGAATCTGTTCCCCAGACCTGCACGATTTATTGTGGGAACGATATCATCTCTCCTCCGATTCCAGTGACCGCAGATTCTTTTGTGTGGACGGTGGGGATGAAACAGAACGGGACGATTCTTCTACCTGACCAAAGTTATGAGATCACTATCGAGAGCGATGATTATGATGTGCTGGGCGGCCCAGTGATCACGATTGCCTCGGGAGCTAATATAAACATCACCGCTCCCTCAACCGGACAAATATTCCTTAGGGGCGTCAGCACGACCATTCAATGGACTCATAGTGTGTACTTCAACTGCGTTCCCCAGAACTGCACGCTCTTCTGCGGGATGGACATCATCTCTCCGCCTGTCCCCGTAACCGGGAATTCTTTTGTCTGGACAGTGGGGAGAAAACATGATGGAACTTATCTTGCCCCCGGAATCTACGAGATCACGCTCGAGAGTCCTGATTATGATGAGTTGAGCGGGCCGATGATCACGATCATTGCTCTGGAGTTAATAATCAGGCCTTACCCCAAAAAGGTCCGAATCATAAAGATTCTGGATTGCCCTATGTGTTATAGATTAGATCCCCGTCAATTTGTTCTCAAGATGAGCGGTCTTGATTTTGTCTCCCTTGAAGTTGTTAGAGGGCGTAGGGTTTTGGCAAGGTTCCCAAGGTTTGCTCCCAATAGACTCCCTCCGACTCCAGCTAAAATAAACCTCAACGAGGAAGACGTCAGGCTCATCAAGCAGGGGAGGCCCGCCTTTACAGTTCTTGTCAAGTCAGCTAAGGGCCAGACCCTTCTCAAGAAGGCTGTTCAACTGGAAGTGGGTGGCCGAGCTCGATAAACCTAAAACCCGTCGAATCCCTGTTCTCATAGGTTGAGCATTAACGACAACCATAATGAGGGATCTAATTTTATTGAAAAGTGCGTTTCAGATAGAGGATTAATGGATTAAAGATGGATTTAGATGTAAAGATAAGGGAATACCAAGAAAAGGACTTGGAGCGGGTCCTGGAGCTGGTCAGAGAACTGGAATCAGAATTGGCCAAGAAATTCAAGGATATTCAGATTAAGTCAGGAATAGAGGACTACCGGGACCGCTATTTAAAGATGGGAAACAAATACAAGACGTTAGTTGCTGTTGTGGACAACAAGGTCGTGGGGTATCTTATGGGCTATCCTTCGCTCGGTGCTCCAGAAGTCGACAATATGTACGACATCCTTCCTGTTTCGCCCAAGTGGATTACTCCAGAGTTCTTCCTCCAGATCACTTTTGTTTCCAAGCCTTACAGGAATCAGGGGATTTCAACAAAGCTCCATAAGGAGATCATCGAGTACGCCCGCCAGCAGGGACATAAAGAAGTCTATGCCTGTATAGCCAAATGGAATACCCCGGAAATCAAGGTGATAAGCTCCTTGAAATTTAAATTGAAGGATTTAGGCTACCGATACCGATTGACCTTGAAATTATAGAAGTGTCATAGCGAGCGAAGCGAAGCTATCTCAGTATTTTCCTTCTATTTGTTCTCAATACAGAAAAATTTCTTGTTGTCCTGGTAGCATTTCCAGATCAAATTTATTTAGTAATGAATCTCCTTAATATCCATTTTATCCAGAGCTTTTAGACTTCTATTTTTTAATTACTATAAATAGGAATAAAATTCTTTAGGTTTGAGCTCATCGAATTCTTTCTTGGTCAAAAGATATTTTCTGATATCAAGACAAATATCACACTTGGAGATGTATCCTTCTTTTATTTCTTGGAAACCGAAACCTTTTGCGAATTGCAGGAGTCCTTTAAAATCCTGTTCAACGAAGAATTTTAGGACCGGATGACTATCAAGGTCTATTCCTTTTTGGTGAAGCTTATCCATATTTCGCCAACTCCCCAGAGATATTCCTCCGCAGTATCCAGGCATATAATTTCCGTAATTATCGAAGTGATTGTGCCAGTTTCTCAAGAAGGGCGGATTACACGGCATTCCTAGGAAGGAGTCCGCTGGATGTTTTGGGTAGAGATGTTTCAATCTGGAGACAGCTCTTCCCATCAAGAACATCTCCACGTTCTCGGTCAGACTGTCCGATTGCTCCTTGAGATAGTCTTCCATGGAGATGGTTCCTGCAATACCTAATTTCTTAAAACGAAAATAATACTCAAGTTGATAAACCACTACATTTTTACCAAAGATTTCAAGAGCGTGTCTGATCCCTCTTTCTGTTCGCTCAAAAGGTACATATTCCAGATAAAAAGGATTCACAGAGATTAAAATTCCTTGCAGGCCGCTCTCTTTGAGCAGCAGGAGTTTCTCTCTCGTCTTCTTGTCATCCGAGCACCAGTAGCAATTGGTTTCCACGAATGTGGAGGGAATATTGAGTTCTCGGGCGATGGTGACTGCCTTGGAGAGGAGCTCGAAGTTCAGGAATGGTTCTCCTCCAGTGAAATGAAGACCGTGATTCAGACTCACGCTTTCAGGCCCGAACGGGCTGTACTTGATTCTTCCAGCCAATATGCTCAAGACAGATTTTATATCCTCTTCTGAAATCCAGCCTTTCCACTTTGGAGAGCAGGCATACATGCAGTGGCGGCATTCGGCGTTGCATTGGTAAGAGAGCAATAATCCCCCGGAAATCGATTCTGGAAGCTTTAGCCGAGTCATTTTTCTTCAGTCTTTCAAGGAATTATATTATTTATGAATATGAAATAAAAAGTGGCTCCACAGTTGCCAGGTCATCTTTTCTTTATTATCATAACTCTGGAGAAAAAAGGATTGATGTTTTTCTTCATCGGCGGCATCCAACCCAAGACTGTTGTTCTTGATAAGCAGCCGAAATCCTGTCCTGCCTGCGGCCATATTGAGGTCTATCTGAAAAGGGTTGACCATTATCTGAGTGTCTTTTTCATTCCTCTCTTTCCTGTCAAGAAGGGGATTCTCTTTTTAGTCTGTGAAAATTGTAGTACTAAATTCGATGCACGAGGAATTAGGATTGATGTTGAGAAAGAATGGGAAGAAAGAAAGTGCTCGCACTGCGGAAAACCCGTAGCTCCAGATTTTATCTACTGTCCTTATTGCAGCAAGACTCTCTAGCAACAAGCCTGTCTAGAAAACACCGGAGATAGTCCTTACAAATGATTTAGAATTCAGCGTTATTTTCAAAAGTAATTGCCGATCAAATTAAGGCATGGTAATCGTCAATTTAAGTTTTGGTTCTCAGCGTTTCTCCTGTTTGGGTGCAGAGAAAAAGTCATAAAAAATTAAGATAAGAACGGTGGCCAGGAGGACAATCGCGCTAATAATTAATATCTTTATAGATTCCTTAAGGAGGATCGCTAGTACTTTTGTCGGAGTATAGGTAGGATCGTAAAGGCCCAGATAATTCATCTTACCCTCCTTTAGCTTTTTTCAGGTAAGTTCTTCTATGCGAAATTAAAAGATAAAATCTCTCTTCCAGGGATTATGATTTCATTCCTTCAAATAGATTGACCAGTCATCTAAAAGTTTCTTATTCTGCCTATCTTAAGAATCAAATACCAAGAGAAATAGCGGGCCTATTTTTTCTCTTCAGGCAGAAAGTTTTCAATGATCCAGAATTCTGTGCGACCGCCTGAAAATCTTGTATAGGCTATCTTTTTTCCATCCGGAGAAAGATCCGGCCAATGCCCTTCTATATTCAGGTCTTGTATCTCTCCATCCTCTACAGATACCATGTGCAAATACAGCTTGTCTTTCTTCCACATCGGGAAAATTATATTTTTCCCATCTGGCGACCAGTCTAGACCAAGCATAAAACCCTTTTGGTTTTTCGTAATAATTTGCGGGTCTCCTCCTTCTTGGATATCTATGATACATATTCCTTCTGGTTCTTTTCCTTCCTGGTACTTTGTCCAATCGTCAGCAACAAAGGCCATCTTTTTTCCATCGGGTGACCATCGCGGTATTTTAAAATCCAGCTCCTCTTTATCTGCTTTAGTTATTCTGGTGGGCTCTCCGCCATCAACTGGAATCGTATATATATCTTCATAGTCTATTCTTGAATCAGGAATAGGATTTTTTTCATCCTTTATTCTGGAATATGCGAAAGCAATTTTCTTACCATCAGGAGACCAATCGGTACCCCTTATATGTCCGGCATAATCAAATTTTATTTTTTTTACTGCTCCTCCTTCTGCGGGAACTATCCATATTCCTCTTTCTTCTCCGCCAAACCAAATAGTAAAAGCTATGTTTTTGCCATCAGGAGACCAGGAAGGGGAAGATATATACATATAACTTTGGCCCTGGCTGATATTTCCAGTAATAAGCTTTGCCTCCCCGCCTGTTGAGGGCACTATCCATATGTCTCTTTTTTCTCCTCGATCAGAAATAAAAGCAATCTTTTTTCCATCGGGTGACCATCGAGGAATTACATCCATGCATAGCATATCAGTGAGTTGACTTTCTTTTCCGTTCTTTAAGTTGGCAACGAAAATATTTGAAAAGCTACGGCTGATACAAATTCCAATTTTCCCGTCTTTTGTCCAATTATATGCAGTGCCACTCGCTGAGGGATTTGTAGAACCTTGAACTACTCGGCTTGGCTCAATTTCTAGATTGCCGTCAGGAGCAATCTTCGCCACCCAAATTTCTCTAGCTCCACTCCTTCTTGTCTCGAATGCAAGCCATTGGCTATCAAAAGACCAAGATGGCCAAGAATCTGAGGCAGGATGACGTGTGATCTGGATAGATTCTCCACCGTCTACAGGCAGTATATAAATATCTTCATTGCCTGATTTTGCAGATGAGTAGGCGATAAGTTTTCCATTCGGCGACAAACTCATAAAACTTACTTTTTCTGCTTCCTTAGGATCAGAAAATTTAAATATCTCTTTCCATTCTCCACCTGAAATTGGGATTGCACTTATCCTTTTTAAGGGAATGATATAGCAAATGATCATTTTGAGGTCAGAAGTCCAACCTGTTGGCCAGGCATAATTGCCAGCTTTTCTGAATTCTGAATCAGCTTCAATGAGAGTTTTTGGCTCACCTCCTTTAACTGAAACCAGATGAAGACCGTTTAGAACATCTAAATAAGCGATGGATTCACTATCAGACGACCAGAAACACCAGTAATCAAACATAGGAGTTTGGTTGAGACGAGTATCTTCGCCGCTTGCAATATCCCTTACCCAGATATCGCCCTCAGTTCCAAAATAAGCCAGCTTCTTGCCGTCAGGGGAGATAAAAGCGAAGGCCATTTTTTCTGCATCTGTTTTGATTTTGGTCATTCTTAATTCTTGGTCGCCCTTTTTGACCATGGCTTGGGCTTTTAAAAGAACCGAGAGTTTTTCTCTGGCGACCTTCACGGCTTCGGCTTGTTCAGGGTAGTTATCAATTACTTGCTGAAAGGCTTTTTGGGCTTCTTTCAAGCCTAGTTTTTCATAGCAGAGACCGATATGGAGTTGTGCTTTAGCTGCAACTTCTCGATTCTCTGGGAACAGTTTTAAAATCTTCTCGTAAAGCTCAATCGCCTTCTGTAAGTCTCCTTTGGCTTCTTCTAAGTACAACGCTTTTTCATAGAGCTCTCCTGCTGTTTGCTGGGAGGATAAGTTAGTGAATAGAAAAAGAAGACTGATGGCTGAAATCAGCAGCGTAAGAAAGATGTTTTTTGGGCTTTTCATCGAATCCCTCCTTCTCGTTTTCTCTACTAATATAATGATTTATCAGATGGCATGTGTTAAGGAAGTGTGAAGATACGATGAAATTTCATGGCCAAATCAATCAATAAATTTATAGCCTACTCCCCTGATACTGATGATATGTTTCGGGTGTGAGGGGTTATCTTCTATCTTTTTTCGGATATTGGCAACATGGCTGTCTACGGTTCTCAAAGAAACATATGTATTCTCTTCTCCCCATATCTTATCAAGAAAGTCATCTCTTGATATCACCTGTTCCTTTTTCTGGACAAAGAGTTTTAACATCTGAAATTCGAGTGGAGTTAGTTCAAGTTTCTTGCCTTTCTTTTTTGCCTCGAATTTCCTGAAATCCAATTCAATCTGGCCAAACTTGTAAGTCGAGAAATCTTTGGCACGTTCTTCAGTTCTTCGAAAAATGGCCTTCACTCTCGCCATGAGCTCTCTTAGGCTAAAAGGTTTAGTGACATAATCATCAGCGCCTAGCTCTAAGCCCAACACTTTGTCTATCTCCTTATCCTTGACAGTAAGCATAACTACGGGTGTGGTGTCTCCTGCCATTCTTAGTCTTTTGCAGACCTCATATCCATCCAGAACAGGAAGCATAATGTCCAGAATAATCAGGTCTGGCTTGTGTTGCTTTGTAAGAGCCAGCCCTTTTTCTCCATCTCCGGCTTCATAGACGATATACCCTTCAGATTCAAGCTCGTCTCTGAGGCTTAATAAGATACCGGGCTCGTCTTCTATGATGAGGATCTTCTTGGCCATAAAAACCTCACTCTCTATTAATGGGAAAAATTAAAGAAAAAGTACTTCCCTGGCCGACTTGGCTCTGTACAGATATTCTTCCTCCATGAGCTTCGATAATATGCTTGGCCAAGGTCAGCCCCAATCCTGTGCCTTTGACTGAATGCTGGAGAGCGCTTCTGGACTGATAAAATTTATCAAATATTTTATCCAATGCATTCTGGGGAATGCCTACCCCTTCATCTTCAACTTCTATGATGACGTTGTCTTCATCCCTTTTTACTCGAACCTGGATTTCTTTTTTATCTGGCGAAAATTTAACTGCATTGTCGAGAAGATTATTGAAAGCCTGGGATATGGCCTCTTTATCAAGAGATAGAAGAGGTACATCATCAGCAATCTGGGTATGAATTTCTAATCCTTTTGGGACGACTTCTTTTTTAAAATTTTTGACCTCTTGGGCTATCAACTGAGCCACGTCTGTTTCTATGAAATCATATTCTTTCTTTCCTTCTTCTATCTTAGAAAAATCTAGTATATTCCTTACTAACCTTGTTAACTTGTCTGTATCCTGGGAAATAACTGAGAAATACTGCTTCATTTTGGCGGGCGCTTTGACTTTTCCTTCCTGTAATCTTTCAGTTAAGGCTTTTATTGAGGTCAGGGGAGTCTTGAATTCGTGGGAGACAGAAGAAACAAAATCAGATTTTATTTTGAGCACATCTATGTCATGGGCAATTGTTCTCACAATGAGGGCAGTGCCGAATACAAGTACTATGATTAGAGTGACAATAGTCCAGAAATAGAAGCTTTTTCTTATATCCATGAGCCCAAAACTTTTTATCTTAACTTGATAGAAATCCATTCTCCAAGGAGGGAAATTATCTTCGAAAAATTCGGTAACAGTAGGAAGCAGAGTCGACTGTTCTTTTTTTCCATAGAAAGCCTGGCCTGACAAGTCTGAGATAACGATGTTTGTATTTTCACTGAAGGGAATATTTTTCCTGATCTCACTCAATAATTTATTTTCTAAGTATTCATTTTTCAGATTGAGACCCAATATTCCAGAAGAATTCGTTCCTGATTTATCGGGAATCATAGCCCCTAGAATGAGGAAATTCCTATCATTGATGGCTTTTGAATAATTAAAGGCTTGCCGGCGGTATGATTTTGATTGCTCAAGTCGTCGGAGGAGTTCAGGAATTATGCCAGTCTTGATACTATTGATGATTTGCCATTGCTTTGTTTTTTCCTGATGAAGCTCTTTTAACTGCTCAAATTCTTTCTTGTATTCATCAAGAACGAGATCATTCTGATTTTCAGATAAAACTTCCTGGATTGCTGCCTCGGCCATCGAAGAGTAGGTTTTGAATTGGCTTTCGTTTAAATTCCACTTCTTTTGACAAATATCCCTGTATAGATTCAGAGCGCTTTTCAGAGAATTATTAAGATCTTCCAGGTTTTGATAACACTCGATTATCTGTAGACGTGCTATAAGAGCCAAGGGCAGGCGAGAAGATGTCAGGCACTCAGGGTAATCATCACAGATTTTTAAATAATTCATAACTGCCTGCTCGTAACTTTTTAACTTCATGAAACAGCGGGCAGCGTTATTAAGCATTTGAGCCTGGAAGGTTTTATTTTTAGAAAGTAAAGAAAGCTCCTTGTAGAGCTGAAGAGCGCTTCTGTATTTTTTCAGCTTGAATTCATATTCTTCGGCTCTTTTGAGCTTCTCCTTTTCTAGAGTCGTTAAGAGTGGCAGACTTGGCAAGAGAGTTTTTATCGGGACAGGCAGAAACAGAGGGAACAGAAGCTCTTCGTCTTTGTAAGCAACGAATACTTGGTCGATTAAAGGATTATCGAATAATCGGTTACCTAATAAATCTATTACAGCTGCATAATCCTTTTCATGAAACGCTGGATTCTGGGCAAGGTTTTGAAGAACCTTTTCCACATCTTCGAATTGAGAATTTANNAATCTAGAATTTATTTGCGCCTTTAAAAAATCAGCAGCACTTCGGTGTTCGTTCTCTGTTTGTTTGGCCAGCCGAAACCTTTCATTCCTGATGGCTCTTATGCCAAAGATACTCAGCGATACCGAAGGGAGTAAGATTGTTAAAAGGAAAATAATAATCAGCTTTTTTTGTCTTTTAAGAGCTATTTTTAGATTCTCGATCATTTCAGCCCTTAGGAAGCTGGGAAATTTCCCTTTATATGGGTTTATATATCATATTCCCTTTGCTTCAACGTTAAGGAAGTGTCAAGAATCTGTCAAGTCATTGTGATGACGACGCTGATCGATCCGAGCATAATTCCCATGATTCTCTCTTTAAAATTACTTAATGAACATTATGAATGAGCGAATTAATGTTTCGAAAATAGAAGATGTTGCCGCAGCAAAAGAGAAAGATTCCGGAGATAAAAGGAGAAATTATCACAAGTGTTGACAAAATCATACTCTCCGGTTATTTTATGAATATAACGAGGAACCACCATTTCAAGAATAAGTTAGCAAAGGGAAAGTCTAACTGCAATTGACATAAAGGACTTTTTCCTGTAACCAAGATCAATACTTGAATATGAAAAGCAGCATCTTTTAATCAATTGCTAAGGAAGAAATTCACAAAAAATAAGAAGAGGTATCGAAAACTTATCCTTGATTCACAAGGGGAGGGAGATAAAATGAGAATGAAAAAAATCATTTTTACAGCAGCACTATTCTTCATTTCTACTTCCTTTGCGCTACTCAATGCTCAATGGGCTAGGACCTATGGTGGAAAGGGAGAGGATTGTCCGTTCTCTATCCAACAAACAAGCGACGGTGGATACATTGTGGCCGGCTACACGGATTCCTTTGGAGCTGGTGATTGTGACGTATGGATCTTGAAGCTCAATGCCAAGGGAAAAGTTTCTTGGCAGAAAACCATTGGCAAATTTGATTCTGATGGAGCACAATCTGTTCAACAAACAAGCGATGGTGGATACGTTGCCGCGGGATGGGTAGCCTGGGACGGAATGGAGTATGCCCCGGATGATTATTGGATTCTAAAACTCAAGCCGGACGGCAGCAGACAATGGCTGGTGTTTTTGGGGGACCTTGATCCTTACTATCATTCCTATGAAAGAGCCTACTCTGTACAGCAGACAAGCGATGGCGGTTATATTGTTGCTGGGCGGAAAATGGAGAGTGAAGAAGAAGAGGAAAAATTTGACCATGATTTTTGTATCTTAAAGCTCGATTCAAACGGCGAACCTGAGTGGCAACGTATGTATGGCGGAAGGAAGAAAGATGATTATGCCTATTCTGTTCAACAGACAAATGATGGTGGTTTTATTGTGGCAGGCAAAACAGAGTCCTTCGGGGCTGGAAAAAATGATTTCTGGATTCTAAAGCTTGACTCAAACGGATATGTTGAATGGGAAAATACTTATGGCGGAGAAGGGGAAGATTATGCTGAGTCCATACAGCGAACCAATGATGGCGGATTTATAGTTGCAGGAACAACAGACTCTTTTGGAGTTGCAGGTTTTGATTTCTGGGTCTTTAAGCTTGACTCGAACGGAGGAATCGTATGGCAGAAGACTTATGGAGGGAGCAGAGGAGATTATGCTCATTCTGTTCAGCAGACAGATGATGGCGGCTATGTTGTTGCTGGGTCGACAGGGTCTTTTGGAGCCGGAAAAGTAGATTTTTGGATCTTGAAGCTCGGTCCGGAAGGTGGAATCAAATGGCAGAAAGCCTACGGGGGAGCTGAGTATGATAGTGCTTTTTCTGTGGACCAGACCAGTGATGGAGGCTGTATCGTTGCCGGAAAAACAAAGTCCTTTGGTGTCGGAGGTTTTGATTTCTTAGTCTTAAAGCTGACCTCAACCGGAGCCATTGACCCCTCATGCGGAAATTTCGTGACTGTTACCAATGCTGTAGTTGCAGAAACTCCTGCTTCTCCTGATCCAACAAGTGATTCCCGCACAGGCGGGGGGTTTTGGCAATGGGAGTACACACATGAAATTTTTCCTCAAAATTCTAATGCTGCTGTCAGACTGGTTTGCGAGTCGACGGGACCTTATTTTCTAAAGATTTCCAGCACTTCAGGGGGGACAACCGATCCTACTCCAGGGACTTACTCTTATCCATCAGGCGCAGAGGTAACGATAAAAGCTTTACCTTATACTCATTATATGTTTACACAATGGAGCGGAGATTTCGCTGGCTCCACAAATCCTATTACTGTAATTATGTATACAGACTTATCCATTACAGCTAATTTTATTAGGATCATCTATCCACCTTTAAGCTGCAGTGGCCAAAAAGTGTTGAATCGCTCCCTTTCTCAGGCTGAATACATCAATGTGCTCACCTGGGAGGCGAACCCGAACAATGTGAATATCGTGAAATACAGAATCTACCAGGTAGAAGGGGAGGGTCAGAGTCTATTAGTCGAGTTGAACGCCGATACTTTTCAATACTGGCATAGGAACGTAGATAAAGACAGGCAGTATGCCTATATTCTTGTGGCTGTGAATGATGAAGGGAGAGAAGGAGACCCAGCATACATATCAGTCCAATAAGAGGGGGGAATTACCATGAAAAGAATAATAAGAATAATAGCAGCCACAATCTTTTTATGCGGGCTAGCCAATGCGGCGGGTATTTTGGTTGAGCTGAAAGGACATTATTTTATGCCTTCGGAGGAGGCGTTTCGAGATGTTTACGGAGGAGGAATTGAGATTGGAGCAGAAGCGAGTGTTGAAATCGGGAGGGGGCTTGCGGTCTGGCTGGGAGGGAGTTATTTTTCCAGGAAAGGGGAGTTGACGTTCACCAAAGAAGAGACTGAGCTTAGGATAATGGCTTTCGGAGGAGGAATAAAATATATTTTCCCTGCTGGGGCGGGCATAGATATTTATGGAGCAGCTGGCGTGAATTATTGCTCGTATGATGAAGAGAATGTGCTCGGCGAGGTGAGCAAGGGTGGAGTAGGAGTCGTGATGAAAGCTGGTGGATTGGTCAAAATCATAAATGGAATATTCCTCGACATTTATACCAGTTATTCTTACTGCAAGATGAAGCCCGCTGATTTTAAGATCAATATCGGAGGATTTGGAGCAGGTGTAGGATTGGGATACAGATTTTAAGGCCTGCCTGTCTTAATTCTAAAAAATAAGAATCTACATTATTAACCTTCAATGGTTCTCTTTAGTTTTAGAGGGTTCCTTGCCATTTTATGTAGAGTAGACAGCCGATTCCAAAGACCATCCTGCCGACAAAGCAGATGATCGAGAGGGCGGCCGAGGAAAAAAGATAAGGCAAGATGAACAATGAACCCATGACTGTAGCTATGATGATTCTCCCCTTATTTTCAGCCATGGAGAAGGCAAGTATCGCGAGGGCCAAAGCAAGGATGTTGCCGATCGATCCGTACGGAATTCCCATGTTTTCGCTCTTAAATTTACTAGAAATTGGCCGACTAAATCAAGGATGAGGTGTTTTAGGAATTTTTCAATGGTTATTACAGCTTCTTCTTTGGTGTCACGAGGGCTCTGGGCTATACTCATTGCATTTATTGAAAACATCAATTATTATTATTACGTAAAAATGGAGTTCCCATGAATCATTCAACAACCATAATCTGTGTCCGTCATAAGGGCAAAATTGCCTTGGCTGGAGATGGTCAGGTCACCATCGGTCAGACTGTTTTGAAGCAGAAAGCCAATAAAATAAGAACTCTTTACAAGGGAAAGGTCTTAGCCGGTTTTGCAGGGGCCACCTCCGATGCTTTTGCTTTATTTTCTAGGTTCGAGGCGAAACTGGAAGAATACAGAGGGAATCTCTCCCGGGCTGCCATCGAATTGGCCAAGGACTGGCGGCTGGATAAAGCTCTCCGCAGGTTGGAAGCTCTCTTGATCGTAGCCGATAAGGATAACTCCTTCCTAATCTCGGGAACCGGCGATGTTGTCGAGCCGGATGACGGAATCATGGCCATCGGTTCAGGAGGTCCTTATGCTCTAGCTGCTGCCAGAGCTCTGACCAACCATACGGATTTATCCGCGAAAGAGATTGCCCTGGAAGCTTTGAGGATCACCTCGGATATCTGCGTTTATACCAATAATAAATTCGTGGTTAAGGAGCTTTAGATGGCCATAACCCTCCCTCAGAGCCTGGAAAAAATGCCTAAAGTCTTAAGCGAGACCGAGCTTACTCCCCGAGAGATTGTGGCTGAACTGGACAAGTACATCATCGGCCAAGAAGCGGCTAAGAAGGCCGTCGCCATAGCGCTGAGAAACAGGTTTCGAAGGCGGAAGCTTCCTGACGAGCTCGCCGATGAGATTGCTCCTAAAAATATTTTAATGATCGGACCGACCGGGGTCGGGAAGACTGAAATCTCTCGCCGGTTAGCCAAGCTAACTCAATCGCCTTTCCTCAAGATTGAAGCCAGTAAATTCACTGAAGTTGGGTATGTCGGCCGTGACGTGGAGTCCATGATCAGAGATTTGGTACACATCGCGGTGGACATGGTGAAGTCAGAAAAAATGGCGGAAGTGGTCGAAAAGGCCAAGAGTAACGTCGAGGAAAAAATACTGGATATCCTCCTCCCTCGCTTAAAAAGAAAAGCGGAAGATCATGTAGAGAAAGATGAACAGGCACATTTCTTGGAGACAAGAGAAAAATTGAGGAAGCAATTCAAACAAGGCCTTTTGGATGAGAGGATGATTGAGATCGAAGTCAAGGAGACGATGGCTCCTCCTTTTGAGATATTTTCGAGCAGCGGAGTCGAGGAGATCGGTATTCATATTCAAGAGCTAATCCCTGGGTTTTTAGGAGGAAAAACGAAAAGACGGAAGGTCAAGATCAAGGAAGCTGTTGAATACCTGATGGAGGATGAACAGAGAAAGCTGATAGATATAGACCAGGTTTCGCGCATGGCTGTGGAAAGGGTTGAGCATTCTGGGATCATATTCTTGGATGAAGTGGATAAAATATCTGGCCGCGAATCAGGACATGGCCCTGAAGTCAGTCGCGAGGGAGTTCAGAGAGATTTGCTTCCCATCATTGAGGGCACGACGGTGAACACCCGCTATGGTTTAGTACGGACCGACCATATCCTCTTCATAGGAGCCGGAGCTTTCCATGTTACCAAACCGTCCGACCTTATTCCTGAAATGCAGGGAAGATTCCCCATCAGAGTAGAACTGAGTTCACTGAATAAGGATGATTTTGTCAAGATACTCACCGAGCCCGAAAATGCTTTGATCAAGCAGTACAAGGCTCTCTTGGCAACCGAAGGGATAAAAGTGAAGTACACGGATGAGGCAATTGTTGAGATTGCGGAGTTAGCGGAGAGAGTCAACGAGGATGCCGAAAATATCGGAGCTCGAAGATTGCACACGGTCATGGAAAAAGTCACGGAAGAGATTTCTTTCACGGCTCCCGAAGTGAAGAAAAAACAATTCATCATCGACAAGGAATATGTCCAAAAACAACTCAAAGACATTATCGAAGACCAAGACTTGAGTCGCTTCATTCTTTAATGAAGAGAACACTCCTTATCTTTTTCTCTCTGCTTCTGTCACTTTCTGCTTGCGGGAAGAAAGGACCTATCCAGCCTCCAGTCATAAAGGTTCCCCAGCAAGCGGAAGATTTTGAGGCCCAACAGCGGGGAAGCAGGATTATTCTTCGTTGGACGAACCCTGCGGCCTATTCTGACGGGAGCACTCTGTCGGAAATAAAGGAAATCGAGATTTGGCTGCTGGAAGAGACAAGAGAATCAAAAGAGACCACCGAGAACGCTTCCCAGGAAGAAAAGAAGACGCCTCTCAAGATCTCCCAGGAAGAATTCAAAGAGAGGTCTAAGCTCGAAAAGGTAATCAAGAGAGAGGAGTTTCCCGATTATAAACGCCAATTCGATAAAGATTCCTTTGGGTATGAATACAGGTATGAGTTACCAGAAAAAAATTTGACCTTAAAGCGCTATATTTTTGCTCTAAAGGTGAAGGATAGAAGAGATAAATCGTCTGATTTCTCAAAGCGGCTTTCTGTAAAGCCGAGGATTGTTTCCCTTCCTCCACAAGAGGTGAAGCTAGCTCTCCATGAGGATAGGATTGAAATCTGCTGGAGGGAACCGAAGGAGAATATCGATCACTCGAGCCCAGCAAGCGTGAGAGGATATAACGTTTACCGAAAGAAAGAGGGGGAATTCTTCAGTCGACTGAATTCGTCCCTGATAAAAGAGAATAAATACAACGACAATGATTTTCTCTTTGGTGAGGTTTATCAGTATCTGGTCAGGACTTCTTCTACAGAATCCTCTCCTTTCTGGGAAAGCGCAGATTCGGCACCAGCCAAGATTCTGGCTGAAGACACTTTTGCCCCAGCCTCTCCCTCTGGTTTGATTCTCATGGCAGGAGAAGATTTCATTTCCTTAAATTGGGATATCAATAAAGAAAAAGATCTGCTGGGATATAATGTCTGGCGCAGGGAGGAGAGTCAGGAAAAATACCTCCTCTTAACGCCTCAACCCATCAGGGAAAATATTTATAACGATTATACGGTTGAAAAGAATAGGAGATATCATTATGCTATTACTGCCCGAGATGTAAACGGGAATGAAAGCGAGAAGACAGAGACAAGATCTGAGGAAATAAGAGAAGAATGATGATGAAAATTTTTCGATTCAAGCACCAGGATCGATCTCATTATGGACTCTTAAAAGAGGAGAAACTCTACCCCCTGGAAGGATCCATATTCAGGAATTTTAAGGTCAAAAAAAAGGGGATTCCTATTAGGGAAGTATCCATCTTGCTTCCTATCAAGCCGTCCAAGATTGTGGCGGTGGGTCTAAATTATAAAAACCATGCTATGGAAAGAGGTAAGACAATACCCGAAGAGCCTCTGATTTTCCTCAAGCCTTCCTCGGCTGTGATTGGACCCCAGGACATTATCATTTACCCCAGAATGGCCAAAAGAGTAGATTACGAAGGAGAATTAGCTGTCATCATAAAAAAGAAGACGCATCTTCTAAGGAATGATGAAGATGTGGATGCTCACGTTCTGGGCTATACCTGTTTTAATGATATCACCGCTCGAAACCTGCAAGAAAAGGATGGGCAATTCACCAGAGCTAAATCCTTCGATACTTTTGCCGCCGTAGGCCCCTGCATTGCCATGGATATCGATCCTACTGAGTTGAGGATCAAGACTTTCTTGAACGGGAAACTAAAGCAATCCGCCAGCACGAAAAATTTGATATTTCCGGTTCCTTTCTTGATAAAGTTCATATCCGAAATCATGACCCTATATCCAGGAGACATCATCTCCACTGGAACCCCGGCAGGAGTAGGTCCTATGTTTCCTGGAGACAGAGTCGATATCCAGATTGAGGGGATAGGAACTCTCTCTAATACGGTCATGAAAGTGCACTAGACAAACTAGATAAACTGGACAAACTAGATAAACTAATTACGGAGGAATAAATGAAATTTTTCTTGGACACAGCCAACTTAGGCCAGATAAAGGAAGCTGCAAGTTGGGGAATATTGGATGGAGTCACCACCAATCCGACCTTGATTTCTAAGGAGAATGTAAAATTTGAAGAATTGATCAAAGAAATTACCAGAATTGTTCCCGGCCCTATCAGCGTAGAGTCTGTTTCCACCAAAGCCAAAGACATCGTCAAAGAAGCGGAATCCTTAGCTAAGATGGCTGATAATGTTGTGGTGAAGATTCCGATTTGTGTGGAAGGACTTAAGGCGATCAGAGAGCTCTCCCAGAGAGGAGTCCAAGTCAACACCACCTTGATCTTTTCTCCCCTGCAAGCTCTCTTGGCAGCCAAAGCTGGCGCCAGGTACGTGAGTCCTTTTATCGGCCGGCTTGATGATATTGCTCACCCAGGAATGGACCTGGTGGAACAGACAATGATTATGTTTGATAACTACGGGATCGAGACCGAAGTGATCGTGGCCAGTATCAGACATCCCCTTCATGTGGTGGAAGCAGGTCTTATCGGAGCAGACATCGTGACCGTACCCTTCCCGGTCTTGGAGAAATTGGTAAAGCATCCTTTGACAGATATAGGGATGGAGAGATTTTTAAAAGATTGGGCCAAAGTGAAGCGTTAAAATCTTATCGGGGGGTAGAAGAAAATGAGCGTTGAGAAAAAACTCGATGGCTTAAAAGAGAAAGAGCATCTGGCTGATTTGGGAGGCGGCAAGGAAAGAATAGAGAAGCAGCACAAGGCGGGAAAACTCACTGCGCGGGAAAGGATAAATTTCCTTCTCGATGAAGGTTCTTTCGAAGAGATGGATAAACTGGTAGTGCATCAGAGCCGCGATTTCGGAATGGACAAAAAGAGGATCTATGGAGATGGTGTCGTCTCAGGCTACGGTCGAATCGATGGTCGAACGGTTTATGTATTTGCTCAGGATTTTACAGTGTTTGGAGGCTCGTTGAGCGGAGCCAATGCAGCCAAGATTGTCAAAATCATGGATTTAGCCATGAAGGTGGGAGCTCCTGTTATAGGCCTTAATGATTCAGGCGGAGCCCGTATTCAGGAAGGTGTGGCCAGCCTAGGTGGCTACGCTGATATTTTCTTGAGGAATGTTTTGGCTTCGGGAGTTATCCCCCAGATTTCAGCCGTCGTGGGACCTTGTGCAGGCGGTGCGGTTTATTCGCCTGCCATGACTGATTTCATCATCATGACCAAAGAAATCAGCAACATGTTCATCACCGGGCCTGAAGTGATTAAAGCGGTCACTCATGAGGAAGTCACCATGGAAGAATTGGGAGGAGCTGAGACGCATAATGCTTTGAGCGGAGTGGCCCATTTTGCTGCCGAGAATGAAGAAGAAGCCTTGTCTCTGATCAAGGAACTTCTCTCTTTCATGCCGAACAATAACCTGGAAGATCCTCCTCTGAGAGAAACTTCAGACCCTTTGGATAGAGTCAGCGAGGAATTGAACCGCCTGATTCCGGAAGATCCCAACCAGCCCTATGATATGAGAAAAATCATTCGAGAAGTGTTAGATGAGAATTATTTCTTTGAGGTCCAGGCTGACTATGCGAAAAATATTGTCATCGGCTTTGGACGTTTAGGTGGCAAACCGGTGGCCATAGTTGCCAATCAACCAGATCACTTAGCCGGCGCTTTAGACATAAATTCATCAGACAAAGGAGCGCGGTTTGTCCGTTTCTGCGATGCTTTTAACATCCCTCTTATTACTTTTGAGGATGTGCCAGGATTTCTCCCTGGGGTGGCTCAGGAACACGGTGGAATTATCCGTCATGGAGCCAAGCTCCTCTATGCCTTTTCTGAAGCCACAGTGCCTAAAATTACCGTGATCACGCGGAAGGCCTATGGAGGAGCCTACTGCGTTATGGCTTCTAAGCATATCAGGGCTGACATTAATTACGCCTATCCCAGCGCCGAGATTGCGGTCATGGGACCTGAAGGGGCAGTCAACATCGTCTACAAGCGGGAGATCGATAAGGCCAAAGAGTCGGAAAAAGCAAGGGAAGCCAAGATTGACGAATTCAGGGAAAAGTTTGCCAATCCCTATATTGCCTGTGAGAAGGGCTATTTGGATGAAGTGATAGAGCCCAAATTCACTCGACCAAAGCTCATCGCTGCCCTACAGATGCTGGAGAACAAGACTGACAAAAATCCTCCTAAAAAGCATGGAAACATCCCTTTATAGTCTGTCGAGTTAATCTAGTTAGTCTAATTTATTTAGTTTATCTAGTTTGTTTTGTTTGTTGAGTCTGTCTTGGGCGATTGGATAATTTGATTTATTTCATGCCGTTTTTGTATTACAATAGTCAACACAATCATACTCAATAAACCAAAAATACAAGATAAACTAGACAAACTTAGATGAAGAAGATGTTTAAGAAGGTGCTCGTTGCCAATCGGGGGGAGATTGCGGCAAGAATCATTCGCGCTTGTCGCGAGATGGGCATTACTCCTGTTGCCGTCTATTCAGAGGCAGACAAGAAGGCACTTCATGTGAGATTGGCTGATGAGGCTTATTTCATCGGCCCTTCCAAGCCTTCTCAGAGCTATTTGAATATCGATAAAATTATCGAGGTTGCCAAGAGAGCAAAGGCTCAAGCCATTCATCCTGGCTATGGTTTTTTAGCTGAAAACTCAATTTTTGTGAAGAGTTGTGAAAAAGAAGGAATCGTTTTTATCGGGCCGCCTTCTGTGCCGATGGAGATCATGGGCCAAAAAACACACTCTCGCCAGAAAATGGTCAAGGCCCAAGTCCCGATTATCCCCGGGACTCTGGAGTCTATAAAGGATGAGAAGGACCTCCAGCTCCAGGCGAAGAAAGTGGGCTATCCTCTTTTATTGAAGGCTTCTTCTGGTGGTGGAGGGAAAGGAATGAGGTTAGTGAGCAGGAAGGAAGAGCTCCTTTCCTCTTTTCAGATGGCCCGGTCCGAAGCGCAGTCAAGCTTTGACGATCCTTCTATCTATGCAGAGAAATATCTTGAAGAACCCCATCACATCGAAATTCAGATCCTGGCCGATAATTTCGGGAATATTGTCTATTTAGGAGAGAGGGAGTGTTCCATTCAAAGGAGATACCAGAAGGTCTTGGAGGAAACACCCTCGCCTTTCTTGAACGCCAATACCCGAAGAGAGATGGGAGAAGTTGCCGTAAAGGCTGCTGCCGCTGTCAACTACAGGAATGCCGGAACAGTTGAATTTGTGGTGGACAAAGACAAGAAGTTCTATTTCTTAGAGATGAATACCCGGCTTCAAGTGGAACATCCGATCACAGAAATGGTTACCGGCGTCGACCTTGTCAAATGCCAGCTAGAAATTGCTGCTGGCATGGCTCTTAAGTTTTCTCAAGAGGATATAGAACCTCGCGGTTGTTCTATCGAGTGCCGGATCTATGCCGAAGATCCAGAAAACAATTTCCTGCCTTCACCTGGAAAGATCGTTCATTTCCGCAGCCCAGGGGGCGGGCTCGGTGTCCGGGATGATAACGGAGTCTATGAAGGATACGAAGTGCCTCTAGAATACGACCCGCTGCTTTCCAAACTTATCACTTGGGGCAGCACAAGGCCTGAAGCCATTCAGCGGATGATCAGGGCTTTGTCAGAGTATCAAATCTACGGAATCAAGACGACTATACCATTCTTTAAGCGAATCCTCCTCCACCCGAAGTTTTTCAAGGGGGATTACAACACCCACTTCATTCCTGAACTCGAGAAAGAAGAAGACGGAAGCGGCGAGGAGGAAAAAGTGGCTGCTTTGATAGCCGCTGGAATAAAAAGCTATACCGAGAGCAAGGCAGGTCCTCCCCTTCGTTCGAGACAAAAGGAAAGCAACTGGAAATTGCAGGGTAGACTCCGGAACCTTTCCAACAGGCTCTAAAATGAATATCTCTTTTTGGCTGGATAATGTAGAATTCAGGCTAAGGCTTGAAGAAAAAAAAGAGAATAACATTCAGGTGACTCTAGGGCAGAAAAAGTACCTTGTTTCCACCGAATTTTTAAGTGCCCATGAGCTTCTCTTAAACATTAACGGCAAAATCTACAACATCATCATCGATTTTAATTCTTCTTGTTATTCGGTGTATGTTAACGGAAGGTTATTTAAAATAGAGAAAAAATCAGCTTCTCAGATCCTGGGAACGCAAAGAACAAGGCTAAGAAAGAGAGACATCAAGACATCCATGCCGGGAAGAATAGTGAAGATTCTTCTCCAAGAAGGGGATACAGTAAGGGAAGGCCAAGCCGTACTGGTCTTGGAAGCCATGAAGATGGAGAACGAAATAAAATCTCCGCAATCTGGGGTCATCAAGAGAATTGGCCCTAAAGCGGGAAGTTATGTTGAGGGTGGCTCTCTTCTCTTTTCGGTAGAATAATCAAAGAGATCGGTACTGGTTCCATAAATTCGGTATCGTTTCCTGGATGTCAGGGCGAGGCCTTAAGGACCGAAGTAATCTCATTGAAAACAGTAGAGATAGCCACGCTTCGCTCGCCATGACAATTTTCTCCTTTTTATATTCTTAACAAAAATGTTATATTGATAAGTTATGGTTTATGTATGAGTTGCAGTAAGATATGAATAGAAAAACAAGAAAACTTATCGTTACTTCTCTGGTCGTCCTTCTCCTCATAAGCGCAAGTATTGTCCTTAAAAACATCCTCCTCAATCAGGTTAAAAATAGGATCCAGGATACCTTTAATTATGCTCAGCTCCGCCTTTCTCTTTTTCCACCGGCCCTCATCGTGGAAGACGTGAGAACAATTTCCCCTTCTCCGTTTTTTTCAGCTAAAGAAGTCTCATTCAGGATTTCTTTTAGGTCCTTATTATCTAGAGAAAGGCCGCTCAAGGTCTTCATGGATGAGCCTGTCTTGATTATCCATGCTTCTGCTCCGTCTGAAGAGAAGAAAGGCAAGGCCAGCTCCTTATTTCCTCTCCCTTTTGCTTTAGAGAGAGTCTTGATAAGAAGGGGAGAGTTTTATTTCTGGGGGAAGCAGAGCCATTTCCAGTCCACTGGTATCAGAGCCCTTTTTATCCAACGAAAAAACTATCTCTCCATTCAGGGAGAAACGGAGGAAAGTTCCTATGCCGCAGATTCGCTGAGGCAGGAGCTTCGAGGAAAAATTCACCTGCTACTCGAAGGCCCGAGTGATCAATTAAAGATAAAAAAGCTGAGAATATACGATCCTGGTATGATCTTGAAGGCTGAAGGAGATTTGAGCAACCTGCAGGATCCTGAAATAAGGTTAGAAACTTCTTTTAAGATTAATACCTCCTTGATCGCTGACTATTTGAACCTTCCTTTCGAATGGGATGGAAAATCAGATGGGCAGGGCATTCTCGAACGTAAAGAAAGGAAAGTCTCTTTCTCATCCAGCCTCTCGAGCAATGACTTGGTTTTGAATGGAGTTCCCCTGGGAAAAGTTCGGGGAAAAGTTGAGGCGGGAGGTGGAGTGGGCGGAAGGATCGAGTTCAATATCCAGAGAGGCCTGTTTCCTGAGGAGTATTTGAAAATCGACTTCAACAAGAAGAGGATCGTAGGCCTGGCCCGAGGATTGCATCTGGATCCGATAATGAAATTCTTAAAGCTTCCCTGGCCAAGCAACTCTCCTGCCTGGGGAAATTTCACTCTTGATAGAGAGAGACTCGAAGTCGAGGTCGAATTCAGGGATGAACCCCTCAAAGTCGAGCCGGATAGGTTTCCTTTTCAAGGGCCTGTCAGACTAACCTGGAATCTAAAAGATGAGGTTGCTTTATCCTCTCCAAGGCTTCTATCCAATTTTGCCTTGGTGGATGTAGAAGGAAAGATAAGAATAAGAAAAGATATTGATATAACTATCCAGGGAGAAGTCAGCGATGTCAGGCAGGCACGACAGTTCACCTCTTTGATCCTTGATAAAAACTTTGCCTTTCCAGAGATAAGAGGAGGAGGTCGGGCGGACCTTCATATCTTTGGAGATTATTTCTATCCTCGAGTAAAGGCAAATTTCACTTTTTCTCCTGGCGGGTTTGATAGATTTCAGGTGAATCTTGTTGAGGGCGAAGCTAAAATTCTAAGGAGTGATTTTACAGGAAAATTCAAGGTGAAGGATCCTTTTATGGAGGGAGAGATTGACCTTTTCTCCAACCAGGAAGGATTAAAGGCAAATATCCGTCTAGAAGAGGGCGATGTTGAAAGGATCCTCCCTTCTCTGAATATCCCTTTTCCCCTTCATGGCCGCGCCTCAGGCAATTTTCAACTCCAGCTTAAGGGAGATAACTTGAGGCTAGACGGTGAATTCACCAGTCCTCTGATGAAAGTATCTACCCAGACCCTGGAAGGTGTAGAAGGCAGATTAGGGTGGGATGGAAATGTTCTGACTTTTCAGGAGCTCCAATTTCGTGCTTATGGAGGATCTGTGAAAGGGTATTCTCAGATTGGATTTCGTGCTCAAGAATTTGATCTGGACGTCGTTGGGGAAAGTCTTGATTTGACTTCCTTGAGTCCTGCCCTCGAAGGGAATTTATCCTTTAGGCTGAAAGGAGGAGGCTCTTTCGATCAGGATGTGGCATCAGGAGACATCGGGATCATAGGATTCCATATTTCTCCCTTACAGAAATCAGATGTAAAGGGCAAGATGAAAGTGGGTTTTAAACGGGATAAGCTTCTTCTGGATATCGAGGGGAATTTTTTTCCCGGTGAGAATGAGTTTTTCGTCTCGTTAGCCCTGCCTTTTGGTCAAGGGTTTACGGGAAATATAAGAGGTGGCTTTCAAAACCTGGACCTACTGCTTCCCTGGCATGGAGCCAAGGGACAGATAAATTATTTGGCGGAACTCAACGGAACCAAGACCGCACCGCAGCTTAAGGGAATCATCGACTTTAAAGGTTCAGTTCTTCCTTTTCCGAAGTTTGCTCATGCCTTCAGGGATTATTCTGGATTGATATTTGTCGAAAACAACAACCTTTCCCTCCGTTCTTTCAAAGGCCTCCTGGGAGGAGGCGATATCTGGGGCACTGGTAGTATTAAAGTAGGAAAGCAGGGAATCGAATACGCTAATCTGGAAATGGACGGGAAAGATCTTCTCCTATCTCCTTTGGAAAGGACGCGAGTTTTGGCTGATGGTTCCTTGAACCTGCTCAAAGACAGCCAACGCTTTATCTTGGAAGGAGATTTTGATGTCCACAGACTTTCCTGGAGACGTGAGCTAAATGAAAAATTCGTCTTTTCCTCCAGTCCTTATTATCAGAGCCAGACAGAAGCCGGAATCTTTGATGACCTCACTCTGAATATCCGTCTCCAGGCTAAGGAAAATTCCCTGATGGAAAATTCCCTAGGCAGGATCGAAGGAAAGTTTGATCTGACAGTGACCGGAAATGTTAAAGCACCCATCTTAACGGGCGCTATAGACGCTTTGGGGGGGAACGTTTATTTTCAAGATAGAAAATTCAGGATTTTAAGGGCTCGAGTGAGTTTCATCAATCCTTTGGTCATTGAACCTTATCTGGAATTCGAGGGAGAAACATACGTCAAGGATTACCATGTCACTTTTTCTCTCAATGGGTCTCTCGACAGCTTAAAGCCAGAATTCCGCTCTTCTCCGCCCCTTCCTCCTGAAGATGTCCTAGCTCTCCTAGCCATGGGAGAGGCCTTCAAGAGAACCTATTCTTATGAGAAGAGTACTCAGCTCAGCACAGCATCTCTTTTATCCTTCCAGCTGGCAGAGGAAGCCAAAAAGCGAGCGGAGAAGCTTTTCCGCATCGATCGCTTTCGAATCGATCCTTTTGTGATGGAATCGTCAGCCGAGACAACTGCCCGCTTGACGGTGGGCAAGATGATTTCCAGAAACTTTACTCTTCTCTACTCAACCAACCTCTCGACCCAAAGAGAAGAGCTGGTACGTTTGGAATGGGAATTGACTGACGACCTTTCCGTGGTAGGCATTAGAGATGAACAAGGAAGGTTAAGCATTGATGTTAAAATTCATAAAAGATTTTAACTCAAGAGGGAATTTCCTCTTGGTTTTAATCACCTTAATTCTTTCTCTGAGGCCTGATTGCGCTTTTTCCTATGCTGAGCCCATTCCTGGCCCCATAGTCTCAAAAGTCATCATTAAAGTCGATGGCCAGGAAAACGGGAAAGAGGTTGCGGAAATGCTGGCTGTGAAAGAGGGAGAGGCCTTTTCGCTGAAGAAGATATCCGATAGCGTAAGAAATATGTTTAAAACCGGGCTTTTCTCGGATATTCAGGTCCTGAAAACAGGAGAACAGAATATTCAGCTGACTTTTTTATTAACTCGGAGGCTCTTCACGCGCAGTATTGATTTCTCAGGAGACCTGGTCATTCCCAAGAGAGAATTAAGGGAGTCTTTGAACTCTTTAAGCAGAGATGCTCCTTTCTCAGAACAAAGACTCCTCAAGGCTCAGGAGGAACTTAAAGAAGCTCTGAGAAGAGAGGGCTATTTCCAGGCTGTAGTCTCCTCTTCTGTGGAAACAGACTTGGAATCTTACTCCGTCGATGTTTTTTTTGAAGTTTCCCCGGAAGAAAGGTTCACCTTAAAAGAAATCGATTTTACAGGAAATATTCTTGTTTCCAAAGAACGTCTGAGAAAGCAAATGAAGAGTAGAGAAAAAGAAACCTATGTTCCGTCCAGGATTGAAGAAGATATCACCAGGCTCAGGGAACTTTATTATTCCCTGGGTTATCAGCAAGCAGAGGTTGAAATTAGCAGCGAGCGCTTTGATGAGGAAGACAGGAGTGTATTTCTCACTCTGAAGGTTAATCCCTACAGGAAGATTGAGATTTCAGTCACAGGAGCACAGATTCCCCTGAGCCTTTTGAGGCCAATATGGGAGGCAGAGATATTCGAAGAATGGGGTTTGGCTGAAGGAGAAGCCAAGATTATCGCCCACCTTAGACAGAAAGGATACCTGTTTCCTCATGTCAATTCTTCAATCCGAAGAGTCGGTAATGAGATCCGGGTTGTTTATGAAGTGGTCCCCGGAGAAAGGTATAGAATCCAGGATATTATCTTCGAGGGAATAAAATATTTTACTCCTGCTCAGCTAAAAAAAGAGCTTGAGATCGCCAAGAAAATTCCTTTCTTAATTTGGTTAGATGGAGAAAGGCTCTTTGAGTTGCCCAGGGAGATAGAGATACTCTACCGGACTCACGGTTTCCCCCGAATAATGATTGATCTAAATTTCATAATGACAGGCAAAAAAGCCAAGGCTGTCTTCTTTATCGAAGAAGGACCACAGACAACAATAGAAAAGATTTCTTTTGTGGGCAACTCTCTTTTCACGGCCGAGCAGCTCTTGGAACAGATTGGTAGTTTTGAAACAGGTCCCTTCTTCAGGCCGAGTATTCAGAAAGATCTAGAGAAATTAGAAACATTTTATCTAAACCAAGGTATCAGAAGAACAAAGATTACAGTCAACATAGATGGAAAAGACGACAGGCTTGTTAATCTTGATTTTGTCATCAGCGAAGGAAAAAAAGTCAAAGTTGAGAAGATTGTGATAACCGGAAATAGAACGACCCGAAGAAGGACGATTCTTAAGGAAATCAGGATAAAAGAAGGCGATTATGCCTACTATGAATCCATAGTAGATACCAAGAGAAGGCTCGAAAACCTTGGAGTTTTCTCTGAAATTAAGATTGAAGAAATCCCAGTCAGCCCAACCAAAGAGAACATAGTTATCAACCTCAGGGAGGGAGAAAGGAATTACGTCAGCTTGGGTATTGGATTGGAGACCAAAAGCGAGCCTTATATCTTTGCCATTTGGAATAATGTGATCAGACCGCGAGGGATCGCTGAATTCATAAGGGGAAATATTCTGGGCTCAGCCACCCAGCTCAGCCTAGTCGCTCAGGCAAGCCCTAAAGAAAAAAGAGGTGTTCTATCCTGGGAGCAGCCTTATCTTCTGGGATTGCCTTGGCAGTCCTCTTTAAATGCCTGGATAGAACAAGAAGAACGAAGGAGTTATAGCTACGAACGGAGAGGGATCAGCCTGACAGCGATCAAGCCTGCTACTGAAGAGTTAACCTTGCTGACCACCCTGAGATGGGTGAGAACAAACATTTTTGACCTGGAAATTGAAGAATCAGAAGTTGACCGTCAAAATCAGCCTTATTCTGCTTCTTCAATATCGGGCAGCTTGATCTGGGATCGAAGAGATGATCCCTTCAATCCTGAAAAAGGTGCTTTTTTAAGTTTCGCGGCTGAATGGGCTTATCCCATTTTCCAGGCCGAGTCGGATTACCTAAAGAACTTTATCAAGTATCAGCAGTTCTTTCCTCTTTTCTTAGGATTTTCCTTGAGTTCTACCGCTCGCTTAGGGCTTGGGACTGGGAACATACCCATTCACGAGCGGTTTTTCGGCGGGGGCAGCGGTTCTTTCCGGGGAGAACGTTTCGATGAGCTGGGACCGAAAGACCTTTCCACACTCAGACCCGTTGGAGGGAAGGCTTTGGTGCTGCTCAATCTTGAGTTTACCTTTCCTCTCTTGTCAGCCGTAAAAGATTTATCTGGAGCTGTTTTTTATGATTTGGGTAATATTTTCCCCGAAATAAGCGATGTCAAGCTGGCCTCTCTTCAGGATGCCCTGGGATTTGGGATTCGCTACCGGACTCCTTTAGGTCCTATACGTTTTGAACTGGGCTGGAATCTAGACGCTCCTAAAGGGGAGAGAAAACCCTTGGTGTTCATAACTATCGGAAATGTCTTCTAAAAGAAAGCATGATTCATCCTCTTTTCGTTTTCTTTTTCTCTATTTTTTTTCCATAGCTGCTCTTTTAACCATCGTCGTTATTTGTTCCTATCCTGTAAATTCATTTTCTCAGATAATAGAGCGTATCGTGGCTTTAGTAGATGGACAGGTTATCACTCTGACGGATTTAAAAATCGTTGAGGTTTTCAGTCTCTACGAGGATGAGCTGGAAGAAAAGGGCAATAGACGTCTTTTCTGGTTGCTGCAAAGAATGATCAATCAAAAAATTGTCGTCATGACCACCAGCAAAGATTTTTCCGTCGAAGAAGAAGAGATAGAAACTGAACTTCAGAAAGTGACAGAAAAGCTTGGTCCAAGAGAATTTCAAACAAGACTAGATGAGTTTGGATTGGGATTAGAGGATTTGAAGGACTATCTTAGGGAAAAACTCCTCTATCAGAATATTCTCTCCCGAAGGTTTGGTCAGGGAGTGCTGGTGAGCTTACAGGAGATCGAGAATCATTATCAGCAAGTCTATATCCCTTCGCAGGAAAAGAAAGGATTGAGGCCCCGTCCTATGATGGAGATTCTAGGTGAGATAGAATCGGCTATCAAACAGGAAAAGATAAGGAAGCAGAAGACTGACTGGATTAACAGTTTGAGGAAACAGGCAGAAGTCGAGATCAGGCTGGATGAGTCGGATGAAATCTAAAAAAGACCAGGAGAGGGAGCAAGAATGAGCAAGATAGCTTTCTTATTTCCCGGCCAGGGTTCACAATCCGTAGGCATGGGCTTAGATTTCTACGGGCATTCATCTCAGGCCAGGGAAATTTTTGCCCAGGCTGATGAGATTCTTGGTTTCAATCTTTCTCGGCTCTGTTTCGAGGGTCCTGAGGAGGAGTTGAAGCTGACCGAGATAACCCAACCAGCTCTCCTTACTGTAAGTTTTATCGCGCATACACTTCTCGGCATAGAGCCTCGGATTGCTGCGGGTCATAGTCTTGGCGAGTATTCAGCCCTGGTGGCCGCAGGTTCCTTGAGTTTTGAGGATGCGCTTCCTTTAGTCCATAAAAGAGGGAAGTATATGCAGGAGGCAGTGCCAGTGGGAGTCGGGGCCATGGCCGCAATTTTAGGTGCCAGCTATGAGGAGGTCAAAGAGGGAATTTCTAAAGTCAAGGAAGGAATTGTAGACATCGCTAACTGGAATAGCCAGCAGCAGATTGTTATCTCTGGTCACAAAGAAGCTGTCCAGGAGGCTTTAAAAGTGATAGATCCGCCCCGTTCGGTTGTTCTACCTGTCAGCGCACCCTTTCATAGCCGATTGATGAAAACTGCCGAGGAGAAGCTTGTCCAGGATTTAGACCAGACTGAATTTCGAGCTCTAGAGTTTCCGATTGTCACCAACGTAAATGCAGAGATCATTCATCAGGGCTCCCAGGCAAGAGAGGCACTGAAAAGACAGGTTAGCCGACCCGTTCTTTGGTACGAATCCATGGAAAGGCTCAAGGCTGAAAATATCGACCTGTTCCTGGAACTCGGTTCAGGAAAAGTCTTATCCGGGTTGGTCAAAAGAATCGGCCGCCGCTGGTCCTTTCCTTTGACAACGCTGAACGTGGAAAATTCAGAGACCTTGAAGGAATCCAGGGAAATTCTCTCAGGAATCCTTGGAGGCAAAAAGGAATCGAAACTTTAGGAAGTATTCTGCTCCTGAAATAAAGGATACAGCGATCGCAAGCCAAATTCCCAACAGGGCAAGCACGTAGAATTGTCCCAAGATATTCCTTCCTAGGATCAGAAGGGATATCGCGATGGCTTCGACCCACATTTTAATTTTTCCCAACCTTGAAGCCTGTATGTGATGCCCCTGAGAAGAGGCGATGGCCCTGAGTCCGGTGACAGCGATTCCCCGGCCGATGAGGATGAGCGCTATCCAAGAGGATACTGTTCCCAGCTCAACCAGACAAATGAGAGCTGCAGCCACTAACAATTTGTCTGCTATCGGGTCCAGAAGTTTACCGACGGTCGTAACTTGATTCTTTCGCCTAGCCCACATCCCGTCCAGCATGTCGGTGAGAGCTGCCAGGAGAAAGATAGCAGCACCTATGAGCTCGTTGCCTTTAAACTGAGAGAGAAGAACGATTATCAAAACGGGTATGGCTAATATTCTGGTGATGGTGAGGAGGTTGGGAACGTTCATTTAGTGAGATATACAATAGCTCCTGATGAAAGTCAAATCCATCGGGTTCAGGCTTTTGTTGAAAGTTAAGACCCAAGGCCGATCTTACTCTATAAATTATAAAAGTCATAAAGACCTGATCCCATTTTCTTGAAAAGTTAGACCTGTAAGGGTATAGTAAATTGTAATTTCCTAGCCAAAATGACCAAGCACAAATCATCCACTCCCATGATGGAGCAGTATTTCCGGATTAAAAAGAATCATCAAGATGCGCTTTTATTATTCCGGTTGGGAGACTTCTATGAACTATTTTATGAAGATGCGAAAGTAGCTTCTCCTGTCTTAGAGATTGCGCTAACTTCCCGGCAAAAAGTGCCCATGTGTGGAGTCCCTCATCACTCTGTCATTCCCTATCTGACCAAGCTTTTAAAAAAGGGTTTTAGAGTGGCCATCTGCGAGCAGGTTGAAGACTCAAAGCTAGCCAAGGGTGTTGTCAAGCGGGACGTGGTCAAAGTTTTAACTCCTGGAACTGCTGTTGAAATAGAACTTGAAGAGGCGAAAGAAAGCGTCTATGCTGCCAGCTTGTATCTCGAGGCAAAAGATTGGGGCCTGGCTCTCATAAACCTGGCCTCGGGTGAAATGAAGACCTTTCAAGATTCTAAGCGGAGAAGGATTCTATCAGATGAGCTTTTCAGGGTATCTCCCAAAGAAATTATTTTCCCTGAAGGAGAAGAGGAAAACGTCAGCGCCATTCTATCCAAGAACAACCTGAGCTTTGTCCTGAGAAGTCCGGTGGAGGAGTGGGCTTTTGATTTTTCCCAGGCAAAGAACTTGCTGCTCTCCCACTTTAAGGTGAAATCATTAGCCGGATTCGGGTTAGCTGATAAAAAGCTGGCTGTTTCTGCTGCCGGGGCTCTTCTTTATTATCTTAAAAAAGTCAGGAAAGATTCACTCGCCTTAATCCATAATATTTCCTACATCCACTCGACACAGCAGATGGTTCTGGACGCTACAGCCATAAGGAACCTGGAGTTGGTAAGAAGCTTAAGGGACGGGCTTCTCAAAGGATCGCTCTTGGATATTATAGATTTTACCATGACTTCTATGGGGGGAAGGCTTCTCAGAAACTGGCTTCTGCAGCCACTCTTGGATTGTGACCAGATAAACGAAAGGTTGGATGCCGTAACAGAAATACTCGAGCAGACTATCGAGCGTCAGGAATTGAGAGAAAAGTTGAAGGATATCTTGGATCTGGAACGGCTGACAGGAAAGGTCTCATTGGCAGTGGCCAATCCCAAGGACCTGGTGGCTCTTAAAAGATCTCTCTTTCCTCTGCCCCAAATTCAAACCTCCTTAAAAAAATTTTCAACGAAAAAGCTAAAGAAGATTTTTCGGGAGTGGGATAATGCTGAGGATGTGGTGGATACGATCGATAAAGCCATCCTGGACGAACCGGCTTTTCTGCTCACCGAGGGAGGAATCATCAAGGATGGTTATAACCCTGAGCTGGACGAGCTGAGAAAAATCAGTCATTCTGGTAAGACTTTTATCTATCAACTCGAAGAGAAAGAGAGAAAGAAGACTGGGATTTCATCCTTAAAAGTCCGCTATAACAAAGTTTTCGGGTATTACATCGAAGTCACCAAACCTAACTTGTCTTCAGTGCCAGCCGATTATGTCAGGAAACAGACGCTGGTGAATTCCGAACGGTTCATCACTCCGGAACTGAAAGAGTATGAGGAAAAGGTGCTCAACGCTGAACAAAGAATCGCAGATTTAGAATATAATCTTTTCCTGAAAATGAGAGAGAGGATTGCCCGCGAAACGGTAAGACTTCAGAAAATCGCTTCTGATATTGCCATTTTGGATGTGCTTTTTTCTCTGGCAGAATTGGCTTCTCAGAGGAATTATTGCCGTCCCGAAGTGAACTCAGAGGACGTGATTAGAATCATAGAAGGACGCCACCCAGTCATAGAAATCATCAATGAAGAGCCTTTCATTCCCAATGATGCTTACCTGGACATAGAAGAGAATCAAATCCTGATCGTCACTGGTCCCAACATGGGAGGGAAATCCACTTATCTCAGACAGGTCGCGCTTATCTGTATTTTGGCACAGATGGGCTCCTTTGTTCCAGCTAAAGAAGCTGTTATTGGAGTTGTGGACCGGATCTTTACCCGCATCGGAGCGATGGATTTTCTGATTGCGGGCCAGTCCACCTTCATGGTTGAGATGCTGGAAACCGCGAATATACTGAACAACGCGACGTCAAGAAGCTTGATTCTTCTGGACGAGATCGGCCGCGGTACCAGCACCTTTGACGGGCTCAGCATTGCCTGGGCAGTGGGCGAGTACATCCATGAGAAGGAAGATATCCGGGCCAAAACCTTGTTCGCAACTCATTACCATGAATTAACAGATTTATCATCGACCTTGCAGAGGATAAAAAACTATCATGTCACGGTCAAAGAGCAACGGGATGATATTGTTTTCCTGAGGAAAATCGTCCCCGGCCCTTCTGATCGCAGCTACGGACTTTATGTGGCTAAGTTGGCGGGGATACCCCGCTCAGTCGTTGACAGAGCCAAGGAAATTCTCTTCAATCTCGAAAAACAAGAGCTGGATGACGAAGGCCTGCCCAGAATTGCCTATCATTCTTCGAAAAAAAGAGACAAAGCACAGCTTCTCTTGTTCAAGAAGGATAGAGAACAAGAAATTTTACAAGAGCTTAAGGAAGAGGTGGAAAAGTACGATGTTTCTTCTCTTTCCCCCCTTGAAGCCCTGAATCTTCTCAGTGAACTTCAGGAAAAATTGAAAAAGACAAAGAGTTAGTCAGGTCTTTAGGAATGGCTTAGACAAACCAGGCAAACAAGACAAACCAGGCAAACAAGATAAACTAGATAAACAAGATAAACTAGACAAACTAGAATAGCTTGCTTATTTTTTGATCATGTCGGCGCGGACAAGAATATCAAACCCGTCAAAATAGTAGCGACGGATTCCTTGGTCTTCGTTGTATTCGTCTCTTCCCGCCATTATCTCTCGAAAAGCCGCAGCCACGCGAGGGATAACTTCACTTTTCACCCAGGGATCGTTGTGTCCTGAGCAGAGATGGTCGTATTCATTGAGGCGTTCTTCGAGTTTATCAATGGAGGCCAGGTAGTCCTTTATATCCACATCCTCTGGATAGGCGTACAGGGGGCCTGGGAAGAATGTATCCCCAGTGAAAAGTATCCGGTTTTTCTTATCCAACAAACACATCGAGCCAGGAGAATGACCGGGCGTATGAATAACCTCAAGAGAGCGTCTTCCCAGCTCAATCGTGTCACCTTCTTCTAAGAGAGCCGTCGGAGTGACAGGCGGGATTTCCCAGGTTGCAGGATCAAAGCCTTCGGGCAGAGGCTTCCAGAGGGAATCACCCGTGACGCTTCTTTGAAGGGAGTCGTTATTCATGCCGGAGCGCAGCCTATCGAGGCAAGCAGAGTCATTGTAGCAGGCAATTTCTTTGAATTGGTGATTATTGCCGATGTGATCCCAATGTCCGTGGGTATTCACCACCGAAACAGGATGGGAATTCAGCTTGGAGACGACCTGTTTGAGGTCTCCAATGCCTGTACCTGTGTCAATAACGACTGCCTTATCGTTCCCGATGACAAGGTAACTGATAGCCTCTTCGAACTGATAGGGTTCGTAAATAGCATAAGTCGCCTCGAAGAGTTTATAAACCTCAAACCATTCTTGGCCGATTTCCACTTTCTCTAAGGTTGTGTATACCGGGCGAGGAAGTTTTTCCCACCACTTTTGAGGCTGGATGAGCTCTGAAGTTTTTTCGGTATCGCTTTGTTTTTTTTCTGTAACACAGCTGATCAATACCAGTAAAGCCAATATGAGTCCCCAGCTTTTCCTTACCTGTCTCATTTTTTTTTCTCCTTGTTGAAGATTTATAAATCAGGAATGGGATGATGTCAATTCTAGGAGAGGCCTGATGGATCGTTGATAGGCTTCAGCCTAGGCCTGATGATATAGAGATGGGGAGCTTAATACGGAGTTAAATGAATGATTTTCTTAGAGAGTTTTCCCCCAACTCTCCTCTGTAGGAGTCTTCTGGTCAGACTCGGTGCTCTTCGTAAGGGGCTTTAGAATTTGAAATGGGGCCGATAAATGTATTGATTCTGACCTCGTCCTTGCAGTGATCGCAGATAATCTTTCCGTTCTTCAGGATTGTGCAGGGAGTAATGCCTATACATTTATCACATTGGAAAAAACCACTCTTTTTTTTCATACCCTCCTCCTGGTTAGTGATTGGTGAAGCTTATGTCTGATTCTCCCCATAATAGCCTTTTTTTGTTTCCGTATACTATTTAAGTCATGGGTGAAACAGGGTCAATAGCCTTTGCAGATGATTTTAGGGGTGAGATATTTTCAATTTTTCTAACCCCTAGAGATGATGGCCGAGGTGCTGATTTTTATGCTTTTGGCTCACTCGAAGCTGATGCTTAGGGTTATATTTGACATTCAAACTCACCAGTGTTATATGCTATAAGCTCTTATCTGTTCACCTCCAGAGAGTTCAGGCTTACCGAGGGAGAAAGAAGCTCCCAGTGTCCAAGGAGATGAAAGGCCATAAGATTGGGAAGAAAGGAAAAACTTCCTGATTGGGAAAATCACCAAGCTCTGCCCTTGATTAGAGCCGGGCAAAAAGGAGGAAAAATGGAGAAGAAAGAGGAGGTTAAGGAGAAAAATAATAAGGGTGACGTGAAAGGAAGCAAACGCGATCCTTATTCGGGAATATTCGGAGGTTTAATACTCATTCTTTTAGGAGTCCTGTTCTTATTAGCCACCATGGATGTGCTTTCCTGGGCGGATTGGTGGGCTTATTTTCTCGTAGGGTTGGGTGGTATTTTTATCATAGAGTTCATTGTCAGGAGTGTCACGCCCGCCTATCGCCACCAGCACAGAGGAAAGCTGGTTGTGGGAACAGTGCTTCTCATCGTGGGTGGGGCTCATATCCTGGGAATGGTGAGCTGGTGGCCCCTGATACTCATCGCTGTTGGTGTTATCATCGTTTTCACTTCACTCAAGAAGACCTAGGGCTGCAATCTTTACAGAGAATAGACTGGGGAGATAGTTTTATATTTTTCTTATTCCTCCAAAAAAAACTGAACCTTTCCCAACAATCTTCTTCCCTCTTTTGTTATTCTTGTTGTAGTCGGTTGGAGTTTGAGTTGAATGCAAATCAGTTTTATTCCTTAGCCGAAAGATTTTCTTCAATAATTCCGAAGGTGTTCCCTTCTGTATCCTGGCAATAGGCAGAATATCCGACTCCTGGGATAGTTTGTTTTGGTGTGATGACTTTGCCTCCGGCTTGGGTAATCTTGGTTAAAAACTCATCTGCTGAGGCAACACTGACAGTGTTGATTGTCGGCACAGCAGGATCCTGGCGTCTCATAAAAGCTCCATCGATACCTGGCTCATTCTCAGGACCCGTCGTTATCAACCAGTAGTCCACGGGTCCTTCCCATTTCTCGATTTTCCAGCCAAAGACATCCTCGTAAAAACTGATGGCTCTTTCTGGATCATCCACACTGATCTCGAAATGAACGACTCTAGGCATTTCTCTCCTTCCTTTCTGCATAAATATGAAGGATAGTAGGCATTAAACGATAAAAAATCAAGAAATCAGGAAAGGTTTTTCCATTTTCAACCAGATTGAGTTAAGATATTTAACCACCCCGAGGGGTCAATTTATCTTGATAGACTTTTGGAAATAGAAAAAAAACCGTATTAGGACGGGGGATTAGAATGAAATTAGAAACTCTTTTAGAAAAGCTGGAATCTCTCTCTAATCCCAAAGCTGTGGAAGGAATGGCTATCTACGGCATTAATCCGGAGAAAGCTTACGGTGTCTCCATCCCTAGCTTGAGGAGAATGGCCAAAGAAGCCGGCAGAGATCACAGGCTGGCTCAAAAACTGTGGTCCTCTGAGATCCACGAAGCCAGGATACTGGCGAGCATGATCGATGATCCGAAGCAAGTGACTCAGGAACAAATGGAGAATTGGGTAAAAGACTTTAATTCCTGGGATCTTTGTGACCAATGTTGCAGCAATCTCTTCGAGAAAACAGATTTTGCCCTCAGAAAAGCTATAGAGTGGAGTTCTAGGGAAGAGGAATTTGTGAAGAGGGCTGGCTTTGTTCTTATGGCTCGACTGTCTGTGTGCGATAAAAAAGCTGAGGATTCGCTTTTTGAAGGATTCTTCCCTCTTATAAAGAGAGAAGCTGTCGATACGAGAAATTTTGTAAAGAAAGCCGTCAATTGGGCCTTGCGGCAGGTTGGAAAGCGGAATCCCAACTTAAATGCCAAGGCGATAGAACTAGCCAGGAACATCCAAAAGATGGATTCCAAAAGCGCGAAGTGGATAGCCTCTGATGCTATTCGTGAGTTGACGAGTACAGCCGTTCAAAAGAGATTACGTTGACGCTGAATTGGAGGAAGTTCTAGACGGCTAAAAAAGAGAGTTTTAAATTTACTCTTCGAAATCGAATTTATCTGACTTATCTTCCCCTTCTCCTTCAAAATTTTCTTCGAAGTTGCGTTCTTCTTCATAGGGGGATTCGCCTTCCTCTTCTTTCCGCTGTTCTATAGCCTGATCGAATTCGTCACTATCTTCGTAGCGCCTTAAATAATTAGCAGCTGTATCGCTGTAGCACAATTCCAAAAGATCGTCCTCGATTTTGCAAAAAATGGACATGTTGTGTCCGGTTTGAAGGTTACCCACTTTTTCAACCACCTCTGCTTTCTTTTTTATGGAATCTAAAGTCAGCCAGCTCGTGATTTCGATTTCTTCCATTTCGGGCTCCCAAAAGAAAAATATCAATTTTTATAGAATTGTCAAGAGAAAATTTAAAAAAAAAGACTCTTCAATCATAGCCAAAGCAACTCCAATTCCCTAGATCTCTTTGAATTGCCTTTTGTTGGCTTGACATACGCAAGGTTGAATATTTTAATAAGAGAGGAGAGATAAGATGAGATGGGACAAGTTCACGGTCATGTCGCAGGAAGCTTTTCAGGCAGCTCAATCTAAGGCTGAAGAATTCAGTCATCAAGAGCTAGGGCCCGAGCATCTTCTCTGGAGTTTTTTAAATCAAGAGGAAAATATCGTTATCGGGGTCTTAACCAAGCTAGAGGTAAATATCACCAAGATTCGTGAGGAGCTTGAGGCCTACCTGAATAAGCTTCCCAAGGTGGAGGGAGTAGAAGTATACCTTTCTTCAGGTTTACGCCGGCTCATGACCGGAGCTCAGAAGGAAGCTGACAAGTTAAAAGATGAATACATCTCTACTGAACATCTCTTTCTGGCGATCTTAAAAGACGGCTCGAGCGTGGCCAGCAAGATTTTGGAGAAGAATGGTGTATCCGAGAATGCTGTGCTTAAGGCTCTCATGTCTATTAGAGGTTCCCAGCGAATCACAGACCCTCAACCCGAAGGAAAATATCAGGTACTCAAGCGCTATGCCCGGGATATTACAGAACTAGCCAGACAAGGAAAACTGGATCCTGTTATAGGTAGAGAGGATGAGATCAGAAGAGTTATCCAGGTCCTCTCGCGAAGGACAAAGAATAATCCTGTCTTGATAGGGGAAGCAGGTGTGGGGAAGACAGCTATAGTCGAGGGGCTTGCTCAGCGCATTGCCAATGGGGATGTCCCCCAATCCCTGAAAAATAAGAGACTTATTGCTCTGGACATAGGTGCTTTGATTGCCGGAACAAAATTCCGAGGAGAATTTGAGGATAGGTTGAAAGCGATCCTGAAGGAGATCAAAGAAGAAAAGGGAGAGATAGTTCTTTTCATTGACGAACTGCATACGATTATTGGAGCCGGAGCAGCCGAAGGCGCTGTTGATGCTTCCAATATGCTGAAGCCGCCTTTAGCCAGGGGGGAACTCCGCTGCGTGGGAGCCACAACCCTTAATGAGTACCAGAAGCATATCGAGAAAGATGCTGCCTTGGAAAGGAGATTTCAGCAGGTTTATGTGGGAGAGCCCTCAACGGAAGAGACCATTTCCATCCTGAGAGGGTTGAAGGAAAAATATGAGGTCCACCACGGAGTTGAAATCAAAGATTCAGCCTTAGTCGCAGCAGCGACTCTTTCCAGCCGCTATATAGCCGATCGTTATCTTCCTGACAAGGCAATAGATCTGATCGATGAAGCCGCCTCCCGCATTCGGATTGAGATAGACAGTATGCCGGAGGAGATAGACGAACTGGAGAGAAAAATTGTCCAGATTGAGATTGAGAAGCAGGCCCTTAAGAAAGAGAAAGACAAAGAATCAAAGGAAAAGTTGGAAAAATTGAACATAGATTTGGCTAACATTAAGGAGAAAAACAAAGCTCTTAAGGCTCACTGGGAGCGAGAGAAGGAACTGATTGAGGCCCTGCACAGGATGAAAGAGCAGGTGGATTCTCTTAGAGTTGAGGGACAGAGCGCAGAGAGAAGAGGTGACTTGGAGAAGGTCGCCGAGATTAGATACGGGAAGCTAGTCGAGACAGAAAAGCAGATAAAGGAAATAACCCAGAAATTATCACAGGTCCAGAAGAAAGGGAAAATGCTAAAAGAAGAGGTGGATGAGGAAGATGTGGCTGAAGTTGTCTCCAAGTGGACTGGAATTCCTGTTTCTAGGATGTTAGAAGGAGAGGTGGAGAAGCTCATCAAGATGGAGGCTAACCTGGGTAAGAGAGTCGTCGGTCAAAACCAGGCTCTTCAAGCTGTAGCAGATACCATAAGGCGCGCCAGGGCCGGCATCCAGGATGCCACGCGTCCTCTGGGTTCCTTCATTTTCATGGGACCTACTGGGGTTGGAAAGACAGAGCTTGCTCGAGCCCTGGCAGAATTTCTGTTTGATGATGAACGAGCACTCGTAAGGCTTGACATGTCAGAATACATGGAAAAACACACTGTCTCACGATTGATCGGGGCTCCCCCTGGATATGTAGGCTATGAGGAAGGAGGCCAGCTCACCGAGGCCATAAAACGACGACCCTATTCCATAATTCTTCTTGATGAGATAGAAAAGGCTCATTCCGATGTTTTCAATATTCTCCTTCAAATATTAGATGATGGCCGGCTTACCGATGGCAAGGGAAGAACGGTCGACTTTAAGAACACCATCATTATCATGACCTCCAACTTGGGAAGCCAGGTGATAAAGGAGCTCAGAGGAGATCATGAAGCGATGGAGAAGAAAATCAGAGAAATCCTAGAAAGTCATTTCAGGCCTGAGTTTCTGAATCGAGTGGACGAGACCATCATCTTTAAGGCGCTCTCTTCGGAGATAATTCTTAAGATTGTGGATCTGCAGATAGACGAGCTGAGGAGAAGACTCCAGGAGAAGAAGATTGACGTCGAGTTAAGCGAGGAAGCCAAGAAGTTACTGGCAGAAAGAGGCTATGATCCGGTTTACGGAGCTAGGCCTCTGAAGAGAACCATACAGCAGGATATTCAGAATCCGCTGGCCTTAAAAATTTTGGAAAAAGAGTATAAGGAGGGAGATAAGGTCAAGATCGGAGTGAATAATAAAAAAGAGTTTGTCTTCTCAAAAAAGTAAGATTAAAAGGCATTAAAGGAGAAATAAATGGAAGAAAAAGTCAAAGAGGTTATCGAGGAGTTAAGGCCTCATCTCCAGGCTGATGGGGGAGATGTGGAGCTGGTAGAAGTTACTGATGATGGAGTGGTCAAGGTTAGGTTGCTGGGTGCCTGTGAAGGATGCCCGATGCGGGAGATGACCTTGACCCAGGGAATCACTCAGTTCATAAAAAAGAAGATTCCTGAGATTAAAGAAGTTCAAGCTGTCTAAATCAGGCCATATTTTATTTGACAAAAAATTGATAAATGTAGTAAAGAGAGGAAATGCATAAAGCAGATTAAAAGGAGGCAAAAATGAAAAAGGCAAAAATTTTCTTTTCAGTGCTCATCTTGACTGCCTTTCTCGCCACTCCGGGTCTGCCCAATGGCTTAAACCTGAACAGTATCGGTACTAAAGCCTTGGCCATGGGCGGTGCTTTTGTGGGCTTAGCAGATGATTTCAGTGCCATTTACTGGAATCCAGCCGGGATTGCTCATTTCGATCAAAAGTATTTTGGTTTCTACGGCGTCGATATCCTTCCTACTGGCAACTACAAGCTCTCTCCCAATATTCCGGGCGTGGGAGAATTCTCTCTCGTCAACGCTGAGACTGAACGAAAGCATTATCTGGCGGGAATGGTCGCCTATTATCATCCGGTAACTGAGAATTTAGTGGCTGGCCTGAGCATCTATACTCCTTCAGGTCTTGGTGCGAAATGGAGTGGGGCTGATTTTGCTGTTCTTGCCAATAATAATCCTTCTATTAAGTGGACCAGTAAGATTGGAGTTGTTACCTTTGCTCCAGCTATTGCTTATAAGGTGAATGACCAGATTTCTGTCGGGCTGGCCCTGAACATAAACTACGGAATCTTTGATATCGCCACGCATGCTGGTGCGGCCGAAGTTTCTGGGATCCCGGTGGACCTCGGTCAGTATGAAGAGACTATGAATGGATGGGGATACGGAGCAACATTCGGGCTCCTGTATAAGCTGAATGAAAAAGTCAGCCTGGGCGCGACCTTTCGAACCCCGAGTACTGTAAAATTCAGCGGAGAAGCCACTATCTCTGGTATGCCCCTACTGGGAGCAAATTCGACGTCAGACCTTGATAGAGAGGTCACCTGGCCGATGTGGATCGCTGCAGGAGTTGCTTTTCGGCCCCTGGATAAACTTGTCTTGACTGGCGACCTGCAATGGACCCAGTGGTCAAAAATCGATAATATCGAGACGACTTTCAAGGATCCTTTTTGGGACGTTATGATGAGTGCCAGCGGTGATGATAAAAGGCCCATGAACTGGGATGATGCCCTCCAGATCCGGGTTGGAGGTGAATACTGGATTAACAATATCGCTTTCCGAGCCGGTTTTTATATTGATCCCTCTCCTGCTCCTGATAACACCATGAATGTTCTCGTTCCAAATTATGATTACAATGTCTTTACTGCTGGCGTAGGATATAGTCTTAACGGTCTTCAGATAGATTTTTCAATCGAGTACCTAATAGGAAAAGAGAGAAGCATTCCTTTTTCAGTTATCCCTATAGCTGCCCCTCCCTATTTCGAGATTGTGTTGGCTGACAAATATGAAACAGCAATGCCTGGGACCTACAAGCAGAAAATTCTCGCTCCCAATATTTCCGTAAGCTATAAGTTCTGACAGCCAGAACGGGCTGTTTGTTTTTCCTGTTACCTGTTTTCGCTCTGGTACAAGGAAAGGGGTGTTCTCCATCCAAGAGGAATCATGATCTCATGAGGCTTTAGAGGGGATACAATGAAGATTCGAAAAGCCGTTATTCCTGCTGCTGGCTTTGGCACTCGCTTCCTGCCAGCCACAAAATCGCAACCCAAGGAAATGCTGCCGGTTATCGATAAGCCTCTCATCCAGTACTGTGTGGAAGAAGCGGTTCAAGCAGGCATCGAAAGCATCGCTGTCATCACCAGTAGAGGGAAATCGTCTATGGAGGATTATTTTGACCGTAGTCCCGAATTAGAGCAGTTCCTGAAAGAGAAGAAAAAACTCGATTTCCTACAAGAGGTTAGGGAAATATCGAAAATGGCGGAATTTGTTTTCATCCGTCAGAAACAGGCCTTAGGACTAGGGCATGCAATTCTAATGGCTGAAGGATATGTTGGTCAGGAGCCCTTTGCTGTGCTTCTCCCTGACGACATATTCGACTGCCCCCGACCCTGTATCCAACAGCTCACTGATGCGTTTCTAGAGTTCAAGGCTTCGTTCCTGGTTCTCGGGCGTGTGGATGAGGAGGGGACTAAAAAATACGGAATCGTCAAGCCTAAACAGGTCTCGGAGAGGGTTTTTCAAGTGGAAGATATGATCGAAAAACCCGGACCAGAGAAAGCTTTTTCCGACTTGGGCATTCTCGGTCGGTATGTGTTTACTCCTGAAATATTCGAGGCCATAAAAAAAACTGCTCCTGATAAAAAAGGAGAAATTCAGATCACTGACGCCATAAAACTCATCCTGGAAATACAGCCTGTTTACGGTTATCTTTTTGAGGGAATACGCTATGATGCAGGAGATAAGTTTGGATTCCTGCAGGCGACGATTGAGCTGGCTTTAAAGCGGCCTGAGTTCAGCCAGAAACTCAGGAAACACCTTGAATCTTTATTGTCTCTAACCGAATAGAGCAGAAACTAGAGATACCGGATAAGTTAAATAATCAGGCTTGGTGGAATCAATTGGTTACTGCTTGGCCTTGAAAGCAGACCTTGTTCCTCGTCAGCTTTTTCGCTTTAAACATCATCCGGTCAGCAAGGGTGAGGAGAGCTTCGGTGGAGAATCCATCTTCTGGGAAGCTCGCCAGGCCTATACTTATGGTGAAGCGGCTTCTCGAGATTTTTTCTAGGCCTTCAAATTTTTCTTCCTTGACAACCGACTGAATTCTCTTGGCAAGATAAATAGCGTCTTTCTTTGAGGTTTCGGGCAAAAGGACCAAAAATTCATCGCCTCCGTAGCGGTACACTGAATCCAGGATTCTCGAAGATTTCATCAACAGATGGGCAAATTTTTTAAGAAAAGAGTCTCCGGCCGGGTGGCCAATCTTGTCGTTGTATTCTTTGAAATTGTCTATGTCTATCATCATCAGGGAAAAAGGACGGGAGACTCGCTTGGAGCGTTCTATTTCCCGGGCCAGCATCAAATCGAGGTATCTTCTGTTGTAGACTCTGGTCAAGTGGTCCAGGATAGACAATTCTTTATAAATTTCTTTTTTCTTGAGTAACTGCTGATGACCGACTGCCCTTTTGAGGACTAAGTTGAGCTGCTTTTCGTCAACGGGCTTGGTGATGAAGTCATAGGCGATGTCTTTTAGCTGTTCCATTTTTTTTGATAGGTCGGCTGAGCTGGCAATGATAATGACGTATATCTTAGGGAAAATCTTATTGGCTTTCTTGATGAAATTTAATCCCTCCATATCCTTAAGCTTCAGAGCCGAGATCAGGATATCGGCCTGGACTTGTTTTAATTTTGCCAGGGCTTCCTTACCAGAGTTGAAAGTCCAAACCCAGTATTTCTTGCTCAGGTAGACACCGATCCTGTGGCAGGTAGGTTCATCTTTATCGACGATGAGTATTCCTAAATTGCTGTATAAATTCATTTCTTTTTAAAGAAAGCCCTCTCCTGTGTTTTGCGATTTTCTTAATTTCTTTAATCTACATAAATAACCTTAACAGAATTTATTTGGCTAGTCAATCAGAGGAAAAGAGTAGGGAATTGAGTGAAGAGGGAAGTGGCGAGGGACGGAATCGAACCGCCGACGCAGAGATTTTCAGTCTCTCGCTCTACCGACTGAGCTACCTCGCCGTGGGATTTCTAATTATCAAAATAAAGAATTCATGTCAAGAAAATAGTCTTTTAAAAAGAGATGGGGACGGTTCTATTTTTTAGAATAGAAAGCCAAACACCTTGAGACATAAGTAAGAAAAAAAAATAGAACCGTCCCCTATCTATCCTCTATCTACTATAGAACGATACCTGATTCTTCTTGAGTTCAGGTATCCAGGCTTGACCTCTATCCATAGATGAATAGGCTTCTCCTAGACAAACCAGATAACCTAGAAAAACTAGACAAACTAGACAAACTAGCCTGTCTTGACTAATCTCAAGACTCATGCTACCGTCATTCCTAGATGAAGATTGCTGCCCTGCTTCCTCATCTTGAAGTTTTTGGAGGGGTGAGGCGGTACCTCGAAATCGGGAACGAACTCCAAAGAAGAGGACATCATTTTACCCTTTTCCATCCCGATGGAGGCAGGCCGGATTGGTTTGACTATATGGGAGCAACAAAACCTCTTCTTTCCTTAGCAGAAGCGAGTTTTGACGTCGGACTCTGCAGTGAGTATTCTCTTCTTCCTCATTTCGAGAAATTAAGAAGTAAGCTGAAATTCTTTTATTTCATCTTGGAAGGGCATAGGAAAGAAAAGGAGGTCATCAAGAAAGACTATATATTCCTCGGGAATTCCGGAGAGATATGTCGTCTCTTAGAGAGAAAGTATCATGTCCCCTGTTTGAGAGTTGTAGGCGGGGTGAATCCTGAGATTTTTTATCCTTCGGGGGAGGAAAAAAAGAGCGATGAATTCAGAATACTCTGCTATGGCCGACTCTACAGGAAGAGAAAGGGAATACAAAAGGTTATTAAGGCTGTCGAAGGACTCTACAAAAAACATCCGCAGCTCAGGTTGATTTTTTTCGACACCCTGGTAGGGAAAGACAAACGAGACCCACGACCATTGGTCAAAACCCGGGTGCCCCATGACTTTTATCTGAACCTGCCTCAGGATAGAATGGCCTGGCTTTATTCCCAAGCAGATATTTTTGTGAGTGCTGAGCGAAGGGCTGGCTGGTCGAACACGACAGCTGAAGCCATGGCCTGTAAGCTGCCTGTTGTCTGTTCCAAGAGCGGAACCCAAGATTTTGCTCTCCACAATGAAACTGCCCTGGTGATTCCTTTTGCGCATCCCTGGGTGTTGCGAGGGCAAATCAGAAGGCTGATCGATGACGAAAAGCTGCGCCATTACCTGAGCCAGGCAGGTTACGAGAAGATACAGGAGTTTACCTGGGCTTCTCTGGTAGATAAGCTGGAGACTGTTTTTAAGGAAAGGCTGAAATTGAAATAGGAAATTCAATGTGATATTCTAAAGCCCGAACGGAGGAAAGTTTGACCCAAGAGAAAGAATTAAGAGAAATCATGCTGAAAGAGAGCCAAGAGTTCAAGAAACTTCATCTCCAGCACCAAAAATTAGAGAAGGAGCTTGAGAAATACAAAGAAAAGAGTTTCTTGACTGAGGGCGAAAAGCTCAAGGAGAGAGAGTTGAAGAAGAGGAAACTGGCTTTAAAAGACAGGATGTACTTTTTAATGAGAGAATACAGGAAATCACATTAATGGCTTAACAACAGGAGAGAGATGAACAATGAAGAAATTCAAGCTGGCTATCATTGGAACTGATTCCCTCCGTAGCAAAGAGATTCAATCTATCCTAGGCCAGGAAAGAATCCCTGTAGAGGAAGTTGATTTTTTTGATCCAGACGTTAAAGAGGAATACAGCAAATTGACCCAATTTCAGGGTAAAGCTAAGGTCGTCCATCATTTAGAAAGTGATTCCCTCCATGAGGCAGATTTAGTTTTTTTAGCGGCTGATAAGGAAGTGAATCGAGAGGTTGGAACTCTGGCGAAAAAAAAGAAATTCCAGGCCATCGATTTGAGCGAAACTTTCAATGCCGAAGAGGAGATTCCTGTGGTTGTAGCCGGAGTTAACGATGGAATTATCCTAAAGAAGAGGCCTCCCCTCATTGCGAATCCTCACCCGGTTACGGTTATCCTTTCTCCCCTTTTCCATTCGGTTATCCAGAAATTCGGACTTTTAAAAGCTGTGGCTTTCATCCTTCAGCCGGCCTCTGCTTTTGAGAATGCAGGCATCGGTGAGCTCATAGATCAGAGTTTGGCCTTGTTGAACAGTTCCACCATGTCCAAGAAAGTCTTCAGGGAACAGGTTGCTTTTAATCTTCTCTCCCACACAGAAAAGCCAGAAAAAGATGGGTTCTCTCCGGCTGAAAAGCAAATCGTCAAGGAAATAAAGCGAGTTCTCGGAGACGATGAGTTTCCGCTCAGTTTGTCGCTGATCCAAGCTCCAGTGTTCCATACCTATTCCATAATGACTTTTTTAGAGACAAAGAAAAAGACCAGCCTTCAGGGCTTAAAGGACTTATTCAAAGAGAGCGCGTTTTTTAAGCTTTATCCCCCGAGTATTTCCTGTCCTGTTTCCTCTGTCTCTGTGGCGGGCAAGAAGAAAATATGTATCGGGCAGATTAAGAAAGAAGAGTCTTTCCCTTCCAGCTTCTGGATCTGGACCGTGGCCGATAATTTGACTCGAGGTTCAGCTTTGAATGCTTTTGAGATCGCGAAAAAAATCATTTCTGCAGCATAGAGAATGAAAGAGATCTTCCAGCTTTTTAAACTCACTCTTAGAGAAAAAAGGAGGCTTTTTCTCACCTTTTTCTGCACCACCTTTGTAGCCTTTTTTACCTATGTTTTCGTAAACTTGATTCAGCCCATCATGGATGATATGTTCCAGTTGGCTCCTCAAGACATGCCCCAAAAGACTCGTTTAATGGATTTTGTGTTTCAAAACCTCAACATTACTAAAGAACAACTGGCCGTTGCTCTTCCCCTTATCTTGTTGGTCGTTATTTTCGGGAAGGGATTTTTTACCTTCCTCTCTTCGTTTTTCATGAGGTCTATCGGCCACAAGATCGTGAAGAAAATAAGAGACGATCTCTACGAACGCCTCATCTATCAGTCTGCTGATTTTTATGACTCTATTCCCACTGGAGAACTCATGTCTCGTCTTACGAGCGATGTGGATAAGATACAGGAGGCGGTCTCGGGGAGCATGGGAGATTTTATTCGAGAGCTGTTCACTCTATTTGCCCTGTTCATCGCCATATTCTTTATTGACTGGCGCTTGGCTCTGGCCTCTTTTATCATTGCTCCCTTGGCTCTTGTTCCCTTGATGGCCTTCAGTCGCCAGCTCAAGAAGAAGGGCCTGCTGAATCAGATCAAGATGGCGAAAATCTTCAACCTCCTCCATGAGACAATCACCGGGAATAAAATTGTCAAAGCCTTCACCATGGAGAAGTTCGAGATAAAGAAATTTTTCAAAGCAACTCTCAGCTACTTCAAGACCTCCTTGAAATTAGCCTGGATAGGAAGCTTATCCTCTCCATTCATGGAATTCATGGGAGGGATCTTGGGTGCCTTCATCCTGGTGGTCGGGACAAAAAGGATAGCGCAGGGGCATATCAGTGCTGGTGATTTCGGTTCCTTCTTGATGGCCATTTTCTTGATGTACAATCCGATCAAAAGGTTAAGCCGGGCCAATAACCGCATCCAACAGGGGGTGGCGTGTTACGAAAGAATCCAGGAGCTGATGGGAAGGGAATCCCAAATAAAAGACCATCCTAAATCCTATCCTCTTCCTGCCATCAAGGGGGCCGTTAAATTCGAGAATGTTTATTTCAGCTACAACGAGTCACGGCCAGTGCTTTATGATGTGAACTTTGAAGTCAAGCCGGGCGAGACCATTGCCCTGGTTGGTCTGAGTGGAGCCGGGAAGACCACGATCATCAATCTTCTATCCCGATTCTACGAATCGACTTCGGGAAGGATCACTATCGACGGAATCGATATTCGTGAGGTCACCCTTGTTTCTCTGCGCTCCAGGATTGGTCTTGTCACTCAAGACCTGATACTTTTCAATGACTCAGTTAAGAATAACATCTCTTATGGTCATGAGGATTTATCCCTAGATAAGGTCATCGAAGCCGCCAAGGCGGCTAAAGCAGATGATTTCATTATGGGATTCCCCAAAGGATATGAAACTCAGATCGGGGAAAAGGGAAAGTTGCTTTCCAGTGGCCAGAGGCAAAGGCTGGCCATTGCCAGAGCTATCCTCAAAGACCCTCCCATTCTTATTCTTGACGAGGCCACTTCTGCGCTAGATTCTGAATCAGAAAGACTGATTCAGTTGGCTCTAAAGAACCTGATGAAGGACCGGACCACTTTCGTCATCGCTCACCGTTTATCAACTATAATGAAAGCGGATCGGATACTCGTGATTGATAGAGGGCGAGTTGTTGAAAGTGGAAATCATAAGGAACTCTGCAAGAAAGATGGTATTTATAAGAAATTGTATGAACTGCAATTTCCAGAAGAAAAGGAAATCGAACCTTGATGCAAAGTATGACTGGCTTCAGCGAAAAGAGGTTTAGTTCCAAGGCTTTCTCGGCTAAAGTGAGCATCAGGAGTTTGAACCATCGTTATTTAGACTGGAATTACAATGGTTCCAGGATTGGAGAAGTGGAAAATCGGCTAAGGAGCATTTGTCAAGAGAAGGTTCACCGAGGAAGGATTGATGTCTATCTCGAACTGAAATTTTTAGATCAATCGAGCTGGAATATCGACATCAACGAGAATTTACTCGAAAAGCTCTTCTTTTCTCTGGAAAGATCTTTATCGAAATTGAGCAAGCCGCTGAATTTTTCGGTGGAAAATCTTTTTAAAATTCCCCAGGTCATAGAGATCAGGAGGAAAGATTTTACTAAAGAGGAGATAGCCTTCCTGGAAAAGAGCTTTGTGAGGACACTAGAGGAGGTGCTTCAACAGCGGAAAAGAGAAGGGCAAGAGGTAGGGAAAATCATCAAAGACAATGTCTTAAAAATAAAACAGGCTGTGAAGAGAATCGAAAAACTGGCCCAGAAACAGCCTCTTCTCATCAAGAACAAATTGAGGCAGCGCTTGAAAGAGTTGACGAAAGATGCTCCTCTTTTGGAAGAAAAACTGGCTGAAGAGGCTGCCTATTATGCTCAAAAGTACGATATAACGGAAGAGATATCTAGACTTAAAAGTCATTTGAACTATACTGAGCAGCTTCTCTCGTCTCCAAAGCCAGAACCGAAAGGAAGGAAGTTGGAGTTCATCGCCCAGGAGATTTACAGAGAAACCAATACCATAGGCTCAAAATCTCAGGATACAGGAATAACTCAAGAGGCGCTGACGATTAAGGGAGAACTGGAGAGTATTCGGCAACAGATTCAGAACATAGAATAGAAAACAAAGGAATATTGAGAAAAAGTTTCTTAAAAAGAGGAAAGAAATGCTCTTTGTGATCAGCGGACCGTCTGGGGCAGGCAAATCGACTCTTTGTCGCCGTGTCTTGGATAATCTGGAAGGCCTGGAGTTTTCTGTCTCCCATACCACTCGAAAAAAAAGAAGAGGAGAAGTCGAGGGCAAGGACTACTATTTTGTTTCCCAGGAGGAATTCAAGAGTTTGATTAAAGCGAACCGATTGGCTGAGTGGGCGGTTGTACACGAGCACTATTACGGTACCTCAAAGAGAGAGATTGAAAAGAAGGGGGCTGAAGGAGATCTTCTTCTAGACATCGATATCCAAGGAGCCCAACAGATAAAGGAAAAGTACAAAAAAGCTGTTTTTATCTTTATTATGCCTCCTCAGTTTCGAGACTTGAAAAGGAGACTTAAAACTCGAGGTCAAGAGAGTTCGGTTTCGGTCCAGAAGAGGCTCGAGATGGCCCGCAAAGAAATCAGGCATTATCACCAGTTTGACTATGTGGTTATAAATGATGAGTTGAAAAAGGCAGCCCAGGAACTGGAATCGATCCTAAGAGCGACCAGATGCAGCCTCGATTCTCGCAAGATGGAAATAGTGTCTATCCTGCGAAGTTTCAGCGGGAGTTAGGGGAGGCTAGAGTGACCAAGATTGCTCTGGGAGTATCTTCTTCCATAAGCATTTATAAAGCCTGCGAGATCGTTCGCCGTTTTCAAGAAAAAAAGTTCAAGGTCCAGGTGATCATGACCAAAAATGCAACTCAATTCATTTCTCCACTTCTTTTTAGCGCTCTCTCAGGACAGGAAGTTGTCGTCGACCCCTTTGAGAAAGCACTCTCCAAAACCATAGCTCATGTTTCTCTAGCCCAAGAAATATCCCTGCTGTGTGTTGCCCCAGCCACAGCTAACATCATAGGCAAGTTTAGCTCTGGAGTCGCGGATGATTTTCTTTCAACTTTTTTCCAGACGGTGAAATGCCCGGTACTCATCGCCCCAGCCATGAATGAAGCCATGTATTTTCATCATCCTACCCAGACAAATATCCAGAGACTCAAAGCTATGGGGGTGAAGTTTGTTGAACCTGAAGAAGGGTACCTTGCCTGCCAAGAAGAGGGTTGGGGGAGATTGGCCGCTCCCGAGAAGATCGTTGAAGAAGGATTGAAATTAATCAAGATAAGCAAGAGTCTAAAAGGAAAGTCTGTCCTGATCACTGCTGGACCTACTCGAGAGTATCTGGATCCAGTCCGCTTTGTCAGCAATAGGTCTTCAGGGAAGATGGGCTATGAGCTGGCTGCAGAAGGCCTCAGCCGAGGGGCCGAGGTCATTCTTGTTTCCGGACCCACCCAAATCATGCCTCCAGTGGACGCGGAGTTGAGGAAAGTTCAGACCGCTGAGGAAATGGAGAAGGAAGTCCAAGCCTGCTTTCCTAGAGTGGATGTGGTCATCATGGCTGCAGCTGTCTCAGATTTTAGGTTCCCGAACGTATCTTCCCAAAAAATCAAGAAGAGAGAATTAAAAAGCGTGATAGAATTTGTGTCGACGCCTGATATTTTAGGAAAATTGAGCCAGAAGAAAGCTGGCCAAGTTCTGGTCGGGTTTGCTGCCGAGACAGACAACATCCTCAAGAATGCTAAAGAAAAAATGAGGGAGAAGCATCTTGATTTGATGGTGGCCAATGATGTGAAGCAGAGAGATATAGGTTTTGATTCTGATTATAACCGAGTGAGCATCATTGATTCCCACGGAAAAGTCTTAAAAACTGAAAAGATGAGCAAAAGGGAGATCAGCCAAATTATTTTTGATAAGATTGAGGGCCTCGTTGGGAAATAAAATCGATAAAATCTTCTCCGATCTTGAAGAGAGGATGAAGTATTTTTCTCAATTGGGGGTAGAGTATCTCTCCTCGCCGGTGTCATCATCTGCATCTTCGACTATCCCGAAAAGCCCTTCTTTTCTTTCGCTGAGAAAGGATATCCTGTATTGTCAGAGATGTTCCCTGTCTCAAGAGAGAAAGAATGCTGTTCCTGGAGAAGGAAACCAGGAAGCCGAACTCATGTTTGTCGGTGAGGCACCAGGCCATGATGAGGATGTTCAAGGCCAGCCTTTTGTGGGAAGAGCAGGACAGCTGCTTACAAAAATCATCAACGCTATGGACTATCAGAGACAGGATGTTTTCATCACCAATGTTATCAAATGCAGACCCCCGCAGAACAGGACTCCTTACAAGAAGGAGATTGAGCAGTGCGCGCCTTACTTGTTGAAGCAGATCCAGATGATTGATCCCCGGGTCATCGTGGCCTTAGGAAAAGTCGCGGCTGATTTCTTTATCGATAGCGATTTGAGCATGAGTCTTTTAAGAGGAAATTTTTACGAATTCCAAAAAGTTCGCATCATGCCGACCTTTCACCCCTCCTACCTTATCAGGAATGAAGGAAACAGGGAAATCAAAAAGATGGTCTGGGAGGACATGAAAAAAGTGTTGGCCGTCCTGGGCAAAAAATGACCTTATACGCTGAGGTTGCCCTGCCTCTGCCTCTCAGCCAGACTTTTTTCTACCTCATTCCTGAACGCTGGCAGTCACGAGTTCAAATTGGGGCCAGGGTCCTGGTTCCTTTTAGGGGAAGAGCTCTTACAGGATTTATTGTCAGTCTGAAGAAGAGAAGAGCTAATAAAGAAATAAGGTTAAAAGAGATTGAAGAGGTGTTGGACGAAAAGCCTCTTTTTGCTCCGAATTTCCTCTCTTTCACCCGCAGGCTAAGCGATTATTATTATACGTCATGGGGTGAATTTCTTCAGGCATCCCTTCCTCCGACTTATGTCCTTAAAAGCAAGAGGATGATTCATCTCTCCGCCGAAGGGGGATCAGCCTTGAAGAAGGAAAAGCTCTCCAAGGAGGAAAAGGCGATCCTGTCTCTTCTTCAGAAAAAACCCTACACAGCTACTTTCCTTCAGAGGAGGTTTGGGAAGAAGAGCGTATCTTCCCTTCTTTCCCGGATGTCGAGAAAGGGGTATGTTCATTTCCAGAAGGAAATACAGAAGCGAGGAAGAAGAAGGTTGAGGCCAGTTTCGTCTCTACAAAAGCAACTCGAAATAGATTTTGGCTTGAGCAGGAAATTGAGAAATTTTACCGAAGCCATCTTCCAGAAAGCATCCCCAAAAGCCTTTTCGCCTTGGCTGGTGTTTGGCTCTGAAGACGAGAGAAAAGCTCTTTACTTTAACTTGATCAAGAAAGTCTTGGAAAGAGAAGAGAAAACCCTTTACTTGGTGCCCGAGATTTCCCTGACCCAACACCTGATAGAAAGATTCGAGAAGAGGTTGGGGAAAGAGGCGGCCATTCTGCACAGTCAGATGCCAGAGAGGAAAAGAGAGGCTGAGTGGCTTAAAGTCAGAAGCGGGGAGGCAAAGGTCGTGGTTGGCCCCCGTTCGGCACTCTTTTCTCTTCTGGATAAGGTGGGTTTGATTATTGTCGACGAAGAGCAGGATGATTCTTATTTTCAGCGGGAAAATCCATCTTATGATGCGCGAAGGGGAGCCTGGATAAGAGCCAAGCAGGAGAAGGCCATTCTCATCTATGGTTCAGCTAGGCCCACTGTAGAGGGTTTTTACCAGGCAAAGAAAAGGGGATATTTGTTAAATCTCGAGCAAAAGGAACAGAAGAGGAAAGTCAATATAGTAAGAGAGAGAAGTAGAAGAGACATCACGAGCCAGCAATTTAGAGAGAGCCTAAGGGAAAAATTAAATGAAGGAGAGCAAGCTTTGGTCTTCATCAATCGGAGGGGATACGCACCTCTGCTCGTTTGTTCGAACTGCCGCCATATTCCCAAATGCGTTAATTGTGATATTGCCCTGAATTATCACAAGAAAAAAGAGAAAATTGTCTGCCACTACTGCAATTATTCCCTTCCCAAACCAGAGGTTTGCCCTGAGTGTAGAAGCAGGATCATCAGGTTGATGGGGTATGGGATAGAGGCCGTGGAGGAAGAATTGAAAAAATATTTTCCTCAAGCGAGAATTACTTCTTTTGCTTCTGACGAGGTCAAAGGCAGAAAAGAGCAGGAGTGGATCGTCCACAGGTTTTCGGAAGGGAAGATTGATATTCTGATCGGGACTCAGCTTTTAGCGCATCGGGCTGATCTGCCTCCGGTTTCTTTGGTGGGCATTCTCTACCCAGAGACTCTGCTCGGTCTGGCGGATTATAGAGCCAGTCAAAAGACCTTCCAGACCATAGGGCTGATGATGGATCATCTTCAAGATAATGGCCATGGGGAAGTCCTGATACAGACAGAACTGCCTTCACATTTCAGTATCCAGGCAGCGGCTTCGAAGGACTACGATTCTTTCTTCAAACAGGAGATGAAATTGCGACGCCTCATGAATTATCCTCCCTTCTCCCACATGATCGGAGTATTATTCCAGGGAGAAAATTTAAGAATCCTGGCTCAGAAATCAAGAGAATTCTCCGCTCTCCTGAAAAGCGAGGCAGGGGAGATTGAAGTGTTGGGCCCTTCACTGGCTGGAGTGAAGAGGCTGAAGGGAATAAGCAGAGTGCAGATGATTCTGAAAGCCAGAAGAAAGAAATATCTGGATGATGCTCTTCAAGTATCCTTGAAAAAAGTCAGGCTGCGGGGGACGATTTCTGTTTTCAATTAAGAAAAGGGTAAAGTATGAAGATGAATAGATTTGTTTTCTTTGGGGAGGAATAGGATTGTGAAAAGGAATGATGTGGTCCTGTTTTAAGAGTTGAAACAGGGAAAGGTCTGTATGTTTGTTAGGTTCTTATCCGCCTTGTATGAGTGTTATCGGAATAACTTCTTTGATAACTTCCCTGCCGTGATGCACAAGAGTGGCCCAAATATAGACATGCTTGTAGTAGTCGGCTGATGAGGGAAGGTCTGCACTCAGAGGACCATAGAATAGAAGCGAGATGACACCATTTCCGTTCGTGATTGCAGTTTTAATATCCGTAAATCCTTCTAAGTAACCAAGATCTGTCGTGCGTCTCCCGTGCCAATCCTTTACTTCAAAGACAATGGTTCTGTTGGCTAAAGGCTCCCCATCAAAGGCTGTGACAGTGGTGGTGATGATGCTTTTTTGACGCGTGTTTCCTCCCACTAGAACGTTAGGATTGGCAGTCATTTCTACCAGAATCGCGAACCCGAAAGGTCCGAAGGGAGCGGGCGCTTCTAGCTGATCTCTCGTGCAGGACGAAAAATAGATCAAGAGAAAACCCAGGGGTATGATGACTAAATATCTTAGTTTTGTCTTCATTTTCTCATCCTTATTGGTCAATATAGTTGGCGAAAAAAATTGCTAAGTAGCCAGTGGCTTTGACCTGTCTGTTAACAGTGTCATAACCATAGAAATCGACTTGGGCTGTGACCTGAAGAACACCCTCTTCTCGCGCATCATGAAGATCCAATAGGGGCGGCTCCGCCTTAGCGACTTCTCTGACAATGATAAAACCTACTTCTTCTTCCTCCCCTATTTGAACCCAGGACTGCATGGCTCCTTCGAAGGAGTGAGGGACATCGACTCCAGGATTGTTCCTTCCATCTGAGCGAGTGTAGGTGACGACATAGCGGGTAACGAATATTCCATTATAAAGTGACGAATCAGCGTCTGGGTTCGGGTTCAGGAGTTCTGCTCTTAGAGTAGCAGTGGCTGTATCGGCCACGACATAGGCTGCTCCCCCGCCTTCCTCAAGGACATCTGACTGGAGGTAGTCTGCTGCAGATCCTTCAAAATTATAGCCTGTAATTTTTACGACGATAAGGAGACTGTTGGAACGGGTCGTGTTCTCTATGGGATTACAGGAAAAAAGGAAGATAGCAACAATAGACAAGACCGCGATTTGTAAGGCAAATTTTGTTTTTTTCATTTTTTATCCTCTTATTTTAGAATTCTTGGGGTCATAAAAATAAGGAGCTCTCGATTTACTTTGGTTTTGGAACTATTGCGGAACAGGGCTCCTAAGATTGGTATTTTGTGGAGAAAGGGAACCCTTTCTCGCGTCACAGTGTCCTCAGTCCGGTAGATGCCGCCGATAACGGTTGTTCCTCCATCTTGGATCATGACTGTTGTACTGGCACTCTGGGTAGTGATAGGAGGAATACCGTTGACGAGATTGGCGAAGTCAGGGGCGTTATTCCTGATATCGATATCCATGATGATGGTGCCCTCGGCAGTGATTTGAGGAGTGACCCTCAGCTCTAAGGCCGCGTTCCTGTACTGGGTGGTCACTGTAAAATTAGATACAGTCTGAACAGGAATCTGCCTTCCCTGGATGATTTCAGCCTGTCTATTGTTCTGGGTAGTCACTCTTGGACAGGATATGATTTCGCCCTCACCCGAAGTCTCTAAAGCTGAGAGAGCCACGTCTAACCGGAATGTATCCAAGACATTACCCATGGTAATGCCGATCGCCGAATTAAAAGCAGGGGCTGGCAGGTTAACCGCGTATCCTCCAAGGGGGCCACCCAGTCCTTTGGTCACCGGGCCCTGAGGAATGACGGCGCCGTCGACTATACCACTATTGGGAAATCTAAAGGAAGTCTGGTTTCCGTAGAAGGGATCGACTATACCTCGGAATCCCCACTGAATACCAAGATTGCGGATGAAGTTGGCCGTGGCTTCTAAGATTCTGGCCTCGATGGAGACCTGAGGAGTAGGGAGGTCAACGACTGTGATCAGATCATTGATAAGTTCAAGTTTTTCTTCCACATCGGTAATGATTAAAGTGTTTGTCCGTTCGTCAATGATGATTGCTCCTCTGGGTGACAGTTTGTTCCGGAGCAGCCCTTGGACGTCTCTGGCCTTGGAGTAGGAAAGGGTTTTAGTGTACGTTTCAAGCACGCCAGCCTCCTCTTTTGTTCTCGCCAGTTGCTTTTTCTGTTCCTGTTCTCGTGTCAATACCGATATTGGAGCCACCCGTAGAACGTTTCCTTCCAGGACTTTTCCCATTTTGTTGAGCTTCAAGACAAGATCGAGAATTTGATCCCAGGGAACAGCCTCCAAATCGGCAGTGACTTTTCCTGCGACTTCAGGGTCGAAAGCCACATTCAATCCTGCAAACTCGCCCAAGTAGATCACGACGTCTCTCAGGTCAGCATCCTTAACTTTCAGGTCAAGAACTTCGCCAGTGTATTGTTCTTCAGGCGCTCTGATGGCCCTGGGTTCGAAAGTTGGCATTTGCACTTGAGCCGTGGGTTCCTCCTCTGGAGGCGGCTCCTGTTGAGGCGGGGGAGTAGGTTTCTCTTCCTCCTGAATTTCCGGCTCTGCTACTTCTGGCTGAGGGGTTTCTTTTTCTAGTTCCGCTACAGCTTCCTTCAGGGTGCTGACTGCGGGGGGAGCTTGATAAGCGGTCTCTTTAAAAAAGGAAATAATCATGTTGCTGTTATCAAATTTAACATCATAAAGAGTTGGCTGGCTGAGGTCGAAGACTATCCGGCTAATAACAGGATTGGCTGTTTGGAATTGACCGGTTCGAATTGCCCTGACTCCCATTTTATTCACCGTATGGGTAGCTGAAGGAGCAGCATACAAAGTCTCCAGTAGATCCACGATTAAACGCAGTGGATTTCCGAGCGCGAAGATATTAGGAAAAGCCTTGCCATCCATTTTGGCGATGACATCGACTCTATCCTCTTTTTCAACAATCTCGACTTTTTCTAAATTGACTTTTGATTCAAATTTTGCAGCAAGGGTTTTTTCTGTTTCCAGGTCGATGACGTATTTGCCCAAAGCTCTTTGAATCTTGACCAGTTCGACGGTTGTGCGTTCCTGGGTGGAGTAAACTCTGTAGGGAACCTGCTCTTTCAATTGAACAAGAAAGCGAAAATGATTCTCAGCAGCTTTCTCGACTTTCAAGCTTTGAATCAAGGGAGATTCTTCAGGGCTGAAACGGGGCTCTTTGATTGACTTGACGTTGTTCCATTCGATGACGATGGTCTGTGGCGATTCTGGGGCGTAGTAGGAATTCAAGAGAGGGAGATAGGAGTCTGTATCTAGGACGATTCTCGTTTTTAATTCTCCGGGCTCAACTGAGATTTGATTTATGTTGACCAGTGATTCCTTCTCTTGTGCGTATGCAGTCGAGACGATGAAGATGCATAAGACAAGAATTAGTTTGAAATAATTTTTCCTTTTCATATTAACGCTCCTCTGGAAATAATACTTTAACGATATCTCTAGGCTTTCTTAAGGGAACACCTCTTCCCCTCGTTTTACGGAAGACCACGGTGGCTTCATCTATTTTTAAGACGAAACCATCGGTCAGCTGATGCCCCACTTGGATGAAGTGTGGAAATCCCTGGGGGTCGTTGATTATGGCCGTGAATTTTCCTCTAGCCTTGGTAATCCCGACCAGGACAACGTCATCAATAGAAAGCTGTCCCATTTCTCCCGCGGGTGTTGTTTCTTTGACCTCTTTTCCTCCGAGCAGGTCTCTGAAAGGATCTCTTCTATCGTTCGGAACATAGGATGGGAGTTGCCTTTCTGGAGGGCGCTGCACGGCTTTTTCCTCAGGTTCCTTTTGCTCCTCCTGAGAAAAAAGGAGTGAGGTGCAGAGAAAAATAAAACAGAATAAAATAATGAGAGTCAGTGATTTCTTCATGTTTTCTTTCCTCTGTTTGGTGTGCTCGCCGGTGCTTCTAATGCTTTTTCTTCGTGGAAGATATAGGTTTTTGTGGTGCAGCTCACACTGACGGTGGAGGCATCGGTTTGCCTGGCGAGGGATTTTATAGAAAAGTTCTCCACGATAAAGAGTCGGGAGAAACGACTTAGCTGGTCGAAGAACCTTCCTAGATTATGATAGTTCCCAGTCATTTCTATAGAGATGGGCTGTTCCGAGAAAAATTCTTTGTCGTCTAATTTCTGAGGAGCAAACCTTCTGATGTTAAGCCTGGAATCATAGGCAAGTTGCTGAATTCTTCTCAGGATATCACTCATTTCTTTCCTCTGCGGAATGATAGCTTCGAGATTAGCTAGGGTCGCAGTTAGGGTTTTGAGTTCTGCTTCAATCTTATCCAAGTCTCGTTTCTTCTGTTGGGCTTTCCTAACATCATTCTCGATCTTTTCCCTTTCTGTTTGAAGACTTGCCAGTTCCTTTCCCTTAGGTTTGTAGTAAATGAAATAAAAGAAACCGACAATAAGAACCGCTATGATGACATAGGTATACCAAGGTCTGCCTTTCATTTTTTCCCTCCTTTGGGAGGAGTTTTTGCCGCTGGCCGCGCAACGTTCGGCCCCATCAAGGGAGCATGCCTGGCGTTCATTGAAAACTCCAGGATATTGTCGCTTTTTATTCTTTTTTGAGTAGAAGAGAGCAAGTTGACTTCGGTGAAGAGGTCGCTTTCTTCAAGGTTTGAAATGTAATCAGCGATAAGGTTGTTAGAGAGAGCTTTTCCCTTTATTCGTACGACTCTTTTGTCATAAGTTGCCTCAGTCAACCAGACCCACTCGGGAAGGCCTTTGCTCAACTCATCCATTATTTGCACCGGAATTCCCTGGCGTAGTTTTTGCCGTTCGATAAGGTTTATTTTCTTCTCGTAAATGGCTTTTTGCTGCTGGAGTTGTTTGAGTTTGACAGAGACGTAAGCGAGCCTCTTTTTCTCTGCTCTGGCTTCCTCAAGCCGGCTTTTCTCTCTATTGAAAGCCGTTCTCTGAGAAAGAAAGAGGAAGGCGACAAGGAGGACAGCAAGAGGAATCACTAATTTCGTTAAATCTAATCCTTTTCGCTCTCTTACCTTTTTCTCTTTGAACTTAACTTCTTCCTCTTCCGGAGGTAAGGTTTCTTTTACTTCTTTGCCTTCTGGCCTTAATAAATTGATTTTAATCATGGTTCTATTTCCCCGTTCTTGTGGCTAGGCCCACTGCTACTCCGAAGAGCGAGGCCATTTCCTGCATATACGCAGGGTCGAATTTTTTTTCGCTGTAGCTAATCTTATGGAAAGGATTTAGAACAGCTGTTTTCATGTTTAATTTTTGTTCAAACTGACTGCTTATGTCTTTCAATTTAGCTACTCCGCCGCTGAGAAATATCTGGTCGATTTTCGTTTCTTTCTTTTCGCCAACTTCGTAGAAGGAAAAAGTTTTTTCGACTTCTCCTATGAGTTGGTCTATGTTTGCGGCTAAGGCTGAATTGACATTGTCCGGATTGACATTTTCCATCGGAGTGCCTTTGAGCAATTTTTCAGCTTCGTCAAAGCTGATGTTCAATTCTTTGCTCAAGTTCTCGATGAAAACGAAACCACCCACGGCAATATCCCGGAACAACTGGGGAATTCCTTTTTCAGTGACCAGGATGTTGGTCAGGTGAGCTCCTAAATTGACAATAGCGACAGTACTTTGATAATAAGGGTCTGGATAGTTTGCTTCCAAAGAATTTTGAAGAGCAAAGACATCGACTTCAATTCCCTCGAGATTTTTTCGGGCTTGATGGATGACATTACTGTAGTTTTCGATCTTATCTTTTTTGGCAGCCACCAGAAGAATATCTAAATCTTTTTTCTCTGCGTCCTCAGGTGTCTCTAAGATTGCATAATCGACATTGATCTCCTCGTAAGCATAGGGAATGTTGTGCTTGGCTTCCCAGATGATGGATTCAGCCAGTTCTTCTTGTTCCATTTTGGGAAGAGATATTTTTTTGATGATGACTGCATTTCCTGAAATCGAGATGACGACGTTCTTATTTTCGATCTTGTTTTCATCAAAAATCGTCTTTATGACTTCAGCGACCGCTGTAGTGTCAATGATGGTTCCTTCCACGATAGCATCGTGAGGAAGGGCTTCGTATCCGAGCTTAAACAATTCGTAAGCGTCCCCTCCCTTTTTTTTCGCTTTAAGCTCGACTGCTTTTATTGAATTAGATCCGATATCTAATCCAACAATTGGCTTTGCTTTTGCCATTTTTCCTTCCTTTAATTATATGTCGAAGTTTGGTTTGCTTTTTTTGAATTTTTCTTGCAGTTGGCTTTCCACCAGATCTGGAACCAGGCCCTTGACCTCGCCGCCCAGCATAAAGATTTCTTTCACTAATTTAGAGCTAAGGTAAGTGTACTTGACGTTGGGAACCATGAAGAAAGTCTCGATATCAGGCTTAAGCTTTTGATTCATTTGAGCCATTTGAAATTCGTATTCAAAATCCGAGATAGCTCTCAAGCCTCGAATGACAACCTTGATATCATTTTTTTCTGCAAATTCAACGAGAAGGCCGTCAAAAGCTTTCACTTCTATGTTTTCCCTCCCTGCGAAGATTTCTTTAATCATATTCACCCTTTCTTCGGTTGGGAAAAGAGGTTTCTTTTTGGGATTTTCCAGGACAGCGACGAGTATCTTGTCGAAAATATCGAGACATCTTTCGATGATATCCACGTGACCGTTGGTGATAGGGTCAAAGGACCCCGGGTAGATAGCCTTGTGCTCCATAGGGCAAGCTTTTCTTTTAGGTTGAAAAAGTTGTTAACCATGCTAACAAAAAATTCATATTTTTTCAATTTTGTATTATCCTCGCAAAACTTCCTTTCTCAGTCAATCGCCTATAAAGATGATTTAGGGGGTGATTTTTATATTCATTTTTTCACCCTTAAAGGTCAGCGTATTTCAACGGCTCAAATTGCCCAAAATTGGCAAAATTGGGGACAAAATTGGGGAAAATTGGGGACGGTTCTATTTTTTCTCATTAGTTCTCGTTGTTAGGTTGTTATACTCTCTACTGAGAAAAAATAGAACCGTCCCCTACTTTCAAAAATTTTTGTTTTCTCTCAGCTTTTAGCGGTCGAGGGAGGAGAGTTGATTTCTCATTGGTTTTAAAAGAAAATATAATTAAAGTTATAATTATGACCTTTTAGCCGAGAGGAAAATACTTCGCAGGGGAGGAGAGAGAAATGAGGCTATGTGGATGGTTAATGCTTTTTCTAGGGATCATATTTTCGTTTCTTGATCCTCTTTTAAGCCAAGAAGATGAGATTTATGCTCGGCGAAGAGAGAACATGGTTCGACGGCAGCTGGCAGCTAGAGACATTACTGATAAGAAGGTCCTGGAGGTCATGGGCAAAGTTCCCCGCCATCTTTTTGTCGGCCCTCGATACCAGAGGAGAGCCTATGAGGATTATCCTTTACCCATAGACGAAGGACAGACAATTTCCCAGCCTTACATAGTGGCTTTGATGACGCAGCACCTCAAGCTCAAGGAAGGAGAGAAAGTTCTAGAGATCGGGACCGGATCTGGCTACCAAGCTGCTGTTCTGGCTCATCTCACGGATAAGGTGTATTCAGTCGAGATCAGGGAGGGATTGGCCAAGAAAGCCGCTCAGACTTTAAAAAAATTAAAATACTCTCAGGTTCAGGTGAAATGGGGAGATGGCTATTTTGGCTGGGAGGAGCATGCTCCTTTTGGGGCCATTATCGTGACTTGTGCCGCTAACCATATTCCTCCTCCGCTGATCGATCAACTGAAAGATGGAGGGAGGCTCATCATTCCTGTAGGCAGCACTCTTTATTATCAGACTCTTACTGTCTTAACCAAAGTCGGGGAGGAACTGAGAGTGGAACATATTCTAGGTGTTCGCTTTGTCCCGATGGTTGGAGAAGCTCAGAAGAGGGAGGGCAAGTAAATATCCTGCAGCCGCCCAGATAAGGACAAGATTATAACCACCCCAGAAAGCAATCAACAGGGCCAATACTGAGCTGATAACAGAAGAGAAGGCATTGGTCGCCCATCCCCAGGGAATGAGTGTTATTCCTTCGGACTCCAAGATTCGAATTCCGGTGGGAAAGGGGAATCCCATGAAAAAACCAAGGGGGAATATGATCAGAAAGGTCAGGATGATTTTCAGCATAAATTTGAGACCAAGAAAATTATCGAAGAAAAGAGGGAGGAGAAGCATATAAATAAGGATAAGGCCGCTGCAGAGAATGAGGCCTGTCCTGAGTTTCTTTTTTAAGTCCTGACTGAAGAGACGTTTAGAGAAATAGCTTCCCAATCCTGAAGAGACAAGAAGAGAGAAAATAATGGCCGAGACAGAATAGAGAGGGTGTCCTAGGAAAAGGATAAATTTTTGTATCCAGGTTATTTCCACGAACATGTAGGCGGCGCCGATCAAACTGAAATAAGAAAACACCTGGAAAAATATACCCCTTCTCCTTCTGGTATTTGTTTTGAGCACGAGAACAGGTAAAAGTATCAGCAGAAAGGCCACGAACACGGATTGTAAGAGGAGGAGTGGCACCAGGAAGCTTCCCTGGAGGAGAGGCAGCCACTTTTGACCCAGGGCTTTAAAGGTGGCTTTCAATCTGTCCAGTTTATAAAAATTGAAAAAGAAAGGCCGGTTGTCTGTGGCTGGCCTGAGTTGGAAGAGGTAATTTGCGTAGAGCTCCTTCCTAGCCGCTGAGTCGAGCAGTTGAACAGTGAGGTCATAATAAATGGGTTTATTGAATTTATTATAAATATTGGTTTCCTCTGCTTTTATACCCGGATAATAGACAAGATCAAAAAGGCGTTCCTTGGCGAAGGCCTTTAGCTTGATTATGTCTTGAGAAGAGAACGGCGCCTTCTTGATGAAATAGCTTATGGTGCCCCAGCTTCTGATAGCTACCAGGTGAGAGGCAGGATCTTTCTGAGCCTTTTCCAGGGTTTCTATCCAGGTAGCCAACAACCTGATTTCTTTCCGCGGAGGGGGGAGAAGAAAAAGTGTGAGGCTAATTATTCCCTGGGGCGACAGCCTCTCCCAAAGATGGGAAAAAGATTCAAGAGTATAGAGATAATTTTCTCTGAACCCGTAGACTCCTGTCGATGAAGAACCGAACACATCGACTAAGGAAAAGACGATTAAATCGTACCTTTCTTTTTCTTGCTTGAGAGCCGCTCTAGTGTTGGCTGAAACAAGATGAATATTCTTCTGCTGGTAGAGCGAGCCGCTGAAGGTAGCGAGCTCATGGTTAAGAAGCTTGACAATGAGAGGATTGCTCTCGATAACTTTAATTTGGCTGGATTTGAAATGCAGGGCCGCGAGGACATCCAAGCCTCCTTTCGGCTCGATGATGAGTGCAGAAGGTCTTGGACTCAACACGTAGGCAAGAGAAGAGGGAAGGAAGGATAAAAATTCCAGGGCTGGTTCTTCTTCCTGAAAACGGGTGACAGCCGTCAGCTCACCTCCATCCACAGATAGACCCAGCTGGGGCGGAAGCTCATTCCGGTAGAGGAGGCTCAGTCCAGGTGCATACCTCACAGCAGGGCTTTCGAGAATGTCGACTCGGGATGTAGCATTCCATCTGGTAAAAAGATGTTTGGCCTGGGGATATTCTAGAGACAATGGAAGAGCTTTGAAGGGAGAGATCCTGAAGTTCAAGCATGAAGGAGAAAAGTAGAAAAGTGCAGCTTCAACCATCAAGAAAATGATGAGACAGAGTCTCAGGAGTGTTGAGGCTCTAAGGCTCAGAAGGAAGGAAGCGAGCAGAGCCAGTAAGGCGATAAATACAATGACTCCTTTTTCTCCTTTGGGCAAGAAAATGAAAACAGCCAAGATAGAACCAGTTCCTGCTCCCATCAAATCTGCAAAGTAAATCTTATTAACTTCCTGGGCCAGCTTGGTGATGGCGAAGGATATGGTCAGTCCTGCAAAAAAGAAGGGAAGGCTGAGGATGAAATAATAAATAAGGATTAAGAATATCTGGTTTTTATCCCAGGAGAGTCTGATGAGGTCGAAGGGGAGGGAATTGCAGAGTAAGAAGCTGGCAAGAATGAAAAGGGAATAAAGGAAAGAGCTCAAGCAAAGAAAATTTTCCAAGTTTGCTGATTGGAATTTCTTGAAGACGGCTAAGAGCGAACCGCTGGCGCCGTAACCTAAGAAAGCAATGCTGATGACCAGGAAAGCAAAATGGTAATCTTGGGATATGGAGAAATAGCGGGTAAGGGTGATTTCCAGGCAGAGAGTAGCAGAGGAGATGAGAAAAATCGCTATCAGAAGACGGATTCTGATTGGTGCCACTCTCCATAAACTAAAGAAGATTCAGAATCCTGTCAATACATCAATATCAATGGAGTTGCTTTTCCTTTATTCTTATGATAATTTCTGGAAAAAGAAGACATGATTAAATTCGGCACTTCGGGGTGGCGGGCGGTAATGGGTGAGGAGTTTACTTTTCAGAATGTCCGTATCGTCGTTCAAGCCGTTGCCAATCATCTTAAAAGGAAATTCCCCGGTCAGCACATATCCGTCATAATCAATTATGACACTCGCTTTTTATCCGAGAGGTTTGCTCTGGAAGCAGCCAAGATCCTCTCCCACAACCAAATTCATGTCTTCATGACCGATAGAGACGCCCCTTCTCAGGCACAGGCTTACCAATTGATAAAAAGGAAAGCCCAAGGGGGGATTAATTTTACCGGCTCTTTCAATCCCCCCGAATATAACGGCCTTAAGTTCAATACCGAAACAGGTGCACCCGCTTTACCCACAGTAACGGATGAGATAGAAAAGGAAATTGCTTTTTTGCAAAAAGACTTTGCCTTTTGTCCCTTCTATCCAAAAACTGAATTCATAGAAGAGATTGACCTTCAGAAGGCCTATCTTTCTTTTATCCAGAGGAAGATTGATTTTGAGGCTATTCAGAAGTCAAAAATGAAGATAGCCGTCGACCTGCTTTATGGGACCAGCCGAGAATATCTGGATGAGATTCTCGAAGAGAATCAGATTCCTGTGGAGGAAATTCATGGCTATATCGATCCCTATTTTGGCGGCGTTCTGCCCTCCTGCACTGAGGAAAACCTTGGAGAACTCAAGGCCTTGGTCAAGGATAAAAAATGTCACTTGGGCATTGCCACTGACGCTGATGGAGATCGTTTCGGAGTCGTGGACGAAGAGGGAAAGTTCATTGTTCAGAACCTGATTCTGGCCTTGCTCCTTGATTATCTGGTATCCAAGAAAAAATGGAAAGGAGGGGTGGCTCGCTCTGTTGCCACTACCCACTTGATCGACCGAATTGCCAGGAAACATGGGCTTCCTCTTTATAAAACTCCAGTCGGATTCAAGTATATGGCTGACCTCTTTTTGCGGGGAAAAATCATTTTCGGAGGCGAAGAGAGTGCCTGTTTGGCTGTAAAAAATCATCTTCCAGAAAAGGATGGCATATTTGCTGGCCTTTTAGTCGCGGAGATGATAGCCGCTTCCGAGAAAAGCCTTTCCTCTCTGGTCAGGGATCTATTCCAGGAATACGGAAAGAGAGTAGGAGCACAGAAAAATATCCCGATTCATGAAAAGAGAGAAAAAAAGTTGAGGAGTTTACTCAAAAATCCTCCCGCACGTTTCGGAGGAAGAGAAGTCAAGAATATCGAGACTATTGATGGGATTAAGTTCGATTTAGAAGATGACGATTGGATCCTCCTCAGATTCTCAGGGACCGAGCCGATCATTCGCTGTTATGCTGAAGCCGAGACAAGGAAGGAATTGACGAGCATGATGAAGGTCTGTATGGAAATGCTATGCTGATGAGGAAAAAGGAAGAAAGAAATAAGTCGCTCCGAAAAAAGCTTTTAGTCGCAGGTTTGGCTTTCATCTTTTTTGTTCTACTCTTAACCTCGTTTTTTGGTCAAAAAGGCCTTCTAGAGATAAGCCGGGTTAAGAAGAGGCAAGAAGCCTTAATCCAGGAAATAAGGGAGCTGGAGAAAGAGAAGTCCAGGCTGGAAAAGGAAATAGAGGAGCTGAAGAGAAAACCTGAGGCTGTCGATAAAGAAGCTAGAGAAAAGCTTTGGCTCATAAAGCCAGATGAAATCGTTATCATAAAAGAAAAAAAATAAAGCGATCCTCACATCAATCTTGTTATGTCTCGTTCGTTTCCCGTCGAAAAAATCGATGACCTGCTGGAAGGTCTGAATCCTGAGCAGATCGAGGCTGTGACCCATCAAAAAGGCCCTCTTCTCATAATAGCTGGAGCCGGGACCGGAAAGACAAAAGTCATCACCCACCGCATTGCCTATCTTATTGCTTCTAAATCAGCCAAGCCTGAAGAAATTCTGGCCGTCACTTTTACCGAAAAAGCGGCCAATGAGATGGAAGAAAGGGTTGATCTTTTAATTCCTTACAGCTATTCCTTTGTCGAGATCAGCACCTTCAATTCCTTCGGAGAGAGAGTGCTCAGGAACTATGGACTGGAGCTTGGATTTCCACCAGACTTCAAGCTGTTGGATGAGGTCGAGCAAGCGATCTTCTTCAGAGAGCACCTATTTCGTTTTCCCCTTAAGCACTTCCGCCCCTTGAGTTCTCCCACCAAGCACATCCAGGAGCTTTTGAGCACCATCAAAAGGTTAAAACAAGAAGACATCAAACCTGACGAGTACTTGAAGTATGCCAAGGAACTCGATCGCAAGGCTTCCGGTAAAGCAGAAAAGGAAAATGCCCGAAAACACTCAGAAGTGGCTCAAGTTTACCAGAAATATCAAGATCTGCTCCAAGACCAGGGAATGATTGATTTTGAGGACCAGATATTGCTAGTGGTCGAGCTTTTCAGGAAGAGGCCGTCTGTACTCCACGAGTTTCAAAACAGATACAAGTATATCCTGGTCGACGAATTCCAGGATACAAACTATATCCAATTCGAGCTGCTTAAGCTCTTAGCTGCTCAGAGCAAAAACTTGACCGTAGTCGGAGATGATGACCAGAGCATTTTTCGCTTCCGGGGAGCCTCTTTAAGCAACATCCTCAACTTCAAGGAATTCTACCCTCGGGCCAAAAAAATTGTATTGACCAGAAATTACCGCTCCACGCAATCCATCCTTGATTCTGCCTACCAGTTGATCAAGCAGAACAACCCCAATCGTCTGGAGTTCAAAGAAGAAGTGGACAAGACTCTGGAAGCGACGGTCAAGAGTGAGGGAAAAAGTATCCATCTGCTCCAGTTTGATTCCCATTCCCACGAAGCTGATAAGGTGGCTGAGATTATCCTGGAGAAAATAAAGGAAGGATATAAGTACAGGGACATAGCCATTCTCGTCCGGAGGAACGCAGATGCCGACCCCTTCCTGCGGACACTGAATATGAAGGAGATACCTTTCCGGTTCTCGGGAAGCCGGGGCCTGTATTCTCAAGAAGAGGTGAAGATCCTCATTTCTTTTATAAAGGCGTTGACTGACTTTGAAGACAGCAAGAGCCTCTTTTATCTGGCCATTTCCGAGATATACAGAGTCGATCCTTATGACTTGGCTGTTGTTTCCAACCAGGCCCATAAAAAGAACCTTCCTTTGCACAGAGTTTTCAAACTCATCGCTGAAGGAAAGAGCGCTTTAGGCATTTCTGCTGAAACAGAGGTCAAGATCAAAAAGATCTTCCAGGATTTGCTCAACTTTGTTCAGCTCGCAAGTTCCCAGGATGCGGGCCGTCTGCTCTATGCTTTTCTGGAGAAAACAGGTTATTTAAAATCCCTGGTGGAAGCAGCCAATCTTCAAGCCGAATTGAAGATCAAGAATATTCGCCTCTTCTTCGAGAAAGTCAAGAATTTTTCCGATTTGACCGAGGACGACTCTGTGTTTTCCTTTGTTCGACATCTGGACCTCCTTCAGCAGGTAGGAGATAATCCCTCCACTGCAGAGGCCGAACTGGAGGAGGATGCGGTCAGCGTACTGACAGTCCACAAGGCCAAGGGGCTTGAGTTTCCGGTGGTCTTTTTGGTCAGTCTGATCGCTGACCGTTTTCCCGGACGAGAGCGAAGAGAGAAAATTCCTATTCCTGACAAGATTCTAAAAGACAAAATCCCCAAGGGAAAAGATTATGGTTATGAGAAGCAAGAGAATATTTACCTTCAAGAAGAAAGAAGGCTTTTCTACGTGGGGATGACGAGGGCCAAGAAGTTTCTCTATTTATCTTGGGCCAGGGATTATGGACTCAAGAGGCTAAAAAAAGTCAGCCCTTTTGTCCTGGAAGCCTTGGACCTGGCCAAAGTTCCTGAGGATGTTCTCAGCTCTACGGCTTTGGAAGATATTAAAAGATATGCGCCCCGGGAATCTCAGCCCAGAGTTTTATCTAAAGTCGAAGAGAAGGCCTATTTGACTTTGAGTTTTTTCCAAGTGGATGATTATCTCACCTGTCCCCTCAAGTACAAGTACAGGCATATCCTCAGGATTCCTGTTCTTCCCCATCACAATCTTGTCTTTGGCCGCGTCATGCACAATGCTGTTTATTATTATTTAAAGAAAAAGGTAGCCGGAGATAAGATGACCGAAGAAGAGCTCCTCCGGGAGTACGAAAATCTCTGGGTGAACGAAGGCTTTCTCAGCCGAGAGCACGAGGAGATGAGGAAGAAAGCCGGGGAGAAAGCACTTCGTCTCTTTTTTCGCCGGGAAGAAGAATCGAAACATTTTCCGCAGTTTCTGGAGAAAAGTTTTAAATGGCAGTCAGATTCGATAAAATTCATCGGCCGCTGGGACAGGATTGATCTCCGCAAAGAGGGAGCCGTGCTCATTGATTTTAAGGCCACTGAAGTCAAGGACAAAAAAGAGGCTGACCGGAAAGCCAAGAATAGTCTGCAGATGGATTTGTATGCCCTTTCTTTCACCAAAACCCAGAAAGAGGTGCTGGCTGAGACCCAGCTTCATTTTTTGGAATCGGATATCATCGGCCGAGCCCAGAAGGGAGAAAAGGAGCTCCAGAGGGCCATGGATAAGATTAAGGAAGCTGAACAAGGAATACGCTCCCGCGATTTTAAAGCCAAACCAGATTGGCACAACTGCAGCCATTGTGAGTTCAAGACCATCTGCCCCTCTTCCTATGCTTATTAAAAGCTAAACCTTTTATTCAAGCTTAAATTGTCTACTAGAACCTTGAATTCCTTTCCCCGCTCAGAAATCCTGAATAGTCCAAAAATCACCCTAAAAATCACCCCTAAAGAGTATTGTGTGGATTTAAGAGAGCTCATATTATAATTGAGGCCTGTTGAACTTGGCGCGCTGATCAGTTATTGACCTCGCAGACAAAGACTTGATTGCTCTAGCTAGGTTTTTTATCGATAAAATCGAGTAAATATATAAGATTAGTAAACTCATTAGAAACAACGCAGTAACCTTTTAAAAGTGAAATAAGGCCACGAAAATTAGAAATAAAATGAGATCATTCGCTGTCATTTTAGGGCTGATTCTCCTGGCTTCGTTTATCTGGACATCGTCCCTCTTTGCTACCGTCCAGGTTGACGCTTGGGATAGTGATTCAACGAGTGGTGGTTCCAGCATCACCATACCACTCACAGTATCCGGCTATAATCGCCTGATGCTGGTGGGCGTCTCAATCAACAATGACAACGACGAGTACGTCCAGTCAGTAACATGGAAAGGCACCGAAACCCTGACCTTAGATAGCAGGTGGGTGAAAAACGTGGATGATGCTAGGGTAGAGATTTGGAAGCTTGTCGGTCCTTCTACTGGGTCGGGTAATGTCGTTGTAGCCTTTAACACAACATTACTACAAGAAGCAGTTGCTGGCGTCATGACGTTTAAAGGAGTAGACCAGTCCTCACCGCTGGGGAATTTTGCTTCGGCTATCGGTAACGATTCAACTCCGGCCACCGTCGATGTTGAGTCGGCAGCTGGTGAACTCGTTTTCGGGGTTGTCAGTAGCGAGTACGAAGACGTTACCCCGGATCCCAGTCAAACCGAATACTGGAATCTAACCAATGGCGGGACGAGGGGCGCAGGAAGCACCGAGACAAGCACAGGTACTACGGTCACCATGTCGTGGTCGCTTCTGGGAACCAGCAACCATTGGGCGATTGGTGGTGTTTCGATCAGACCATCCGGGGGAGAATTAGATGTTTGGGTGACCCAGGGCGATGATGACTTGGAAGAGTGGAAGAGTAATAATAATGTGGATTGGGGTAGCTCCGATTTGGAACTCCCGAATGAAGCTGGAACGAATGCCCAATGGATAGGAATGCGTTTCCAGAATATTACTGTTCCTCAGGGCTCTAACATCGCCAATGCCTACATTCAGTTTACGGCGGATGTGTCCAATTCGGAGGCTACAAGTATTACGATTTATGGTCAAGACATAGATACTGCGCCTGCCTTTCAAAATGCTCAATATAGCGTATCTGGCCGGGACAGAACATCTACGACGGTGAGCTGGTCGCCCAATGCATGGACTGGGGGCGACCGGGGTGTGGACCAGAGAACCTCGGATATTTCTTCGATTATTGAAGCGGTCGTGGGAAGAGTAGATTGGGTAAGCGGTAATGATCTGGTCATTATTATGGATGGTACGACGGGCGAGAGAGAAGCGGAATCGTATGAAGGCGCTAATGCCCATGGGCAACTGACATGGGCTCCTATGCTTCACCTGGAATATGACCCAACCCTGATCGAGCTTTCCTCATTTACAGCCACGCCCCTAAACTCTGCTGTTCTCTTAGAGTGGGAGACAGAGACTGAGCTTGATAATGAAGGATTTAACCTCTTAAGGAGCGAGGAGGAGTACGGGCAATATGTTAAGATAAATCGCAACTATATGCCCTCAAAAGGGGAGGCTGGCTTTGGAGCAGAATACAGCTACACTGACTATGACGTGGAGAATGGAGTGACCTATTTTTATCTCCTTGAAGATATAGACATCTACGGAAAGAGCACCCTGCACGGTCCGGTCTCTGCCACCCCCAATGATATCGTGCTTATCTGGCCCATAGAGTGGGAGCCTGTGCCTGCAGGATCTTCACTCTTCATGTGGTCCAGCTCTGGCAATTTCTCCTTCAAGGTCGAGGTATCTACGAGTGCTTCTTTTCCCGCTTCAGGGACTTTAACTTTTCCAGTGCACGGATGGACATCTGACCTCTCTTTTTGGCTCCGGCCTGAGGAGTGGGAGCTGATTCTCAGGAAAGCCCAGGAATCAGGAGGTCACTTTTTCTGGAGAGTCTTGGCTAAGGGAGAAAACGAGGAAGTGGTTTTCAGCGATTGGGGAAAATTTTTTATTGATAAGCCTCTGTTCCCTGAAGAATGAAAAAAATAATTTCTTAGGCGGTTATTTCTGAATCTTCAGGTGCTCCAGGGAACCGTACAGTTTCTTGAGCAGCCTGAATTCTTCTTCATCGTAGAAAGAACATTTTCCTTTGCCGAAGGCCTTGGCCACTTCAAGGCAGAACCTGACCGCCATCTCGATATCCAAGCAATGGTTGGCGCCGGTGGCACAGCCTGGAACAGCTGTTTCAGTGGTGATCGCCACTCCCACGACCGGAGAATGAGTTGCTGTGGCCGGCTGCATGATGCTGTTCAAGTGGTAGATCTTCTTTCCGTAAGGGATGATATCCTGGGTCGTTACAGCAAAGACTGCCGGAAGCCGTCCGGTCACGATTTGCATGATATCCAACAGGTCTTCGCTGACGCGGAGGATATAGCCGTCTTTGACGGTAGGCGAGATGGCAAAACCTTTGTGATTGATGATCCTGTTTCCTTTGGTGGTGTCAACCGAGAGAATCGCATCCATGGCTGGATCCACTTCTTCCTGATTCATGATTTCCATCGAAACCGGTGAGCCCATGAAGGAAACAGGCTCATGGGGAATGATCGGAGAGGCAGGAGAGATGTGGGTAGAAATGATGATATCCCCTGGCAGGATATCTCCGTTGCGTCTCATATCGGCCAGCTTGGAGGCCCCAGCCAGGGCAGTGAGAGCTCCGTCGGCATCCGAAACCAAGCCTGTAGTATGAGGGTGGGCGCCGATCCCGCCCAGTCGTCCGATAATCCCCAGAGTGGGAGTTTTGCCAGCTCTTCTTCCTTGGCCCTTTAACTTGATTTTAATGAATTCAGTGAACCCTTTCTCTTCTTCAACTCTTTTGGTTTTCACCTCCTGATCTTTCAGACCGCAGCTCAAGAGAAAGTCCTTGACCGAGGAGGCGGTGACTTTGGAGTTGTCGAGAAGGTCGTAGATTTCCGTAACTTGTTTCCAAGGCATTTTATCCCCCTTTTTCTGGAGTAAACCTCATGATTAAATAATATAGGACCACAGAACATATGATTCCGTTGAAAGCAAAGATGGAAAAAGGAAACACCGGTATCCGAAAAGGATGGCCTGAAGTGAGCCAGCCGACAGCGACGGAAATAAAATAAGAAATCAAGGCTTTGGAGTTGAGCTGTTTTTGGACTTTGAGTCTTTCCCTTTTAAAGCTTCCCAGAAGATAGTAATCTGTCAAGAGTATTCCTCCGATCGGTCCAATGCTCACCGTGAGGAGAGTAAGAAAGAGTTCGAGCCGCTCGAGAATGCCAAGAGCGGCTAGCAGAGATGCGAAAAGGCCGGCTATGATTGTCAATTTCCATCTTTTCCAGCGGAAGATATTGTTTAAAGCCAGCGCAGCTGAATAGATGTTGCTATCATTGGTGGTCCACTGGGCAAAAAGAAGAGCGAGAAAACCTATCAATCCAAAGCCGAGGAATTCTTTGGAGATGATGAGTTCGGGAAGTCTTTCATAGTAGACACCCGTTGACATCGACAACACAGATCCTACCACATGAAGAAAGGCCGAGACGCTCATCGCTATTGTGGCGGCCAGGATGATATCTCTGAACCTGGGCTTAGCATAGCGAAAAATATCAGAGCTAGTGATGGCTCCAACAATGAAGCCGCCAGCCACAATGGAGGCTGAGGCCCCGATAGTCAGGGGATAGGGGTCCGGTGAGTGAGCCAGAGCCAATCCTCTGAGAATCTCAGGGGGGAGAAATTGAAACCCGATTTTCACGACGCCGATGATGAAGATTATCATCAGGAAGGGAGAGGCTATCCAGCTCAAGGTGCTCAAGCCTCTGATGCCAAAGATGGCTGGGATGGTCATCACCAGTCCGCAAAGAAGTGAAAGGTAGGGAAGATAGAGGTTGAGGTCGAAAAAATATTGAATGGTTCGGGCAAACAGGGCGGCCTGCACCCCAAACCATCCCATAAGGGAGAGGGCGATAGAGATAGAAATAATAAGGGAACCTGAACGACCAAAAGAGTGATTGGCGATGAGAGGAGTGGAGAACCCTGTTCTTGCTCCTATGAAGCCGGTCAAGACCATCATGGCGATAAGGAGAATTTCTCCCAACAGATAAGAGAGCAGGACGCTCGGGATCTTTCCCAGGCCCATGCCCACCATCATTCCTCGAAAAATGGCTGACATCACAACCGCAATGCCAACCCAAACAACGGCCAGATTCACCCAGGAACGTCTTTTTTCGAGAGGGACAGCCTGGAGGGAAAAATCTTCGAGGATTTCGATGGATTTTTCTCTGGAGTTGGCCATAATCCCTTATTGAATAGGTTTAGGCCTTTATAACATTAATAAATTATAGAACTTATAAAGACCTAGCCCTGCTGTGAATTGTTTATTCTGGTTCGATGGCGAGCGGCATTAAGGCCCAGACATTATTTCTTTCCAAGAGCTTGAGGAGAGAGATGGTTTTTTCGAGGTTTCGATGGGCGATGAGTTCGGTCTTGGCTCCCATTTTTCCGAAGAGGGACTGCCAGAAAGATACTCTCTTAGGCCAGATGACGAGTTTCACTTCTTCATCTACTGGAATGCCGGCCAATTCTTTAGCCAGGTCAATGGCCTTGGAGAGGCCTCCGATTTCATCCACCAGCCCTAAGTCTTTAGCTTGATTTCCGGTCCAGACTCTTCCCTTGCCGATTTTGTCGACCTCTTCCTTGGTCATATCCCGACCGCTAGCGACTTTAGCCAGGAATTGATCGTAGATCCACAGAATCTCTTTTTTAATGAGTTTTCTTTCTTCAGGAGTGAGGCTACGGAAAGAGGAATAAATATCAGCTTTTTCTCCATAGGTGAGCTTTTCATAGGTTATACCCAATTTTTTGTAGAAAGCGGCCATGTTGAATTTTCCGAATATCACTCCTATCGACCCTGTTAGCGTCTGGGATTGGGCTACGATTTTGTTGGCGGCCATTGATATCCAGTATCCTCCTGAACCAGCCACATCGGACATGGAAACTACGAAAGGTTTTTCTTTCTTAGTCATGACCACCTCTTTCCAGATGACATCAGAGCCCACGGCTGAACCCCCGGGGCTGTCCACTCGGAAGACTACAGCATCGATGGATTTATTCTCCCTCGCCTTTTTGATCCAACGGGCTACGGTTTCAGAGCCTATGGTCTGGTAATAGCTGCTCCCGGTATGGATAGGCCCCATCCCATAGATGAGGGCAATCCTCTTTCCTCGGTCGAGACCAAGAGAAGAGGGTTTAATCTTTGAGTACAGCGGAAGGGCGATTTTGTTTATTTTTTTCTTTTCTCCTTTAAGGAGCTCCTCCACCTCGTCCAGGTAAAGGAGGTCGTCAACCAATCCTGCCTTTAATGCTTCTTCTCCGTGAAAAAAGCCATGGTCCAGCAGCTTCTTGACGTCTTCTTCGCTTTTCCCTCTTGTCTGAGCCACTGTTTTTACATAATGGGAGAAGAAATCTCCGTATATGGATTCCATCATCTCTTTTTCGGCTTTGGTAAAGCCTTCTTCGGTGAACATGTTGAAGGCGGTCTTGTATTCCTCGACGTGCTCAGATTCGGCCTCAATACCGAGCTTGGCCAGAGCTTTCTTCAAATAGGGATGGTATCCTCCGATCCCGTTTATGTTCAGGTTGCCAACAGGGTGGAGGATGATTTGGTCGCAGGCTGTAGCTAGATAGTATTCTTTATCCGGTTCGGGTATCTCTTCGATGTAAGCATAGGCTTTCTTCCCTGATTTGCGAAAATCGAGGATGGCTTCCCTGAGTTCGCTTATCTTGCCCCAGCCGCATTCAAGATAGGCGAGGCGGATGAGAAGACTGTCTATGCGCCGGTCGACTTTGGCTTTCCGGATATTCATCAGGAGATTATGGACTCCTAACGGTTGCCTTCCCAGGAAGAGACTCATGAAGAAATCTGGAACAGACCGATCCAGGATTTCTCCTGAAAGATTGATTTCCAGGTATGAATCTGTCTTCACTGAGGGGGGTCTTCTGAACTCATAGTAAACAAAGGAGAATATAGCCGCGAGAAACAGAACGACAAAAATCAAAATTATGATCAATATATATTTTCCTCTTTTCATTTCTCCTCCTCAAAAAATTTGAATGATTGCCTTTCTTATCATCATGGAGTGCCGAGGTTTATTCTGTCGAAAATAGTACGAGTTTTGATTCATGGGCTAGCAATACTTTATATTTACGATTTTCTCCAGAGAAAGTTTATTTAGGTAATATAGCAAATTGGCCAAAAAAATCATAGAGCGCCGTGAACATCCAAAAGAAAAGGGGTCAGGTCTTAACTTTCAATATTTAATAAATGCACCCCGTTAGAATGCCGAAAGTTAAGACCTGACCCCAAAAATGATCCCAAAAAAAAGGACCATTCCCTAAAAAAAAAGCCCGAGATTAGGTATAATTGAAACCCACTTGGATAATTTGAAGAAAGAGATTGCTCTAGAGGGAGACCTAATAACCAAGGGGCAAGAATTACGTAATATATAATAAATAAATGTATACATTATGAGACTGACAATCTCACCAGAGGTTAGTTCGTGAGATAAATCGAAGCCACTGAATAAAGGATTAAAGATGAACGCTCTCGAAATAGAAAGCATCTCCAAGAGGTTCGACAGCTTTTATGCTGTTAAAAGTCTCTCTTTCCTGATCCCACAGGGAACAGTCTACGGCCTGCTGGGGCCTAATGGAGCAGGCAAGACAACCACCATCCGGATGATCATGAACATCATTATCCCTGATGAAGGGAACATCAAGGTCCTCGACCAAAGTATGGATGAAGAGATGAAGAGCAGGATCGGCTACCTTCCCGAGGACCGGGGACTTTATCCTAAGATGAAAGTGGGCGAACTACTCCTTTTTCTGGCTGGAATAAAAGGACTAAAGGGTGAAAAGGCCAAACAGGAAATCGAATTCTGGCTGGAAAGGTTTGACCTTATTGATTGGAAAGAAAAAAAGGTGGAAGAACTCTCCAGGGGAATGCAGCAGAAAATTCAGTTTATCGTGACTGTTGTCCATCAGCCTGAACTTTTTATCCTCGATGAGCCTTTTGCAGGCCTCGATCCTGTTAACACCAAATTGTTGAAAGACATCATGCTGGAAATGAAAGAAAAAGGCCGGACCATCATCTTTTCTACCCACCGCATGGAACAGGTCGAAATGATCTGTGACAATATCTGTCTGATTAACAAAGCAGAAAAAGTTTTAGAAGGAAATTTGAGCCAGATCAAAAAGCAGCATGGAAAGAACACTGTGCTCTTGGAGTATGAAGGACAGGCCAGCTTTATCAAAAGTATTCCTGGCATTGAAAAAATTGATGATTACGGGAAATTCATGGAAATCAAGCTTAAAGAGAAAGCAGATCCCCAGCATTTGCTCTCAGAGCTAGTAGGAAGAATTAAGATCAATAAATATGAAATCAGAGAACCGACCTTGAATGCCATTTTTATCGAAAAAGTTGGAGAGAACGATGGGAAAGATCTTAGCAGTCATTAAAAGAGAATACCTGCAAGTCGTAAGAACCAAAGGATTTATTATCGGCACTCTTCTTGGCCCCATACTCATGGCCTTGATAATCATGATTCCTATTCTCTCCTCTCTGATTGCCGTGCCCGAACAAGAAACAATAGGCGTGGTTGATTCTACACAAGACATCTACCAGGAGTTGGATAAGAAGCTGGATTTTAAAATGAAAGACGGGAGACGCCGCTATCTCTTAAAAGAATTCGAAGCTCAAGCGAGGGTCGATGACCTCCGGAATGCTTTGCGTCAAAAAGTACTGGACAAGGAGCTTTCCGCTTTTCTTTTTATTCCAGAAAATGTTGGCAGCGGCGGGAAAGCCGAATATGTTTCCGAGCATGTTTCTGATTTCAGTGAAATAAGAAGTATCCAGGAAGCCTTGAGCGGTGTTGTCATCGGCAAAAGGTTAAAGAAAGAAGGCCTGGAGCCGCAAAAAATTGCTCAGTATATCGAGCGCGTTGACTTGAAGACGATAAAGTTGACCAAAAAGGGCGAAGAAGAGGAGGATACGGGCGGAACATTCCTGATTTCCTATCTTCTGGTGTTAATCCTCTACATGACTCTGTTTTTCTACGGCGCCATCATCATGAGGAGTGTTATAGAAGAGAAGAATTCAAGAGTCGTAGAAGTCATTCTTTCCTCCCTGAGGCCTTTTCAGCTCATGATAGGAAAGATTTTTGGTGTGGCGGCAGTGGGCTTTACGCAGTATTCTATCTGGGCCCTTTTTGGGCTGGCTGCTTCTCGATACAGCAAGCCCTTAATTTCTTCTTTTGTTCCGGCCGCAGAGTTCACTCTGCCCAGTATTCCGGCCTATATCTTTGTCTATTTTGTCGTTTTTTTCATTCTCGGCTATTTCCTCTACGGAACCATTTATGCAGCGGTTGGCTCCCTGGTGAATTCTGAAAAAGAAGCCCAACAGCTTCTCATGCCTGTTTCCTTGTCTTTGGTTGTGCCGATGCTCATGATGGCTTTTATCCTCCGCAGTCCGAGCAGTTCCTTTTCAGTCATTCTGTCTTTGATTCCCTTTTTTGCTCCGGTTTTAATGCTCATGCGCATTTGTATACTCCTCCCTCCTTTCCTCCAGATAGCAGGCTCTGTAGTCTTGCTGAGCTTGACCATCTTGTTTATGATTTGGCTGACCAGTAAGATTTATCGGGTAGGAATTTTGATGTACGGAAAGCGGCCCAATATCAAAGAAGTCGTGAGATGGATGAGATATAAATAATCTCAGAGCCTTTGAAACTACGCTTCAACTCTTTCCTTATCCATTAGCTATCACGGAAAAACAGGTGCTTATATTGATTATTATTATATATTTATTATGATAAGGGTGAACCTTTTTAAGAATTCCTTCGTAGGAATCTTTGAAGATGGGTTTTAGAGGTCAAAATGATGAAGTTCAAGACCAAGATTAAAATCTTGGGAATCGCATTATTGCCTTTGTTATTGAGCTCCTGCTTTCTGGTTAAGATAAAGAGAGGTGTGGATGACCCGAGTCGGTATTTCCGAAGCGCCTATCGCCAGATTGATAGGATCCATCATGTTGATCCTGACAGGGAGGGACGTCCGAGGCGGTTGCATGTCTTGGTTTACGATGATTCTTCGCGGGAATTGATCAGGATCACAACCGCTCTTTGGTTTGTGGAATGGTGCCTCGATATAGGAGCGAAACATGCCGAATGGAATGGCGAATTTGAGGAAGAGTTTGAGTTCGATTGGCGGGCCATCAAGGACTTTCGCCAGCTGGGTCCTGGACTTTTGGTCGAAGTTGAGGCCGAGGAAGAGAAAGTGCTGATTTGGCTTCAGTAAGATAATACAATGAGTTAACCTTTCAGATTAGGTCATAAGAGAATGCAAGGGAGGACAAGCGAGGAGAAGGGAGATGTCTTTACTCTGCTGGAAAGGATCAAGAACGATGACCGAGAAGCTTTCAGGGAACTGGTCAGTTTATACCAGAAAAGAATTTTCCTGCTGGCCTTTTCCTTCTTCCATAACCGGGAAGACGCAATGGATATTGTCCAGGAGACCTTTATGAGGCTTCACCAGAAGATTCATACCTTCCGTGAAGGAGAGAATTTTAAGAGCTGGATCTTCCAGGTGGCTAAAAATTTATGCATAGACCATTACCGAAAGAATCACAGCAAAAGGAAGGAGTGGGGAGGCGAGCAGAACCTAGAAGAAATGAATTTGCCTTCTGAGAACAGTGATAATTCGCATCAGTCGTTGGATTTGAAGATGATCTTTTCACGTTGCCTGGAAAAATTGGCTGAGAGGCAGAGGATGGTGTTCGTTTTGAAACATTATAACCAGCTCAAATACAGGGAGATTGCAGAAGTCTTGAATATCTCGCCTGGAACCGTGAAATCCCTGCATTTTAAAGCCGTCCAAAATTTAAGGGGTTTCATCAGTCCTTATTTAGGGAGAGTCCAATGAAAGAATGCAAGAAAATAAACAAGGATCTGGTAGCTTTCCTCTACGGGGAGCTTCTGGGTGAAAGACAGCAATTCGTCTCCTCGCACCTCGAAGAGTGTTCATCTTGCCAGCGAGAGATAGACAAACTAAAAGAAGTACATGCTGGAGCAGACTCTCTGAATGAGGATATAAAGGCAGTCATGGCCTCGGTGGATTGGGAGACTCTTCCAGCTCAGATCACAGATACTGTCTTCGGAAAGGAAGTTCAAGAGACGAAGGAATCATGGGTGCTTGGTATTTCGAGGATTCTCTTCCAGCCAAAGCTAAGGCCTGTTTACGCGGCTTTGCTGGTGGGAGTTTTCCTGGGCGCTCTGTTTACCTACATCCTTATTCGTCCTCCTCTCCAGAGACAGGATAGGGAGAGTCTCATTTCTTATCCTCCGGGTTTCATAGAGAAAGTAGAGTTGGAAATGGCCAGGCGTGAAACCCTGGATTATCTCAAGAAGAGCCAGTACTTGATCCTGGATTTTGTCCAGACTTCCACGGAAGCAGAGACAAGCACCTGGCAGCGGGATTTTGCTTCCCAGAAAGTCAAAGAGCTGCTGTCCAAGAAAAAATACATCAATCAACAATTGGACAAATTCAAGATGGCCAAGGCCAAAGAAATCTGCAACCAGATCGAATTCCTTATCTACGAACTGGCTCAGTTGAGTGACGAGATTCCTGCTTGGCGTCTCCAAGAAATCCATGATTTTATCGAAGAAAAACAACTTTTATTGAAGATAAAACTATTAGAGAAAGAATTGAAACAAAGCGAAAAAAGCGAGGTTTAAAGTGAGAAAGAAGGCTATTTATCTAATATTTTTTCTGTTCTCATCCTCTTTCCTTATCTCTTCCAGCCAGACCCATCCAGATGAAATATTGTTCCAATCGGCCAAGGTTCTCATTTTTGATGAAAAGTGGGAAGAAGCTCAGGAGAAATTAGAAGAACTCATCGAGAACTATCCTGACAGTCAATTTTATTCACAGGCTCATTTCTACAGAGCTAAATGTTTATCAGAGCAGAAAGGACGAGAGGCTGCAGCTTTAAAGGCGTACAAGAGCTTTCTGAAGCAGAAGGACAAGAACAAAAGCTTGATCGAAGAATCTGAGATTTCTATCATGCAGTTGGCGTATGGGCTCTACGAGAGAGGGAGAAAGTCCTACTTGCTGGAAATAGAAGAAAGAATCGATAGTCCGAGCAAAGTCATTAGATATTTTGCCGCCATAAAATTGAGCTTTGTCAATAACAAGAGAATAGCTTCCAAAGGAATCCCTGTCCTGAAGCAGATCATAAGAAAAGAAAAGGATGCTGAGCTCAAAGATAGAGCAAAGATTGCTTTGCTCCGAATTGATCCAGACGCCCTGAAAGACCTCGAAGATGAAGACTACGAAGAAAGAATGCTGATACTTAAATTGAGAGTTTATTCAAAGGGCGAAAAGGAACCGGAATTTTCGCTGAATATTCCCTGGGCCTTGGCGGATTTGGCTCTCTTAGCCCTATCCGAGGAAGATAAGGAAAATTTGATAGAAGAGGGATATGATTTGGATGAAATTATAGATAGGTTGCTAAAGGAGCGGGGGGAAATCATTCGAGTTGTCACTAAAACAAAAATTTTTAAAATTTGGATAGATTAAGGAGGTAGATCCATGAAAAAAGCTGCCATACTGGTTTTAATCTTGTTTGCCTTGAGTATGATTCTCATAAGTTTTCTCCTGGCTGGAGACAGTGATGATTACCAAGTCGTCAAGAAAGCAGTCAAAGAGAATCCTAACTACAAACCTGGAAAAGAAGCGAAGTGGTTTAAGGTGCTGGTAGCTGATAGCAAGACCAATAAAGTGCGAGTGAAAGTCACTTTGCCGATTTCAGTTATCGAGATCTTTCTTGAATGCGCCGGTGACAAGCATCTGAAGATCGATCATGACGATTGTGAAATCGACCTTAAGGAGGTTTTCAAGGAACTGAAGGAACTCGGCCCCATGGCTTTGATCGAAGTCCAAGAGGATGATGAGATAGTAAAGATTTGGCTCGAGTAAGATAAGATTCAGCCAGGTATTCGGACTCTATTTCAAAAGGGAAACGGAGAGAGAAACTCCATTTCCCTTTCTTTTTATTCAATCGTTTCTCTTAGGGGAGTCTGCAGAAAAGATTTTTTTTAAAAAATTCTTACAAATCCTATTTATTTTATATAAAATGTGGTACAATAATGATAACGCCTGCTGTGCTGGCTGGGCAGGGTTTGACCCTACAATGAACATTCCATAACCCCTTTTGCTTATTTTCCCAAAACAGCCAGCGCTTTCCTTCCTTCACTTTTTTCTAGGAATGACGTCTCTTTTAGGGAGTTTTTTTATGAAAGGGAGGGATTATAATTCCAGGGATAAGGCTAGTTTCTTATCCGATAACAGCAAGCCTATATTTTTTTTTCTTTTATTCGCCAGATATTTTTTCACGGCCAGAAAGCCGAGGTATTTTCCGGCTCGAGGGGGGATGCTCAATTCTGAGCTTCCCTTGTGATAGAAATCCATCAATTCCTGTTTGGTGAATGTTCCTGAACCATGGACTTCTTTCAAGTAACGTTCATTTTCCTGGCACCAGTTTAGTCTGTCTCTGCTGAAGAGAAGATGGTCGTATAATTTAAAGTTGGGGAAGGTTAAGTAGGAGAAACAGGTTGCAATTCCCTCTGAAATCAAGAGCCACTCTAAATTTTTTCTTTCAGGAACTTCGCCTTTGCTCGAATGCAGAAGAAAATGAGCATACTCATGAGTAAACAGGATTCTCAAGAGCCTGAAATCATTAAATCTCTCCAGGCCAAAACAAATAACTGGTTTTCTCTTGAATTTAAGAATAAAGCCTTCGGGGCTGAAAAAGCCTATGAGAAGATAGACGTTTGGCTCTTGCTTAGGAGGAGCAAGCCTTCTACACTTCTGGTAGGCTTCTTTGATTATCTGCTCTGGGGAACAGCCTGAGATGAGATCTCTCAAGAGGGAGTAATCTGAGGTTTTGATCGATTCCACTCTTTGTTTAAGGCTGGAGAAGTTTATGAACGGGAAGTGAGAAAAGTAATTCTCCAAGAATTCTTTGTGAGGCTCATAGTAATGAGTTGAATAGATTTTCCACTGTTTTAGATGAGGCATGGTCTTATCCAGGAATATGAAAAAATCCTTGTACAGAGAATAGATTTTCATCAACTCTTTTTTATCATCATTCCTTAGAATGAATCAATCGGACTGGCCATTTTTTTTTAAAAATTATCACTTTAATCCTATTAATTTTATATTTAAAATGTGCTAGAATATATGTATATCCTGCTGTGCTGGCTGGGCAGGGCTCACACCCTCCTTTAGCACCCTTTTGCTTATTTTCCCTTAAAACAGCCAGCACTCTCTTATAATTATTCAGATAGGGGACGGTTCTATTTTTTTATTTTTACCTATATCTCATAGTACAAGGCTCTCTGTTTTAAAAAATAGAACCGTCCCCATTTTACATTTTACACTCTCTTATAATTTGGGCATTATTTAAGCTTGATTTTTTATTTTATTAAAAGTGTGCTATAATATAAAAAACCATGTTTTGCTGGCTGGGCATGGTCCCCTTCTTTTAAAACATTTCATAGCCCCCTTTTGCTGATTTTCCCCCGGACAGCCAGCGCTTTTCTTCTCTGAGGGCGAAATTCCATTTTCTCTGTTTCTGAGGCTGGTCTTGCGCCCCTTTTCTGATTGACAAACTTTTGTCCTATCTCAATAATAAGAGACTGAAAGGAAACTCGGAGTGTCAAGACTCTACGAATACCAGAGCAAGAAGCTATTGAAAAAGGCCGGGATCCGCATTCCTGAGGGAGGAGTGGCTTCTACCCCAAAGGAGGCTTTGACGATCGCTCAGGAAATCGGCCGACCAGTGGTGTTAAAGATTCAGGTTTGGGTAACAGGGAGGGCAGGTATCGGAGGCATTCAATTTGCGGACACCCCTCAGGAGGCTGAGAAAGCAGCGAACCAGATGCTGGGGATGAAGGTGAAAAATTTCACAGTGGATAAGGTCTTAGTCGAGGAAAAACTCCAGATCAAGACCGAGTATTTTACGGGTCTGGTCATCGACGATTCAAAGAAGTCTCCCCTGCTCGTGTTCAGCTCAGTGGGGGGGACAGGTATCGAGGATATAGCCAAGAATCATCCTAAAAAAATTTCTCAAATCTCGGTTGATGTTTCAACCGGTCTCAGGGATTACCAAGCCCGAAACCTCATCCGGAAAGCAGGCTTTTCCGGGAAACTCCTTGTTCAACTGGCAGGGATTCTAACCAGACTTTATCGAGTAGCACAAGCCTACGATGCTCGCTCAGCGGAGATAAATCCTCTTGTTCTTACAGAAGATAATCTCGTCTATGCCGCTGATTGCCATCTCGTCATCGACGACTACGCTGTTTTTCGACATCCGGAGCTGGGAATAGAGGTAGCCCGGGAGTTTGACCGGCCCCCAACCCCTCTTGAGAAGATAGCTTATCAGGCAGAGGAGGGGGATTACCGAGGGACTTTTTATTTTTTCCAGATGGCTGAAAAGATTCCTGAGCAGGAGGATTATATCGGATTTCATGGAGCTGGAGGAGGCGGTTCTATGATGTCTATGGATGCAGTCCTAGATAAAGGATTCAAACTGGCTAACTACTGCGACACGAGCGGCAATCCTTCAGCCAGCAAAGTTTACCGGGCAGCCAAGATCATTCTCTCCCAGCCCCATCTTCGAGGCTATTTTGCCTCTGGTTCAGGGGTGGCCAGCCAGGAACAGTACCATTCTGCCCGGGGAATGGTGAAAGCTTTTCAGGAGGAAAAACTGGAGATTCCTGGCATTATCCGTTTGGGAGGCAATTACGAGGAGAAAGCTATCGAGATCCTCAAGGCCTACTTGAAGGATATCCCGGCCAAGGTTGAGGGGTACGGGCGGGACGATTCGCCCGAGTTTTGTGCCCAAAGGCTGGAAGAGCTAATAAGGGAAAACAAATCTCTCGCCTACAAGGTCAAGCCTTTAACTGAGCCTTCTTTTGGCCCCAAGAGGTACAATTTTGAAACCGTGACCGGTAGGATTTTCTTTGATCATCAGAAGTGCCCGAACTGTAAGACCAAAGGATGCATCGAGGCCTGCACAGCTGAGATACTAGAACTAGAAGAGGAAAAACCGGTTCTGGCCGTTTCTGAGGAAGAGGCAAAAAAAGGGAAATGCACCGAGTGTCTAGCCTGCGAGATCTTCTGCACTTTCCACGAGCAGAAGGCCATTTATATCCAACTTCCCATTCTTGGATTAAAGGAATACCGGGAAAAGGTGATCAAAGAAAATAAATAATACTGAAGGAATGAAGAATTTAGAGTGGCTATCTTAGTCAACCAGGAATCAAGAGTCCTGATCCAGGGTATCACCGGAAGAGAGGGAATGGTTCGAACCCTTCTGATGAAGGATTATGGAACTCTGGTCGTGGCTGGTGTGACCCCAGGCAGAGGAGGGCAGGACGTTTATGGTGTTCCTGTATTTGACTCGGTGGAGGAAGCTTGGGAAAAAGCAGGGCCTTTGGATATTAGCGTGATTTTTGTCCCTGCTACGCTGGCGAAAAATGCCGCCTTGGAAGCTCTGGATGCTGGAGTCAAACTCCTGGTTATCATTCCGGACCGGGTTCCCATCTTTGATGTCCTGGAAATCAATCATTTTGCCCGCCAGAGAGGAGCTTCTTTTGTCGGACCGAACACCTTAGGCCTGGTAAGCCCAGGAAAGGCTGTGCTGGGCATGATCGGAGGTCGGGCTGAAAGGGCAAGAGAGTGGTTTCGCCCCGGGGAAGTGGGAGTCAGTTCTCGTAGTGGAGGCATGACTTCTTCCATCTCCTATTATTTGACTGAAGCCGGGCTTGGACAGAGCACTATTATCCATGTCGGTGGAGATGCTGTGGTCGGCCTTTCTCATCCCGAAGTGATGGAACTTTTCGAGAAGGATGAACAGACTAAAATGGCGGTCATGTTCGGTGAAATCGGCACGACCCAGGAGGAGAGGGTAGCTGATTTGATTGAAGACGGGAAATTCACTAAACCCCTGGTAGCCTATATCGGGGGCAAGGCCGCCAAGTCAGGAACAAGATTTTCCCATGCTGGGGCTATCGTGGAAGGAACTCGTGGCTCCTATGAGAGCAAGGTCAAGAGGCTGAAAGAAGTCGGAGTCCAGGTGGTTCCCACCATTTCCGATATACCAAAAAAAGCCCTGGAGATGTTGGGAAAATCAAAGGAGAAAGTCAAATGAGTGAGCTTCACTGGAAAACCGCTGTGACCGAGGTTAAACCCAATAAAATATCTTTAAGAGGATACCCGGTGGATAAGCTCTTGGGGAAAGTCTCTTTTGCTCAGGCGATTTACCTGGTGCTCAAAGGGGAACTTCCTTCTCCTGAGGTGGGAAAGCTCATCGATGCCATTTTTGTCTCTTCGGTTGACCACGGGGCAAGTCCTCCATCGGTGCTGGCAGCCAGGACCGTTGCTTCCACCGGGGCGGAATTAAACTCGGCCGTAGCTGCCGGAGTTCAGGCTATCTCCAGGTATCACGGAGGAGCCATCGAAGAGGGAATGAAGCTTTTCTTAAAGATAGCTCAAAGAGTCGAAGAGACAAAAAAGAGAGAAGAGGAAGTCATTGATGAGATTTTGAGGGAAATGAAGGAGAGGAAGCAGCGGGCCTCAGGATTTGGCCATCGCCTTCATACCCAGGATCCAAGAACTAAAAAACTTTTTGCTTTAGCAGAAGAATTAGGGCTGGCCGGGAAATACGTGCATACAGCTCGAGGAGTGGAGAAAGCCATGGAAAAGCAGCTAGGGAAAGCGCTGCCCATTAATGTTGATGGCGCTATAGCTGCTCTTCTCTGTGAATTGGAGATTCCTCCGGAGATCGGGAATGCTTTTTTCATCATTGCTCGAGTTCCGGGCCTTGTAGCTCATGTTCATGAAGAGCGCAGCCGGATGAAACCCATGCGCAAGATTCATCCTCAAGATTATGAATACGATGGTCCTCAGGAAAGGGAGATAAAATGAAACAAGAATTATTCGATCTTCTGCCTGAATTGAGAGAGATTTCCGACTCCGACCTGCAAGAAAAGACCATAAAAGTGTGGCAGGAAGCCATAAAGGGAGGAGGCTGGAAAATCGAAGACCTTACCCTGATACCCTTTACCTTATTGATCGAGAATATTTCTGTAAACCTCATCGAGCATACGCGGGCTGTTGCCATGTGTTGTGCAGAAATCGCGGCCGCTCTGGAAAAGATGTACGAGGGAAGAGTGACCATCAAAAAGGATTATCTGCTGGCCGGAGCTCTTCTTCACGATGTGGGGAAGCTGCTCGAGTTTAAGAAAGAGAAAGAAAGGGTTGTGAAGAGCAGAGAAGGGAAACTCCTTCGCCATCCTATCTCTGGCGCGGCCCTAGCCTATAGCCTGGGGCTTCCCCAGGAGGTCATTCACGTCATTGCTGCTCATTCCAAAGAGGGCGACGGGGCCAGGCGCTCTGTGGAAGCGGTGATCGTGAATCACGCTGATTTTCTCAATTTTGATATTTTTAAGCTTTAGCAAGGAAGGTAAATTTGGCTCAGACTTTTTCTGAAAAGATATTCAGCCTGAAAGCAAGGCGTGATGTCAAAGCTGGGGAAGTGGTGATTGTTTCCCCTGATTATCTTCTTTCCCATGACAATGCTGCCGCTATCATTCAGGAATTCAATAAGCTGGGGATCAAACAGGTGAAAAATCCTCAGAAAATCGTGATTATCTTAGACCATGTGGTGCCTGCCTCGACCGAGAAATATGCGCAAAACCACCAGCTCATCAGAAAATTCGTGGCTTCCCAGAAGCTCCAGAACTTCTTTGATATCAACTGCGGTATCTGTCATCAAGTTTTTTCTGAAAAAGGCTTTGCCCTCCCTGGGAAGCTTATCCTAGGCAGTGATTCTCATACCACTAGCTACGGCGCCTTTGGAGCCTTTGCTGCTGGCATCGGCCGCTCTGAAGTGGCTTCCTTATGGGCGATGGATGAAATCTGGCTCAAGGTGCCGGAGACTATAAAGATTGAGCTAGCAGGAAAGCTTCCTCCGGGAGTCTATACCAAAGATGTCATCCTGAAGATCATCGGAGAACAAGGAGCTGATAAGGCAAACTATAAAGCGGTGGAGTTTTCAGGAGAGGCAGCCAAGAATTTCAGCCTGGCTTCCCGCCTGACGATGACCAACATGGCTGCTGAGTTGGGAGCCAAGAACGGATATTTCATACCCAACGAAGAAACCATTCATTTTCTCGAAGAAAGAAAAAAAGAAGACTATCAGATCATCAGCTCCGATGATGAGGCGGAGTTTGAAGAGATTATTCAGGTCGATGTCTCTTCTATTGAACCGCAGGTGGCCTGTCCTCATACGGTGGACAAAGTAAAGCCTGTATCTGAAGTCGTGGGAACGAAATTCCATCAAGCCTTAATCGGAACCTGCACCAATGGCCGCCTGGAAGATTTGAGGATCGCCGCTAAGGTTTTAAAAGGGAAAAAGGTGCATCCGGCAGTAAGGGTGCTGGTCATTCCAGCCTCTCAGGAAACCTACCGGGTATCCATGAAAGAAGGGATTATGGAGATTTTCTCTGCGGCCGGATGCGTGGTTTTGAATCCAGGCTGCGGTCCCTGTTTGGGAGCCCATCAGGGAATCTTAGCCCCGGCTGAAGTTGCCCTGAGCACAGCTAACCGAAATTTCCGGGGCAGGATGGGCAGCCGAGACTCAGAAATATACCTTGCTTCTCCAGCTACGGTGGCCGCCTCTTCCCTCCATGGAGAAATCACTGACCCGAGGACATTCCTATGAAAAAGGGAAGAGTCTGGAAGTATGGAGACGACATCAACACCGATGTTATTTTTCCGGGTAAATACACCTATTCTATCCTAGAGCCTAACCAGATGGCTCAACATGCCCTAGAGGATTTAGACCCGGACTTTGCCGAGAAAGTAAACCCTGGAGATGTTATCATGGCCGGCAAGAATTTTGGCTGTGGTAGCTCGAGAGAACAAGCTGCCATCTGTTTGAAATATGCTGGTATCCAGGCTGTAGTGGCCAAATCTTTTGCCCGCATCTTTTTCCGGAATGCCATCAACCAGGGCTTGCCTGTGTTGCAGTCTGAAGAGGCAGTAGAAAATATCGAGGATAGGGAAGAGATTGAAATTGATTTTGCTAAAGGTGAAATCAAAGGGAGCAAGGGAATCTATAAATTTTCGCCTTTTCCTAAATCAGTCTTGGGAATTCTGGAAGCAGGAGGACTCATCGCCTATACTAAAAAGAAACTGGAACAAAAAAAAGAGGAGGATTGATGTCCAAATACAAAATCGCTGTGCTGCCAGGCGACGGAACAGGGAAAGACGTCATGGAAGCCGCCAGAATAGTCCTGGACAAAATAGAGCTTGAAGCAGAGTACGTGGAGGGAGATATTGGTTGGGAATTCTGGTGTAAAGAGGGAAATCCCCTTCCTGACCGGACCATCCGCATGCTCAAGGAAACCGATGTCTGTCTTTTCGCAGCCATCACCTCTAAGCCCAAAGAGGATGCTCTCCAGGAGCTTGATCCGGCGCTTTGGGATAAAGGATATTCTTATTTCAGTCCCATAGTCCGGCTGCGGCAGGAATTCGATCTGTACACCAACCTCAGACCCTGCAAAGCCTATCCTGGAAATCCTCTCAATTATCGCGATGATATCGATTTGGTGATCTTCAGGGAAAACACAGAAGGGATGTACGCAGGAGTGGAGTTTCATCCGCTTCCTGAGAAGATAAGAGATGCTCTGCTTCTCCATCCCAAGATGAATAAATTTAGAGACATTCCTTTAGAAGAAATAGCCCTATCCACCCGCATCATGACTAAGAAAGGTTGCACCCGGATCCTGAGGCAGGCTTTTGAATATGCCAAGAAGAACAGGCGCCGCTCGGTGACCATCGTGGAAAAGCCCAATGTCTTGAGAGAGACTGGCGGACTCATCCTGGATATAGCCCGAGAGATGTCCAGAGAGTATGCTGAAGTCGAGTTCTGGGAAACCAATGTCGATGCCATGGCCATGTGGCTGGTGAAAAATCCTCAGGATTATGATGTTCTGGTCGCCGAAAACTTGTTCGGGGATATCATCTCTGACCTTTCTGCTCAGCTCGTGGGAGGCTTGGGTTTTGCCTGCAGCGGAAACATCGGAGACAATTATGCGGTCTTTGAACCAACCCATGGCTCGGCACCCAAGTACGAGGGACAGTACAAAGTGAATCCTACGGCCATGCTTCTGGCCACTAAGATGATGCTGGAGTGGTTGGGCGAGGGTGAAAAAGCGGCGAACTTAGAAGGAGCTATAGCCGAAGTGATAAAAGAAGGAAAAGTCAGGACCTATGACCTGGGTGGAAAATCTTCCACCTTGGATGTCGCCCGGGCAGTTTCAGAGAAGCTTTAAAAGGTAAGAAATTGGGCAAGACAATCATCGAGAAGATCATCCAGGCTCACACCGATGATGATGCGGCGCCGAGAAAAATCGTCTGGATGGGCCTCGATGTCCGTTCAGCCCGCGATTTTGGGGGGCCCAATGTGGTCAAAAACTATGAAAGAGAATACAGCGGCCTTCCCTTGGCTGATAAAAAGAAGACCTTCTTCACTTTTGATTTGTGTGTTCCGGCTTCTTCTCTCAAGTATGCTGATGCCCAGCAGGTGTGCCGCGATTTTGCTCAAAAGCACGATATAAAAGTCTTTGATGTCAACAAGGGGATAGGCTCCCATGTTCTTATCGAGGAAGGATTGGCTGGAGCCAACAGCACGGTAGTAGGAACCGACAGTCATCTGAATATCTTGGGAGCTGTAGGATGCTTTGGACAGGGTATGGGAGATGTGGACATCGCTTTTGCTTTCAGAACAGGCAAGACCTGGTTTGAAGTCCCAGAGACCATCAAGGTTTTGCTCAAGGGGGACTTCTCTTACCCGGCCACGGCCAAGGATTTAACTCTCAAAGTTCTCAAAGAACTGGGCACCAAGAGGGCTGCCCTGAAAGCGGTGGAGTTTTATGGCGAAGCAGTACGAGAATTATCCCTGTCGGGACGTATCACTCTCTGCAGCATGGTGACTGAAATGGCCGGAGTGATAGGCTTTATTCCTGAATTCGAAGATTCCTTCCGAAAAGAAATAGAAGGAATTTCTAAGACAGAATTCAATCCTGTCCAGGCTGATGAGGACTGCCATTACTCTGAAGTGATAGAAATCAGTATTGATAGACTTGCTCCCCAGGTGGCGGTGCCCTTTTCTCCGGACAATGTCCAGGATATTTCTGAGCTCAAAGGAACCAAAATCCATTCTGGTTTTATCGGCTCCTGCACCAACGGCCGAACTGAGGATCTTGCTTTGGCGGCTCGAGAATTGAATGAGAAAAAGGTGAAAGAGGATGTCATGCTGAAGGTTGTTCCAGCCACAGCCCGGGTGTATGAGGAGCTTTTGGAACAGGGAATCCTTCAGGCGCTCTTCCGAGCTGGAGCTATCATTAGCAATCCAGGCTGCGGCGGCTGTGCCGAGGGACATATCGGGCTGACCGGAGAAGGCGAAGTTCAAATCAGCACCGGGAACAGGAATTTTGAGGGCAAGCAGGGAAAAGGCAAGACCTATCTAGCCAGCCCCGCGGTAGTGGCTGCCTCCTGCGTTCGGGGAGAGATCGCCAGCCCTGAGGATTTATAAGATGGCGGAGAAAAAGACAGCTCACCGGGGGAGAATCTGGATCATTTCCGACAGCCAGGGGAATCTGATCGAAAATATCGACACGGACCAGATCTTTCACAATGCTTTTCTTCATATCACCGAACTCTCCCAGATGGGCCAGTATGCTTTGGGCAACCTGGAGGGCTGGAAAGATTTCTCGAAGAAAGCACGATCCGGGGATATTCTTGTGGCCGGCAGAAATTTTGGGGCGGGCTCTTCGCGTCAGCAGGCTGTGGACTGTTTTATTTCTTTGAAGATCGGGCTGATTCTCGTTCCTTCCTTCGGAGCCATCTATTTCAGGAATGCCTTGAATTCTGGTTTTCCAGTTTTAAAATCTTCAGTCCTTGAGGAGCTGGTCAGGGAGAAAAAACTGGAGACAGGTGATGAAATCGAGGTAGATTTCCTTCAAGGCGAAGGATTGAGCTTAAGCAAAGATTTTTCTTTCCGGGTAGAACCCATGAGTTCGGTCCAGTCCGATATTTTTAAGGCCGGAAACCTATTTAATTATGGAAAGACCATGCTTAAGGACTGAAATAAGCGCCTTAAATAAAATGCTAAAATTACAGTTGGGTCTGCAATAGTGAAATCATGATTATCCTAGCTGTGGATACTACAACCCTTGCCGGCTCGGTGGCGCTTTTGGATAAGACCAAGCTCCTTTCAGAAGTCAACATAGATACAGCTTCAACCTACTCTGAAAGACTCCTTCCCTCGATTGATTTCTTACTGCAAAGGAACAAGTTGAACATAAAAGAAATCGATGCCTTTGCGGTGGCTGCGGGTCCTGGCTCTTTTACAGGGATAAGGATTGGATTAAGCACCATTAAATCCTTTGCCTATGCATCTGGAAAATCCGTGGCTCCAGTTTCTACTCTTGAAGCCCTCGCCTTTAAACTTCATCATTCTCCAGGACGACTCCTCTGTCCAGCATTAGACGCCAAGAAGGGGCAAATCTTTGCTGGGCTTTTTGAATCGGGAAAGCCAGGATTGAAAGAGATTATCGCGCAGGGAGCCTACACGCCTGACCAGTTCTTCGCTCAGCTTCCCTCTCACCGGCTGATTTCTTTTATCGGTAGCGGCATCCACACTTACCAGGATAAAATACTCCGGTATTTTAAAGACAAAGCCAGGTTTTCGCATCGTACTCCTTTTATCGCCTACGAAGTCGGACTGCTAGGCTATGAGCTTCTGAGGAAAAGGAAGGGCGTGAACTCTCAGGAGCTTAAGCCCCTTTATTTTCGAAGGTCTCAAGCGGAGGAAAAAGATTAAGGAACCCGAAGCTCCAGAAAATTTCTTTTTTCTAAGGAGAATGGAAGAGGAGGACCTTCGCTCAGTCTGTGCCATCGAAAATCTTTCTTTTCCCAGTCCCTGGCATGAAACCATATTTCGGGGAGAAATCCATAACATACCCATATCCTATCCTTATGTTGTGGTCCACAAAGCCAACCAAAGAGTCATAGGCTACATGATTTACTGGAAGATAAAGGAAGAGGTTCATATCAACAATATTGCTGTTCATCCTGACTTTAGAAGAAAAGGAATTGCCAGGCATGTCCTGCGCGAGATATTGGCCAAGGTTGAGAAGGAAGGAGCGAAGTTTGTCACTCTTGAAGTCAGGCCTTCTAACAAGGCCGCTCTTTCCTTGTACAGAAGGCTTGGATTTCAGGCTCTTGGAGTGAGAAAAGATTACTACCTCAAGCCAAAAGAAGATGCCCTCATCCTGGGAAAGTCGTTGCTCTAAGGATTAATGCTAATTCTTTCTTATAATCCTAGCAATATTTTTTATAGTGGATAGAAATAAAATTCTCAGAATGCATTCCTTATGGCTTGGACCAGAAGATTGCAAGGTTATCCTTAGTGAAGACCGGGGATCTGGAAGGCAGATCTTCTGAAGGATTAGAGCGAAAAGCCAGTATGTCAGAGTGGTTTATAGCAATTGGAAGAAATTTGTTATTGAGAATAAAAGACACCCTGACGAATAAATATAAAGACAATCCTTGTCATTAACTGCCTTTCTTTATAATATTCTCATTAGTTTCTTCTGAATTGCTTCCCTTCTTTTCATTTTTTTATAAAAGGCAGCTTGATCAGGTATAGAGCCCTCTCTTAGAGCGAACAAAAAGGACTCCATTTTCACCCCCAATTTCATCTCTATAGACGATAGACATCGAGGAAAAAATCTTTATATCATATGGTGTAAAACTTTTACAAAAAAATGTGACATATGTCAGCAAACTGAAACTTGATTTGCATTCGTCTATCTTAAAGATATAGGTAACATTAAGGGAATTTTGAGATGTCCCTAGGGAAAGCTAAAGCGATTCCTCTTGCTCTTATGGTGATTTTTTGTTTTTGCGGACTTGCCTCTGGATATACGGTCAAAATTGATGCTACGGATAGATATTTTGAATATAAAAGGGATGTGAATATTCAAGGCAGTCAGGTGTCGGGTTTTTTCGCCAACTTTCCTGTGCTGTTTGATTCGAAAACTGATCCTACAGATTTGCAGCTTGATTTAAGGACTGAAGCAAATGGAGGTCACGTGCGGAGTGACTATGGATACGATATTGTCTTTGCTACGGCTGATGGACAGGAAATCCTTAAACACGAGATTGAGAAATATGTTCCCACCAGTGGTGAGTATGTGGCCTGGGTGAATGTGACCCTTACTGGTAGCAACCAGACTATTTATATCTATTATGGAATCTCTGTAACACCTTTTGACACCCAGCATATAGAAGATGTTTGGGATTCGAATTTCGTCATGGTTCAACATTTGAGCGAGATTTCGCCCAACGACCACTTGGATTCGACGAGCAATAACAACGATAGCACGACCATAACCGTCGCCACTCAAGGCTCAGCTGCGGGACAAATAGATGGCGCAGATGCTTTCAATGGAGCCCAAGCCCTGGAGCCTCAACACCACGTTATCATTCCTGATAATGTTAATGGATCCCTGGATTTCACGGATCAAATTACCATAGAAGCATGGATTAAAGATAACGTGGAGGACCAGAGGAGGATCGTCTACAAGCACTGGGAAATGTATATGATGCGAACCTCGGACTATGAGGGAAGACTTCATGCGTGGGTTAAGGTAGGTAGTGTTTGTCGTCATGTAAAAAGCAAAAAAGGTCTTATAGGCACTGTCAGTAATTATTACTGCGTTTTCACATGGGACGGGAGATTGGGTCAGGACAATTTATTGCATCTCTATCTAGATGGATCTGAAATGAGCTATGTAGGAGGAACCCAGGAAAATGTTCAAGGTACCATTGATAACTCTGATGATCCGCTCTATATTGGCAGCGATGATGTCGATGAATCTTGGAACGGCATAATCGACGAAGTTCGCCTCTCAAATAAGGCTCGCTCTGTTTCCTGGATTGAGACTGCCTATAACAGCATGGTTTCACCTGCTGCTTTTTACACTGTCGGTGATGCTTATACGACTCTGGTTGAGCTTTCTTACTTTAGGGCAACATCCCACGATTCAGCTGTTCTTTTGGAGTGGGCAACAGAGACTGAACTCGACAATGCGGGATTTAATCTCTGGAGGAGCGAGGAGAAGGATGGGCAATATGTGAGGATAAATCCTTATCTCATTCCTAATGAAGGGGAAGCTGGGTTTGGTGCTGAATACAACTTCACCGATTACGATGTTCAGAATGGGAAGATTTATTTTTATAAACTAGAAGACATAGACATCTCCGGGAGGATCACTTTTCATGGCCCAGTGCCTGCGATACCGCATGATATCATCATTTTCTGGCCTCCGGATAAGATAGTTCTTCCTTCAGGTGCTTTTCTTTTCAGCTGGAGCAGCTCCAACAATTACTCCTTCAAGGTAGAAATATCCCCGAATCCTTCTTTTCCTGCTTCAGAAACATTTTCTTATCCTGAACATGGATTGATATCTGGTAACTCTTTATGCCTCACTCAGAGAGAATGGGAGATGATCCTGGAGAAAGCTCAGCAATCACAAGGACAGCTTTTCTGGCGGGTTAGGGCGAAAGGCCCAGATGGCAGAGAGGTTTTCAGCGATTGGAAAATATTTTTTATAGAGAATAATAGACCCCCTGAAGAATGATTTAATAATCATTATTTGCACTTTCTCCTTTTATTTATACTGGCTTCGATAGTATATCTTTTATTTCATTCCCCTTGTTTCTTTCTTATATAAAAATGCTTCAGTTTTTCACCCCCAAAATCCCCCCTAGAGGTAATAGACTTAATGGAGAACGTTCTTATATGATAATATTTAGATTGACAAAAGACAGAGTATGTAAACAAAAAAAGAAGTCAGCGACAAAAATCTAATCTAGCAATTTATGTTACTGTAAGAGTTTTTTTAAGGATTTAATAGAAAAGGTTATGATAGGAAGGAAAATAGAACTCTGCTTTCTTGGTCTTCTCATAGTTCTTTTCTTCAGCGGACTTGCCTTTGGGGCTTATACGGTCAAGGTCGATGGAGTGGATAAAAATTTTTCCTACAGAAGACAAATAACTATTCAGGCAAGTAAAGTTCAAGGGGGACCCCACAGCTATTTTCCTATGCTTTTTGATTCTACAACCACGGCTGGTCTGCCTACTGATTTGCAATGGGCAGGAGATGGCCCGCCCGGCAAAGTGGAACAGATCTTGGGCTGGGACATTGTCTTTGCTATGGGTCAGGATCAGGAAATCCTTAAGCACGAGGTAGAGAAATATTCAGCCTCGAGTGGTGAATACATAGCCTGGGTGAAGATTGATTCCCTCACCACTACTACCCAATTTTACCTTTATTATGGAAGTACGGATGTAAGCACCGACACCCAGCACGTATCAGCGGTTTGGGATAGTGTTTATGCTGCTGTCTGGCATTTACACAATGATTTCTTGGATTCAACATCCAACAATAATGACGGTTCAAATTTCCAATCAGCTGATATAGGAGGACAGATTGCGGATGGCCAAAATTTTGATGGGAGCAATGATTATATAGATGTGGGAACAGGTGGCACTATTGCCAATATATTTGGAAGCACAGGTGGTACAGGCGGAACCATTAGCGCTTGGATTTATCCAACCACATGGGGAGAGGGCAGTTTTGGTCGGATACTAGATAAGGCAACAGATACACTCGGGTATGATGGGTGGACTTTTTTGGTTAACAACGTGGGTTGGCCAGAAAAATTAGCTTTTGCGAGGTATTTCAACACAACACCTGGAGAAAGAGGATTTTGGTATACACCTTCAAACTCCATGAGTCTTGATGCCTGGCAGCATGTGGTCGTGACTTATGATGAAACCTCTACTTCCAATTGGCCGATTATCTATATTGATAGTGCAATTCCGTCTCTTTCTTACGATGATTGGCCTGTTGGGACTGCTATGGATGATTCAACTGTAAATTGTCGTATTGGAAATTTTGCAGGAGGCTCTACCCGGACTTTTGAAGGCGTCATTGACGAAGTTCGTATGAGTGATTCTATCCGCTCTGGTGATTGGATCAAGACAGAATATAGCAACCAATGGGAGCCTCAGAATTTTTATCAAGTCAGCGCAGAGACCCTGGTTGAGCTTTCCTATTTTAGGGCAACGTCTTTTGATTCTGCTGTCATTTTAGAGTGGGCAACAGAGACTGAGCTTGACAATGCGGGGTTTAATATCTGGAGAAGTGAGGATAGGGATAGAGATTATGTGAGGATAAACCTTTATTTCATTCCAGGCGAAGGGGAGGCAGGTTTTGGGGCTGAATACAGCTTGACGGATTATGATGTCACCAATGGAGTGGTCTATTATTACAAGCTGGAAGAAATTGACCTCTACGGGAAGAGCCTCTTCCATGGCCCGGTGCCCGCTATCCCCCACGATATCATCCCTATCTGGCCTGATGAAGGGAAGATTCTCTCTTCAGAAGCATTATTGTTTAGCTGGGCTAGTTTAGGAAATTACTCCTACAAGGTTGAAATCTCTCTCCATCCATCTTTTCCTGCTTCAGAAACATTATCTTTTCCAAGGGAAGGGTGGACAACGACGAACTCCTTATGGCTTGTGCCGAGAGAATGGGAGATGTTGCTGAGGAAAGCTCAGCAGTCAGAGGGCTGGATTTTTTGGCGAGTCAGAGCTAGGAGCGAGGTTGTCAGAGAGATTTGCAGTGAATGGCAGAGATTTGTCATCGATTTTTGAGAAAAGTAGTTTTACGGGTGTTAACAATCGCCCCAGGCAGTGAGAAGATCGTCGCCAATAATCGCCCCTAAAATCCCCTCTAGAGGTAATAGACCTGTAGATAACAGTTTTTATATTATGAAAGAAGCAGAGTGTGAGTGCCGAATTTTAAAATGATCCCTAAGATGCCAGCCAGGAAAAAGAAATTCAAGTTCCTTGCTATCATGGTGGTTTTTTTATTCAGCGGGCTTGCCTTCGGAGAACACCAGGTCTTGATCGATGGAAGCACTAAGAATTTTGAGTATAGAAGAACGGTTACTATCCAATCTAGTCAGGTAGTGGGTGGGCCGCACAGCAATTTTCCTATGCTCTTTGATAGCACAAAAGTTAACTCTGGTCTACGGGATGATCTAAAGACCCAAACCTATGGTGGGAAGGTGAGGAATGATAATGGTGATGATATTGTCTTTGCCACCGGAAATGGAGCCGAAATCCTTAAACACGAAATTGAGGATTATGATAAACAAACTGGCGATTATGTAGCCTGGGTGAGGGTGGAATCAATTGATAACGGCACAGTAATTTACCTGTATTATGGAAGTGATGACTCGATTACTTACCCTGCGAATTTTGCAAGGGATGTCTGGAGCAACAACTACAGGGGGGTGTGGCATCTTTCTGAGACTGCGACAGATGAGCAATCAACGGCCACCCATTATAACTCGTGCTCAGCTGATAATAATGGCAGTCAAAACGGAAACGCAAGCACTGGTGGCAAGATCGCCGGCGGACAGAATGTTGAGCTGGATGATTACATTAACGTGCCCCATCATAGTTCCATAGATTTTGGTGCCAACGAAGATTTTACGCTGAGTGTCTGGCTAAACAGTTCGCAGTCGCCAGGCCCCAGCTTGTATCCAATGGTTGTAAGTAAAGAGGACGCAAATTCCACTCGTCAAGGGTATTCTATCTTTACTTTATGCGATGAATGGCCTCCCTGGGATACATATTCTTTTTTTGATACATATTCTGGCGGTATACAAAAAAATGCTGTTATAGTGGAAAGTGGTTTGGTGGATGGAACCTGGCACTGCGTAGCTGCCAAGAGAGAGGGTAGTAACCTTTACACTTACTTTGATGGCGATTATACCGGGAATTCAGAAACGGGTGCAGGGGGAAGTCTGAGCAAGAGTGTACCCTTGAGGATGGGTGTAAACCCTGACGGGGATTCTTGGACAATGTATGATGGTCTTATCGACGAGGTTCGTATTTCCGGTATAGCCAGACCCAACGGCTGGATCAAGACCGAACACAACAATCAAGACGCTCCTGGGAGTTTTTATTCTATTAGTACACCAACCTTGGTGGAGCTTTCATACTTTAGGGCAACGTCTCTTGATTCTGCTGTCATTTTAGAGTGGGCAACAGAGACTGAGCTTGATAATGCAGGATTTAATCTCTGGAGGAATGAAGAGAAGGATGGGGAATATGTGAGGGTCAATCCCTATTTTATTCCTTCCGAAGGGGAAGCTGGTTTTGGTGCAGCCTACAGCTATACGGATTATGATGTTCAGAATGGGAAGATCTACTATTATAAGCTGGAAGATATAAACATTTATGGAAAGAGTACTTTTCATGGTTCTGTCTCTGCAATTCCGAATGATATTATCATTATTTGGCCTGATGAAGGGAAGATTCGTCCTTCAGAAGCATTATTGTTTAGCTGGGCCAGCTCTGGGAACAACACCTATAAAGTTGAAATATCCCCAAATCCATCATTTCCTGCTTCAGAGACGCTTACTTTTCCAGAAGAGGGGTGGACAACGACGAACTCCTTATGGCTTTGTCCTGAGGAGTGGGAAATGGTCCTCAGCAAGGCTCAGCAATCAGGAGGTCAGCTTTTCTGGCGAGTAAGAGCTAGAAGCGAGGATGGGAGAGAGGTTTTCAGCGGTTCGAGAAGATTCATTATTGATCATTAAAATTTTAAATCTTACCCATTACTTTTAACTCCGCAATCATTTTAGTCTCAATTCAGTTCTCTTGGTTTCACACAATCTACCTGTCTATCTAATTTCGTGTTGAATCAAGGGTTTTTTTAAGATATAAATTACACAAAAGGATTTTATGTTTCTCAAGAAACATTGGCTTCCGATTTCATTATTCCTGTTCTCTTTTGTTCTTTATCTTTATACTTTATCCCCGGGTTGGGGCACGATAAATGTCTTCAATACCTGGGACGGACTTGAATACGTTCTGTCATCTTCGCTTTTGGGCATCGATCACCCGCCAGGACACCCGTTTTATCTCCTCCTAGGAAAACTATTTACCCTGATTCCCATCGGGAGTATTGCTTACAGGATAAATCTTCTTTCAGCTCTCTTTGGCGCCTTGACTGTGGTTATTCTTTTTCTGAATGTGGAATTGACATTAAGGATGTTTGCCAAGGAATTCGAGAAGGATTTGAGAAAAGCTGTAGCCGCTTTTTCAGCCTTGATCTTTGCCCTTTCTACAGTTTTCTGGACACATTCTCTTATTTCTGAAGTTCATACACTTTATCTTTTTCTTATTTGTGCAGCTTTGTATTTCTTCCTTAGGTGGAGAGAACTAAAGAAGAAGAAGTGGCTTTATGGATTGAGCTTCCTTCTCGGTTTGACCTTGAGCACAAGCATCATGAATGCTCTCACTTTTATTTTGCCGATAGCTCTTTTTCTGATATTTGAGCATTTTTTTGAGAAAGAAAAAATATCATTAAAAGAATGGGTAATCATTATATTTCTTTTCGTTATTCCTCTGCTTTTTTATCTGTATTATCCATTAAGAATCGCCAAGGGACCAGGTTTTACCCATCCGATGAATTTGATTTCTCCCCACAAACTTGGATCCTTTTCGTGGCTCATCTGGTATATGAGTGGAAAAGCCTGGACAGGAGCAGGGATGTTCAGTTTATCGAGGATTTTTTCCAACATCCCGAATTATTTTTATCACCTCCTGAATAACTTCACGATAGTATCTGTACTTTTAGCCCTTGTTGGTTTTGTTACTTGTATCAGGAATATATGCATCCATTTCATGAAGGCCATAAAGAAAAAATTATCTTTTCCACAGCTATTTTCCTCGCTGCCAGAAGGTCTTAAGACTTTCTCTTTAATCTTTTTAACATATCTGTTTGTCTTAATCCCTCAATTATCTCTGCAAGATCCCAGCAACCCAAAGTCCAATACATATGTCTATGTAGCAAACTTCTATCTTCCCTCTTTTTTGCTGTTTGTCTTTTTTGTGGGTATAGGAGTTTCATTCCTAGCTACTTACATTCTTAAGGCGAATACTGCAACCAAACTCACCGAATTCTTTGGATCACAAGCCAAAAAAACTTCAAATAAACAGAGAAGAGCCTGGCATTTTCTCATTGTCTATATCCTCTTAATAATCCCTGTCTATCTCCTGGCTGTTGGGTATCCGAAATGCAATCTCAGAGAGGGAAATCAAGGGGGATATATTTATGCTCAGAAGGCGATAAAGGAGATTCCAGAGGGCTCACTCGTTCTCAGCAAGCTGGTTTATCAGCTTGTGGGGACCTATTTTTCCAAGATAGAGCCTGTTCTTGGTGCAAAGAACGTTGAAATCGTAAACCCAGATACTCCGCCCTACCGAATCCCCGGACAAGATTTCCAGATAAGACATCTCGAAACAGCGAGATTAAAAAAGTTGATCCAGGAATATCAAGAGAAAAACGTGCCAGTTTATCTATGCGGAGACGCTGTGGAAAAGGATAAAGCGCCGGAAGAGCTCCTGTTGGCGGATGTTAACTTTGAGCTCTCCCTTCCTTCCGTCCCTCCTGCAGAGGGAAAAAAGATTTTTCCTCCAGAGCTGCTCCTCTACCAAGCAGAATCTTTCAGAAAAGCCGAATCTTTGAGGGAACCCCCGGAAATCAGGAATCGAGGCCTGGCCAATGATGGAAATTTTGCCGATACTTTTGAACTTGTTGGCTATGATGATCCGGCATTTAAGAATCTAAAGCGAGGGAGAAAAAAGATAGCCCTCACTTTTTACTGGAGAGTGCTTCAAGAGTTCAAGGAGGACCTGTTTGGGTTGTTTACAGTCGTGGATGAGAGGATGAATAAAGTTGACCCCCAGAGGACTTCCTGGTTTTTCACTTTGGGGGGCGAGAGGGGAGCGTCCCGATGGAAAAAGGGAGAAATCATAAAAGATGAGGTTTATTATTATCTTCCCAATCTTCCCCAGGGGAAATACTTTCTTGCTCTAGGTCTTGTCCGCTTGAATGGAGAGCCCATACCTTATTTTCCTGCCAGTTACAGACAGGATTTCAGGACTTTTGACTTCGTGATTCTTCTTCCCTTCAGCGTAGGAGTGCCTCCTGGCCGTCTTCCGCAGCCCGAACAATAATCTAGAACAATAATAATGAGCAAAATGAAAATTTCTTTCTCTAAAGAGTGGCTGTTGGTTATCATCTGGTCAGTTCTGGTTATTTTTCTGGCTAACATTCCCTATATCTATGGATACCTTCTTTCCACCCCCGAAAAGATGTTTTTGGGAGATGCGCGTTCTTTCTTAGATACCAATACTTATCTCGCCTGGATGCATCAGGCAGAAGACGGTCATGTTCTTTTCAAGAATATCTACACCACTGAGCCCCATTCAAGGATATTTTTACATCCTCTCTTTCTCCTCCTAGGTAACATATCCAGAGTCAGTGGGTTCTCTTTGGTTGCCGTGCACAGCTGGGCAAGAATTATTTTCGGATTCCTTCTCCTTCTCTTCATCTATGTCTTTGTTTCCTACTTTGTGGAGGACAGATTCCGGAGGTTTTTTTCTTTTGTCATCGTCAGCCTATCAGGCGGCTTCGCCTGGCTGAGGTTCTTTCCCTCTATAGACAGGATTCCTGAAGCCTGGTTTCTGACCGGTTGGAGTGAGGGGAACACTTTTCTTACGATTTATGCCCTGCCCCTTTTCTCTCTAGCCACGCTTATGCTCCTGGCCTCATTCTATTTTCTCTTACGTTCTTTCGAGGAGAATAAAACGAAGTATGCTGTTTATGGAGGGGTAATCGCCTTTTTTCTCATCCTTGATCACTCTTATGATGTGCTCATAGTCTATCCAGTCATCGCTCTTTATGTGTTATCCCGCTTTTTTGTAGAGAGGAAGACATCTCATTTCAAAAACTATCTCCAGAAGACTGGAATTTTCCTGGCTCTATCCTTGCCAGCCGCCGTATATGACTTTGCCTCTATCCTTCTGAATCCTGTTTTCCGGGAGTGGGCCTTCGAGGCCTCAGTCACTTTATCTCCTCATTTTATCTGGTATCTGGGTTTTTTCGGGTTTTTATCGATTCTTTCCGTGGCAGGGATATTAAATGTTATCTCCGATTCGGAACATCCCTTGTTTTTTCGAAGACTCTTTCTGGTAGTTTGGGCCTTTTCGGTGCCTTTTCTCATCTATCTTCCCTTCAAATTCCAGCGGAGATTGATCGAGGGAGTCCATGTTCCCATCTCCATTCTTTCCGTGCTGGGCATTCTCTTCCTGTTGCAGAAGTTTGAATGGAAAAAGAAATGGGCTGTACCTGTGTTTGTCCTTCTTCTTATTCCTGGGAATTTCACTCCGCTCATCAGGGATATGAGTTACCTAAAACAAAATGTTTCCAGAGAATCAGTGGCCGGATTCCTGGATAAGGATATCTATTCCGCCTTGAAATGGTTAGAGGAGAAGACCGAAAGAGAGGATATTGTTCTTGCCGATTATGAAATAGGGAATTATGTACCTGCTCTTTCTGGTAATACTGTTTATATTGGCCATTCTCCCGAAACAATGGATTTCTGGGGAAAATGGGCTAAAGTTAAAAACTTCTTCCATAAAGACTCGAGCGATGCGTACCGGAAGGAATTCTTAAAGACCGAAGGAATTACCTATCTGACTTATACCTGGAGGGAAAAAAAACTGGGAGCATTCGACCCTGAAAAAGCCCCTTATTTAGAACCCGTCTACCGAAATAAAACAGTTACCATCTTCAAAGTTCATTTAGGAGAGTAGAGAATAGAACCTTTTTAATCGAGGTTTTGTGCATTCTTATAAGAGCTCATGAGAATCGCCGTTAAGAAAGAAGACCTCTGGATTACAGTCCTGCTTCTGGCTATCCCCCATCTATTCCTTTTTGGAGCTGTATTCGAGGGAAAAGCCCTTTTTTCAGGCGATTTAGCTTCTTTTTTCTACCCTTTCAAGCAGGCAGCAGGAGAGATGTACCGGAGCGGTCATCTGTATCTCTGGGATCCTTATATATACTCAGGGGTTCCGACGGCATCAGAAATCCAGACCGCCTTATTCTATCCGTTGAATTTCTTTTATGCGATTCTGCCGGCCATAAAAGCCACTGTCTATTTTATTACCTTCCACCTTTTCTTGACCTCTCTGTTTATGTTCCTCTATTTGAGGGAGATCAAGCTTTCAAGGATTTCTTCTCTTTTCGGAGCTCTGGTGTTTACCTACAGCGGGTATTATTTGATGCATGTTGACCAGCTTTCCATGCTGGGCACAGGAATGTGGCTGCCGCTCATCCTGTTATTCATAGAGAAAGCCTTCAAGGGAAAGACTTTATTCTATACGATTCTGGCAGGCCTAGCCTTCGGGATGCAGTTCTTAGCTGGCCATCCCCAAGTTTCGGTCCTGATGGGATTCGCCTTGATGTTCTATTTTGGCTTTAAAATTTACAAACCTCTCTTTTCTAAAGACAAGAAAGAAATAAAAAGGATTTTGCTGATTTTTGTTTCCTTTTTTCTGATCGGATTAGCCTTATCTGCCGTTGCCCTCATTCCTTTTATCGAAGCTTCCTTTCTATCTCAAAGGGGAGAAAGCGATTATGAAGCCTCCAGCTCAATCTATGTGTCTCCTGAGGAACTGCAGACCTTCTTAATTCCAGAGCTCAGACGAAAAGGCTCTGGTTTAAGAGTTTATGGAGGCACGGGTGAGCCTTATATGGGAGTAGTTCCCTTTTTGTTGGCTCTTTTTGCTCTGTTTTTTGTAAGGGGCAAATATAAAATCTTTTATCTGATTCTAGGTGCTTTTTCCTTTCTGGCTGCTTTGGGAAAAACTTTTCCTCTTCATTATATCCTTTTTCACACTATGCCTCTCTACGGTATGCTCCAGATACCCATAAGATTCTTATTCCTGTATTCCCTCTCGATAGCTGTTCTTTCGGCTTTGGGGTTGGAATACCTAGGAAAAAATCTTAAAAACATCAGAAAATTCGGCAAATACACCTTCTTTGCTTTTATCTTTCTTTCCCTTACATTTCTTGCGTCTGTTCTGTTTTCAAAGGTGCGCAATTTTCTCTTGAATGAGACAGAGGGCGGTTTAAGAGCGCCTTTTGTTTTCCTCTTTTATTTAGGGATTTTTCTGCTCTTTGTTTATCTATTCCAGAAGAAAAAATCAAGTTACTCAACCTTGACTATTCTAATCTCAGCTATGGTTCTGGTGGATCTTCTTTCTTTTGGGAGCAGGTACTTCACCTTCTCTGTGGTGAAACAAGAGGAAATCAGTCCCCCTATCTTTTCTTACCTGAAAAAGGACCAAGAACTCTACCGGGTAGCCATTTCTAATGTCAATTTTGGACCGAATTTGGGAATGACGCATAAAATCCAGAGCATTGGGGGGTATCATCCGATTGTTCATAAGGATTACATGCGGTATGTCTATTATAATGACCATCATTCTCTAGACTTTTCCCAAATCCCTCCCCAGGCCAGGGTTTATTTTCCTTCGATGAAGGAAACAAACATGACCAATCTTCTGAACGTGAGGTATTTAATTTTTCCTACTCAAAAGTACGGGAAATATCTTACCGGAATCTCCAAGATTAAAGGTTTTCTTCCCCGAGCCTTCATGGTTCCTCAATATTCTGTTTTATCTTATAGGAATAAAATCCTCGAAACTCTGGGTGATGAGAATTTCAACCCTGAGGAGATTTTGCTTTTAGATTCAGATGTCGGTTTAGAGGGTTATCATTTTACTCCTGAAACAGCGGGCTCAGCGGAAATCGTGAAATATTCTGAAGATCGCATCGATATCCGAACCAAAGCTGATGGAGACGCGTTCCTCTTATTGTCAGAAATTTTCTATTCAGGGTGGAAAGTGCTAGTCGATGGTGTTGGAGAAAAAATTTATCGGGCCAATTACATGTTCAGATCAGTTCCTCTGAAAGCAGGAGAACATCTGGTGAGTTTTGTCTATGATCCTCTGTCCTTTAAAGTAGGCGTGATAACTACTTTGGTTACATCTTGTCTAGTCTTTATTCTCTCTATCGTAGGAATCGTTAAGCATTTCCGAAAACCGATCTGAGCCACGCTGATTCTGAATTTTTTTTGTAAAATTCATCTCCGTTAATCTCGATTTCCTCTGGTGAAAATTTCTTTTTAAGAATATTTCATTCGGTGATATGAAGAATCACCCCTCAAGGTGAGAGAAATGAGAAAAAAATCACCTCTTGTTTCATCTGAAGAGGGGATTGATATATAATTCTAAAATAGATAAATTATGATGTGCAGAAGAGTGTATTCTGCCAAATCAGGTAGAAATTACAGAATTTACTCACCTTAAGATGAGTAGATATTGAAGAATAAAGCATTCATAATTCTATCAGCTTTTCTTCTGCTTATTCCTCTATTCTTTTCCTTAACAGTCATTCAAGGAAAGGGAGAAGCCCAAAATCCTCCTATCCGCATTCAAGTTGCTGGTCAAATGGTATGGTCCTTTGTTACGGGAGGTGCTGTTTGGACTTGTCCAGCTATTGACTCTTCAGGAAACGTCTACTTCGGTGCAAATGATGGTAGATTATATTCTCTTCAGTCAAACGGAACCTTTAGATGGTCCTTTGATGCGAGTGAGGTTGGTCGCGATTTGTGGATTAATTCCTCACCCACTATCGACAGTTCTGGAAACATTTATTTCGGCACCATAAAAAGCTACTACGACGTCGCCCGAAACTATGAGGCTTCTAGATTTTACTCAGTAGACTCCAGTGGAAGCTTTAGGTGGTCCTATTTAGCCGGCACCCCCATTTGGTCCTCACCTGCGATTGACGATTCAGGAAACATCATCTTTGGCACTAACGACAACAGGCTAATGTCTTTTAGCTCCTCCGGGAGCTTTAATTGGTCTTATAATGCTGGATCTGACGTTCGTCCCAATCCGTCTATCGCCTCTGATGGAACTATCTACTTTGGATCTTCGGGTGATGAGTTTTTCGCCCTCAATTCCAACGGGACTTTCAAGTGGTCCTTCGTGTGTCCGGATAAGATTGAAGGCTCTACAGCTATCGATGCCTCCGGAAATGTTTACTTTGGACTTGACTCTTTTGGAGCTTTTGGCAATTTCTTTTCTCTCGATTCCTCTGGTAGCTTCCGCTGGTCCTTTCAGACTGCCTCTGCTGGTGATATCGAAGAAGGGCCAGCTGTTGATTGTAGTGGAAATATATATATCGGCACTCAAGATAGTAATTTGTATGCTTTTAACAACTCTGGAACCCTACAATGGTCATATTTATTTTCAGATGAAATTGAATATTCGACTCCTGCCATCGGCAACGATGGGCTCATCTATGTCGGCAATGACAATGATAGGCTCTATTGTTTCAATTCCTCGGGTGTTATGCAGTGGTCAACATTTGACACTGCAGGAAATGTCGCCCATCCTGCGATCGCCACCAATGGAAACATCTATGTGGGTTCTGGCAGTAGCAGGTTTTTTGCTTTTGATTCTGACTCGAGTTATCTTGGTGATTGCCCCTGGTCTAAGGAAGGCCATGATATGAGAAACACGCAGAATCAATCATCTGCTACTCTAGTTGATCTTGCCTATTTTCGAGGGAGTTATGTTCCTTCTCGATCTAAGATTATTGTGGAATGGAAGACAACAACAGAATTGGAAACCTATGGCTTTTATTTATTAAGGAAAGAGGGAGAGAATGGGAACTATTTTCCGGTGAACTCTTACATCATCTTGGCTCAAGGTGATTCTATGACCGGAGCCGAATACAGATATGAGGATTACAGTATCAGAGGGGGGACATCTTATTATTATACTCTTGAGGAAATTGACCTCCATGGAGCCAGCCATTATTATGGGCCCATATCTGTTAGCACAGAAGGTTCTTCTCTTATTGACCAGAAGAAAAAGTCAAAGAGCAAAAGAAGATAGATAGAATTCTTAATAAGAACATACCTTCTGCATTCTTTTTAAGTTTCACCTATCACTGGGCATTTTTCAGAACCTAAAAGTCCTTTTCTATCATTCAGCTTTCATTGAAGCAAGTGTGATTCTGATTTTGAGAGGAAGGAATAATTTCTAGAATGCCAGTTTGGTGACAATCTTTAACCTTCAATAGATAACCTTCAGGAGGCAGAGGCCCTTGGCTGGGGCTGTTGGCCCGGCTTGAGAGCGTCTTTTCTTCTTGAGTATTTCTTCGATATTTTCTGGGTTTAGCTTCCCTTTCCCCACTTCAAGCAGAGTCCCTACAATTGTTCGGACCATATATCTCAAGAATCCGTTAGCTTCTATAGTATAGATAATTTCCCTTCCCTTTTTCTCGATTCGAGAAGAAGTGACTTTCCTCACTGGGTTGAGGAATCGGTTAGAGGAGAAAGCGGTGAAATCTGCTTCTCTTACAAAAAGCAGAGCTGCTTTTTTCATCATTTCTACTTTCAGGGGTGAACGCCAGTACAAAACATACCGGTGGAGAAAAGGAGGGATATCCGAAGAATTGAATATTCTGTACTGGTATATTTTAGATTTCGCCATTTTTCTAGCATGAAAATTCGCCTCAGTTTTTTCAAGAGATATAACCTTGATATCGCCGGGGATGAGGGAATTCAAAGCTTGAAGAAGCTCTTCCTCGCTTAAGGAAATAATAGCCTTGAACGTGGCCACCTGGCCCTGGGCATGGACCCCGGCATCGGTACGGCCTGCTCCGATGATCGTAATTTTCTTCTGAGTGATTTTATTTAAAGTCTCTTCGAGAATTCCCTGGATGCTGCGTTTTTTAGGTTGTCGTTGCCAGCCGTGATAATCCGTGCCGTCGTAGCTGATGATGAGTTTATAATTTTGCATCTAACACTTAGCTTGAAAAAGCGAGTTTTATTGCCTCTTCAGGTGTTTCAGCTGGGATGACTCCTTTAATGTCCCAGCTTCCTAGACCGATTATTTTTTTCCTGTAGATACACCCAAAAGCGATCTCGCTCAGAGTGCCGTACTGGCCATCAATTGCGATTAGGACATCGGAGTTTAGGGCCACGAGGGAATTGCGGCTGTGCCCCATGTTCGTCGCGATGGGAATATCAATATAAGGATTGGCTTGATCGGGATTATTCCCTGGCAGAATGCCGACTGTTAATCCACCTGCTTCTTTAGCTCCTTGAGAGGTGGCTTCCATGACTCCCCCGAGCCCGCCGCAGATAAGTATGGCTCCTTTCTCGGCAATGAGTTTTCCCACTTCAAAGGCGATTTGGCGGAATTTCAGCTCTGGGCTTCCCCCTCCAATGACTCCAATCCGGACTTTTTTTCTCGTTTCCATCATTATTATTTCCTTATTTTTTATTTTTACATTTCCTAGTCGTGGTCAACCTGAAAAGGCAGAGCCACCTTAATCTGTCTCTTAATCTCACCAACTTGGGCAATCCAGTTCAAGGATTTTCCTGGGCTGAGATGAACAGCTTAGCGATCTAATTGACTAAGAACCTCCTAAAATTAGCACAGGCAGCTTTTCTTTTCAAACCCAAGGCAAGAGATGCTCTTATATTGAATATATTCAACAAATTGATTAAAATGCAGTTCTGCCGGGCAAGAATAAATGACTGATAAAAAGGTTGTTACTTTCATCACCTTCTTTCTCTTCCTCCTCTTCACCTCTTGCGGGAAAAGCCCGGAGCGTGATTTTAAGGTCTTTCGGCTCATCGACCATTTAAAGGAAGAAAGTATCCTCACTCATCCCTTGATGGGTGCGTCTCCGGTGACTGAACAGGAGGCTCGAAATTTTTATCCCTTAAATTACCGACCTCTAAATGATCTAGGCTCTGGTGAAGATCCCTTCCGGGTAAAGATGAAACTCCACCTGGGAGGAGCGGATTTTAACGTGATTTTTGCACCTCCCAAGAGCGAATTCAGTTACCGTTTTTCCTATCCTCAGCGTGCTGTCCTGGATTTTGGGATCGGAATCATAAGGGACGAGAATTCAGAGAAGCTTATCCTGGACAAAGAGAAGGGCGTCAGTTTCTTAGTTACTCTTGAATACAAAGGGAGAAAGAGGACCATCTTTCAGAAGTACGTAAACCTTCCTTCAGGGAAGGAGGAAGATGTATTCTCCCTTTTCCAGCACAAGATCGAACTTCCTCGTCTCCCCAAGGAAGCTCGGTTAACTCTCGTCACTCAAGGAGAAAAGGGGGTGTTTTCCTTCTGGTACAATCCAGTTATTTACCGCCCTCGGGAGCAGAGAAAAAATATCATCCTTATCTGTCTCGACACTCTGCGCGCCGACCATCTAGGCTGCTATGGCTATCCGAAAAACACAAGCCCGAATATCGATTCCCTGGCTGTTGAGAGCGTATCATTTCTTAATACTTACGCATCCTCTCCCTGGACCCTTCCCTCACATGTCTCTCTTTTTACCTCGCTTTCTGGAGTCCGTCACCAAGTCTACTACCACGATGACAAGATGGAGCCTTCTCTAGTCACCCTGGCTGAGATCTTGAGGAAGAATCATTTCTTCTGCCCAGCCTTCACTGGAGGAGGATTCGTCAGCTCAGCTTACGGATTCTCAAAAGGATTCGATGTTTACCGAGAAGGTGAAGGTGGTGTTTTTCACCAGAATTCAGCCGAGCTCGTGTTCCAGATTGTCTCTCGGTGGCTTGAGCGCAACGGAGACAAGAATTTTTTCATGTTTATCCATACCTATCAGCCCCATGATCCCTATGCTTGTCCCTACCCTTATAAAACGATGTTCCTGGATGATAAGCCCAAATGGAGGCATCTTAATTTTTCCGGTTATTTGGGAGGAAAAGAGAGGATTTACAGAAAACTCCCTGAGAAAGAGCGGCAGAATATCTTAGGGCTTTATGATGGGGAGATTCGGTACGCTGATGAGAGGTTGGTCAAGCCTCTCCTGGACAAGCTGAAAGAGATGAATCTCTACGACCAGACCATGGTCATTTTCACCAGCGACCACGGCGAAGAGTTCTATGACCACGGAAGCTGGCTCCACGGACAAAACCTGTATGATGAATCCTTGAAGGTCCCTCTTATCATCAAATTTCCAGAGTCGAAATTCGCGGGAAAGAGAGTCGAAAGCTTTGTCCGGCTCATCGATATCATGCCCACCATCCTGGACGAGTTGGCAATAGATTTTTCTGAGTTTGAATTGGAAGGAGAGAGCTTGCTTCCCCTTTTAAAAGAGGAAGCCCCCCAAGACAGAATGTTCCTGGCTGACATAGGTAGCAATGTTTTAAACTCCCATGTTCCCCAAAAAATGACTATCAGTCTCGGGAAGTATAAACTCATTCTCAACAAGCCTTACAGCCAAGAAGACCTGCAGTTTTTTCTTTCTCCCCCGCCCTCAATTCCTTCGGTTGAACTCTATGATCTGTCTCAAGATCCTGCTGAAAAAAGGAATATCGCCGCCGAGAAAAGGAACCTGGTGGCCCAGCTGACCAAAAAAATTGAGGAATTATACCAGCAGGCCTGGAAAAGGAAAGAAGAGAAGGTCAAGATAGATGAAGAATTAAAGAGAGAGTTAAAAGCCCTTGGTTATATCCGTTAAAAGGAGAAAAAAATGTCTGATTTCTTGGAGATTAAAAGCTTGAGCAAGCCAGCCCAGAAAAAAATATTAGAAGAGATCGAAAAAAGAATCGCTGAGAAAAAGAAAGCAGGTCTCTTGACCGAGAGAGACATCCGCGAGATCGAAGAGATGAGACTTCGCCCCCTTCCCGACATCCAAGATGTCCAGCATGTCTATGAAAGCCATCTCTATAAGAAGGAGAAATAAGGAGGATCCCATGGAGAAAAAAGTCAAAAAGGAAATTAAGGCTGGGACTTCTATCAAGATCGATTACGATAACCTCGATGTGGCAGATATCATGGACCAGATAAAAAGAAAGATTGCCTCCCAAGGTGAAACGCCTATTCGTGAAGAGCCTTCTGTGGGAGAATACCGCACTGTTACTCCCTCTCAAGTTCAGGAAAAACTGGGAATGGAAGGCGAGCAGGTCTCGGGTTGGAGAGAAAAACTGAGATGGATTGCTTCTAAGTTCATAAATCCCTTGGCTCCTTTTATTAAACTGATAGTCTTGCCTGTGCATGAGGAGGTGGTGAGAACAGCTCAAGGTCTGCACCAGACCAACTTGAGGCTAGATGACGAATTGTTTAAAGCTGTTGAATACACCAAACTTCTCCACAACCTCTGTCATAATTTGGTGGTCGAGCTGAGCAAATTGAAGATCGAAGAGGAAAACTTAAAAAGCAAAACCCGGATCTTGGAGAAGGATTTTGAGTTTTTAAAGAAGAGGGAAAAAGCCCTGGAGGAACTCCTCCTCAGATGAAATTAGCTTTTGTCGTCCAAAGATACGGATTAGAGATAAGCGGCGGAGCAGAGCTTCACTGCCGTTGGGTAGCTGAACATATGAAGAAACACTGTGATATTGACGTGCTGACAACCAGAGCCTTGGATTATCTCACCTGGAAAAATCACTACCCAAAGGGGAAAGAAATGATTAATGAGATTCCGGTGAGGAGGTTCTCTGTTTCTAGAACAAGGAACCCGGGAAGGTTTGGTCTCCTCCAGAAGTACATCCTGGAGAATGAGCACGCCGAGGAAGATGAGTTCAATTGGCTGAGAGAGGAAGGTCCTGTGTGCCCCTCTCTCCTTCGCTACCTAAAAAAGCATGCGCGGGACTACGATTATTTTGTTTTCTTCAGTTACCGTTACTACCAGTCCTATTGGGGAGTGAATGCTGTTCCCTATAAGAGCATCCTGGTTCCCACTGCTGAGCACGACCCGGTCATTCATCTCAGGTTATTCAAGGATTTCTTCCGAAAACCCCAGGCCTTCATCTATAACTCTTTTGAAGAGCGAGAGATGATCAATTCCCTGAGCCAGAACGAGCACGTTTTGGGAGATGTGGTGGGCGTGGGCTCTGAAATCCCTGCTCAATGCTCCGGCCAGGAGTTCCGGCAGAAATACGACCTCTGGGGAGATTACTTCATTTATATCGGAAGGATCGATGAAAACAAAGGCTGCCATCAGCTCTTTGATTACTTTCTCAGGTTCAAAAAGGAAAACGGTTCCCCGATTAAGTTAGTTTTGGTAGGAAGCACCATCCTCAAGATTCCCTCCCACCCTGATGTTCATTACCTTGGGTTCTTGTCCGAAGAGGATAAATTTAATGCCCTTGAAGGCGCCCTGCTCCTAGTCATGCCCTCTTTTTATGAAAGTCTTTCCATGGTGACTCTTGAAGCCTGGGCCCTACAGAAGCCCGTATTAGCCAATGCCCGTTGCGAAGTCCTCAAAGGACAGTGCTTGAGGAGTCATGGTGGTCTTTTCTACGAAAATTACCCGGAATTCAGAGAAGCTTTGGGAGTTCTTATCTCCTTGCCAGAGCTTCGGAAGGGAATGGGAGCGAATGGACTTCGATATTTCAACAAGAATTACACTTGGGAGGTCATCGAGAACAAATACTTATCCATAATCAACCAGCTGGAAGAGAGAAAATAGTGGAAGTTCATCAATTCGCCACCTCCTTGACCTACGGTGATGCCATTTCCGACGAAATGCTGGAAATCCAGAAGGTTCTAAGGGAAAAGGGCTATAGTTCTGAAATCTTTATCCGCTTTTTTGATCCCCGAATGGCCGGATTCATAAAGGATTATCGAGAATACAGAGAATTCAGCTCTCCTGAGAATGTGGTCATATTTCATTTCTCCATAGGCTCACCCGTATCCAAGATGTTTTTCCGCGTCCCGGATAAGAAAATCATGATTTATCACAACATCACTCCTTTTGAACACTACGTGGATTCCCACCGGATTCTAACCAGAGAATGCTATAAGGGTCGTCTGGAGATCAAGCTCTTCGTGGATAAGGTCGACTTGGCTTTGGGAGATTCGGAGTTCAACCGCCAGGAGCTGGAAGAAGTCGGTTACCCTCAGACCGGTGTTCTTCCCCTTCTGCTGGATTTTACAAAATTTGATAGAGAAGGAGACTCAGTCGTAGAACAGATCTTCGGGAACGGAAAAATCACCCTCCTTTTTGTCGGGCGCATAATTCCTAACAAAAAATACGAGGATATCATCAAAATTTTTTACTTCTATAAGAAATTTTTCAACAGAAACTCTCAGCTTCTTTTAGTGGGTGATTACAGAGGTTTGGAAAGGTACCTTACCGGACTCTTGAACCTGGTTAAGAAGTTGGAATTGACAGATGTTCATTTCACTGGCCACGTGGAATTCAAAGAACTGGTCTCTTTTTACAGGCTTTCCCATCTCTATCTAAGCCTGAGCGAGCATGAAGGATTCGGAGTTCCTCTCCTGGAGTCATTTCATACGAGAGTTCCGGTGATTGCCTTTGCAGCCGGAGCCGTGGAAGAAACAATGAACGGCGGGGGGATCATCCTGCGCCGCAAGGATTTTTTCAAGACCGCAGCTCTCGTCGATGCTGTTATGAAGGATAACAGCTTGAGGGCTCAAATCATCGACTCTCAGGTGAAGGCTTTGGATAAATACCAGAAAGAAAACATAAGCCGGATCCTGCTCGGGCATATAGAAAGGGTAAAGAAAGGATGAGGATTGACCAGCTGGTCCCTGCTTTTCATCGAGGGGATGCAATCGGGGATACGGCCTCTCATCTAAAACGTTTTCTAAGCACTCAGGGATTTTCCTCAGAGATCTACTGCCTGACCAGAGACGAAGCGCTCGATAGAGAGTCAGAGTTCATCTCCAGCTTTCCCAAAACAAAACCTTCGGATGTGACCATCCTTCATTTTGCCCTGCCCTCCCCCTTAACCAAGTCCTTCGCTAGGCTTCCAACCAAGAAGGTCCTCATCTACCATAACATCACCCCGCCTGAATTTTTTGTAGACTTCAGCCAGGAAATGGCCAACATTTCGCGTCAGGGGCGAAAAGAGCTTGCCTCTCTTGTTCCTCATGTCTCTTTAGCCCTGGCTGACTCTGAGTTCAACTGCCAGGAGCTACGCCAGCTTGGCTTCAAGAAAACAGCTGCCTTTCCTCTGTTTGTTGATTTTTCCAGGTACGAAAGGAAAGTCAACCGTCTAGTGCATGAGCTCTTTTCAGATGGGAGAACAAACATTCTCTTTGTGGGGCGCATTGTGCCTAATAAGAGGATCGAAGACATCATCAGAGTCACGTTCTACTACAAGAAATACATTTCTCCTTTGGTCAGGATGATTGTCATCGGCAAAACACATTCTCTGCCCACCTACTACCAGAGCTTGGTGCGCCTGGCCGATGAATTCTATCTCCAGCCTGAAGAAATATGTTTCACCGGACACATCCCTGATGAAGAGATGTATGCCCTATACCAGGCCTCGGATGTGTTCCTTTCCTTGAGTGAGCATGAAGGGTTTGGGCTGCCCTTTTTAGAGAGCATGGTCTTTGATCTGCCTATTATCGCTTATGACTCCACAGCAGTGCCTTACACTCTGATGGGGGCTGGCGTGTTGATCAGGCACAAAAGAGTCGGTCAGGTAGCTGAGCTGGTAAATATTGTAGCTCATGATGAAAAAATAAAGCAGAAAATCATACAGGAGCAGCGGCAGAGGCTGGAGAGGTTTAAAGCTCAAGAATTGGAGAAACTGGTTCTTAAGCATATAGAGACTCTGACGGAAAGTCCTTAAGATGAAGATTGCTTTTGTTGTCCAGCGATACGGCAAAGAAGTCATGGGAGGTTCAGAGCTCCACTGCCGCCAGATCGCGGAAAGACTGGTCGATAAGGGATATGACTGCACGGTTTACACCACAACGGCTAAGGATTATATCACCTGGAAAAATGAATACCCTCCGGGAAAAACGATATTCAACGGCGTGGTGATCAAGCGTTATAGAGTCAATAAAGAAAGAGATATTGAATCTTTTAACAAATATTCTGATTGGATTTTTTCCAATGACCATACTCTTGAAGATGAAATGGACTGGCTCCAGCAGCAAGGCCCCTACTGTCCCGCCCTTATCGAAGCTCTGGAGAGGGAAGAAAAAGACCACGATCTTTTTATCTTTTTCACTTATCTCTATTACAACACCTACTGGGGACTGCGGCGCCTCAAAGGGAAGAAGGTCCTGGTGCCCACGGCCCACGATGAGCCAGCTCTCCACTTGGGCATAATGAAAGAGGTATTTTCCGCACCTCAGGCCTTCATGTTTAACACCGAATCAGAAAAGAAGATGCTCGGTCAACTGTTTTCTTTCGAGAAAAAATACCAGGATACGGTAGGAGTCGGGGTTGAAATCCCGGAAAAGCTGGAGAGTTCTCGATTTTTTCAAAAGTACCAAATATCGCCTCCTTTTATACTGTACGCAGGCCGAATCGAGAAAGGGAAGGGATGTCAAGAGCTCATCGATTACTTTCTAAAATTCAGCCGCCGGAGTCTAAGACTCAGCCTGATCTTAATCGGAAATCTCCTGATGGATTTGCCCGTCCATCCCAGAATAAAGTACCTGGGATTCCTTTCGCCCGAAGAAAAAGACGAAGCCACAGCTTCTGCGCTGGCCACGGTCCATTCTTCGCATCTGGAAAGCCTTTGCATGGCTGCCTTGGAGTCTTTGGCTGCCCGGACTCCTATCCTTGTCCAGGAAAAAGCCGAGCCTCTAAAACAGCACTGCCTCAAGGGAAAAAGCGGGCTGTTTTACTCCAATTATCAGGAGTTTGAGGAGGCTCTGAACCTTTTCCTTAAAGATGTAAAGCTGAGAAGAGCTATGGGAGAAAATGGCTTGGATTATGTTCGGGAAAATTATTACTGGCCCGTAGTGATCGAGAAATACTCCAAGCTTTTCCACTCTCTTTCTTGACTGAAATTCTTGAAAATAAAGAAATTAGTATAAAATAAAGAAATTTTCTTAGAATTTCGGCCAATTTTATGTTATAATTTGCACCTCAGTAGCGGGAAAAAGGAATCAATGGCTTTCATAAACTATGCAACTAATAATCTAGCTATTAAAATTGTCTATTATGGTCCTGGTCTGAGCGGAAAAACAACCAACCTACGCTACATTTACCTAAAGCTGGATCCAGAATCTCGTGGTGAGTTTGTCTGTCTGGAGACAGCCACTGATAGAACATTTTTCTTTGACTTGCTTCCGATCCGAGCCGGCATGATCAATGACTTCCAAATCCATTTTCAGCTCTTGACTGTTCCAGGTCAGGTCTTCTATGAGGCCTCTCGAAGAACCGTGATGAGAGGAGCAGATGGCATCGTCTTTGTGGCCGATTCTCAGGTGGCTCTCCTTGACGCCAATATCGAGAGTTTTGATGGTCTAAGGAAAAACTTGCTTGAAAACGAAATGGATCTCAATGACCTGCCTCTAGTCTTCCAGTACAACAAGCGGGATTTGCCCAACCTCATCCCGGTCGAGACTTTTGACAATCTTCTGAATCCGCAGAGAGCTCCAGCCATCGAGGCGGCGGCTATCAACGGCACGGGAGTTTTTGAAACCTTAAAAGAGATTTCCCGGTTGACGATCCCTCATGTGAGAAAGAAAATCTTTGAGGCGAGAGGGGAGAAGGAACAGAAGGAAGAGATCGATTGGCATACGATCGAGGGTCGTGAAGGAAAGAAGGAAAAAAAGGACGAGGTGGAGTTTGTCGCTTCGACCTCTTCCATCAGCCTGAGAAAAATCAAAATAACGACCAAGAGCGATATCGAAAAAGAAATAGACAACTTAGCCCGCCAATTTACCAGTAAGAAGGACTGATCTTACTCACCTAAATTTTCTTTTCTGCAATTTTTCCATTTCTCTCTCTTTATATCCGCAGCTTGATATAATGTCCGCCTGTTCTTCGTCTTTATAGCTGAGCATGCTGGCCAAAGTTTCGAGTGCCTCCTTAATAGGGATCGAGGCTTATGTGGTGGATGTTGAGGTGGATGTTTCTCCAGGACTGCCGGCCTTGGTGACTGTCGGCTTACCTGATACCACTGTGCGCGAAAGCAAGGAAAGAGTCCGGGCAGCTTTAAAGAATTGCGGTTATGAGTTTCCTTCCAAAAAAATCATCATAAATTTAGCTCCTGCTGATAGAAAAAAGGAGGGTTCAGCTTTTGATCTTCCCATTTCCTTGGGGCTGCTGGCCCATTCTGATTTTTTCCCTTTTGAGAGAATCCAGGACTATCTCTTCATGGGAGAGTTGGCTTTGGATGGACGTCTGAAACCTGTCAAAGGAGTGCTTTCCTCTGCTGTTATTGCCAGGAAGAATGGCTTCAAAGGAATAGTGATTCCCAAACCGGATGAAAAAGAGGCGGCTTTAGTACCAGGGCTCAGTATTTATGGAATGGAGAATTTGGTTCAAGTTGTGGAATTTCTCCGGGCGCCTGAAGATGTTCCTCCTTGCCGTTATTCTTTGAAAGAAATTTTGCCTCCGCAAGAATACCAGGTGGATTTTCAGGAAGTGGGAGGCCAGCAGCACGTGAAGCGGGCCTTAGAAGTGGCTGCAGCTGGATCCCATAATATTCTTCTCATCGGCCCTCCTGGGGCGGGAAAGACGATGCTGGCCCGGAGGCTGCCCACCATACTGCCTAGGATGTCTTTTGATGAAATCATCGAGGTGACCCAGGTCTACAGCGCTTCAGGGCTCCTCGGGGAAAAAGGTCCTCTGGTGGAAAGGCCTTTCCGTGCTCCTCATCACACCATTTCGCGAGCCGGTATGATCGGGGGCGGCGTGATTCCTAAACCAGGTGAAGTCAGCTTAGCTCATAACGGTGTTTTATTATTGGATGAACTCCCCGAATTCCGAAGGCCTGTCCTCGAGGATTTACGCCAGCCGGTCGAGGATGGAAAGGTGACTGTTTCTCGTTCTTCGATGAGCGCGATCTTTCCTTCCTCTTTTATGCTGGTGGCAGCTATGAATCCTTGTGAGGATGTCTATCGGGGTCTTGCTTCCTCTAGTCTTGACTGCACCGATAGTCAGAGAAGCCGCTATTACTCCAAGATATCCGGGCCGCTGCTGGATCGGATCGATATTCAAGTGGAAGTGCCTTGCGTGAAATTTCGAGATATCACTTCCAGGTTCATGGGAGAAAGCTCAGTCCGAATAAGACAGAGAGTCAGCAAAGCTCGGGCAAGGCAGCTGAGGAGATTCAAAGGGAAAAAGATTTACTCCAATGCTCAGATGGATTCCAAGGAAATCAAGAAGTATTGTCAGGTTGACGAGGAGGGGAGGGGGCTTCTGGAAATGGCTGTGGATCGCCTCGGGTTCAGCGCCCGAGCCTATGACCGTGTTCTAAAGGTTTCACGAACTATTGCCGATCTAGAGGGAGCGGCAGGAATAGGCCCGGTTCATGTCTCTGAAGCCATCCAGTACCGCCTGCTGGACAGACTATTTTGAATAAAGTCATTCATCAGCAGTCGGGTTTATTTTTTCTTGACATTAGCTTGAGATTCCCAGTTTAATATTTGTCTAGTTGATTCTTAGCTTTCAAGCCTTTATGAAAAATAAGAATTCAATGAACTAAATAAACTAGAGTAGCAAGACAAACCAGATAATTCATAGCTTGAAGGAGGTCCAAATGAAAAAATTCTTAGTATTATTCCTGGGTGTGATGATTCTCTTTTCTTATGCTTTAGCAGCTAAAGAGGAAAAAGATCCTCTTTTGCTTAAGGTCAAGCCAGCTAAGCTTACTCCCTTAAAAAAAGAGGCCTTAGCGTGGTTGGATGAGAATATGCCAGAGTTGTCCAAAATCAATGAGAAGATATGGCGCTTAGCTGAATTGGCCATGGAAGAATATGAATCGGCTGAGGTTCTGGCTTCCTATTTAGAAAAAAAGGGATTCAAGGTGGAAAGAGGCGTGGCTGGGATGCCCACAGCCTTTGTGGCCGTTTATGGATCGGGAGAACCTGTCATAGGCATCCTGGCTGAGTATGATGCTCTGCCCGGTCTCTCTCAGGAGGCTGTTCCTAACCAGAAACCACTGGAAGAGGGAGAGCCTGGTCATGGATGCGGGCATAACATTTTTGGCACTGCGAGCACAGCAGCAGCAGTGGCCTTGAAAGAAGTTATGGCTAGGAAGGGGCTTTCAGGGACGATCAAGCTTTTCGGCTGTCCAGCCGAAGAAACAGTCGTCGGAAAAGTCTTCATGGCCCGTGATGGAGTCTTTGATGGTCTTTCCTTATGTATTCAGTGGCATCCGAGTTCTGAGAATAGTGTTTCTTTAGCCTCGGGAAATGCCATGAACCAATTCGAGGTTGAATTTTTCGGGAAGACAGCCCATTCTGCTGGTGATCCCTGGGAAGGCAGAAGCGCCCTGGACGCCGTAGAATTGACAAATATTGGCTTGAACTACTTGAGGGAACATCTCAAGCCGACGGCCCGGATTCATTATATTATCCAGGAAGGTGGAGGAGCTCCCAATGTCGTTCCCGATTATGCCCGAGCTTGGTATTATGTCCGGGATATTGACCGAGAGCATGTCGATAAGGATTATGAGCGAGTTCTGAAGATAATTGAAGCTGCCTCCCTGATGACAGAGACAACCTATAAAATCAAATTTATCAGCGGAGTTCACAATATGTTGCCTAACCGGCCTGGTTGTGAAGTCGTGTACAGCAATCTTATGTTAATTGGTCCTCCTAAGTTCAGCGCGGAGGACCAGGCTTTTGCCAAGGAAATTCAGAAGAATTTAGGTGTTGAAGAGAAAGGATTGAAGACAAAAATTGAATCCTTCAAGCTCCCAGAGAGGAGCTGGGGCAGTGGCTCTACTGATGTGGCCGAGGTTAGCTGGCTCGCTCCCACTACAGATCTAGGGATAGTCTTTAAACCTGTGGGAACTCCTGGGCATCACTGGTCTGCGGTTGCCTGTGGAGGCATGTCTATAGGCCATAAAAGCATGCTTACCGCAGCTAAGGTCATGGTCGCTTCAGGGCTTGATTTTTTGACTCATCCTGAGATCATCCAGAAGATGAGGAAGGAATGGGTGGAAAAAAAGAAAGGCAAAGAATATAAATCTCCCTTGCCGCCAGACCTGAAACCGCCAGTAAAACCCAAGAAGAAATAGAAGAGAATAGGGGCCAGAGCTAGACTTTCAACATTCTTGTCGCAAAGACCAAGACAGGAAAAATAACTGATATTAAAACGGCCAAATAAATCAGGCAAGCTAAACAAACGAGAAAAACTAGACAAACTAAACAAACTAGAAAAACTAGAATGGAGAAGATTATGGACAAAACTCATGATCTAAAATTAAACAGGAGAGATTTTATTGGCTGTGCTTCCGGCTTCATGCTGGGAAGCTGCTTTCTGAATTCTTCCTCACTGAGATTATACGAAGAAATAAACATTCAAGAACTCAAGGAGGAGCTAACTCCAGAGGAACAAGAATTGGTTGAAAACTCTGCCCTGGCTCAGGAGTTGAAGAAGCTTTTCGGCAAAGGCTACAGTTGTGCTGAATCTTTTTTTAAGGTTTCTTTGGGATTCATGAAAGAATCTGAAAAGTTAGCATGGGTTGCTTCTGGTTTTGGCGGAGGTATATACCACAAGGACATTTGTGGCTATCTTACCAGCGGCGTTATGGCCATAGGTCTCAAAGGCGGCAGCCTGGAGAAAGAGAGAAAAGAAAAGAAGGATCATGTTAGGAGCGCTGTCAAACAGTACTGGAAGTGGTGGATATCCCAAGCTCCTCTGCACTGTTCAGAAATCAGGAAGAAAGGGACGAGTTCCAAGGTGTGCCGCCGACTTGGTCAGCTTGCCGCAGTCAGGATAGAAGAGCTTATAAAATAATAAAATAAGGGTCAGGTCTCCTGATTCAGGATTAGGCTATATTCTTTTTCCGTCTTTGACTACGAGTTTTCCGTTCTTGATGACATGCTTTATCGGATTTATTCCCAAGTGGTAGACGATCGAGGGATAATTGGGCGCCTCACAGAGAATGAGGTCCATTTTTTTCCCTTTCTCCAGGCTCCCGACCGATTCATGCCTGTCCAAAGCATAGGCGGCGTTCGCCGTGCAGGCGTTGATGGCTTCTTCAAGGCCCATTTTTAAGGTATAAACAGCCAGCTGAAGCACAAACAGCATGGATTCGGTCATCGAGCTTCCTGGATTAAAATCAGTCGCCAGGGCAACCACGGCTCCTTGTTCGATGAGCTTTCGGGCCGGCGCACGCTTCTCGAGCATTAAAAAGAAGGAAACCGCAGGCAAGAGTATGGCAGCTGTTTGGCTCTCGGCGAGTTTTTGAACGCCTTTATCTGTAATGTTGATCAGGTGATCTGCTGAGACCGCTGCCTCCTCTACCGCGAGCTCGGTTCCTCCAAGAGGAGAGAATTCATCAGCATGAATTTTGATCTTAAAACCGGCCTTCTTGGCAGCTTTTATCAATTTCCTCGTCTCATCCACGGAAAAAACTCCCTCTTCACAAAAGACATCGAAGAATTCAGCCAGGTTCTCTCTCCTGACCTCAGGGATGATTTTATTGATGAGAAGCTCGATGTATTCGTTCTTATTGTTCTTGTACTCTTCTGGAATTTCATGGGCACCCATGAAGGTCGGGATGATGTCCACGGGATGAATTTCATCGAGATGATGGAGAGTCTTTAGCTGTTTGAGTTCATCCTGCAGATTCAGCCCGTATCCGCTTTTGGCTTCGACGGTCGTGGTTCCGTAGAGGAGCATCCGGTCAAGCCGGGGCAGACAGAGCGAGTGCAATTGCTCTCCGGAAGCCTCTCGGGTGGCTTTAACCGTGGTTTGAATGCCCATTCCCTTTTGAGCCAGCTGTTGGTAAGTGTAGCCTTTAAGGCGAAGGAGAAACTCCTGCTCTCGGCTTCCAGCAAAGGGAAGATGGGTGTGAGGATCTATGAATCCAGGGAGTCCGGTAAGGCCCTTCCCATCGATAATCACGCAGTCGGTCTCAGGCTGGACTTCTTTCCGGAATCCCTTTTCATCTCCCGCAAAGATGACCTGACCCTTATAAGAGGCGATCCATCCCCTCTCGATAAGACCTACGTCCTGCAGAGCGTCTTTTCTTTTAGGCAGGGCGCCCTGGCAGGTCAGGATTTGGTTGCAGTCGGCAACAACCAGGTCAGCGGGGTTCATCAGGGTATTTTTTCAGTGAGACCTGCTTGTTTCTTCTCATAAAAGTGGGAGTTTCATAGGGCTCGTATTTTTTCTCCCAAGGAGGCCTTTTCCAGAGAACATCACTTCCCTGAGGATTGAATTCATAAGGAGGCGTCTCCGTATTGACTTGGAAAGGAGGCTGTGCCTCCGGAGGAGGATTTAAATGATCCTGAAAGGGAATTTCCTTTTCTTGCTGGACTTCAAAGCCGGTGGCAATAACAGTGACTTTGACCATGTCCTTCAGGTCTTCGTCGATAACAGTGCCAAAAATGATGTTGGCTTCAGGGTGAGCCAAGGTGTGGATAAGCTGAGAAGCTTTGGTGACTTCATGGAGAGTCAGGTCTTTCCCTCCTGTTATGTTGATCAGAACTCCGTGTGCACCCTGTATCGAGGTATCCACTAATAGAGGACTCGAGATAGCCTTCTGAGCTGCGTCCGCGGTTCTGTTCTCTCCGGAAGCCATGCCGGTTCCCATGAAGGCCATACCCATACCTTTCATGATTGATTTCACATCGGCAAAGTCCAGGTTGATCAATCCGGGCCTTGTTACTAGGTCAGAAATTCCCTGAACAGCCTGGCGGAGGATGTCGTCAGCCATTTTAAAGGCGTCTTGGATAGAAGTATCCAGGTTGACTGTTTCCAGAAGTCTTTCGTTGGGGATAGAGATGACCGTATCAACAGCAGTTTTTAAATCTTGAAGCCCGTCCAGGGCCTGTTTGGCTCTGACTTTTCCCTCGAATTCAAAGGGAAGAGTAACGATAGCAATGGCTAAAATATCATCGATTTCTGAAGCCAGGTTGGCTAAAATAGGAGTGGCTCCTGTCCCGGTGCCGCCGCCCAAACCAGCAGTCAGAAAAACCATATCCGAGCCTTCCAGGAGGTTGATTAATTTTTCTGTATCCTCTAGAGCGGCCTGCTTGCCGATATCAGGTCTTCCTCCAGACCCTAAGCCTTTAGTGAGTTGATTTCCGATCTGGACTTTATTCTTCGCCCTGTTCTGGCTAAGGGCTTGAAGGTCTGTGTTGACGGAAATGAAATCCACTCCTTCAATTCCGGACTCGATCATCCTGTTGACGGCGTTTCCGCCTCCGCCTCCTATCCCAACGACCTTGATCTTGGCTCCGTTTGATTCTTCAGCCAAATGAAACTTTAATTTGCCTTTCATGTCTTCTATCATTTCCTCCTCCTAGGCCTCCTTAAGCCAATTTTTGACCTTGATCCAAAGGCCTTTTTTTCTATCTTTGGTTATTCCTTTTTCCTCCAATTTATTAAACCCATAGAGGATGAGACCCACCGTGGTCGCATAATCTGGAGTGTTGACCCTGTCGACCAATCCTCCCACACCTGAGGGGTCTCCTCTCCTGATGGGGAGATCAAAAATCTCTTCGGCCACTTCCTCCAGTCCATCCAACATGGCTGTGCCTCCGGTAAGGACGACTCCAGAATTGAGAGATTTTTCGTAGCCCATCCTTTTGATATCGTTGTCGATCAAGCGGAAAATCTCTTCTGCCCGAGGCTGGATGATGTCAGCCAATATCTGTCTAGAGAGGACTCTTGGTTTTCTTCCTCTGCCTACGGCTGGAACTTCGATCGTTTCTTCTTCATCAACCAAAGGGCTGGCCACACAGCCAAATTTTTTCTTGATCTTTTCCGCTTCGGGAATGGGAGTTCGTAAGCCCACTGCAATATCGTTGGTGAAATTGTCTCCTCCTAGAGGGACGATAGAGGTATACCAGAGACTGCCTCGTTCAAAAATAGCGACCTCGGTTGTCCCTCCTCCGATGTCGATCAGGCCCACTCCTAATTCTTGTTCATCTGGGGTCAAAGTAGAAGTGGCGGCCGCAATCTGGTTGAGAAAAACATCTTCGATCTCGATGCCGGCTCTTTCAATACAGGTTCTTAAATTCTGGACAGAAGTCAAGGCGCTGGTGACGATGTGGACATTCACTTCGAGTTTGATACCGCTCATTCCCAGGGGATCTTTGATTCCGTCTTGCTCATCAACCACGAACTCCTGAGGAATGACATGGATGATTTCTCTGTCAGGAGGGATGGAGACAGCTTTGGACTGGGCAACGACTCGCTTGATGTCCTCGTGAGTTATTTCTCTGTTCCTGCCGGAAACAGCGATGACTCCGCGGCTGTTGAAACTTTTAATGTGAGCTCCTGAAATGCCGATAAAAGCTGATTCTATTTCAACTCCGGCCATGAGTTCTGCTTCTTCCTGCGCTTTCTTGATGGCGTTCACCGTGGCATCCAGGTTGACCACGACTCCCTTTCTTAGGCCCCTGGATTCCGAGGTGCCGATGCCGATGGTTTCAATTTTTTTATCTTCGGTGATTTCTCCGATAATCGCTGCTACCTTTTTGGTGCCGATGTCAAGCCCGACAATATATCCATTTTTTGGCATTATAATTTCTCCTTTTTGGGATTGGGAATGATATTCCTGTTTGAGTTCTCCTGAGGCTTAATGTAGAGCCTGTCTGGGAAGCGAAGATCAACATATTCCAATGGTCCGAAGCGCGTTTTGAAGTCATGACCATGTTCGTAGAAGAATTCGAGGCTTTGAGCAAAATTCCTGTAGTCAAGCATTAGCCGGGTGTCATCATTTTTAAGATGGAGAGTTACCCAGCCGAAGTAGCTGAGGTCTAAGGCTTTGATTTTTTCTCTTACAGATTCAGGCGTGCTTTTCAAACATTCCCAAGCCAAGCGCAGTTTTTCTTCATAGTTTTTTTGAAAATTATCCGAATCGATGAGAACAGGAAAGCCTGGATTATCTGAATGAACGATTTTTTCGAGTAGATGACCTTCTTCATCGATGAGGTATAAATCCTCTGCCTGCAGGACAGCTACGGGTTTTTTATCTGTAATCTTTATCCTCAAAGAAGCGGGAAAGATCTTTCTGATCTGAACCTCCTTGATCCACTGGTGGTCTTTTATCTTTTGCTGGAGGTGCCCGATATCCGCCAGAAGAATGTTCCCCAAGTTTTGTTCGCTTAATTTATCTCGAATGTCTTTTTCCGTGTCTTCTCTGGAGCAGATGACTTCTACCTCTCTGATATTCAGGTAGTCCCAGGAAATCAGGAAGACATAAAGCTTCTGGAAGAGGTAAAAGATTCCCACCATGAATAAGAGAAAGAGCAAGATATGTCCGTACTTAAGACTAATCTTCTTCCTGATTTTCTTTTTTCGAGTTCTTCTGATTTCTCGCTTCCGTTGAAAATACATGGGCTCGTAAAAGAGGCCTTGGGTTCTGGATCGGTAGGAAGAATACATGGATCGAGCCATCTTATCCTTTTTCCTCCAGATTTTTTATGATATCCGGGATGATCTGGTAAATGTTTCCTGCTCCGAGGACTAAGAGCATATCTTCAGGTTCCGCAATCTTGCCAACCAGGGCCGAGATTTTTTTCATGTCAGGTTCAAAATAGACATTCTTATGTCCGAATTTTTCGATTTCTTCATAGAGCTTTTTACCTGTCACATCGGGAATAGGGGGTTCTCCTGCTGGAAAGATTTCAGTGATAACAAGAATATCTGCTTCGTTGAAAGAAGTGGCAAAGCTCTTCATGAGATAGGAGAGGCGTGTGTAGCGATGAGGCTGGAAAACAGTAATGACGCGACGTCCCCAGCCTCCTTTGGCGGCTTCGAGGGTAGTTCTTATTTCCGTGGGATGATGAGCGTAGTCCTCGATGATCATGATGTTGTTGACTTCTTTTTTCAATTCAAAACGGCGGCCTATACCTCTGAAACTTTCCAGCGATTGAAGAATAATCTTGGGAGAGATTTCTAGATCTATGCCCACGGCTACGGCTGCCAGTGCGTTCAGAATGCTGTGACTGCCCGGCACGTTTAATCTTAACGTTCCCAGTTTCTTTCCTTTCCAGAAGAGACAGGACGAGCTGGAGAATTTTTCGAATTTTTGTTTTTTAACAAAGAAGTCCGCCTGAGTTGAGAATCCATAGCTGATGATTCTGCGGTCGATTTGAGGAATTAAGCTCTGAAGGTTAGGATCATCGAGACAGAGAATCACTGGGCTGTAAAAGGGAACCTTGTTGGCAAAGTTGATGAAAGTGCTTTTGATCTCTTCGAGGGTCTTGTAGTGATCCAGATGCTCATTATCTAAGTTGGTCAACACCGCGATGAACGGAGATAGATAGAGGAAGGAACGATCGCTTTCATCAGCTTCGGCAACGATAAAATCTCCTGCCCCCAGCTTGGCATGGGCTCCCAGCGTGTTCAGGCGGCCACCGACAATGATGGTCGGGTCAAATTTTCCTCCCTCTAGAACCTGAGCAACCATGGAAGTCGCCGAGGTTTTCCCGTGGGAGCCAGCCACAGCCACCCCGTATTTCATCCTCATCAGCTCGGCCAGCATTTCTGCTCGAGGGATGATGGGTATTTTGAGGCGCCTTGCTTCTTCTACCTCGACATTGTCCTCCATTATGGCTGAAGACGTCACTACCACATCTGCCCCTTTTACATATTCAGCCTTATGACCGATAGAAACACTTGCCTTGAGAGAAGCAAGGCGCCGGGTTGCTTCATTGGCCGCAATATCTGAGCCTGAAACGCTGTAGCCGAGATTCAGGAGCACCTCAGCAATCCCGTTCATTCCTGTGCCTCCGATGCCGATCATATGGATGTGCTTGAGTTTTCCGTAGGGTCTTCTGACAAAAATTTTTTCCTCCTAAGAATGACTCTCCATTAATTCGAAACAAAGTCCTGCAATTTTTTCAGCCACTTGATTCTTTTTCAGAGAGGCTAGATTTTTCTCCATTCGACCGATGTCTTCTCTATTTTTCAAGAAAAAGAAGATTTTCTCAGTAAAGTCCTCAGGAGTGAATTCCTCTTCAAGGAGGACTTCAGCTCCCCTGCTTTTTTCTAATTCCCTGGCATTCAGAACTTGATGATTGTCTGAGGCCTTAGAGAAAGGAACCAGGAGCGAAGCTTTCTGAGAAGCTATGAGTTCAGCGATAGTGGTGGCTCCGGCCCGGCTTATGATAAGGTCAGATTTTTGGAAATAATCAGCCATATCATAGAAATAAGGCTCGACCACAACTTCCTCAAAGTGGTGTTCTGCATAGCCATTTTTGACCCATTCGAAATCTTTCTTCCCAGTTTGGTGAAAGATTCTCAAGTTTTTCTTCTCTTTCTTGAGGAAAGGAAGAGAGGCGACGATTTCCTGGTTCAAGAAGTGAGATCCCTGACTTCCGCCAAAGATGAGAAGGCTCAGCTTGCGGTTTCTCTCCTTGGGCGGCAAGCCGTAGAATTCTTTCCTGACTGGATTCCCCAGAAAGATTCCTTTTCCCTTAAAATAAGGAAGAGAACTTTGAAAAGAGACAACAGCCTTCTTAATCCAGGGGATGAGGAGCCGGTTGGTCAGACCTGGGTAGAGGTTTTGCTCTAAGATGAGGGTCGGGATTCTCATCCAGGAGGCAAGCAGAATGATGGGCCCTGAGCTGTAGCCTCCCACTCCTATGACCAGGCTTGGTTTCAAGCGGAGCAAAATGGCCAGAGACTTAGCAAAAGAGAAGGGGAGGAGAAACAGTGATTTTAGGCTTTTTAGTCCTTTTCCCTTGAGACCCTCAATTTTCAAGGAGATAAAATCGACCCCTTGACGCTCCATGATCGTCTTTTCCACAGTCCGGCTACTGCCGACAAAAGTCAGCTGCAAATGGGAAGCTCTCTCTTTTAGCTTCTCCCCAATGGCCAGGGCAGGATAAAGGTGTCCTCCGGTTCCACCTCCGCTGATGATAATCTTTCTCTGTTTCATTTTCTCTTTCTGCTTTTTCCCCGCCTTTGAGAGATATTGAGAAGAATCCCGATCCCTAGAAGAGTGCAGAGAAGAGAAGATCTCCCAAAGCTGATTAAAGGCAAAGGGATTCCTGTGGGGGGGCCGAGCCCCAGCACGATTGTGATGTTCAGTAGGGCCTGAGCGATGATAGCCATTGTTAATCCCGCGGCTGCAATTTGATTGAAGTTACTGGTGGTCTTCCAGGAGATGACGAGTCCCCGGTAAAGGAAGATGAGGAAAAGCAACAAGATGGCTAATGTTCCGATGAGACCGAGCTCTTCCCCGATGATGGCAAAGATGTAATCTGTATGAGCGCAAGGGAGAAAGAAGAGTTTCTGAGTGCTTTCTCCGATACTCACTCCTAGAAGACCTCCTGAGCCAAAGGCCAGTTTTGATTGAATGACCTGGAAGCCCCTCCGAAAAGGATCTCTCTCGGGGTATAAAACAGCAACAACCCTCTCCCATCTGTAACTGGCCTGGAAAAGGAAGAAGATAAAGATGGTGACTGCTGATGTCCCCAAGACCAGGAAATGCTTGAACTTAATCCCGCCGATAAAAAGCAGGACCGAGCAGATCAAGAAGACTAAGATAGCTGTGCCGTAATCGGGTTCTTTCAAGATCAGGAAGGAAAATACAAAAAGCACGGCCAAGGGAAAAATGAGTGTCCTGAACGAGTCCAGTTTATCTTTTTTCTGATCAAGATAGAAGGCAAAAAAGAGAACCAGACTAATTTTTGCCAATTCTGAGGATTGGAAACTAAACCCGAGGAATTGAATCCAGCGATTCGTATTTCCGATGGCAGGCATGGCCAGACAAATCACCAGAAGCAAGAATGAGAGGGAGAGGAGTCCGTAGACGAAGACAGGTGTTTGATAAAAAGGTTTTCTTATGGAAACCATAAAAAGGATCAAGGCGATGCCAGCAATCGCCCCAGTGGTTTGATTGAGATAAAAATGGAAGGGCTGGTCATATTTTTCGATGGCCAGAATAGCTGAAGCACTGAAGACCATGACGATTCCTATGCCGATCAGAGCCAGGGTGGCCAGGAAGAGAGTCTTATCAAATCCAAAAGGCTTGAAAATTTCCATGTACTTACGCCCTGCCTTTTTTCAAATGTTTTTCAAGGTTAGAAACTTCTTTTTTAAAAGCCCTCCCTCTTTCTTCAAAATTCTTGAACATGTCAAAGCTCGTGCAAGCTGGAGCCAGCAGCACAACTTCTCCTGACTTGGCTGCAGAAAAGCCGATATCGACAGCCTCTTTTAGAGAAGAAGAATCAAAAAATTCAGTCATGCCATTCAAAGCTTCTTTTATTTTTTCCCTGGCCTCGCCGATGAGGATGATCTTCTTAACTTTCTCTTTGATGACTTTTTTCAGTCTTTTAAAATCACCGCCTTTATCTCTTCCCCCCATGACCAGGATAATTTTCCGGTCAAAGCTCTGAATGGATTTTAAGGCGGCATCGACATTGGTGGCCTTGGAGTCGTTGTAAAAATCGATTCCTTCCAAGGTCAAGATTTTTTCCAGACGATGTTCCAGGCCTTTAAAAGTCTTGATTGATTCTCTCATTCGAGGTACTGGTATCCCAAAAACATGTCCGACTAAAGCACTGGCCATAATATTCTCTTGGTTGTGAACTCCAAAAACAGGAATCGTAGAGATCTTCATCAGCTCTTCTTTTTTAGTATCAGCAAGGAAGATTCGCTCCTTGTGAAGGAAGCAACCTGGAGTGACTTCCCTCTTCCGGCTGAAAGCAAGAACATCAAAATCGACTCTCTTTCTCAGCGGCCACACCAAGGGGTCGTCGCGGTTAAGGATAGCTTTAGGCTCGTTCCTTTGAGAGAGGATGAGTTTCTTTTTAGCTTCGTAGTAGTCATCAAAACTGGAGTGCCAGTCGAGATGATCGGGAGAGACATTGAGAAACACAGAAACATCAACCTTGAAGTCCTTGATATGATAAAGCTGGAAGCTTGAGATCTCGGTCACATAAACATGGTCATCTCGGCTGGTTTTTGCGGAGTCTATCAGAGGCGTTCCGATATTGCCGGCCAGAAAAGCTTCCAATCCTCCTTCGTTGAGGATTTTGTGAGTCAAGGTGGCGGTTGTTGATTTTCCGTTTGTTCCGGTAATGCCGACGATTTTACCCTTCAGGTATTGGTAGGCCAATTCTATTTCCGAGATGATTCTCACGCCTCGTTCTCGGGCGATCCTGAGTTCCGGGATAAAAGGCACGCCAGGGCTGACCACAATGAGATCTGCCTCTAGAAAAGAGGCGAGATTGTGGTCTCCGGCTTCAAAGGTTACCCCTTTTTTTCGCCAGGAATGAATGTCTTGATTCAATTCTTCTGGTTTCTTCTTTTCACTGACTTTGATTTTTGCTTTTTTCTCGAGCAGGAAGCGAACCAGAGCTTCTCCTGTTCTTCCGAAACCGACAACCAGGGCTTTCTTGCCTTCTAAGTTCATCTTATCTTAATTTCAAGGTGGCCAGGCTGAAGAGTGCGAGGATGATCGCTGCGATCCAGAACCGAACCACAATTTTTTGTTCAGACCAGCCGATGAGCTCAAAATGATGATGGAGGGGAGCCATCTTGAAGACTCTTTTTCCCCCTGTCAGCTTAAAATAGGATACCTGAATCAGGACTGAAAGCGCTTCGATGATAAAAACTCCAGCTACCATGAAAAGCAGGAATTCTTGTTTGATCAGGATAGAGATAAGGCCTAAAGTTCCTCCGAGAGAAAGAGCTCCCACATCTCCCATGAAGATTTCTGCAGGATGAGAATTAAACCACAGAAACGCCAGGCAAGCTCCTGACATAGCTCCGCCGAACACCGTCAATTCGGCAGCATTGGGAACCCGAGCAATATTCAAGTACTCTGAGAAGACCGCGTGACCAGCAATGTAAGAAAGGGCAGTGAAAGCACTGGCGCTGATAAAAGTCAGGCCTACGGCTAAGCCATCCAGCCCGTCAGCAAAGTTGACGGAGTTTGAGGAGCTGACGAGAATGAACATGATCCAAGGAAGATAGAACCAGCCTAAGTAAGGAACCCATTTCTTGAAAAAGGGAAAATACAGGTTCAGATTGAACTCGCCCCTCAGGCCGAGATAGATAAGGATGAAGGCGGTAAATCCAGCCAAGAAGACTTGGAGAATGAATTTATGACGGATGATGAGGCCTGAAGGTTTCTTTTCTATGATTTTCAAGTAATCATCCCAGAAGCCTATGACGCCAAACGAGAACATGGCGAATATGGCCACCAAGACGTAGAGATTACTCAAATTTCCCCAGAGCAGGGTGGGGATAATGGTAGAAGCGATGATCAGGATCCCTCCCATGGAGGGAGTTCCTTTTTTTTCAAGATGTGATTGAGGCCCTTCAGCGCGAATTTCCTCTCCTATCTGGTATTTTTTCAATTTTTTTATAAGCCAGGGACCTAGGATGAAACTGATGAGCAGGGCTGTTATTCCGGCTAAAGCTGTCCTTACAGTTATGTAGCGAAAAACGTTGAAGAAAGAGATGTATTCTCTCAGAGGTACTAACAAGAAATAGAGCATTCTATTTTGCCTTAATTTTCTTCTTCAAGTGCTCAACGATTTTATCTGTTTTCATCCCCCGTGACCCTTTCACTAAGACCAGGTCTTCCTCTTGGAGCAGGGAAAAGACCTTCACTGCTGCTTCCTCTGAATTCTGAAAAAGAAAAATTTGGTTTCGTTTCATGCCAGAAGAAAGAGCTCCCTGAACTGTATGTTTACTGAGAGGACCGATGCCAATCAGGAGGTCCCAACCTTTCTCGGCAACCTGTTTGCCTGCCTGGAAATGAAAATCAGCCTCTCGGGTTCCCAATTCAAGCATGTCTCCTAAGACAGCAATTTTTCTCTTGGAAGGAAGAGCAGCTAGCCCCTTTAAGGCGGATTCAAGGGCCTTGGGATTCGAGTTATAGGAATCATTGATGAGTCTTATATTTTTTCCCAGCCTGATAAGGGTTCCCCTCAGATCATAGGGTTTCAGCTGGCTGATTTGAGGGGCTATGTCTTCCAGACGAAGGGAAAGAGCCAAGGCTACTCCTGAAGCAGCCAGGAGATCATAAAGATAACTTTCATAAAAGAAGGGAAAATGGACTTTTTGCTGTTTTTGTTCATAACAGAGCTCAAAAGTCATCCCTTGGTAATCTCTGTATTCGATGTTCCGAGCCTGGATGTCATCCTGAGGGGAGAGCCCAAAGTTTATTTTATTTCCGGACCAATCTTCTCCAATTTCTTTGACCAAGGGGTCGTTTCCGTTGAGAACAGCTGTTCCCTGTTCCTTGGTTCCTTCAAGGATCTCTTTTTTTGCTTGGGCTATCTCTTTGATACTCGGGAAGAACTCCAGATGGACCGGGTTAATATTCGTGATAACCGAAACATCGGGTGCAGCGATTTGAGTCAAAGCCCTGATTTCTCCCGGTGCGCTCATCCCCATCTCCAGAACTGCGATTTCATGCTTTTTTTCAAGCTTAAGCAGAGTCAGAGGAAGCCCCAGATGGTTGTTATAGTTGCCTTCAGATTTGAGCGCGCAGAAATAGGGAGAAATCAAAGAATGGGTGAACTCTTTGGTAGTTGTTTTTCCGTTACTGCCAGTAATGCCAATCACTTTTACATTGTGTTCAGAAAGTACATAGCTGGCGAGTTCCTGAAGTGACTTCAAGGTATCGTTCACTTTGATCAAGGCGGCACCCTCGGGGGCAGGGGGCACCTCTTGAGAAACGATAGCTCCGGAAGCTCCATTCTGGAAGGCATGGGGAATGAAATCGTGGCCGTTGCGCTGGGCCACGATAGCAAAGAAGAGTTCTCCTGGTTCTGTCTGGCGAGAATCTATGTTGAATTTGTTGAAAATAAGTGATGAGGAACCCTGCATGATCTTTCCCTTTGTTTTTTCTGCGATCAGATCGAGTCGGAGGCTAGCCATTCTTATTTTGATCCCATCTGCTCAAGAATTTCCTTGATGACCTCGGCATCTTTGAAATGAATTGTCTTGTCTTTAAAGATTTGATAATCTTCGTGCCCTTTTCCGGCTACGAGGATGTAATCGCCTTTTTTTCCGGTGGATAGAGCCTTTTCAATGGCTTCCTTCCGGTCAGGAATAATGGTGTAGCTCTCGTGGCCTCTGTTCCTTATTCCTTTTTCGACATCGTGGATTATGGCCATAGGATCTTCTGAGCGAGGATTGTCAGAAGTGAGGAAAATCAGATCAGCCAGCGTTGAGGCGACCTTTCCCATTCTTCCTCTCTTGGTCTTGTCTCTTCCTCCTCCAGCCCCGAAAACCAGGAGTATTCTCTTGGGATTTAGCTCTCGAAAAGTTTCCAGGAGGTTGCGGAGAGCATCATCAGTATGCGCATAGTCAACAAATACGTTTAAGCCAAGGGAATTCTCTATCCTTTCAAACCTCCCTGGAATGACTTTTAGGTTCGCGATACCTTCTTTTATAAAGTCAGGAGATATTTTCAGCGTAAAGGCAATGGCGGTCGAGGCCAGGATGTTGTAGAGATTGGGCTTTCCCAGGAGGGCAGAAGAAATCTGCATTTTCCCCCCTGGATATATAACCTCTACTTCAATTCCTCTGTCGTCCAATTTATACTTTTCTCCTCTTATGGCAGCAGAATCTTGGAGCCCGTAGGTGATAACGCCGCTGGGAACTTGAGGAATCAGCTTTTGTCCCCAGGCATCATCTTCATTAATAACGGCGATTCTTTGGCGGTGGTTGAGGAAAAAGAGCTTCTTTTTGGCCTCGAAATATTCATCCATGGAAAGATGATAATCGAGGTGGTCTCCGCTCAAATTGGTAAACATCACGACCTTGAATTGAATTCCCCAAACCCTCTTGAGGTCAAGGGCATGAGAGGAAACTTCCATCAGGCAGTGGGAGGCACCTCGATCGGCCATCTCTTGCATTAATTTTTGCAGGTCCGGTGCTTCCGGAGTTGTCCTTTGAGCGGTGATATTCATGTTCGGTCCCCGGTAAGCTATAGTTCCGATGATTCCAGGAGTGAATTTCGCTCTCTTTAATATTTCTTCGACCAAATAAGTAATCGTGGTCTTGCCGTTAGTCCCAGTGATACCGATGACTTCCATCCTTCGGGAGGGATGAGAATAGAAGTTGGCTGAGCACAGAGCCAGTGTTTGGCGTGCATCCGAGACCTGAATCCAATTTCCAGATAAATTTGCCGGCCGGGCTTTTTCTGAAAGAAAAGTTTGAGCTCCTTTGGCCTGAGCTTCTTGGATAAAATCAAAACCATCGCTATTTTGACCTTGGAGAGCTGCAAAGAGAAATCCTGGTTTAACGTTCTTAGAAGAATAGGCAATTCCCTGGATTTCTTCTTCAAGATTTCCGCCGAAATCCAAAACTGAAAGCCCGGCCAGCAGCTTATTCAGTTTCATTTAATGCCCTCTCCTAAGTCTGGCTGTGATCAGAGATTGGGACCCCTCTTTTTGAGGGGGAATGCGAAGGTAGAGAAAAAGATGCTCAGCAATCTGACGGAAAAGAGGCGCAGCGACTTCTCCCCCCATGTAAGCACCCTTGGGCTCATCAATGACGACAATCATAGAGAAAGCAGGTTTATCCACCGGCGCAAAGCCGACAAAAGAGGAGGTATGGAGTACAGAAGAATAGGCGTTGATTTTAGTGTCGAATTTCTGAGCTGTTCCTGTCTTGCCGGCTATTCTATAACCGTTGATTCGAGCCATCGTTCCCGTTCCATCCTCGACGACACTTTCCAGAATTTTGACCATGGCGGAGGCTGCTTTTTCGGATAAGACCCTCTTATGGTGGGAAGGCCTCTCTCGCACTTCGTTTTTAGAGAGCAAGATTTTTTTTACAATTTTAGGAGTGGTGACGAGACCCCTGTTGGCAATTGTGTTCATGGTTTGCAGCAATTGGACAGCGGTGACTGAGATTTCCTGGCCAAAAGAAAGAGAGGCCAGGGAAATTCTTGACCAATCCCTCAATTTTCTGAAAATACCCTTTTCTTCCCCTGGGAGATCGATACCCGTTCTCTCTCCAAATCCATAGGCTTTCATTTTTTCGAAGAAGAAACTCTCACCGACAAGCTGTCCGATCTTGATAGCTCCCACATTGGAAGAATGCTGGATGACTTCGGGAAAGGTGAGCCAGCCGAACTTTTTATGGTCACGGATTGTCTTCCCAGCCAAATGAATAACTCCTTCTCCGCAGTCAATAGTATCGTTGAGTGCGATTCGATTTGCTTCCAAGGCGGCCATAGCTGTGACAATTTTGAAGGTGGAACCTGGCTCGAAGTTGTAATGGATAGCCCTGTTGCGAGCCGATTCAAGCCAGGAAGGAGGATATTTATTAGGATCATAAGTCGGGTAGTTGGCCATGGCCAATATTTCTCCAGTTGAGGGTACAGCAACTATGACTGAACCCCAGCTAGCCTGGTGTTGGAGAATGACTTTTTTCAGTTCTTTTTCGACAATATATTGAATAGTCTCATCTACTGCTAGGACGAGATCTTTGCCAGGTTCAGGTTCCTTCAGGATCTCGAAGTTATATTCTCTCTTCTTGGCATCTCTCAAGATGAGGCGTTCTCCTCTCTTTCCTCTTAATCTCGAGTTGTATTGCCACTCGATCCCGCTTAGACCTTCATCGTCAATGCTTACTCCACCCAGGACATGAGCAGCCAGGTTTTCATGAGGATAATATCTTTTGTTCTCCATTTTCAAAAAGATTCCGGGGAGACGAAGGCTCTTTACTCTTTCGGCCTGTTGCTGGTCGATTTTTCTTTTTATCCAGATAAAAAGATCTCCCTTTTCAGTTCTTGCTTTTATCCTCTGAATCTCTTGGTAAGATAGGTTCAAAATGCCTTTCAGCTTGTTAATTTTTTCTATCTGGGCAGTGGGAGTTTCATCTTCAAAAGGATAGAGAAAGACAGAAGGGGCTGGAAGGCTTCTGGCGAATATTTTCCCCTTCCGGTCATATATCGTCCCTCTTGTGGGCAGAATAGTATCTTTATTTTGATTTTGATGGAGAACTTGAGCTTTCAAGCGGGGATGGTCAACCACCTGGATCTGGATCAGACGAAAGGTGAGCCCAGCTGCCCAGAGAAAGAAAAAAAAAGCCAAGATCACTATTCTTATGCGTATCCTTTTTTGGTGTCGTCTGTCCATTAGCCCAATAGGTTAGGGAAGAGGAATGAAATCTTCATAAACGAGCTGCTCCTTCTTGGGAGTTACAAGCTTCAATTCTTTTCTGGCGATTTTCTCAACTCTTTCCAGAGAGAGAAGGGATGATTTGCTGGCCTGAAGTCTTTTTACCTCTTCTTTAAGATCTGCGAGCCGCTCTTCTAGTGTTCCTATTTCATATCCGATCCGGATGGATTCCATCTGGTGCCAGATGTAGAAAGTGAGAACGAATATGGCAAAGATACCGCCAGCGATCCCTAGGACTATCAATCTCTTGCTGATTTTTTTTCTGATCATCTAGATTCTCTCGGCGACTCTCAATTTGGCTGATCTTGATCTGAAGTTAAAAGCAATCTCATCTTCGGATGGGATCACAGGTTTTTTGGTAAGAATCTTGAGAAAGGGGCGGTAGTCTTCTGGAGCAGCCAAATTCAGGAAAGTATGTTTTATGATTCTATCCTCCAGTGAATGAAAGGAAATAGCGGCGATACGGGATTTTTTGGGAAGTTTTTTGGTGATTCTTTCTAAGAATTCGGAGAGACCTTTCAATTCCTGGTTGATTTCGATACGGAGGGCCTGAAAAACCTTGGCCGCGGGATGAATTTTGCCTTTTTGAGGTCTCCAGCGAAATATTTCTTCAATGATTCGTCGCAGTTCTGTTGTTGTCTCTATTCTGGTGGCTTTTCTCCTCGAGACAATTTCTCGAGCTAGCCTCTTGGCAGGCCTGATTTCACCGAAATCTCGGAAAATCTGGGCTAGTCTGTATTCTGAGTATTTATGGATGATTTTGAAAGCAGTGATTTTGTTCCTGAGGTCCATTCTCATATCAAGGGGACCTTCGAGACTGTAACTGAAGCCTCTTTCTGGAGAATCGAGTTGATAAGAGGAAAGACCGAGGTCAAGTAAAATCCCTTTCACCTTCTGGAAATCGATCCTGAGATCTGGGAGATACCTGAAATCCGAATGGAGGAGGCTGATCCTATCTGAATAAAGTCCCATCCTCTTCTTTGCTTCGAGCAGAGATTTTTCATCAATGTCAAATCCTATAAGGCTAGCTTGAGGATTTCTCTTTAGAATCTCCAGGGAATGTCCGCCCAAGCCTAGGGTGCAGTCGATATACAGGCCTTTCCTTGTGATATCCAGATAGTCTAAGACCTCTTGGATGAGCACAGGGACATGCCCATTTCCGTTCATTCAGGCTTTCCTTTAGGCTTAAGCTCAGAGATGATTTCGAAATCCTGATCGGTTAAAGGTCTTTCCTCGAGTTTCTTATCAAGGAGATCCTTATCCCAGATCTCGAGGTAATTGGAGAGGCCGATGACTTCGACTTCTTCATTGAGCTTGGCTCTTTCTCGGAGAATGGGGCTGATCAGAACCCTTCCTTTGGAGTCAATTTCATAATGGTTGCCGAATCTATTCATGCGAAGATGAAATCTTTTAACAGCTGGTTTGAGCGGAAGCGTTCCTTCGGTAGTGATGTCGGAAATATTTTGCCAGATAGGTAGAGGATAGATCTGAATAGCTTCTCCTTCTAGGGAAGTGATGACCACGTCTTTTCCGTATTTTTCTTCTATGGCCAGGCGGAATTTTTCAGGGATCTTTAGCCGGCCACTTTTGTCAAGTCTGGCTCGATAGCTCCCTATGAGAAAATTTCCCATTTTTTCCCGTTTTCTCCCATTTTGCTAAGAATATAGGCTATATATACCCGAATGTCAAGGAAAAAATAGGAAAAATTGGATAGATAGTACAAAGAAGAATGACGGGATTAATCCACCATAAACAAATAGCCTTAGATATGGGTGTTTAGTTCTGTTTGTCTACTATATATAGATATAAGAAGGACAGGTCGGCCTTTTGAACTTTTTTGGAAAAAAATGGAAAAAAATGGGAACGGTTCAATTTTTTCAACAGCTAACAGGGGGAATTGAGGAGACTGCGACAAAATGGAACCATCCTGAGTTTATTTCTCTACGGATTCAAGAAGTTTCTTGGCCAGACTATAGTCTTTCTTAGAAACCAGGATTTTTATCTCTCCCAGACCATCAGCCGAAAAAGGATGGACAGATTGAGTGACTTTTCCTCTAAAAACACAGGGTATCCCGTTACTTTCGAGATAACTCTTGATCACTTCTGCTTCGGCCGGTCCCCAGACTTTATGGACGACCTTCAGTTGCCAATCTTCTGGTTTTTTTCTATCTTCTTCATTCATATTTTTTTCCTCAGTCAGCCAAAATAGGCTAGTGTTTTGTTCTCTTCTTGCGCTCGATATAATCAGCTAGGATTTCTTGATGGTCAAAAGCAAGAGGAAAATCGATCTCCTCCGGGGTAAATACTCCGATTTCTGCCGCATCATCCTGCGCTTTTGGCTCTCCTTCGGATTCAGCCATAAAAACCGTCGAGATGGTGTGCTGTCGAGGATCTCGAGCTGGGTCTGAATAAGTGTGAAGTTGACCCTTTAGCTCTACATCCAACGATGTCTCCTCTTTAGCCTCTCGGAGAGCCGCTTCTTCTAGAGACTCACCATAATCAACGAAACCTCCGGGAAGAGCCCATCCATGAGGGGGATTCTTCCTCTTGATAAGCACGATTCCAAGGCTACTGCCTTCTCTTTTGATTTCGATAATGATATCTACCGTTGGGACTGGATTCCTGTGTTTTTTCATGTTCCTAGGACTATAGAGCCGAAATCCTCCCTCTATCCTTATGAATCTTGCTGGTAGAATAATATGAAAAGCTTTTTAATCTCTAAGCTTGAATTTCTTGTCCAGCTTTTCCAGTTTCTCGACGATTCCTCCGTATTCCAGTTCACTGAAGGGAAGCATTGCCGGACCCGAGAACCCCTGCTGTCTAATGGCCGTGGCTTTTTCAGAGATCCGGTCTCTCACATGATCCCAGTAAGGATGATCAAAGACATCGGCCGGTTCGGTCAGCTTTCCTTCTCTGACACAAAAAGCTGCTCCGGTTACAACCGGAGGGCCATCGAAGAAGGAGATGGTTGAGTTCAACTTACAGGGCATTAAAGGTCCGTTATGGCTGCCTCGCATAAAGCCGGCCACGTAGTGCCCGATATGAAAAGGAGCCAGCACTTCGCCCGTGGCCGGGAATTCTCCCTGGACACGGACTAAAGCCACCGGGTCATCCTTTCCAGTATATTTTCCCGCGATATTGTGCAAACGAGTGGTGGAGATGGAGACGGATTGATTTCCAGTGCTTCTGGAGAAGACGCTCTCGATGACATACCTTTCGCCGTCCCGGAGTAGGGCTGCGATATCATACAGATCCTCAGGGGAGTTTAGGTCAATAACTTTATCTTTTTCTGTATGCTCGACATCGATGATGCGGAAAGTGAAACCGTCACTCATTTTCGGGCTTAGAATAAGCCCAGCACAATACATCGGATCAGCAAAAGCCAGGTAGAAAGGTAAATTGTAGCAACCAGGATCCGTTTTATCCGCAGCAAAAAAGATAAAAGGCTCGTTAGGTCGCTCCTCAAACTCCAATTCTGCAACTGCCGGGCCCATTCCCTTTATGTTTCCACTGAAGGCATCTTTCAATAGGTCCTGTCCGGCTCCGTACAGGCCTTGTTTCTTAGCAACTTCTGTGCCAGCAATAAAGGCATCCCAGGCCATCTTATGGATTTTTTCATCAAGGACGCCTCTCTCATGAGTACACAGAATCGCTATGTCATCTCCGGTGTGGCTGGTGTAGAAATCGATGATCAAGTTCTTTCCGTTTTCCTTGACAAATTTATTAACCTCTTCGAGGAGAGCTCGGCTGGGTGTGATGTGTCCGCCAATGCTTCCTATATCTGCTTTTAGAATGCTCAGCGTAATTTTCATTTGTTCCTCCCATTTAAGCGTTGGTGAATAGTCATTTTAGTTTTTCCGTCTTCGCCTTGTCAACTAAAATTGAGATTGCCCTAGACCTCTAGCTTTGCTTGGGAGTAGAATGGCATTTTCGGCTACGATATCACCTGGTCATTTTAGGGTGGGAGATTCTGCTGGAACTGTCCCTAATCTCTACAGATGTCTCTAAAAAGGGACAGCTGAGTTTATTCCTAAAGAGTCTTTGAACCTGGCATGATTTGGCATAAATATTGCTATTATATGGTATAATGAATCCGCAAAAGGAGGAGTTCGATGATTAAAAAAAGGAACCAAATCTTTTTGATCTTAATCATCCTTGTCATGTCTCTTCTTCTCTGTCCTTCTCTTCTCCTTCCCAAATACCGCTATGCCCCTGAGCTGAAGGTCGACATCTATTTCGGTCATATAAGCTATTCTCAAGTCAAGTTTGATGGGAAGGACCCGGTTGTCTTTCGAGAGGGGGATCGAGTTGCCGAGGTCGCAGTGCTTAACTTTCCTCTAGCTCCGGGAGATATAATCCGCACTACTGAAAGTCGAAGGTGTGAACTGCAGTTCGATACCGGCACCATCATCAGGCTTGATCTGGAGACAGAATTAAAGATTGAGACGGTCCTCGCTCAAGGCCTCAGCTCCCGCTACAAGCTTACGAATCTTGTCCTTCAGAAAGGTCAGATCTACATCATGTATAGGAAGTATAATTCCCGGGAAATTTTCCAAGTCGTAACTCCTAACACAGCCGTGAAGTTGAGGGATAAAACGGTGGCCATGATCAAGGCCGCCGAGAACGGGAGTACAGATGTTCAGGTGAATCGAGGCAAGGCTTATGTGCTTTACGGTGTCGATGAGCGCCAAACCAAGAGGAAAGCGATCAAAAAGCTGGAAAGGCTTAGCATCTCAAAAGACCATCAGTCTGTTCCTGCAGAATACGAGCTAGCAGCTGATTTTGTAGAGTGGAATGAGTATATCAACCTGAATTTTATAGATCTTCATGAGGGAAAAAGCTATCTCCCCAAGCCCATCCAGAGACTGCCCAAAGCGGTGGTGTATTTTGCTCAATTCTATTCTAACCTCTATGGAGACTGGACCTGGGACAGTCTCTATGGCTATGTCTGGCGGCCTTTTTACAATGACCGTTATCCCTGGGGAACCTGGACTCCCTATTACTACGGAAAGTGGAGAGAGCTGAACGGGCAGCTTTTCTGGGTCCCTGAGGAGCCTTGGGGATGGGTTCCTTATCATCTCGGCGTCTGGGTCTGGGACAAAAAACAAGGTTGGCTTTGGATTCCAGGTTCGGTCTTTGCTCCAGCTTGGGTGGCTTGGGACTTGCTGGCGGGATATTATGCCTGGAGACCCTGGATGATGCTGGACTGGTATTATCCTTATGGTTGGTATTATCCCCATGGGTATGCCTATAATTACTATTACTACCCTTATTACCAGGACACCATTTACTGGGAACCTTACGACAGCTCCCGAGAGAAACAAGGAGAGAGCATCCTGAAGACGATTCGCAAGTCTCATCTGAAAAAACAAAAAAGCTCTCTTTATCGGCTGACTGGTCCCGTGAAGCAGGCTTACAGGAGATTCGTCTCAGCCCTGAAGGAAGGAAACAAGAGAATCAGGGCCTCCTTTAAGAATGTACCTCAGCAATTTGTTTTCGTGGAGAAGAGAGATTTAAACGTACCGAGCATCCAGGAGAAAATCCTTAAATTCGAACAGATCGAAAAGCAGGTCGAATCTTACCGGGATGCAAACAGAGAAACTCCCATCAAAGCTTCTCAGAATCCCTACCTGAAAGCCGTGAGCGCTTTCAAGCGGAATAGAATCATAGCTCGAATGCAAGAATTTGTAACTGCCTCCATTACCAAACAAAGGCCTGCGCTTTGGTCAGATAGAAATTATGTTTCGTTTCCAGAAGAAAAAGCAAAAAAGGTCAAACAACCTCTTTTCCCAATGCGCTTCAGAGATTGGAATCCTGATGTGAAAACAGCCCAAAGATTGGGAGTCAAAATAAAATACTCGAGCCTAACCAACGAAGTCCAGTGTCCTGCTTTAGGTCTATCATCTCGAAACGTGGCTGTCTCAAGGGTAGGATCCATCTCGAGGGGCTTTTATTCATCCGGGAGTTCTTCTTCTGGATCATCCTCTTCCTCTGGCGGCTCTAGCGGAAGCAGTAGAACCGGTTCTGCAAGCTCTGCGGCCAGTTCCGGCTCGAGCAGTTCCAAGAGCGGAAGCGGGAACAAAAAATAAGAGGGAAGGTTAGGGAAGAAGACTCGAGAATAAGATCACCGGAACCTTAAGGCAGAGTATATATTTTTCGGCTTCTTTCCTGAAATCTTCAAGGAATTCTTTTCTGAGCGGCCTTACAGGCTTAAACCGCCAGGCAAGGGGATTGATGTATTTTCCTCTGTATTTGATTCTGTAATCGAGATGGGGACCGGTTGACTCTCCTGAAGAGCCCACATAGCCGATAATCTGCCCGCTTTTGACCTTGGCTCCTTTCCTGATACCTCGGCCATAATTCCTGAGATGCAGATAGAGGGTTTCATAGTCATTCCGGTGGCGTATCGTCACCATCCGTCCAGAAGCCCCTCTCCGTCCGACAAGAATAACCGTTCCATCAGCAGTCGCCTGGACCGGAGTCCCTACTCGAGCGGCATAGTCGACTCCATAATGAGGTCGGTAGACTTTGCGGATGGGATGGAGGCGGTTGAAGCTGAACCGGGAAGTGATCCGTGCAAACTTGATAGGAGACTTCAGGAATTCTTTCCTTAGAGAGTTGCCCTCCAGGTCGAAATAATCTGACTCTTTTGTATCCGGGTAGGAGTACCGGAAGGCTTGAAAGGGTTTTCCTTGATTGATGAATTCTGCGGCTTGAATATTCCTGTAGCCGATGAATTTGTTCTCGAGATATTTCTTTTCGAAAACAATCTTAAAAGTGTCCCCTTGACGAAGGTCGGTGTAAAAATCAATATCCCAGGCAAAGAGTTCAGCCAGGGCTAAGGCCAGATAATCTCCTTCGCCCTGCTCGTTGACAGCCGTGATGAGATTATCGTCGATGAGGCCGAAGACCATCTTCACCCTGATCTCATAGGGAATTTTTTTGATCTCCCCTTTAAATTTACCTTCTTCTCTTCTGAGCTGAAGAAAACTCATCTCGTCAATATCATATTCCAGGCTTATGACCTTCCCATCCGGAGTCTGAAAAACCCGGAATTCCTGGCCAGCTTTAATTTTAGCCAGGTCATAAACGGGTTTTGTTTCCTCTCTCAATTGATAGATTTCAGGGGGTGAGAAATCGTGTTGGGTCAGAATATCACTCATAGACATTCCTTTACGAATAGTGTACCTGGATTCTTCAAGAAGAGGGGTGGCAGTCTTTTCTGAGGATGTGGGCTCTTTCTCTTCGGGAGGAGGCTCTCCTTTGTGGAGAATGTTCAGGACAATGAAGAGGAATAAAATAAAGGAAAAGACGAAGAGTAGATAAAGGCGGCGGGACTTTTTTCGCCTCTTAACCGCCATCCTGTATTTCATATCACTGCAAAACTGAGAAAAAAATAAAAAATTCGTTCCCACTTGTCAAATAAAAACATGCAAAAACCAGAAAAAACGAGATCAGGTCTTGAATTTTAGTATTTAATAAAGACTATAGGTCAGTATTTCCCTGTAATGTTGAAAGTCAAGACCTGAACCAAGAGCGATGCCATAAAGTTCTTAACATTTTTAAGGAAAAGAAAGTATATTAAGGTGGATGAAGAGTGAAGAGGAATTGGTAGAGGAGTCACTCAACGGAAATCATGCTTCCTTTGAGCTTCTTCTTCGCCCTTACCGGCAGGGAATCCTCAACATGGCTGTAAGAATGACAGGAAATACAGAAGATGCCAAAGAAGTCTGCCAGGAGGCCATCATAAAAGTCTATAAATACCTCAAGAATTTCAGAAAAGGGCAGAGCTTTCGCAACTGGTTTCTAAAAATACTGGTGAACTCTTCCTATGATTTTTTAAGAAAGAGGAAGAAATCCGCCGAAATCATAGAACGTCAGATGAATATGGGTCTTCCGAGAAATTCAGATGTGGAGCAGAAATTTCTGCAGAGCGAGATAAGAGAGAAAATCCAGGTTTGCCTTCAAGACTTGACGCCAAAAGAAAAGAGTACCTTCCTTCTTCGAGACCAAGAGGGCTATTCCATCCAGGAAACTTCGGAAGTTCTCGGTGTTTCCACAGGAAGTGTTCGGACTCATCTCTCTCGGGCTAGGAGAAAAATCAGGAGGAGATTTCAGAAAATATGCGAAAACAAGGAGGTAAGAGCGTGAAATGTAAAAAAGTCTGTCGCTTACTCCCTCTTCTGGCAGGTTCTGATCTTCCGGCCCGAGTGAACGAAGAGACCAAGGCTCACCTCCATACTTGTCCTAGCTGCCAGAAGGAATATGAATCTTATCTCTTGTCTTTCCGAAAGACAAAAGAATGGCTGGAGAGAGGTCAAGAAGACTTGCCGGAAGAAGAATGGCAGGGCTTGATTCAACAGGCTCTCCAAGTAGAAGAATTTGCTCCCTCATTCCGTCCCCGTTGGCGGTTTAGGAGAGCCTGGGCTTATGCCCTTATGGCCGGAGCTGTCCTCATTCTTTCTTTATTTATACTTAGACCTGCTATTTTCCGAGATAAGACAGGCTGGGGAGCAAAGGAAGAAGCGGACCTGACAATACAGCAGGAGTCGATTTCAATGACTATGGTTTCTCAAGAAACTGGACTGAAAATTGTCTGGTTTTTCAATAAAAACTTCGAATTGAAGGAGGAGAGATGAAAAAATTAGCCATTATTTCTTTAGCCGCATTTCTTTTGATAGGAATGAGCGGGAGTCTTTACTCAGAGACCGAAGAATCCGAAACGAAAAAGGCGATAGTGACTGTTAAATATATAGACGCCCATATAGCCTATGATACACTGCAAAAGTTCACTAGCCGCAGAGGGAGAATACATTTTGTAAGGCATGAGAATAAGCTCATCATTGAAGACACTCCTGAAGTTGTCGATAAAATTCTTTCCATACTTAAAGAGATCGATATCAAACCGGTGAATATGCAGTTTAACGTCGAGCTTATCTTAGGGACTACCTCTCCAATGGCAGATTTGGATGAGATGCTGAAGTCTGATCCTGTAATTAAGGAGCTGCAGAATCTATTGAAATACAACACCTTCAAAAGAGTAGATTCCACTCTTATCAAGATTCAGAATAACCAAATTTCCCGCCAGAGAATCGGCAGAGAAGATGTAAACCTCAGGCTTCAGATTCGACCTCGTTATATCAAAGAGGAAAAAGTCGATACCTTCCAGGTCGACTTAGAGCTGAGACAAGTACTGGGCATTAATAACGAGGGAAAGGAGATAACGAATGTCCTTATCGAAACCATGCTCACCATAAAGAGTGGTGAGAGAACCGTGGTTGGTGTTTCCAAGCTCGATGGTGGAAACAAAGCTCTTATCCTTATTGTCTCTGGAAAAGTCATAGGATAAGAAAAAAGCCCCGTGAGTTAGATGTCTCACGGGGCTCCTCTTGTTTATCCGGGTTCAGGAATATCTCTCCGAGCGTGAGGAGAGATTTTTTTCTAGCCTAATGTCCTCCGGAATTTTTAGGTTTTATTGATGCCTCCTGGAATGAAACCTTCTTTTCTCAGGCTGTCGATTTTGCTTAAATAGCTTTTCACAGACCGCATGGCCAATCCAGCTAGCCCCATCAGGCCAATCAAATTGGTGAATGCCATCATCCCGTTAAAGACATCTCCGATAGACCAGGCTTCTTCAACCTTCATTACGGCTCCGATGAAGATAACGAGGCAGAAAATCCAGCGGAAGGGGCGCTTTATCCAGACTCCGAGAAGATAACTGAAGGAAATTTCTCCATAATAAGGGACCGCGATCAGACTGGAGTAGCCGAAAAGGAAAGAGCTGGCCATGACGATTAAACCTCCAATCCTGGGCAGAGCGGTATTAAAGGCAGCCGCGGTCATCTCGGTGCTGGTCCCTGTTGTCCAAGCCCCGGTGACCAGGACCGATAGAGCCGTCAGAGTGCAGATGACCAGCGTATCAAAAAAGACATCCAGAGAGGCAATGAGCCCTTGCCTCACTGGCTCGCTGGTCTTGGCTGAAGCATGAAAAACAGCCGCTGTTCCTGTGCCGGCTTCATTGGAGTAAGCTCCTCTGGAAAGGCCGTATCGTACCGCCCGCAGCACTGTCATCCCAGCGACCCCTCCAGCTATAGCAGAGGGTTTGAAAGCTCCGACGAAAATCAGATAAAAAGCATGGGGAAGACGGGAAGAAAAGACTATGATGGTGAATAAAGCACCAAAAAAATACAAAAAAACCATGATCGGGCTTAAGAATTCTGTCACCCTGGCAATGGATTTGATCCCTCCGATGATGACCAGCCAGGTCAGCAAGGCCAGTCCCAGTCCAGAGACCCAGGGCTCGATTCCTAGCTGTGTTTTTAAAGCTAGGGCAATAGAATTAGACTGAATAGTCGTCGTCGCAAAAAGAGGCTTGCATCCCATGAAAAAGGCAAACAGCCCAGCCAGCCATGGAAGATGCAGCCCTTCCTTTATATAGTACATAGGACCCCCAGCTATTGTTCCGTCTGGAGAGGTTATTTTAAATTTCTGGCCCAAGACAGCCTCAGCCAGTTTGGTAGCCATGCCAAAAAATGCAGACAGCCACATCCAGAAGACAGCTCCTGGGCCACCCATGGCAATGGCAGTACAAACTCCAGCAATGTTCCCGTTTCCGATAACAGCGGCCAGGGAAGTGGTTAGGGCTTGGAAGGGAGTGATGTCTCCCTTTCTCTCTTCCCTGCTCTCTCCGTATTCCTTCTTTCCGAGAAGAAAACGGAAGGAGAGTCCTAGGCGTCGTATTTGAACGAACTTAAGACCGATGGTGAAGAGCAGTCCTACTCCGAGGAGCAGGATAGCCGTTTGAGGCCCCCAGACGATAGAGGCAAGGAAGCGAAGGGAGCTCTCGAAGATATCCATGGCTATGATTTCAGTCTCGCTTCTAGACTTATACGGTATTCTCTCTCTTCTGCTGCCTTGACTTTATCCAGAATATTTTCGAGATAGGCTCTGTTTTTTGCATTCTTGGGAAGCTCTGTTAGGCCGTATCCGAGCACCATGTTTTTCTCCTGAACGATCCTTGGCCAAAGCTGGTGGCGGAAGAGATCTATGCTCTGGGGATAAAGGCGAAGGCAGCCGTTGAATACCCCAGCGCAGTAATCTGCTGCCTGGCCCCCAAAGCTTTGAGGAAAATATTCAAAGTTCAGGCTGTTTTTGATCCTGAGATATTTCTGGGGAGAGGATTCTTGGTGAATTTCAAAGAAGGCTTTTTTTATGGTCTTCTCGAGAGCCGGTTCTTCCCGACTCATGAAGAACACACAAACACTTTCCGGGATTTTCCTCATCTCCTTTTCAGACGTATTGAATATATGACTCATATGGAGCCTGGCAATCTCCTTCATTTCTAGAGGTTCTGTTTTTTGCCGCTCGTTAAATGTTAAAGTCAGAATTATCCGGCAACTCGGACACTCGCAGAGAAGCTGCAGGACTTTCCTGATAAAATCGACCAGTTTATCCAGGGAATGATTGCGCAGGGCAAAATAAGGCTTGTGGCGAGGAATCCTTTCTCCCTTCTGAAAGTGTTTGTACAAAGACCAGATGTATGACCATTTAACGGGTTGGTGGCGCCTGATTTTCAGGAAATTTTTCTTCAAAAGATAAAATTTCTCCCTCAGCTTCATCCAGTCATGAGCTTCGAGAATGACTGCGGAGCGGCAATAAAAAGGATTCTTGGAGATGAACTTGTCGCTCCTTTCCTTTTTGTACTTTCCTGACTCGTCTGAAAAGGCAAAGTATACGGGCATGGAGTGCTGCTCCTCCTTTAAGATTTTTTTTCCCTTTTTCTTTCGATTTCTTTCTTGACAGCTTTGTGAAGAACGAGGAAATAGTAAATGGTCAAAAGCACGATGATGACAATAAACCTGAGATAATTGCCCTTGAACAACGAGAAGAAGGCATAGAGTACAGCTCCAAGAAGAAGGAAGAGATGGAAAAAGGCGAATATCCAATCAAACATCGCCGTCCAGCTGAGTTAGAAGCCCAAAGCGCTCTGATATTCTAGGATTTATTTGCTTTCTATTCGGCTGACAGAGATGATCTTTATTGTCTCTCTTGGGACATCCGCCATACCAGCTCTATTCATTGTCTTTGTGTTGGCGATAGCATCCACAACATCCATTCCTTTTATCACTTTTCCGAAGACCGCATAACCGAAGCCTTGAGGTGTCTTGCTTTTATGGTCTAGAAAAGGATTATCCACGTGATTGATGAAGAACTGGCTGGTGGCACTGTCTATGACTTGGGTGCGGGCCATGGCGATTGTCCCCCTCTTATTGCGTAATCCATTGGTGGCTTCGTTTTTGATCGGAGGCTTGCCGGGTTTCTCTTTGAAATCCGGGGTGAGACCTCCACCCTGAATCATGAAATCCTTTATGACCCGGTGGAAGATGGTGCCCTCATAGAATTTTTCATCCACATAAGATAGAAAATTCTTAACAGTGATAGGAGCTTTATCCTTATAGAGTTCTATGGTGATGTCGCCCTTGGTTGTTTTCATGATGACTTCCGGGTTATCCGCTCCTGCTGAGACTAAAAAGAGAGAAGCAGTGAAAAAGAATAAGAGAAAAAACGCATAAATTCGTTCTGACATGAATACCTCCTCGGTTTGGTGATTGAGATGAAAAAATCAAAATATCAAATTTGTGGCCTCAAATCAACATGAATAGGCAAGACTTAAACGAAATGGGGATACGAAATGGGGACGGTTCTATTTTTTTAATAAAAGACCTAACATTATGAGTCTATACGTTAGACTAAAAAAATAGAACCGTCCCCAATCTGAAACTAAGGAGTCATTATTCCTTAAGGGGTCTGGTTTTCCATTTCTCGTACAGGTTCTGCCACCAGTTGGCAAGGTCAATTTCCCTGCCGTTGATGAATAGATGCGTCACTTCAGACCTTAGATCCAGTGGGTCGCCGGTCGTGATGAACAGGTCAGCATCTTTTCCGACTTCCAGGCTTCCCAAACGGTCATCCACTCCAAAGATCTGGGCAGGATTGATGGTCAGGGCTTTTATGGCTTCCGTATGATCAAGGCCAAAAGCAACGGCTCTGGCGGCGTGATAGGGCAGGTCTTTCCCGATAGAGGGATCAGTACCAGATGAAAAGCAGATCATGATTCCTGCTTTTGCCAGCTCCGCAACGTTGCGATAAGGAGCATCATAGCCATCTTCAGGTTCAGAGGGCCCTCTGTAAAGGTCTTCGATGATGACCGGAATTCCTGCCTTTTTGATTTTGGCAGCCACCTTAGATCCCTGAACGCAACCTCTGAATATAGCCTTCAATTTTTCTTCCCTGACGAATTTAATGGCCAGCTCGATATCCTTTGCTTTTTCCACTGATATAATTACCGGGAGAGTGCCGTCGAGTACCGGTCCCAAGGCCTCGTATTTCTGGTTTAATTCTGGTGGAGTCAGGCTCGAGTCTTCTGCAGCTAGCTTTTTTAGCTCAAGGTAATGGCGGGCTTCTTTGAGATAATCTTTTATTTTTTCCACCAGTTTGGCTGTAACATCTAGTTTTGTTTCTCTTTCAGGACCTAATCTTGCGCCTCTTGGGGGACGAGGAGTAATGGGAAAATTTATGAAGGAAGTGGCAACTTCCTTAACAGACATTTCAGGAAAGGTCCAGCCATCCATCTTGATCAGGGCAGATAGACCGGGAAAGGTTCCCCCTGCAGGTGCTACCAAGGCGGTGGTTGTTCCGTTTATGCGGCTGGTCTTGAAGTGGACAGAATGAGGATTAATGGCCCAGGCGACCTTGAGCTCCGGATTTTCTTTGCCCAACTCTCTTATATCGACAGTGCTGGCAAAGGCCGAAATCTCAGCTAAACCGAAGTGGCTGTAGCCGTCAATAAATCCTGGATAAATGAACTTGCCTGAAGCATCGATAATCTTCGTTCCAGCAAGGGCCGTGATGTCTTTCCCAACAGCTGCAATTTTTCCATTTTCTACAAGCAAGTCTCCTTCCTCGAGAGTTTCGCCCACGACAGGTACAATAGTAGCCTTTTTTATCAGGATCTTATGATTTTTATCTTGGGAAAATAGGATTAGGGTTAAAAGAACGACCACAATAAGAATTAATATTTTTCTCATCATCATACCTCCCTTTTCTGTTTCTTTTCCTGTGGCTTTTTGGCCTCTTCTTCTTTTTTCTTCTTCTCTTCTTCAGCCTTTTTTCTGTCTTCCAGGTACTTGGCTCGGTCAAAATAAACTTCGCCGTCCACCAAAGTCATTTGACAGACTGTGTAAGGATCAAGAGGATGGCGGTTGAAGACAGCTAAATCAGCATCCTTCCCAGGCTCGATGGTTCCTGTCTGTTTCTCGATTCCCATGATTATGGCTGGATTGATGGTAAGGGTCTTGAGGGCTTCAAGTTCAGACAGGCCGCCGAACCGGACTGCTTTGGCGGCGTCCACGAAGAGATGTCTCATCCTTTCTGGATCGTCTGAATTGATGGCCACCAAAACACCTCTTTGGGCCATCAAAGCGACCGCATGAGGCATGGTGTGGTAGGCTTCCCATTTGTAAGACCAAAAATCGGCAAAGGTAGACACTGCCACTTTGTGTTTTACCAGTTCGTTGGTGATTCGGTAACCTTCCAGGCCGTGTTCAAAACAAACAAGTTTTAATCCATACTCTTCGCAGAGGTGCAGGATGGAGAGCATTTCTTCTGATTGATAGCCATGGCAACGGATCCAGTATTTGCCCCTGAGCATATCGGCAATAACTTCCAATCGGTAATCCTTACGGGGAGGCAGAGGCTTCTGCCCCTTTTTTGCCTTAAGCGTTTTCTTGTAGTCCTCCCATTTGCTCAGGTAGTCCTTAGCCCTTTCGAGTTCATTCCTTATGGAAGCTTCAACACCCATTCTTGTTTTCGGGTACCGAGCTTGTCCCGGCAGGCTAAAATTGGTTCGCTTGGGATTTTCGCCCAACGCCCATTTGATGGTTAGAGGGGCGCCTTTGAAAATCATCTCTTCAGCACTTTTACCCCACCGAAGTTTGAGGACGATTCCCCGGCCGCCGATAGGATTCCCAGAACCGTGCATGGTATGGATAGTGGTTACTCCTCCCGTGAGCGCGTAAAAGATATTGATATCTTCGGGGTAGATGACATCTTTGATATCCACTTCAGGAGTCATGAGACTACCCATTTCATTCACTCCCCCTTCTATAGCGATATGGGAGTGAGAGTCAATTATTCCTGGCATAACCCATTTTCCTTCGAGGTCTATGATCTTTGTGTTTGGACCTCCCTGGATATTTTTACTGACCTCAGCGATCTTTCGGCCTTTGATCAGAATATCGCCTCCCATAATCGTTTCGCCACTTATGGTTATGACATTTCCGTTTTTCAAAAGAAGACTATTTTCGGCCCCGCTGCTGAAGCTTGTTCCAGCCAAGATAAAGACTGAAATGAAAACTGACAATAAGATATTCTTTTTCATCTTGTTCTCTCCTTAAGAGGGTATGCGTTTGGCGGTGAATTCTGCCGAGCCCGCGGTTCCCTGGACCACAGAGCCCTCCATGGTGTCTCCCTCGACCACAGCTGAAAAGTAAAGGTCTATTTCCTGTCCTCCGGCAGCGAGCGTCATCTCGAAATAAATCTCGTTGCCGACCACAGATCCACCTGTGAAATCGAAAACTCCGAAGGGAGACGTCATTGTCCCGGATAAAGAAGCTTCTTCCTGCATGAAGTCCACAGTCAATTTCATGGTCCCTGGGCCGGCTTCGATCGAAAATTCCCACTTTCCGGTAACATTGACCGTGGGTTTCTCGCCTTCCTTAACTTTAGCTTCTTTGAGCTCGAACTTCTGACCATCAGCAAAAACATACCTGACCTTGGCCTCTTTAGTCAGGATTTCTCCCTCGATCAGAGCTAGGTTGGCAATTTTTCCTTCCTCCAAGGTTCCCATGGCTTGTTCCAAGCCGAGAAAAGAAGCCGCCTGTACGGTTAAGGCTTCGAGTGCTTTTTCTCTCGAAAGGCCGTTTTCGATGGCTTTTTGAACAGCTTCCATAAAGCTTTTTGGGTCATCATTTCCCAGAGAAGAGAAAGCGAAGGGAATCCCTGCTTCTGCCAGCTTGGCCGGATTCTTGCTGTAGAGTTCCTCTTCGGCCTTCTTTCTCTCTTCCCTGCCGAGCTGGGCGTGGACGCTCGTCGCTGGGGCCTTAAAGGTCAAAGTGCATAAAACCCTGGCCTTTGCCTTTTTCAACTCTGGAATGGCTTTAAAGGCTTCGTTGCCCAGGTCACAGATCAAGAAATTCAGCTTCAACTCCGAGGCCAGGCTCAGAGCTCTTCGGATATCGTGTTGGCTTCGACAGAGAAAAACGACCGGCTTTTTCCCGGCGGTGTAAGAAGAAAGGATTTCCATTTTAGGGCTGTAGGCAGATCGGGAAAGCCCTTTTCTTTCCTTCTCCCAGCGGTCCATTTTCATCTTATAATAAGAAGCATCGGTAAGTTCTTGCTTGAGGTAACTTATAATCCCCATCAGAGAATTAGGATAAGTCATGAAGACTCCAGGGGAAAACCCGATACCGAGAGCTCTGTCCTTTTGGAGAAGAGCTTTATTCTTATCGGAACTGCTCAAGGAGAAGATAGAACTCTGGCCGGTCAAGATTCCCCGCTGGGGCATGACTTGAGCTCCAGTAATTCCGAAGCGGTGGTATTTTTCTAAGGCCGCTTTTCTCAAATTGACGTGATCGAAGGCCCGAAGTTCAGGGACTATTCCTCGGTCTTTGTCCGTGAATTCTCCAGAATAGAATTTTGCGGCGTCGAATTTCTCTTCAGGCAATTTCAGAAGCGATTGACCGAGAGCATCGATCAAGCCTGGATAGACAGTTAACTTGCTCCCATCCAGAATTTCAGCATCAGGAGGGATCGATACCGAAGCTCCCACAGCTTCGATCAATCCATCGCGGAGCACGACAACGCCCTTTTCGATTTGAGGGCCGGAAAGGGGAACAATTCGACAGTCCTTAATTACCCAGACGGAATGAAGGTCTTCTTCTGAATAGAGCAGGGGCTGTAGAGAGAAAAGAATTAAGATCATGAAAAAACTGATCCCTAAGCAATGAATTCTTTTAGTCATTCTTCCTCCTTTATAGAAATAGGATTGAGGAGTTTAAAACTCGTGGAAAAATCCAGCGCAGTTTTAGACATCATTTTACTACCTTATACGAATATTACAATACAATTGTTCACAAAAATGAAAACGTTGAAGAGTGTATCTAGCCGAAAACGATGAAAAAATTTCATCCTGAAAATCATCTCGAAAGGCTATTTACTATTTAACTGAATCCGGAAGAATTGTAAGTGAGAAATATGCTAAAGGAGTAAAGGCAATTTCTTGAATTTGAGCAAGATTTAGGAGGCAGAAATGAAGAAGATGTTTAAATTATTTCCTCTTGCCTTATTATTCCTTCTGTTCTTAGCGCCCCAGAATCTTTCGGCTCAAGGTCATTGGGAATTCGGCATCCACTATTCCCTCTGGAGCATCGATCTTTTTAGCGGATTGATTGAAGACAAAATCGGAGAGACCCTAAAAAGTGAATTAAAGGAAGATATTCTAGACGCGATCCGGGATGACTTTGAACATATAGAGGAGACATATTACAGCCAAGAGGTTGACTTTGATTCCGGAGGCTGGAATTACGGTTTTGAAGTCAGATGGTATCCAGCGGGCAAGCATGGCTCCTACAGCTTGGGATTTTCACTGGAGAAAACATACATGAGAGTTTCCTTTCCTGAAGTATCAGCTGACATGACCTTGAAAGATGAGGTTAACAACCAGACAGGTGACTTTCATGGAGAGGTCAGCGAGTCTATTTTTGAGATATGGCCTTTTTCCTTTCATCTGAGTTTTCGCTGGGATATCAACCCTTCCTGGAAATGGCGTCCTTATATAACCTTCGGCGTGGGAATGGCAGGAGCAGGGTCTGTTAACAAAGGAGAATACAGCATCGCCTGGTCAGGCACGGCGGTTATTGATGATGGATTACCAATATTATATGAAGATGGGAAATCAGGTACCTTAGAAGAATTGCGGATAGAATTAGAGGAAGAAAATGAGGATTTCTTTCTCCCTGAATTTATACCTTTTATCCAATTGAATCTCGGGGTCAAAGGCGAAGTCTATGACAATCTGTATGTGTTATTTGATGTAGGGGTCTGGAATGGACTTCTCTTTCGATTGGGAGTTGCCTACCGCCTGTAAATGAGTAAAGTCATCTAGTTAATCTAGTTTTTTTAGTTTTTCTAGTTTATCAAGTTCATTTAATTTCTTGAGCCCATTTCGTTTAGATTTGTTCGAATTCCGCTTTGTTATCTTCTGGCTGTTCAATCCCCTCTCTTGATGATTGGGTGTTTTATCGGCTGCTCAGCGAGGCGAGTTTTGCATTTTCACAGATTTAATACTTTCTGCAGAGTTTCTACGCAGGTTTTATTTTCTTCAGGGAAACCGATGGATATCCGCAGATAGCTAGGCATCTGCCAATCTTCCCCCTTACGGACAAAGACATGTTTGTCCGCCAGTTTTTTCCTGGCCACTTTGGAAGTCAGGTTGACTTTGACCATCAAGAAAGGAGTTGTGCTGGGAATATATTCCAAGCCCAGAGAATCAAACTGCTGGTAGTAAAACTCTCGGCCTTCTTGAACAAGCTCTTTGTATTTTTCCAAGTGCTTATGATCTTCGAGAGAGGCCAGGCCTCCAGCAAAGACAGCCTGGTTAATACCCATATCTCTGAAGCCAAAGACCCTGAGTTCTCTGATGATCGAGGGCTTGGCGATGACATAGCCCAGGCGCATTCCGGCCAGGCCGTAGGCCTTGGAGAAGGTTCGGCTGACGATCACGTTGAATCCTTGTTTGATCAAGGTTATCCCGTTCCTTCCCTTTTTATCTTGGTGGAAATGTGAATAAGCTTCATCGATGAACAGAATAATGTCCTTGGGCAGAGAGGAGCAGAATTTCTGGATAGTCTCGAAATCGAGTGCAGTGCCGGTGGGATTGTTGGGATTGACCAGGTAAATCATTTTTGTCTTCGGAGTTAAAGCTTTTTTCATGGAATCCAGGTCAAACGCAAACTGATCGTTCAGTTTTATCCACCTGATTTTGACCTCAATTTTTTCTGCTTCTCTGGGTAGAGTTTTATATGCCTGGAGGGCAGTGATCAGCTCTCCTCCTTGCCGGAGAAAGGTCCAGGGAGCGATTCTCAAGAATTCTGTCGAGCCGCAGCCCGCCAGAATCATGTCCTTAGACACCTCATGAAAAGAGGCCAGTTCTTTTAATAATTGGTAGTCTGATGTGTAGCGGTGGGCCTGGGAAAGGGCCTTTTCCATGAGTTCTAGGGCACCAGGTGAAGGTCCTAAGGGATTCTCGTTAGAATCCAGCCGGCAGGCTCCCTCAGGATAACCCCAGTTGATCCTTTTTCTTATCTTTCCTGATTTGATTGAAGGATGAATCCAGGGATAATCCTTAAGAGGAAGCACAGCAGCACTGGCAATCAGGCTGCCCATGAAGTTCCTCCTGGATATTCTTAAGCTGTGCATCTCTTTTCCTCCTTGTCACCTAAAGCTCAGACCGTTGAAGCCGGCCTGATTTATGATATTGCCTTCCTGGTAGAAAATAGATCCTCATACAATCACTCTGGGAAGGAGAGGGTTTAATCCGATCAGGATTTTATAGGTTGAGACTCCTGCCCAACTGGAAAGCGCCACGGCCGTGATCCTTTCCTTTCCCTGAAGGCCGAGGAGAGTAACTTCATCTCCTATGGAAACGGGAGTGTTTGCCTTCATAAGGGCTACACAGTGATTGGCTGTAATGGCTGCTATTAGGGGGAATCTCTTTCCCCTGATGAGCACAGAGGCTTTGTTCACTGCGTTCGACGGATAGCCATCAGAATAGCCTACGGGAATGACGGCGATTTTTTCTGGTTTTTTAGCTGTGTATCTCCGGTGGTAAGAGAGGGAATCTCCAGGCCGGAGAGCCTTGACTGATACCACTCGACTCTTTAGCTGAAGCACAGGCCTAAGCTGGAGCCTGTCCTCCTTCTGCGTTTTCTCGGAGGGGTAATATCCATAGAGGGCAATACCTGGCCTGACCATATCAAGGCGTGAGGACGGCAAGTCCATCATTCCATCCGAGCTGGCTGCATGCCTAAGACCTAGGGAAATGCCCTTGGATTCAGCCTCTCCACAGACCCGAAGGAAGCGACGGAGTTGTTCTCGGTCAAATTCGTCATCTTCGGTAAGAGTCGTGGAGACTCCTTCGATAGCGAGGCCTTTCAGGGATGAGACTTTCTCCAGATAAGGAAGAGCTTGATGATAGGGAATTCCCATCCGGCCCATGCCTGTATCCATATGGATATGGATTTTTGTTTTTTTACCTAGCCTGAGAGAGGTTTGATCGAGACTCAATACAGATTCTGTGAAGACGGATTGAGATATATCATTCAGGATGATTTCCTCCTCTTCTGCAGGGCTAAAGGAACCAAAATTGAGGATGCGAGCAGACACTCCTGCCTTCCTTAGGAGGAGGGCTTCCTGCAGTTTTCCGACCATGAGATAGTCGATGCCGATTCTCTCTAGATGCTTTCCCGTTTCTATCAATCCATGACCATAGGCGTTAGCCTTGATCACAGCCATGACCGGCACCTTTACTAATTTTCTTGCCTGGCTGAGATTCCAGGACATGTTTTCCAAATCTAGTTCAATCCAGGGATCGTGGCTTGCAGGAAGAGGAGTTTTCTGGAGAAGATTCAAAGGAACATTATTAGGTTCTTTGATTCGAGTTAATAGTGAGAATGAACTCAGGCTTGATGCCATTAAAAAATTTCTTCTTGATATTTTTTTCATTTGATCTACCTCTCTAATAGGATAGCTGTCCAGAAGGCGCCTCTTGGGTATTCCCTGTTTTTTTGGAAAGAAATTCCAATGCCTATCTTCCGGTAGTTCACTAGCTCACCTTCAATTTTGTCTTTTACTCCCTCTGACAGCACTGTCGGGTCAACAGTAATAAAAAACATGTAGGCCGCATCCCTCGTTCTGGTTGGGAATATTGATGAATGATTGCCTTGAGTCAGACCATCTTTTAGGGCCTTTTCAGCAGCAGCCGAGAGATTTTCGTCAAATTTCAACTTGGGGAGTCCCTTTTTATCCCTACGCTCGTTTATGTTCAGTAAGACGATCTGTCTGATTTTTTCTTTATCCATGTATTTATACTTATTCTCCGGGAAAAGAATGAGTGTGACAAAATAGGAGCCCCCTGGATATTCCTTATTCCTCCTGAAACTAACGCCTAAGCCTGCATTTTCATAGATACTATCCAGAATTGTATGTTGGTAAACGGATTGAGCTTCCTCTAGGGAGGGCGAAGAGGCATAGATAACATAGTTCTCCCCGAAATGAGTTGGACAGGGAGGGGTAGGTTTATGTTGAGCTTTTTTTTGAGAAAATTCCCGGGCATAGGAATTCGCATCCTGCAAGTAGACAAGAGGGGGAAGGGAGGCTTTGCGCCTTAGAGCGTTGATCCTGTTCTGGATTTTTGTCTCGACCTTTGCTTCCTCCTCGGGCTCTAAGGATTGGATAAAATCCTGGGTGATGTAGTATCCTTTGTTTTCCACCAAGACGACGCCAATTCCTGCTTGATCGAAGGATGGCTCCAGAATGTTTTTTCTATGCTCAGGGCTTTCCATCAGGGGTTGGTGGATGAATTCGGCCACGAAAGTTTCGCTGAAGGCTACATTTTCTCCTATAGAAATAAAATAGAATCCTGCCTCTACCAGTCGGTCTTGATAAGATTTTCCCGAAAAAGAAGCATGAGAAAGCCTTTGAAGGCCAGCCATGTCCTGGCTGTGTTGACGGGCCAGGCGACTCAAACCTGAAGAAAGACTGAGAAGAGGAAGACCTTTTTTTTCTCTTTCTTTGTTGGCCAATCCTAAGAGGTCCTTCTCGATGGTCATGACCTCTTTGATTTGAAAAAGAGGCTCTTTCTTCTGTTCCTGACTGGGGAGGTTTAGGGAACAGAGCGATAATAAGAAAAGAAGAACTAAAATAAAAATAGAAAGTCTCTTCAACCGGCTTTAGATTTCTCTTTACTTTTATCAGATTTCACCTAACATATAAAGTGAAAAAAATGAGAAGAGGACAGGATGAAAGCCAAAAAATATTTCCTTAGATTATTTTTAGTCATTCTTGGCTATTCTCTAACCTGCTCTGCTTTCACTGCCCAGGCTTCCTCCGAGGAATTAACTGCTGAAGAACAGCTGCTCAAGGGCATCCATTCCATATCCAGCCATAAGCTCTTCGCCTACGTAAAAGAATTAGCTGCAGAGAAATATGCCGGCCGTCTTACTGGAACAAAAGAATACAATACCTGTGTGGATTGGATTGCCTCTCTTCTTAAAAAGTGGGGAATCGCCCCTGCAGGAAATAACGGAACTTATGTGCAGGCCTTTCCTAATCCTTATACTCTAGTTTTTGAAGGGTGCGAAGTCTATATTCACCTCCCTTACCAAGACTCGGTCATTAAAAAGCGTTATCAGTATGAAGATGATTTTATCCCCGGCTCTACCTCTGGGTCGGGCGAAGCGACTGCCAAAGTCATCTATGTTGGCTACGGAATCACTGCGCCGGAGCTCGGCTACGATGATTATAAAGGGGTCGATGTTAAAGGAAAGATTGTTCTCATGGAGAGAGAAGCACCGGTTTCACCGAATGACGATCAAGAGCTTTTTATGAAGTGGCGTCCGTATTCCTTCCATCAATACAAGTTAGAGAATGCCGTAGCTCATGGAGCTAAAGGTATGCTCTATAATTATGGACCCATCGCCAATCCCAATAATTCCTACCGTGAAGACTTTATATACTCTCATGTAGGAAAGGTAGTGGTCTCGGATGTTTTTTCCGGTACAGGATACGAACACCAAGCCGTAGTGGAGAAGATCAAAGAAACATTAGCGCCCAATTCTTTTAGTACGGGTAAGGTCTTTACTATAAAAAATCATACAGAGCACCATCCTGACGGTATTGGCTACAATGTGCTCGGACTGCTCGAAGGGTCTGATCCGAAGCTCAAGGATGAGGTGATTGTTTTCGGTGGTCATCTTGACCATCTGGGCCGCTGCTATGAACTCATGCCTGGTGCCAATGACAATGCTTCTGGTGTTTCGGTTATCTTAGGAGTGGCAGAAGCCATGGCTGATCGTGATCTTAAGCCCCGGCGTTCTGTGCTTTTTCTCTTTTTTGGTGCAGAAGAGCAGGGTGTGGTGGGATCGGAATATTACCTGGAACATCCTTCCTTCCCTTTGGAAAAAACTGTGGCTTTCATTAACCTGGATGGAGTGGGCTGTGGAGATAAATTGCGAGCCCTGGCTGCCAAGAATTACCCTGCCTTGTGGCGATTCATTGATAAGGCTAACCAAAAATTTATTCACCGTATGATCGAGGCAACACATTTTGCCAACCTCGCTCGACCCAGATTGGATGCTGCCCGCTTTATGTGGAAGGGAATCCCTACAATTTCCTTTAGTGCCTCTGGAGCTCCTTCCTACTACCACATCACGAAAGATAATATAGATACGATTACTCCAGAAATCCTTGAAGACCTGGCCCAGCTTCTCTTTGTGGCTCTGCTTCATATGGCCAACCAGGATTCGGTTGACTTCAGATAATAGGTGGGTTTGAGATGAATTTAAAAGTGCCTACTAAAATCATCTTCGGATCAGGAATTCTTTCTCGCTTGAAAGAAATCATTGAAGAAGAGTTCAGAGCCTCGCGTGTATTTCTGGTGACGGATAAAGGCATCATGGATTCAGGGATCGGAAATCTTGTTCTCTCTCAGCTTGAAGACACTCAGGTGTTTGACGAGATCGAAGCGAATCCCAAGTCGCCAACTGTCGATAGGGCAGGAGAGCAGGTGCGGAAAGACAAGCCTGACCTTGTCGTTGGTCTCGGTGGAGGAAGCCCGATGGATGCAGCCAAGGCCATTGCCCTGCTAGCTACCAACAAGGGCCATATAAAGGATTATGAAGGCAAAAGAAAATATAAGTTTCCGCCTCTTCCCGTGCTGGCTATCCCAACCACTTGCGGAACTGGAAGTGAAGTGACCTGGGTTTCTGTGATCACTCATCCTGAACGCCGTTTTAAAATGAGCATAAAAGGACCCGAAATGTTTCCTGCGGTGGCCTTAGTCGATCCGGATATGCTCCTCTCTCTTCCGCCTCCGCTTATTGCCTCTACGGGCATGGATGCCCTGACCCATGCGATCGAGGCCTATACAGTCAAAGGAGCCACTGAGTTTTCGAATAATTTTGCCCGCCAAGCCATAGAGCTCATTTTTGATTCTCTTCCGGATGCCTTTGAAAATATAAAAGATAATAAGAAGGCCAGGGAAAGGATAATGTCAGGGAGCACTCTAGCTGGAATTGCCTTTTGCAACAGTGATGTGGGTGCTGTCCATTGTCTGGCTGAAGCTTGTGGCGGGCTGTATGATTTGCCTCATGGGGAGTTGAACTCGATTTTCCTTCCTCAGGTATTGGAATTTAACCTTCCTGTTGCTAAAACAAGATATGCAGAAATAGCACGGCTGGCGGGCATTCAGGAGAAAGACGAGAGTCTAGCCTCCCAAGAATTAGTCCACAAGATCAAATCCATGACGCGAGTTATGAATATTCCCTCCTTCCAAGACCTCGGCCTCGAAGAGAGCGAATTTCCTGATATTGCCAGCGCAGCTTTCCAGAATAATTCCAATCCCTCTAATCCTCGCGAGGTAAGATACGAAGATTACCTGGAGATCCTCAAGAACGCCCTTCATTCGTCCTGAGTTTTTTATCAAATTCTTTTAAAATGTCTAAGACAATGTTTCTTTTTTATGTCAATTTCGCGCCTTAGGTTGTCCTGGCCCGATTCATTTCTTTCCTTTACTTTTAAGAAAGAATGAAGATAAGATTACTTCGCTCCCCTAGAAAGATTAATGAATCAGGAGGCAGAAATGCCAAAATTTCTGGTCCTTGGTGCCGGGAAAATGGGCGTTGTCTTGGCCAAAGACCTTATCTTGAGTAATGATCAGAACGTTGTCACTCTGGTTGATATCGACTTTGAGAGGCTCAAGCAGGCTCGAGACTTCATACCGAACGATAGGTTGATCCCTCTTCAGAGGAATATTGAGGATAAAAGCCAGAGGGAAGGGATATTCAAAGGACAGGATGTTATCCTGGCTGCTCTTCTTCATGAACACAGCCTTTTAGTCTTGGAAGAAGCAGTTCAACAAGGCGTGCATCTTATAGATCTCGTGGGAGACAAGCCCTTGGAGCGCCTCGTTCATGATGAAAAAG